>Ga0315912_10000940_pt1 | contig 40864 bp, 29 predicted proteins | sample VfabasoilMG_FD_204469 | JGI IMG/M metagenome (GOLD analysis project Ga0315912, IMG submission 204469) | Garden soil microbial communities collected in Santa Monica, California, United States - V. faba soil | ecosystem: Environmental > Terrestrial > Soil > Garden | place: USA: California... | reverse complement strand
GACCTCCTTTGTAGGAGCGCGCTTCAGCGCGCGATCCTTTCGCCCCGCGCCGATCGAGGGTCGCCGGGAAAAGATCGCGCGCTGAAGCGCGCTCCTACCAATCCACTGCAGCGTTCGCCCATCCACTCCAGACGCTTCGGGATGATTGGCCGGCAAACGCAGGAACCCGTACCCTGCGCCATCCGCGCTCCGCGAATCCCCGGAATATCCCCATGCTCAGGCGCCGCATGATCCAGCACCTCCGCGAGCACAACTGGACCGCCGTCGGCATCGACTTCGTGATCGTGGTGCTCGGCGTGTTCGTCGGCATCCAGGTGGCGAACTGGAACGAAGACCGGCAGCAGTCCGCGCGCCAGGCCAACTATCGCGAGCGGTTGCGCGTCGACTTCGTCGGGATCCGCGAGCGGATGCGAACGCACCGCGAGTTCTACCGGGAGGCCCTGGCCGGCGGCGACCTGATCCTGTCCCTCGTGCGTGCGGAACCCGCGGCGCTGAAGACGATCGAGGTCGACACGGGCCGGATGGAGCGCGCGCTCAATGCGCTGCTCTCGTCGCGGATACCGCCGCCCCTGCCGGCGACCTACGTGGAAATGCGATCGGAAGGACAGCTCAGCCACATCGCGGACTCGGAGCTTCGCGACCGGATGGCCGAGTACGATCGCCTGCTCGGCGTCGTGCAGAAGGTCGGCGACAACACCGACCACAACCTCGTCACCCAATCGCCCATCCTGCTGCGCCACTTCACCAGCCGCACGCTGGAGGACCCCAAGGCGCTGTCCGGCATCCGCGAGGAGCTGGTCGCGTACGACCTCGATGGCATGCGCCGCGATGGCGAATTCGCGATCGCCGTGAAGCTGCTGCATCGCTACGCCTACAATTCCCTGCAGCAACGCGAGCGGCAGCTGGAGCTGATCGAGGCGATCCTGACGCGCCTGGAATCGACGGCCGGCGGAAAGGGCTGACCCGGATCGGCAGCATTCCACTCCGATGCGGATCCACGCTCCTCGTGCTCGTCGTACATCCCGTCGCGGGGTTGGCGCCACGAGCCTGATCGACGAAGGCCTCGGCTGTCTCCGCACCATCGCCCGGCGACCGTGCCTCCTCGGCAACGATCGACTCCAGGCCGCCATCCCCAGGCGGCGGGACCGTCGCGATACACCGCTACGCGCGTCCTTACGCCGCCATCGCAGCGAATCGGCATGTGCGCACTCGAGCACCCTGGCCGGTCGATCGGTTCGAACACGCGGGTGTGGCTGAAACCCGGTTAGTCTTGGACCCGACCCCACGCCCAGGAAATCGCGCAGCCATGCGCCACGAAACGAGCGTCGCGATCGTCATGCTCGTGCTGCTCCAGCTCGCCTGCACGGGCAGCGCACGGGCCGGTGACAAGGATCGTTCGTGCGGGAGGTCCGCGGCGGTGAGCATCGTTCGCGACGACTGGGGCATCGCGCATGTCCACGGCAGGACCGACGCCGATGCGGTATTCGGGATGATCTATGCGCAGGCCGAGGACGACTTCCATCGGGTGGAGACGAACTACCTGAACGCCCTGGGCCGCCTGGCCGAAGCCGAGGGCGAGCGCGCGATCTGGAAAGACCTCCGGATGAAGCTGTTCATCGACCCCGTCGACCTCAAGGCGAGGTACGCCGGCAGCCCGCGCTGGCTGAAGTCACTGATGGACGCCTGGTCCGACGGCCTGAACTGCTACCTGTCCGTCCATGCCGAGGTGAAGCCCAGGGTGATCCAGCGCTTCGAACCCTGGATGGCACTGTCGTTCAGCGAAGGCAGCATCAGCGGCGACATCGAGCGCGTGTCGTTGGATCAACTCGCCGCGTTCCACGGTTCCGCGCCCGCGGTCGCGCGCACCGACGACCCCGCGGTGCTGGAGCCGACCGGCTCCAACGGCTTCGCGATCGCGCCGTCCAACACGCGCGACGGCCATGCCCTGCTGCTGATCAATCCGCACACGAGTTTCTTCTTCCGCTCCGAACTGCAGGTGCGCAGCGACGAGGGGCTCAATGCCTATGGCGCCGCGACCTGGGGCCAGTTCTTCATCTACCAGGGATTCAACGACTCGCTGGGCTGGATGAACACGACCAGCGGCGTGGACGCGGTCGACGAGTTCGCCGAAACCATCGTCGAGCAGGACGGCAGGCGCTACTACCGGCACGGCGACCAGCTTCGTGCGCTCGCAGTGCGCACGATCAAGGTTCCCTACCGCGGCGCCGACGGTGCGCGCGCCGAGAAGTCCTTCACCGTCCACGCCAGCCACCACGGTCCCATCGTGCGCGCGCTCGACGGGAAGTGGATCGCCGTGGCGCTGATGCACAAGCCCGTGGAGGCGCTGAGCCAGTCGTTCCTGCGCACCAAGGCGCGCAACCAGGCCGGTTTCCTGAAGGTCGCGGAACTGCGCGCGAATTCCTCCAACGCCACCCTCGTCGCCGATCGCGAAGGCCGCATCGCGTACCTGCATCCGCAGTTCGTCCCCAGGCGCGACGACCGCTTCGACTACACCAGGCCCGTGGATGGCGCCGATCCCGCCACCGACTGGCAGGGCGACACGCCAGTGTCCGAGCTTCCGAACCTGCTCGATCCCGGGATCGGCTGGCTGTTCAACACCAACAACTGGGCCTGGTCCGCCGCGGGTCCCGAGAGCCTCAGGCGCGAGCGCTTCCCGCGCTACATGGACAGCGTGGGCGAGAATTTCCGTGGCGTGCATGCGAGGCTGGTGCTCGAGGGGCGCAAGGACTTCACGCTGCAGTCGCTGATGGCAGCCGCCTACGATCCGTACATGCCGGGATTCGCCCGGTTGATCCCGTCACTGGTCGGCGCCTACGACGCGACGCCCGGTTCCGATCCGGTCAAGGTCCAACTGGCCGGACAGATCGCGCTGCTGCGGGCCTGGGACTACCGATGGAGCGTCGATTCCGTCGCCACGACGCTGGCCGTGCTGTGGGCCGAGACCCTGCGCATCGAAACCAAGGCGAGTCCGACCCGCTTCGACCTCGCGGTGTTCGAGGAGATGCTCGCCGGCACCACCGCCGAACAGAAGCTGCGCATGTTGGCGCAGGTGTCGGACCGGCTCGCGCAGGATTTCGGCAGCTGGAAGACGCCTTGGGGCGAGATCAACCGCTGGCAACGGCGCACCGCCGACATCGAGCAACCGTTCAGCGATGCACATCCCAGCAGTCCGGTGCCTTTCGTCTCCGGCGAATGGGGCTCGCTCGCGGCCTACGGCGCCAAGCGCCATGCGGGAACGAAGCGGTATTACGGCACCAAGGGCAACAGCTTCGTCGCGGTCGTCGAATTCGGCGACAAGGTCCGCGCCTTCGCGGTCACCGCCGGCGGCGTCAGTGGTGCGCCCGGGTCGCCGCATTTCGACGACCAGACCGAGCGCTACATCAAAGGCTCGCTGCGCGAGGTCTACTTCTACCCCGAGCAGTTGCAGGGGCACACGACGCGTCGATACCGGCCGGGTGAATCGTTGCGCGCGGAGATCGGAGCCTGAGTTTCCCCGCGTTCCCAGTCCTGCAAACCATCCGCTGGAAGGTCACCGGAAGGCCGCGAGAACACCGCAGCAAGACCCTGGGTATGCGCCGTGGGAGCGTGCGCCAACGCGCGATGCCCGTTGCGTCGGGCTTCGGCGAACGAGCGCGTGGCACCGCGATCGCGCGCTTGCGCACGTTCCTGCATCGATCCCGTGCCTCGTCGCGAACGGGAACCCGCAGCGCTGCGCGCGCGGAATCCTGAGGGGTTCCCCGCACTCGCACATGACGCGCCTGCTGTCCGCGCCCGCGACACCACGAGCCCCTTGCAGGAGCGCGCTGGAGCGCGCGATCGGTTCGAACCCGCCCGACATGTCGCCGCGCAGGGAATGATCGCGCGCCCAAGCACGCTCCTGTCGATTGCGTAGAATGTCGTTGTCCCCGTACGAGGTGCCGAGCGGGGACGTCCGGGCCCGATGCGGTTTCAGGCGCCGACTGCGCCCGGGTCGCCGCGGGTCCCAGGTCCTCGAGTTTCTTCCCGCTGCGCAGGAGTGCGATTCGATGATTCGCTGCCTGGCCCTGATCCTCGTCGTGCTGTCCTGCGGCGTAGCGACCGTGCGTGCCGCGGAGGCACCCGAACCCCCGCTGGCGATGGCCACGGCCGCGAAGGCCTTCCTCGCGACGCTGGACCCCGCCAGGCGCGCGAAGGCCAGCCTTCCCTTCAATGCGGAGGAACGCCTCGGCTGGCACTTCGTGCCGCGCGAACGCGCGGGCTTGCCGTACGGGCAGATGACGCCTGAACAACGGCAGGCGGCCATCGCACTGCTGACATCGGGCCTCTCCGCCAAGGGCTACACGAAGATCGACGGGATCATGCATCTCGAATCGGTGCTGGCCGCCATCGAAGGCAATCCGCGTCGCGACCCCGATCTCTACTACTACGCGGTCTTCGGCGAACCGTCCGACCACGGCGCCTGGGGCTGGCGGTACGAGGGTCACCACGCCTCGCTCAACTGGACGATCCTGGATGGCAGGCTCGTGGGCAGTTCACCCCAGTTCCTGGCCGCCAGTCCCGCCGACGTCGGTACGGGCCCGCGCCAGGGCACGCGCGTGCTCGCGGCCGAGGAGGACCTGGGACGCGCGCTGGTGAAGTCGCTCGGCCCCGATCAGCGTGCGCGCGCGATCATCGGCGAGCAGGCGCCGCCGGACATCCTCACGGGCAACGCGCGCCAGGCCCAGATCCTGGAGGACCGTGGCATCGCGTTCGGCGAACTGGGCGAACAGCAGCAGGGCCTGCTGCTCTCGCTGGTCGAGGAATACGCGTCCGTGCAACCGATGGCTGAGGCGCAGGCGCGGCTGGCTCTGGTCAAGGCCGACCTTGGAAACGTCAAGTTCGCGTGGATGGGCGGCCTCGAAAAGGGCCAGGGACACTATTACCGGATCCAGGGCTCCACGTTCCTGATCGAGTACGACAACACGCAGAACAGCGCCAACCACATCCACAGCGTGTGGCGCGAGTTCAAGGGAGACTGGGGCCAGGATCTCCTGGACGAGCACTACCGCACGGCACCTCACCATGCCCGCGGTGGGAGCGAAGGTGGACTGACGCCGTAATCGCGTCGGAGCCAACGCGCGCAAGCTCCGCTGACCGAGCAGGCCTCAGGTTCCGACCTGGGCAGCTCGTGCCGGTGGGTGGACGCCGCGCTCCATCCGGCCGCACAATCCGGTGGCGGTACCCCGGGGGGAAACCATGCCGAACGCACTCCTGTTGAGGCGAGCGTTGCTCGCAGCGCTGCTGCTGTTTCTATCCGCGCACGCGCGCGCCGAAACCACCTGCGGCAATACGCTCGCACAACCCGGGCCCGGCGCGGTCTGTGCCGTCACATCGGGCACCTCGGGCACCCTGTTGCGCGGCCGCGTGATCTTGCCCGCGGACCTGTACGTGGGTGGCGAAGTCCTGCTCGACGCGGCCGGCACCATCACCTGCGCGGCGTGCGATTGCACGGGAACCGCGGGTTATGCGAGCGCCACGCGCATCGAATGTCCGAACGGCGTGATCTCGCCCGGGCTGATCGACGCCGCACGCCTGCTCAGTTTCGAGCTCGGCGATCCCCACACCTTCACCGCCGAGCGCTACGAGCATCGCCACGACTGGCGCACCGGGGCCAACAACCACTCCACCATCCCCTCCAATGGCAGTGGCACCCCGGACACCATTCGCCTCGCGGAACTGCGCGCGCTGCTCGCCGGAACGACGAGCATCGTGGGCAGCTCCGGCGCGGCGGGGCTGGTGCGCAACCTGTCGAGCACGGCGAACCAGGGCAACCTGGGCCAGGCCATCCCGGTCCTGGATACCTTCCCGCTCGGCGACAGCAACGGCACCACGCGCACCTCCACGTGCACCTACCCCAATGTGAAGCCGGTCAACTCGACCGTGCGTGCGCAACTCGTCATGGCCGAAGGCATCGGCGAGACCGCGCGCAACGAGTTCCGCTGCCTCTCGGGCCAGCAGGCCGGCGCCGTGGACTGGCTGCCGGGCAATGGCGTGGACGGCGCGATCGCCCTGAACGTGCAGGACATGATGCTCATGCGCGATCGCGGCAGCACGCTGGTATGGCAGCCGCGCAGCAACATCGCGGTCTACGGCGACACCGCGCGCGTATCCGTGCTGCACCGGCTCGGCGTGCCGATCGCAATCGGCACCGACTGGCTCACCACCGGTTCGATGAACCTGCGCCGCGAACTGCGTTGCGCCGACAGCTTCGACCAGGACTATCTCGGCAACGTGTTCAGCGACCGTGCGCTGATCGACATGGTCACGCGCAACGAAGCACGCCTGCTGGCCATGGACGATGCCATCGGCGAACTTTCGCCCGGGCGCGTGGGCGACATCGCCATCTTCGATGCCGCCGTGCATCCGGGCTATCGCGCCGTGATCGACGCCGAACCTGCCGATGTGGCGCTGGTGATGCGTGCGGGCAAGCCGCTCTACGGCGACAGCGCGCTGATCACCGCGCTCGGCGCCGCCGACTGCGATGCCATCGAGGTCTGCACGCGCGCCAAGCAGGCATGCCTCACGTCCGAGATCCAGAAGAGCCTCGCGCAATTGCAGGCCGATGCCGGTATCCAGTACCCGCTGCTCGACTGCAGCACGCCGGTCAAGGAACCCACGTGCACGCCGGCACGTGCCGCCTCGGTCGGCGGCAGCACGATCTACACCGGCACCCGCACGGCAGGCGACAGCGACGGCGACGGCATCGCGAACGCATCGGACCTGTGCCCGGGCGTGTTCGACCCCATTCGTCCGCTCGACGCCGGCGCACAGGCGGACTACGACGCCGATGGCGTGGGCGACGCGTGCGATGCGTGTCCGCAGTCCCCGGGCAATGTCGCGTGTCCGCCGTCGCTGTTCGCCGATGGCTTCGAACCATGAGCCGGAGTCGGGGTGATCGCGGGACGGGTCCCAAGGGCGTCAGGGCCTGGGGTTTCCCGCATGGTCTATGCGTGTTCGGGCGCCCTCGTCGTCGCGATGCATCGCGAAATCCACTGTAGGAGCACGCTTGGGCGTGCGATCCTGTCGATCCACGGTGGAATCAAGGCACGCTGAAAGAATCGCGCGCTGACGCGCGCTCCTACGGTGGCCTCGCCGCGTATTCGAAGGCGTCGAATGCGATTCGGGAGCCTTGGGGGAACCACAAGCCCTGCGCCCGTTGACCCAACTGGCCCGCTTCAGTCCGGCACGGGCTTCGTGGTTTCGCCGGAAAGGTGCGAGCTGGCCGCACGCCATTTCCCTCGGACCTGCACGAGCACGTTCGAGGACACATAGCGGTGCTCCTGCCAGGCCCTCTTGTCCTTGTCCTGCGACTTGAAGCGACCCTCGCCGATGATGATCGCCACGCCCGGGGCAGGGCAGTGCACGCTGCGGATGGTGTAGAGGAAGTCCGTCGGGTTCCACGCGTTCTTCTCCACCCAGGCCAGTTCCTCGGCGCGCTGGCCGACGCTGCCGTCCGCGCCCACGAGTCGGAAATCCTCCATCAGGAATTCCGCGAGGCCCTTGGCATCCTGGTTTCGGTAGTAGCTCGGCCACTGCTTGAGCTTGACCTCGCGCAGGCCGGGTTCGAGGTCGCCGCAGGAGGCGGTGACCTGGGCAGGTGACGCTGCCGCGGCAAGGGCCGCGAGCAAGGCGATGGGACGGAACATGACGACATTTCCACGCGGCGCCGCGGATTCGGACGCGAAAAGTGTGGCGCACGCTTGCGCCCGGTGCACCGGGTCGAAGGTCACGGCCGTCCGATGCCTTGCGATGGAGGGATAGGAAACCGAGCCAGGACGAAACCGGGGTCAGACTACAGTTTCGCCGATCCAGACGAGTCGGAGTTCGAACGCTGGCCGCTGGCCGCACACGGGTCGGGGTTCGATCAGGCCAGCACCCGACGCATGCGATCGGTGAGCGCGCGCAGCGATGGCGGCGGTCGCGATTCGCGCAAGGCCTGCTCGAACGCAGGCAGGACGCCGACCGCCTGCTCGAGTGCCCGCGTCGCTTCGGGAGTCGCCTTCGAGGGCGCATCGACAAGGCGCGCCGTCGCACGCTCGGCGTGCGCACAGAGATTCGCGAGTGACTTCGCGCCGACCAGTGGGGCAGACCCCTTGATCGTGTGGAATCCGCGCTGCAGGCGCCGGAGCGCTTCCTTGTCGTTCGGATTCTCGCGCCACTTCGCAAACGCAGCCGCGAGCGCGGGGCCGAGTTCGCCGAGCTCCGCCATGAACACCTCCGCCAGTTCGGAGTCGACGGCTGTTGCCTTTGAACGCACTCCGCCGCCGCCGAACAAGGCGCGGATGGCACTCAGCAGCGACTGGAGCCAGTTCATGGGGCCGGGAACTCGCGCGACGCGATTTCCGGAATGGTACGCAAAACACGGGTTCGTGCGTACCGCACCCATCCGTTAGGCTCCCCCCGGCAACCGAGCCCCGGGCATCCTTGCGTGGAAACGAGCAGCCCACGCGCCGGCACGTTGCATCCGGACCCGGGACACGCGCGCGATCGAGATCCCCAGCGTCCAGCCGGGACCGGCCCTGGACCTGCGTGCCCTGACCCGAGGCGACGACGCGACCGCACCTTCGGCGTGCACGCTATGCTTCCACCCCTTCTCTCCGGATCGGGACGATGCACATGGATCGCCGCAGTTTCGTGCGTCACGCCCTGGCTGCAACCGTGGCAACCGCGCTGCCCTGGGGTCGCGGTTGGAGCGCCGAGGGCGCGGGCGAGGTGGCCGCCGTCCGAGGCGACGGCGCGGCGATCGCGCTGTCGGCGAGCGATCTGCAGCAGTTGAAGGCGAGCCTGCGCGGCGCGCTGCTGTTGCCCAGCGATCCGGGCTACGACACGGCGCGACGCGTACGCAACCTGGCGATCGACAGACGCCCTGCGCTGGTCGTGCAGCCGAGCGGACCCGCGGACGTGCGCACGGCCGTCGATTTCGCGCGCGCGCGGGACCTGATGGTGGCGGTGAAATGCGGCGGCCACAGCTACGGCGGCACCTCGACCTGCGATGGCGGGCTGCAGATCGACCTGTCGTCCCTGCGCGGCGTGCGCGTCGATGCGGGTGCCCGCAAGGCCTTCGTGGCCGGCGGCTGCCTGCTCGGCGAACTCGATCACGAAGCGATGTCGCTCGGGCTGGTCACCACGGCGGGCACCGTCTCGCACACCGGCGTGGGCGGGCTGACGCTCGGCGGAGGCTTCGGCCGGCTCGCCCGGCGCTTCGGGCTCGCGATCGACAACGTCTCGGCGGTGGACGTGGTGAGCGCGGACGGACGCTCCAGGCACGCCAGCCGCGACGAGAACGAGGACCTGTACTGGGCCGTTCGCGGTGGCGGCGGCAATTTCGGCGTCGTCACGAACTTCGAGTTCGCCCTGCACCCCATGCAGCGCCAGGTCGTCGGCGGTTCCCTGGTGTTCCCGATCGAGCGCGCGCGCGAGCTGCTGCAGGCGTACGTGGAGATCAGCCAGGCGGCCGGCGACGACATGTACATCGACTGGATCCTGGCAGCCCCTCGCGACAGGCCGGGCGTCGTCGTCTTCGCCACCTGCTATTCCGGCGACGCCGACAAGGCCGAGGCCGCCTATGCACCGCTGCGCAAGCTCGGCACGCCCATGCGGGACACGATCGCCACGATCGACTACGTCGCGTTGCAGCGCAGCAGCGACAGCACCGATCCGCGCGTGGAGGGCCGCAAGGTCAGGTCCGGATTCGTCAACGAGATTCCGGACGACCTCGTCCGGGCGATCGTCGACGGGTACACGCCCGACCCGGCACGCAATACGTCGCTGTTCTTCCAGCATTCGGGCGGCGCGATCGGTCGCGTCAAGTCCGATGCGATGGCGTATCCGCACCGCAAGGCCTGCGCCAACCTGATCGTCAACGTCTCCTGGCCGCTGGCCGACGACGGCCAGCCGCACAACACCTACCTGGACACGTACTGGAAGACCCTCGCGCCGTTCACGGATGGCTACTACACGAACGAGACCTCCGACGAATCGGTCTCGGTGATGGAAGCCAACTACCAGGGCAACCTGGAGCGGCTGCGCAGGATCAAGAAGACCTACGACCCGGGCAACCTGTTCCGGCTCAATGCCAACGTGCGGCCGGCGTAGCGCTAGAGCGGGCGGAGGCTGAAGTTCCCCAGGTGTCGCGCACGCAGCGTGGTGGTTTCCTGGTCGGGACGAGGCGTGAGGTTCTTTGCAGGAGCGCGCTGTAGCGCGCTCCGACAAGGGATGCGGCGCCGTATCACCGCCATTGCGCGATGGTGAGATCCACGACGTGACCGTCGTGCATGTCGGAGGATGCACCAACGGTTCCAGCCGGCGGTTCGCGAGCTGGAAAAAAAAACGCCCCGGCGAGCCGGGGCGTTTTCGATTGCCGTGCGCGCCGGGATCAGCCGGTCTTCAGCGTCAGCCCGTACGCCGACAGGATCGGATTGACCGGCTGGAAGTAGCTGCGCGTGCGGTTGTTCGGGAGCTTACCCTTGCAGCTGCCGCTGCCGCCCGACAGCACGCCCTGCGCCTGACCGGGACCGGTGATGAACGAGCCGCCCGAGTCGCCGCCTTCGGAGCAGGCCGTCGTGCGGTTGACGTTCTTGATCGTCTCGCCGGTGCTGTAGTTCACGCTGACGTTGACCTGGTCGATCGTGCCGCACTTCCAGCCTGACGTGCGGCCGGAGCGGCAGACCGCCGTGCCGACGCCGCCTGCCGTGTTGCCCCTCACGACGACGTCGGACGTCGTCCAGCCGTGGACGCCGGCGACCTGCGTGTGGCTGCCGGAGATCGTCACGTACGCGTAGTCGGGGCCGGACTGGCCGGGGCCGGGGAAGCTGGAGCCGGAGAACGCGCCGATCAGCGGGCCGAGCGTCCACTGCGGGCCGGTTCCGGCCGAACCCTCCAGGTACACCGATTCGCCCTGGTCGCCGCAGTGGCCGGCGGTGACGTAGACGGGCGTCGAGCCCTTGAGTGCATTGAAACCGATCGAGCAGGAGTACAGATAGCCGTCGCCCGGGTTGCGCAGGTAGCCATGGCCACCCTCCAGCGCGGCGAGCGGGCGGGCCTGCTCGTCCTCGACGACGAAGCGCACGTGCGCCGCATTCGCGCCGCTGGCGGCGACGAAATCGATGCCCGCGCTGAGCCGGCCCCTGCCGACGCCGACGACGAGCGCGTTGCTCTGCTGGTCGACGTACCAGCTGTACACGCCCTTCGGCACCTTGCCCCCGCGATCAGCCAACGCGTCGAGTTCATCCTTGGAGGCGTTGAGGTCGGCGATCGGGTTGCGCACGACGCGGAACTCGACGCCCGACGGGCCCTTCTGCGGGAACGTGGAGGTGGTCGCGACGACCAGCTTGTAGGAGCCGTTCGCCTGCTTCTCGATCCAGCTGCCGGCGAAATCGGGGCCCTGCGCTGCGGCCAGCTTGCCTTGGTGCAGATCGGCGAGACGTTCGACCACCAGGTACTGCGAAAGCTCGGCCGTGGTCAGGCCGAGGTCGCGTTGCATCGCGGCTCGAAGGGTCGGGGATACGGAGTCGATGGGTCCGGCGGCCGAGGCGGTCATGGCGAAAGCCAGCGGGGAAAGGGCGAGCAGGCCGCGTGTGGCCCAGGAGCGGAACTGGCGCATGTGCGAGTCTCCATCCTTTAGGTTTGAAGGATCGCGGACCTGTCCGCCGATGGGTCGCAGAACTGGCGAGGGGCCCGGCCGGCGGATGATGACATGCGAATGTGACAATGTGTGAAGTTCGCCTGGGCAGCCCGGGCGAATCCGGCGAAACCGGGGTCAGACCACCTTTTTCCTGCCGACGTCGGCCCCTATGGCCGGCCCTCTTCTCCGCTGACGTCGACGGAACTTCCCTGCACGGGAACCGTGCAACCAGGACACGGTGGTACGACTTCGTTCGAGGTGTGGTGGTGGATGACCACCCGGGAGTCCGAGCGTCTGGCCTTCAACTCGGAGGCAAGCCAGGCAGGTAGGAACAAGACGTCCACGCCGGCAGGAAATGGTTCCAACGGCTGCAGACCCTCGATGTCTCCGGATATGAAGAACCGCAAGCCATGCCAGTTGATCAGATAGGAACAGTGCTCGACCTGGGCATGCGGCGTTGCAAGGCATTCGATGGTGGCGCCGTGGAAGTCCCAGGTCGGCCCCGGGCCGGCGCGCAGGCTTGCGTCCACGGTGGCCTGAACCTCTGCGGGCCCAGCGACGGAACAGCCGATTCGGGCGACCTGGCTCGCATCGAAGTGGTCGTCGTGCCGATGCGTGAACAGGCACAGGCTGTCCTTTCGCGGATGCAATTCGCGATCCGGGAAGGTCATGTAGCCGAAGGCGCCCGACTTGTAGGGGAAATCCAGGAGGATCGTCGCCGTACCGTCGGAGAGTTCGAACGCGGAGTTGCCGATGAACCTGGCATCCAAGGTCGTGGCCGACAATGCGGCCGACATCAGGACTGCGAGTCCCGGAATCGTCATGGATGGCTCCTGCAGGTCCGTCTGCGCATCGGACCGAGGCCTGACGCGACAGCGGTGCCAACGGTATCAGCAACGACGTAGGTTCCCATGGGGAAACCGGGGTCAGACCACAGTTTTCCTACCGACGTCCGAGCCGAACGCCTACCCCTCGACGCGCCTCGATTCGGACGCCGTCGAATGGCCACTGCGCGAGCCTGCGAGCAGTCCACCTCGAGGCCGCGACCATGCCCAGGCGTCCCAGGCTCGATGCCGCCGGCATCGCACAGCACGTGATCCAGCGCGGCAACGATCGGCAGCCGTGTTTCTTCGCCGATGTCGATCGACTGCGCTACCTGCGCGACCTCCACGAGCTGGCCGTGGCGCATGATTGCGCCGTGCATGGCTACGTGCTGATGACCAACCATGCGCACCTGCTGGTCACCCCGGGTGCCGTCGGCGCCGTCGCCGCGCTGATGCATGCGCTCGGAACGCGCTACGTCCGCGCCGTGAACGACCGATACGGCCGCACGGGTACCCTGTGGGAAGGCCGCTACAAGTCCTGCCTCGTGGACTCCGAGCGCTACGTACTGGCCTGCCTGCGCTACATCGAGCTGAACCCGGTACGCGCGTGTGTGGTGCCGCATCCCGCTGCGTACCTGTGGTCGAGCTACGGCGCAAACGGAGAGGGCAGGGAAGACGCGCTGGTGAGCCCGCACCCGACGTACCTCGCGCTCGCCTCCGATCCTGCAGCCCGCCTAGCACGGTACAGGGACCTCGTTGCAGCCGGGATCAGCGAGGACGAGCTCTCGGCCATCCGCGGCTACACCCAACGGCAGCACGCGCTCGGCTCGACTCGCTTCCAGGACGACATCGAAGCCATGCTTGGGCGCCGCGCGCGGCCCGGGCGACATGGGCGGCCGCCTGCGAAGTCCCCCAAGATCCAGGGCCCCGTGCTTCCCCCTGATCGAGGCGGGCGGAAAACTCGGCGAGCGACCACGGAAACTGTGGTCTGACCCCGGTTTTCCCCCGATCCGCCCAGTGCCGCCCTGACCAATCCGTGCGACATCGGCGCGGTGGAGATGGAGTCGATCGACAACGTGTTCGCGAGCGGCTTCGAAGCCGCGCCGTGAGCCCCGGGCAGGAAGGCCGCAAACCCGATCCTTCGGGCGGAGAAAACGGAAGCCTGCCCCGTTATCCGACCTCTCTTGGCAACGAATTTCGCGGTCGCCGCGGCCAAACCAACCGTTTGCCATTCGTCGACTGGAAGCAAGACCCCATGCACGATCCGGGTCGAGTGGCGCCGGCTCAGTCCGCCTCGGCGGAACGAGTCGCCTCGAGCGGCTGGCCCTCCTTCACGCGCAGTTTGATGTTCCTTGTGGCCTCGAACCGGGCCAATGGGTCGCTCTCGAGCACCAGGAAACTCGCTTCGAAACCCGGGCGCAGCGCGCCCAGTTGCCGGTCGGGGAACAGGGTCGTCGCGCAGTCACTCGACCACATGCGCAGCAGGTCCGCGTTGCTGAACAGCTGCAGGCCCCTGAGATACGCCACCTCTTGGCTCGAGGTCGCGCGCGGTTCATCGCTGCCCACCACCAACCTGACGCCGGCGCGACGCAACACACGCAGGTTCTCGATCTGGGCGGACTTGAGCGCGGCGTAGGAATCCGCGTCCATGCGTTCCCGCCGCCGCTCGAGCAGCATCGCAGTGGTCACGACCGGAATCCGACGCTGTGCCGCTCGTTCGGCATCGGCGGGTTCGATTCGCGTGGGGTGGTTGTACCCGCCAAGGTGCGCGATCACGTCGACCCCCGAGCTGACAGCCACGTGAAAATCGTGGGCCGAATCGATATGGGCGAAGACGCGCATGCCCGCGCCGTGGGCGCGCTCGACGACGTGCGGAACGAGGTCTGGATCCAATCCCTTCATTCCGAAGAATGCCGGATCGTCGCGACGCTTCTCGAACTCCTCGGAGTTGACCAGGATGATCTTGATGATGTCGGGCCGCAGACCGACGATGGCGGGCCACGATCGATCGAGACCGGCCTTGTCATCGATGACGAAGTAGCCCTGGCCCGGCAGGGTCTCGCGGGTGAAGCCGGGATAGTGACCCCGTTCCAGCAGGAACTCGCGCAACTTGATCGGATGACCACCGGTCGCGGTGATCGGCCCGTTGGCGAAGACCACGTCGACGCTTGTCGGTGTGTTGTAGGTGTGGCGCACCGGGCCGGTGAGGGCGGGCAGGTTCGACAGCACCCCGACGTAGAAGATGCCCTCGCTCAGGTACTGCGCGATGGCCTCGTCGTTGCCCTTCGCCGAGCCGAGGTTGTGGTTGTGCGCCTCACAGAATGGCGGCACGACGTAGCTGCCGGAAAGGTCGATGCGACGGGTGGCGGTGGAAGCATCGGCGTCGACGAACGCCCGGCCTTCGACCACGAGCACGCCGGGCGAGAAGCGCACGCCGTCGAAGATCTGGCCGCCCACGTACGCGGTGCGGTCGGCGCGGAGTTCGCCCGCGGCGTCCGCCGAAGCGCTGATCAGCAGCAACAGGAAAACCGCACGGCATGTCATGGCGGGTCGTCTCCTTGCAGTCGTGTCTCCTCGGTCCACGGCAGTCGCCGCGGCGCTTTGCCCGTGCCAGCGATCCGGATGCAGGCCCGTCCATGTCGGCGAAACCCGATTCGCACTTCCATGTCGCCGGCACGCGTGCGCGTGCGAGAACGGACGGAGGCATGCCGGATCGGCGTCGCCAGCGAGACCGCGAGCAGCAACGCAACGCCATGGAGGCCGGCGCCCGTCGGCGCATGCCCGTCGATATGCCCGCCCAGGTTCCAGTGCGTGGCAGTGGTCCGGGGCAGTCGCGGATGCACCCACGCCGCGGCCGCCAGCGCTGCCGGCGTGGACGCGCTGGCGATCTGGAAAGCTCGGGCCTTGATGTCGCGCTCCTTGCGGCGACCTGGCCCGACCCGTCCATCGCCCCTGCAACGACGCCTTGCGGCACGGTGACGTCGAGCGTGTACCAGGGCGTCTGGCCCTCGCGTCGGCAGGTCACGAGGCCGGCGTCCTTCAGCACCGCGAGAGGATGCGACGGCGTGGGACGGTCGGTGGCGAAATCGGTGGAGTACGGCGACGTACTCTGCAGCTGTTTGCGCATCGGGACGCGCGCGGATCGCGAACACCTGCTGCGCGCGCGGAGCAAGGTGTTCCAGGACTTCACATCGGCTGCGGAGGCCATGGCGCGACGGTTTACGCCAAACCAGCTCCGGCAGCACGAGCAGGTCTGGGGCCGCCACGTTGAGCCGGGTGACGCCCGATGCTGGGCGAATGGTCTCGGCCTGCCGTCGACGGACTCCGCCCATCCGGCGACGCGGGACGTGATGCCGTACCGGGCCCGCGGCGGAAGAATCAGGGCGCCTGCACATCGGCTGGACCGCTCAGTACGGGGAGCACGCTGTCTCGCAGCCACTGCAATGGTTCGAGCGCTTCGGGTCGATTGTAGCGACGGCCCACCGAGACGAAGACGGCCGACAGCTCCGGCATCACGACCACGAAGTTCCCGCCGTTGCCCCATGCCATGAGCAAGCGCGAACGCGGCAGGCCAGGCTGACGGGTCTCATCCAGCCACCACAGATAGCCGTAACGTTGTGCCCGGCCCGGTATGTCGGCATGAGCGCGGGTCATGGCGCGTATCCACTCAGCGCTGACCACGCGCCGGCCATTCCACACGCCCTCGTTCAGGACCAGCTGCCCGATCGCATGCAGGGCGTCAGGGTGCAGTGCCAGATGGCCACCCGTATCCGTGTCCTTTCCACGATTCCAGCTGGCCCATCGGGCGTCGCGGATACCCAACGGTGCGAACAACGCGGCGCGCGCAAACCCGGGCACCGGCTGCCCGGTCGCATGGGCCAGCAATCTCCCCAGCGCGATGACATTGCCGGTGCAGTAGGAGAATCGTTCGCCAGGCGCTTCGCGCATCGGCAGCTTGGACCAGAAGCCAAGCCAGTCGGACGTTTCGTACATGGTGTCCTCGTGGCCCGGCGACTTCGCATCCCAGTCGTCGCAATCGAGGCCACTGCGCATGGTCAGCAGGTCGCGGACTCGCATGGTTGCTCGCCGTGGTTCGGAGAACGCATCGGAGAGTTCCGGCAGCAGTGTGGAAACCGGCGTGTCGACCGAGGCGATCAGGCCGCGGTCGATCGCGATGCCGATGAGCAAGGCGGTCACCGACTTGGTGGCCGAGCGAATGTCGACCTCGTCAAGTTCCAGATCGGGCCGCACTCCCGACGCAATGACCTGGCCGTGCTGCGCAATCACCAACGCGTCGATGTCTGGGTGCCGACCCTGGGCAACCTCTCCGGCGAGATCCGTCGGTGCAGCCAGGACGTTGCCGAATGCCAGCGTGATCGCCGCTGCGAACACCTTCATGAAGAGGCCTCTTGCCTGTTTGGCGGGTTGGATACGTGGAAATAGCCATCGGGGCTGGGATCGACCTGATGGGCCTGCACGACGCAGCGGCCGCGATTCACCGATTCCCGCAGGGTCGCCAGGAGGCCACGCACCACGCCTGCGATCCCGGGCATCGGATAGCCCGGATCGGTCAATACGTCGCGTCCGCATTCGAGGAAATGGGCATGCACGCCATCCGCGCACACGACCGGCAGGGGCCCGAACGCCACCAAGACCTGGTCCGGCCACGCGCCCGGCAGCGGATCGAATGTGCCAATCGCGTAGCAGGCACCGGCAGGTACGCCTGTCCACAGTGCGGTACCGATCGCGCGTCGTGCCGGCATGCAGCCTCCCTCCAATGGGTGGTATCGCTCGTCGATTGGATGCCGGACGCCGCCTCGGGGCTTAAGTGCTAAGGGGGTCAGAGCCACATACACCCGTACGAAAGTCGCAGAACCTCGAGGCGATTTCGTACGGCCGACCGGGCCGAATCCTGGAGACGGCCACGGCATCGACCGCCAGCCTGGCCACATGCCTCGCCAACCCCGCCTCGATGTGCCGGGGATCGCCCAGCATGTGATCCAGCGCGGCAACGACCGCCAGCCGTGCTTTTTCCGCGACGTGGATCGACTGCGCTACCTGCCCAACCTGCGCGAGGCTGCGAACCGCCGCGCCTGCGCGGTCCATGCGCAGGTGTTGATGACGAACCCCGCGCACCTGCTGGTCACACCGTCCGAAGCCGGCGCCGTCGGGCGGATGATGCAGCCGCGCGGGCGCGAGTACGTCGGTTACGTGAATGCGCGCTACCGGCGCAACGGAACGCTATGGGAGGGGCGCAACCGTTCCTGCCTGGTCTATTCAGATGCGCACCCCCTGACCTGCCAGCGCTACATCGAACTCAATCCCGTACGCGCAGGCAAGGTGAGCGATCCGGCTTGGCATCCGTGGTCGAGCTGCCACTGCCACGGTCTGCGTGCCTGCGATCCGGTGCTGATTCCACACCCCACGTGGCTCGAACTTGCCAGCACTGCCGACGCCCGCCAGTCGACCTGACGCGAACTCGTGCACACCGCGCCGACCGAAGAAGACCTCGATCGCATCCGCACAGTGACCCAGCAACAACGCGCCCTGTGCAACCCACGCTTCCAGGCCGCCATCGCCGCCCAACTCGGCCGCTACGCCACTCCGCGCCCTGCGCGCTGTCCCACCGCAGCCGAAGCCGGGAGATTCAAACGGGCGTAAGTGGCTCTGACCCGGTCTGCCTACCAACTTCCACATGCTCAGGGTGCATCGTTTGAGACCGTGGCGGACCCTGCACGCCGAGCCGGACGCTCAACTGAAGGCGAAGGAGGCGCGAGCGCCCGACGCGGTGGTGAAGCTGAGCGCGTGCGCCAGGGTGGTGAATTCGATGCGCAACTCGGCCTGCTCGTCGCCCTGGACCCACCGCATGTGCAGCACGGTGTCATCGCTGGTGACCAGATCGAACCTGCCCTGGAAGGCCACATGGCTGTTGCGCAGGCGGATCAGCTCGATCAGTCGTTGCACCACCGGACGCTGGCAGTCGGCGGCGATCTCGTCCCCGGTGTAGTGATGGCGATTGATGTCGCGGCCGACGTGGCTGCGCGCCAGCAGGTCCATGTCGTTGTGACCGGCCAGCAGGCCGACGTAGTAGACCTGCGGCACGCCGGGCAGGAAGAACTGGATCGCCCGGCCGAGCAGGTAGGCCGTCTCGTCGCGGCCCATGGCGTCGAAGAAGGTGCAATTGACCTGGTAGAGGTCCAGGTTGCTGGCGGCAGCGCCCGTCGCCTTGCGGCTCTCGCCGCGGCTCGCGGCATGGATGCGCTCGACCAGTTCATCCAGTTCCCGGGGCGGCACGAGGCCGGGATGGCGGGCACGGTCGCTCGCATCGGCACCGATGTCGATGATGCCGATGCCGTCGTGGGTGTCCAGCACGGTCAGCGCATTCGGCGGGCGGATGGCCACCCAGCGCTTGAGGGCCGTCGCGGTGCGGAAGTTGAAGGCATGCAGCACCAGCGGCGGCAGCGCGAAGTCGTAGACCCAGTCGACCTGGGCGGCGATCTCGATCTGGCGCTGGTGGTAGGCGTGGATCTCCACGAGCACCTCGATGCCCAGCGCCTTCGCTTCCCGGGCGAACTCGCCGATGAAGTCGAACGTCTCGGGCATCATGAAGCAGCTGTCGCCCGCCTTCTTGATGGCGTAGCCCACGGCGTCCAGCCGCACCATGCGGATGCCGTTCTCCGCGAAGTTGCGCAGGATGCCGGCCAGGTACGCACGACCCTGCGGGTGGCGCACGGCGATGTCGATCTGCGTGGCGGTGAAGGTGGTCCACAGGATGCGGCGCGCGCCGTTCTTCAACGTGGCGCAGGTCAATGGCAGGCCGGGGCGCGGGCGGTAGACGGCCATCAGGTCGCGCTCCGTGGCACCTTGCGGGAAGACGTCGTCCAACGCCAGGAAGAGGCCGGCGTAGGCCGAGGCATCGCCCTTTTCGGAGTAGTCGAGGAACTGCGGTGACTCGCTCGACATGTGGTTGACGATGACGTCGGCCATCACCTCCAGCGACTCGGTGAGCGACCTGATGTCGGCCCAGGTGCCCAGGCGCGGATCGACCTGGGTGTGGTCGATGGGGTCGAAGCCGGCGTCGGCGCCGTCGATGGCGTGGAAGAAGGGCAGCAGGTGCACGCCGCCGAACACGCCGGCCAGCGGCGCGCCAGGCTCGCAAAGCAGGCGCTTGAGGCGCACCAGGTCGGCGCCGTCGCGCTGGCCGCCCAGGCGGTCTGCGTAGGTGATGAGCTGAACATGGTTCTTCATGGTGCCTTCTCCGTGCGCACACGCAGCACGCACAGCGCGGCCAAGGCCAGCAGCACGCCGGCGAGGCGGATGACGTGCTCGGGGCGACCGCCCAGCACGCTGTCGTAGAACAGCGGCAGCGTGACCGCCTGGATCAGCATGGGGATGACGATGAACATGTTGAAGATGCCCATGTACACCCCGGCCCGCTCCGGCGGGATGCTGTCGGCCAGCAGCACATAGGGGTTGCCCATGATCGAACCCCAGGCCAGGCCGATGCCGACCATGGGCAGGAACAGGAGCCAGCCCTCGCTGCGGATACCCGGCAGCGCCCACATGCCGGCGGCGGCCGCCAACAGCGCGAAGGCATGCACCCATTTCGCGCCGAGCCGCCTGGTGAAGGGCACCATGGCGAAGGCCGCCACGAAGGCCACGGCGTTGTAGAAGCCACCGACCTTGCCGTTGAGCAGGGCCGCGTCGCGAAAGCCGGCGCTGTGCGGGTCGTCCGTGCCGAACACCGTGGCGGCCAGCGAAGGCACGATATAGATCCAGTAGCACATCATCCCGTACCACTGGAACAGCGCCATCCACCACAGGCGCCGCATCGTCACCGGCATCTCGCGAATGGCGCTACAGATCTCGGCCAGCGCCGGGCCCAAGCCGCGCGGCAGCGCACGCAGCCGGGCGATCTCCTCTGGCGGCAACGGCAGCTCGGGCACCATGCGCACCGACCACCACACGGTCGTGAACGACAGCAGCGCCCCCACGATGAAGGCCAGTGTCGTCACCGTCGGAATACCGTTCGCCCCGAGCGCGTCCTTGTTCATGCCGAAGAACACGAGGAGGCTGGGCGTGAGGTAGGCGAGCGTCTGGGCCAGACCGGTGAACGACGCCTGCGTCAGGAAGCCGGCCGCGTGCTGCGCTTCCCGCAGGCGATCGCTGACATAGGCGCGGTAGGGCTCCATCGTCACGTTGTTGGCGGCGTCCAGGATCCACAGCAGTCCGGCCGCGAACCACAACGCCGGACTGAAGGGCATGGCCAGCAGGCCCAGGGAACAGAGAAGCGCACCGATGAGGAAGTACGGCGTGCGCCGGCCCCGGCGATGCGTCGTGCGGTCGCTCATGGCGCCGACGATGGGTTGCACCAGCAGGCCGGTGATGGGCCCGGCCAGCCACAAATACGGCAGATCCTTCCCTTCAGCGCCGAGCATCTGGTAGATCGGGCTCATGTTGGCCTGCTGCAGGCCGAAGCTGAACTGGATGCCGAGGAAACCGACGTTCATGTTCACGATCTGCGTGAACGACAGGTGGGGCTTGTTCATGCACTAGCCTCTTCGGGGGCAAGGCGTGCAGTGCCTCGCGCCAGGGCGTGAGCGTGGATCGGTCCGCCGGCAACAGCGCGCGCACGCTGCGAACCATGGCGGCGCAACGAGCGGCCAGCCGCAGCCTACCGCATCGCCACCGGCAAACACGGGGATCCGCGGGGATCCGGGGGATCCGGGTCAGAGTCACATACAGGCGTATTGAGGCGTATTGGGCTCTGTCGCCCTTATCTCGCGCACCCGACGTACCTCGCGCTCGCCTCCGATCCTGCGGCCCGCCTAGCACGGTACAGGGACCTCGTCTTAGTCGGGATCAGCGAGGACGAGTTCTCGGCCATCCGCGGCTACACCCAACGGCAGCACGCGCTCGGCTCGAATCGTTTCCACGACGACATCGAAGCCATGCTGGGGCGCCGCGCGCGGCCCGGGAGAAATGGGCGGCCGCCTGCGGATTCCCCGAAGATCCAGGATCCAGCGCTTACCCGTGACCGAATCGGTCGGCAAGCTCGGCGAGCGACCACGACAACTGTGGTCTGACCCCGGTTTTCCTAGCGCATCAGCGCCTGGACCCTCGCCCGCAGGTCCTTCGCGGATTTCAGGAACCGCTCGTTCGTGGCGATGTCATCGTCGTATTGGTTCGTCGCGGGCAACCACTCCAGGAACGCGGGGTGCTGCAACATGCGGGCGCGGGCGGCGAGCGCCTCCTCGACGGTAGCGTCCGGGAGGGCCGGGTACTTCCTCCGGACGCGCAGGGTCTGTTCGTAGGTGAGGATTCCACTGGAGCGCTTGATGTACTCGAACTGGCCGAGTTCGCGCTGGTTCTGCCACTGCGCGTCTCCCAGGACTGCCGTGTAGAAGCGCATCAGGTCGACTCGGAACTGTTCGTCGCGCAGGACGCGCAGGTCGCCGGCGGCCTTGATCTCGTCGAAGGTCTGCGAGCCTATCGGCGGCCGGAACGTATAGCCGCCGACCTCGATGGCGTACAGGAACCGGCCGGGTTCCGCCACGACCGGCGCCGGGTCGTCTATCGCCCGAACCAGCAGGTCGTCCAGCGCGCCCCGCTGCTTCGCCAATTCGATCGCAAGCTCGATGGCCGCCACGTTGCCGTCGAACTCCGCCGCGATCCGCGCGAGGTACTGCCGCTCACGCGCGCGCTCCTGCCGGTTCTCGTTCCACTCCGTCACCTGGAACGCGATCAGGATGCCGAGCACGACCACGACGAACTCGACGGACACCCCGAACCAGTCATGGGTCCTCGCGCGTTCGATGATGCGGCGTGCAGGCATCGGTTCCCAGGCGGGTAGTGCCAAACCGGGGTCAGACTACAGTTTCCGCGGGCACCCAAGGGTGAAATTCTGACACTCAGCAATGTTCCGTCGCGCACATCGCCAGCTGGCGACCGCGCGAGCCTCCGGGTATCCCGCGCGGGCCGCGAACGTGCCCAGGCGCCTGCGATTCATTGCTACCGGGAAAACTGGAAATTGAACCCGGGGATCGGGGTCAGCACGGATCGGGGCTAGCCACATACAGGCGTATCGGGCTCGGAGCCCCTTATCGCTTATCTCGTTGTCCCTCCGTTTTCGGATTAGTTACTGATCGCAGGCGACATGGCGAAACTGGAGGCGGCGTTCGCTGCGGCGGGTGCGCCGTGGACGTCGGGGCGGAGGATCCCGTAGGCGCCCCGGTTGAAACCAGTGAACTGAAACCGGGGTCAGACCACAGTTCTCGGAGTCGACGCGAAAACCGTGGCTTGGCCCCTGACTTCCACGGCCTGACTACGGATCCTCGAACCCATCCGCAAACACCACGCGCGTCGGCGCCGCAATCCTGCACGGCGCGGACGGTTCGCTCTTCAATTCCCCGGCGGCCTGGGCGATGGCACGCACTTCGGCACCTCCGTATCGTGCGCTGGCATCGATGCTGCCGATCCAGCCGCCGTCGTTGTCGGTGCTGCCCGTGCCGCGGGGGACGCCGTCCACGAGCAGTTCGATGGTCGCCGGCAACTCGCTCGACGGACCCGAGAGCACCTCCGCGCCGTAGGGAATCGGACAGTCGATTCCCGGTGCTGCGCTGCGCACTTGCCCGACCGGGACCTGCACGACCACGCCGGCATTGGTCTCGAACGATCCATAGACGCTCTGCGTCCCGCGCAGCGAGAGCGAGATCGGATAGAGGCCGGCCGGCACGCTGGACGGAATCGTCAGCACCACGCCGAGGGTGCGCGACTGCGCCGGCGCGTAGCTCAACGGGGTGCTGCAGACCGGCGCGGAACCGGCGCTGCACCCGACGGCGTTCCCGGCGATGACGATGGTGTTGTTCAGGAGCGACCAGCCGCTGGGGAGTCGGAAGGCAATGGATTCGGAGCTCCACGTCGCGCTGCCGGGATTCTCGATGTTGCCCGTGAGTCCCCAGTTGTTCGAAGGGGACGCCGCGGCGTTGGATTGAGGATCGAGGAAATTCGCGAGCGTGGCGCGCGGCGCCGCGATCGGCAGCGTGACGGTCGCGGCGCGCCGTTCGCGCGCTGTCGCGGGCGTGTCCTCGTCGGCCGACTCGTAGCGCGCGCGCACGATCGCGAGCGCCGGCGCGAGCACCTCGAGTTGGAACGAGAGCGCGAAGGTTTCCGACGGCGACAGCGTGCCCAGGTCCCATCGCACGCAGGTGCTTGCCGAGTCGTCCGCACAGGCCGCCACCGCGGTTGGCGTGGGCGTCGCATCAACCAGCGACTGGTTCGCGCTGACGAAGCGCGCGACCGCGTCCGCCTCGGTCGCCGCGAGGCCCAGGTGCCGGCCGGAGATCGCATAGTCCAGCGTCTCGCCAACCAGCGCGGTGGCGCGATCGACGCCGAGGTCGAACTGCTCGCGCAGCGACACGCAGGCCGGGTGCGGCAGCAGGTACGGCCAGGGGTTGTTGGCGCCGCCGGTGTTCGCGGTCTTCGACGAGATGTCGGAGCCGAAGGCCTCGGCGCAGAGCAGGTTGGAAGGCGGAACGAGATCGGGATCGAGCACCGCCTGCGTGACCCTCAGCGCCACTTCCACGAAGCGCGTTTGCGCGGCGATCGACTCGCCGAGCGCGAAGCGCACGGCTTTGGCGGCGACGGGCGTGCCCGCGCCGAGCAGCGCGCCCGTGTCCGTGGCCACGCCGACCCGGGTGACATTGCTGGTGGCGCCGATGTTCGCCACGCCGGTGCCGATCTGCGAACCGGGGTAGCGGATGCGCAACCAGGGCCCGTCGATCCCGTCCAGGCCGAGCGTGCCGTCATCGGTGACTTCCTTCGGATAGAACGCGCCGGTTCCGGCGACCGGCGAGCCGTAGCCGAAACCGGTGTTGCCGTCGCCGTTCGCGAACGGGCTCGTCAGTGCACCGAATCCACGCTCCTGGATCGAGTCCCAGAGATTGTGCGCATACCAGGGACCGGTGGGCTTGCCGACGACGCCGGCGATTTCGGCCGCGACGCGCGCGGGCTCCGCGGTCAGCTCCACGCCGGCGTCCAGCGCGAGCGGCGTCGTCGCCGGATTCTTTGCCACGAGCGCACTCGCGCTGTAGAAGATGCCCGTGTCCGCGTAGACCTGCGCGATCGAGCCCGTGCCCGCCGCCGGAGCGGCATTGCACGATCCGCCGCCGGCGCATCCGTCCAGCGCAAGCCCCGCACGGTGCGGCTCGACCACGTTGCCGCCGCCGTCCAGCACGCTCGCGCCGACCAGTTCGGCGCCAGAGGGCACGTACACGGTCACGTATGCGTTCACCCCGCGCAGCGCCGACACCGGCAGCGCGGTTACCCCGAAACGCACGCGCACGATGTCGCCGGGCCCCACGCGCACCGCGCCGCCAACCGTGCCGGAGGAGATGCCGCTCACCGGGTCGATCACGGCCAGCGTCTCGTCGGGCAGGCCGCCGCCGGTCATGAACGGCACGACCGCGTCTGCCTCGGCCACGAGTGGAGTCGCCGCGATCGACGATGCGATCAGGAAACGCACGCGGCGATGCGCCGTGCTCGACATGACCTTGCCTCCAAAGTCTGGAGATCCGAGATCGACGAGCATGTTAAGCGCGAAACCGGCGAAACCGGGGTCAGACCACAGATTTCCTGCCGAAGGGCAGGCCGAGCCCCGTACTTTGGCGCACTTCCCTTCGCGCACCGTCGGGGAAAACCGTGGTCTGACCCCGGTTTTCCTCAGTCGGGGAAATTCAGCGCCTGCAGGATCGCCTGGTAGCGCGGTTCGCGCAGCAGCGGATCGAAGAACGGATTGACCTTGGTGTAGGCGAGGTAGGGGTCGCGATTGCGCACGGCGATGTCGAGCCAATCGAGTGCGCGGGCGTTGTCGCCCCACTGCGCGTAGATGTCGGCGTAGCCTTGCGCGAAATCGTCGCCGCTCTGTGCGCGGACCTGGTCCAGCAGGGCTTGCGCCTGCGCGTGCTGCCCAAGTTTCTCGTACACCATGGTCAGGCAGAACGGCCCGTTGACCGCGCCCGCGCCTTCGCACGCGATCCGCGCCTGCTCGAAGTCGCCGCTCAGGTAGTGGGCGATACCCAGCCACATGTGCAAGGACTCGTCGTCCTGCCCGAGGGACCTGGCATCGCCGAAGGCCCGGATCGCCTCGCCGTAGCGCCGCGCGAACGTCAGCGAGGTGCCCAGGCCGAAGTGGTTCGTGGCGTTCAGGGGATCCAGGACCAGCAGGCGACGCGCGGCGGCCAGACCCGGCTCGATGCGGCCGATCAGTACCGCGTACGCGCCGTACTCGTTCAATACCCGGGCGTCGCCGGGCGCGAGCGCGAGGGCCCGCTCGTATTCCCGCAAGGCACCGATGAAGTCGAGCGAGCCGACCAGGAAGTTGGCCAGCGCCAAGTGGCCGTCGGCCAGTTCGGGCGCAAGCGCGATGGCCTTGTGCGCATCGGACTGCGCCTTGTCCAGGTAACCGGCGGCCGCGGGGCCGGAGATCAGCGCGCGGGCAAGATCGGCGAATGCGAGCGAGCGCCCTGCGTACGCCAGGGCGTAGTCGGCATCCGCGGCGATGGCCTGGTCGTAGGCGTCGATGGCCGCCTGCAGGCCTTCCTGGTTACGTCCACCCGCGGCCAGGTTCACCGGTCCGAAGCGTCGATACGCGCCCGAAGCGCGAAGGTGCGCGTCGAACGCTGCAGGGCTGCGCGTGCCGCCGACCTGGACCCGCGCCGCGATGTCGCCCAGCAGGCCGACCCGCAGTGCGCCGGCCACGGCATTGGCGATGTCGGCCTGCAGTTTCAGCACGTCACCAAGATCGCGATCGTAGGACTGCGACCACAACTGGTACCCGGTGACCGCATCGTTCAGCCGCACGGTGACGCGCACCGTGTCGCCTGCGCGGCGCACGCTGCCGTCGAGCACCGATGCCACGTTCAATCGGCGTGCGATGGCGGCGAGGTCGGTCGCTTCTCCCTTGAAGCGGAACGACGAGGCGCGTGCCGCGATCTGCAACTCGCTGATGCGCGCCAGCGAGTTGAGCAGCTCCTCCGAGAGGCCATCGGAGAAGTAGTCCTGCGCCGGGTCCCCGCTCAGGTTGGTGAAGGGCAGCACCGCGATCGAGTGTGGCGGCGGGTTGAAGGCGGGTGTGGCGACCGGGGCCGGCGCTGGCACCGGGGCGGTGCGGCGCAGCAGCAGGCGATCGGTGAGCAGCAGCACGATGGCGATGCCCATGACCACGAAGATCCAGCGGTCGAGCGACGTGCCGGCATGCGCGCGGGCCGACTCCGCCGGATCGATCGCGCTCTCGCGCTGCAATCCGGCCGGGGTGAACTCGTAGAACCACGCGAACGCCAGCCAGAACGGGAACCCCACGGCCGCTGCGACGAGGAACCAGCGCGCGGCAGCGTCCGGTGCGCCGACCACCGGCGACAACTGCGCGATGCCTTGCGCGAGGGCCCACACCGCGCCGACGTACAAGAGACCCGCCCGCAGCACGTTGCGCCGGCGCAATTCGGCGATGAACTCACCTGGACTCGGCATCTTGCCCCTAATCTGGAGACTTCGGTCTGACCTCGGTATTCCTCACCATCCGAGGCGCCGTTTCCATTCCTCGCAGGCGATCGCCGGCTCGCGACGGGGAAAGGCCTGGACGCTGTCCAGTTCCTTGGGCTTACCGAATCCGAACAGCTTGGACACGTCCGTGAAGCACGCCAGCGGCGCGCTCGGCATCAGTCTCCACTCGTATCCCTCCATGCGACCCTGCTGCGCGGGCACCATGGTCATCGTGTTCATGGCATCGAACACCTGGGCGAAGCGCAGTGGACCTGCGTCCCACGGATCGAGGCCCATGTCGAAGATCAACTGGGCCACGGCTCGCCGGGATTCGGAGTGGTTGCCGGCGATCAGGATGGTGGGCGGCGTGCCGACCAGGGAAGGCTCCTGGAAGTAAACCATCAGGGGCAGGTTGATCCTCACCACGCGCGCGTTCGCGTGCTTGGACTGGATCCGCTCGCTGTTGGACTCGCCGGGGATGAGTTCCAGGTACCCATCCGCCGCCACCCGCCTCTGGCCGCCGCTCACGTCCACGACGATCTTGCCGTCGAGATCGCCCAGGCCGTCGGTGACCTCGTCCAGCACCTTCCTCGGAACAGCGAGGATCACGATCTGCGCCTTGGACGTTGCCTTTTGAGGGCTGTCGACCGACGCCGCCGATCCGGACTTCTCCACCAACTCGATCACCGCTGCACGCGCAGGATCGCGACTTCCATAGACCAGCGGATACCCGGCGCGACCGATCGCCGGTCCCAAGGTGGAGGAGAGAGTGCCCGTTCCGATCAGGGCGACGACGGGCTTGTCCTTCGCGGCCGCAAGCGTGGACGCGCTGGCCAAGCCCACGACTGCGAGCAGAATCAAGCATGCGGATTTCATGAGTTCACCATGGGTTGTCCGATACAGGTGTCCGAATCCGGGGTCAGGCCAAGGAGTTCCTGCCGAAGGCCGGGCCGAGTTCCTACCCCTCGGCGCGACTCGATTCGGACGACGTCGTGCAGGGGCTCAGAGTGAACGGTAGTCCCTCTGGCCCCTGTACCTCAAGGCAGCACGAACTTGTAACACGCCACCGGCGTGTCGATGTTCTGTGGCATCTCGGTCAGCCCGCCCTTCTCGTACGTATAGTGCGCCGTCGCCGTGCGGCCATCGCTCAGCGGGCGAACATTCACGATCAGCGGGCGGAGTCCCAGGAGCTGGTTCGTCGCGCCGATGTAGACGATGTCCTCGCGGTGGCGCAGTTCGAAGGACGCCACTCGATCCGGGTCGTTCGCGAATGCCACGCCGTTGTTGCGGAAGGTGAAGCCGAAGGAACCCGCCAGCACGTCGATGGTCTGCAAGCCCGCCTGCTGGGTCGACACCGTCCAGGACTCCGCCAGCATCGCGCGCGTATTCCACGGTACGCCGTTGCTGCCCGTGACGCGCGAATACAGCGGCGCATAGAAGCCGGGAACGAGCAGGCGTTCGCTGCCTTCGGTGCCGAGCGGCACCGTATTTCCCATGGCGATGTCCTCCAGATCGCGCACGGAACGTGAGCGGATCTCGCCGCGCTCCACCTGAGTGTCCGGGAACGGCGAGCCGTTCAAGGTCAGGTTCCACGCCAGGTTCGCCACCGGGATGTCGATGTCCTGCGTGCCGGTGGACTTGATGGTGCGATTGCGCTCGAAGATCACGTGCCCGTTCGCCGGCATCACGTCACTGCCCGTCAGCGCCTGGTAGCCCACGTCGTAGGTGTCGGGGATCACCAGGCGCTGATAGGCGTCGAAGTTGGTCTCGCCCAGCAATATTTCACTGCCGGTGAGCTGGTCGCGCAGCGAGACGAGGCCGTTCTCCGTCCCGCTGACGGGTGGCACGGCGCCGTTGACGGTGAAATTGCCGGAGATCTTCACCGCCGGCACATCGAGCGTCTCGATGGCGGAATCGATGTCCAGGGCGCTCGCGAAACGCGAGTCCGCGTTCGCGGGCACGTCGTTGGCGCCGGTGAGTCCCTCCCAGTAGCCGTCGTAGAGCGAGGGGATCACGCGCCGGGAAATCGACTGTAAGCGGCTCTCGCCGAGCTCGATGCGATCGCCCTCGGGCGTGCGCAGGCTCAACCGGCCGTTCTCGACCTGGGTGGCCGGGAACAGGCCGCCGTTGAGCCGGAACTGGAACTCCGTGACCATGGAGGGGATATCGAAATTGCGCACGTTCGTGTCGATCTCGATGTCGTGCCGTTCGCGCAGCGCGTCGAGGTTGCGCGGGATCGAGCCCGACTGTCCCGGCGACTGGTAGCGCAGGTGGTAGGCGCCGGGGATCAGGCGCACGCTGTAGTCCGCGTCGTTGGTGGAACCCAGGACCACGCGGCCCAGTGCGTGGATGCCCTGCAGCGAGAGCGTGGCCGCGTCGATGCCGGTTTGCGGAAACAGCGCGCCGTTCATGCGCAGGTTGCCGCGCAGCGTGGTGCTGGGCAGGTCCACCACGAGCGGGCCGTTGCCGTCGATCAGCACGCCCTGCATCACGCGCGCGACGGTATTGCGTGGCACCTGGTCGCCTGCGCGCCACCGGTACTCGACGTCGTACACACCCCTCAGCACGCGCACTCCGCCCGGCGGCGGTGCGAACGTCGTTCCCAGCAACACGGGCTCGCCTTCGTGCGGCACCAGGAAGAACTCGCCGCTTTGCAGTGCGCTGTTGGAAAAAGGCTGGCCGTTGAGCAGGAAGGTGGGCTGCACGATGGCGGAGAGCGCGTCGACGATCAATGTCGTCGGTGCGACCGTCGAGCACTGCAGCCCGCCTTCGAAGTTGTCCGCCAGGATGCTCTCGCCCGCGGCCATCGCTTCCGCGCACGTGAAAAGCGCGCCAGCGAGCAATCCACCACGCCGTTCGGTCATGGCCTACTCCCGACCTGCGCCCGCGCGAGCGCGGCAACCCAGTCTACGTATGGCAGGTTAGGACGCCGTGACGGCGCGCCCGGTTCTGCCGGGCAGGTGCGACCGTTCGTCGGGTGCCTGCCGGCACGGTTCGCCATGCAACGGACTACGGGGTCGACCGAAAGGGGGTGCGAAATGGGGCAGGGTGGATGCGCGATTCAAACGTAATATCAACCTGGCCCCTGTTCCTTGACGAGGTTGTTCGCATGCGCATTCGCCCCTGGGTCCGGTTCGTGTTCGTGCTGCTGCTGATCGGCCTGGCTGCGTTCGCGTGGACGTTCGCGCCGGTTCGCCTCGATCCTGATCCGTCGGATCGCTGGACTTTCGAACGGCCGGCGGCGAATCCGCCGCCGGGGTTGCGGCTGTCGGTGATCCGTACCGGGACGATCGCTTCGCGCCGGGGCATGGCCGTGCGTGGCGCTTCGCTGCTCGAACCTTCGGACTTCGAAATGGCCCCGATCCTGGTCGAACATCCGGAAGGGAAGCTGCTGATCGATTCCGGATTCGGCCGAGACGTGGATCGCCAGTGGCGAATGACGCCCTGGATCGGCCAGCAGCTCTCGAGCTACGCACGCGGCACGCCGGCGGCGGACCAACTCGCGGCGCGCGGCATCGCGCCGACGTCGCTGCGCGGCATCGTGCTCACCCACGCGCACTGGGACCACACCAGCGGCATCCCCGATTTCCCGGGCGTACCCGTGCTGGTGCCGGAGGCCGAGCGTTCCTTCATCGCGAGCGACGCCGACGAGAGCGCGCAGATCCGCGGATTCACCGACGTGCGCTACGAGGTCTATCCGTTCGACGGCGCCCCGTACCTGGGCTTTCCCCGCAGCCACGATGTGTTCGGCGACGGCAGCGTCGTGAGCGTGCCGGCGCCTGGCCACACGCCCGGTTCGGTCGTCGTGTTCGTGACGCTGGCGGGCGACGGTGGCCGTTACGCATTCATCGGCGACCTCTCCTGGACGCACGAGGGCATCGAGTGGCCCGCCGAACGCCCGTGGCTGCCGCGCTCCCTCGTGGATCGCGATGCGGGCGCTGCGCGCGCGAACCTGCGCCACCTGCACGCGCTGCTGCAGGCGCAGCCCGACCTGCGCATCGTGCCGGCGCACGATCGCCAGGCGCTCGCGGCCTTGCCCGCGTTTCATATCGGGGACGGGGGTCATTGACCAGATGCCCGGCACCCAGATCAAACGCGCGTATGTGGCTCTGACCCCGAGGTTTCCAGCGCGCGATCTTTTCCGACATGCCTCGAACGCCAGAATTCGAAAAGATCGCGCGCTGAAGCGCGCTCCTACAGTTCCTCTGCGCTGCCTCGCGACATGAAGACGCACGCGTTGTGCGCGCGAATCGAGGGGAAACCTCAGCCTCCGTCCCCTACTGCACAGAGCAACCGCAGCATGAGCTTCCATGCCACGAAGTCGGAAACCTTTTCGGGATAACAGTTCTTCGACGTCTCCCAGTCGTAGAACCGTCGCAGCGCTTCCAGGAATGCCAACTCGCTGGGGAACTCGATCGTTTCGGGATAGTCGCCCTGATCGATGCGCACGAACCGTGAGCCGTTCCAGCGGAAGGTGGTGTCTCCTTCCTTGTTCGACGTGATGAAACGTGCGCCGGACTTCATCGCCGCGACGATGGCCTGTTGCAGTGCGGGCACGGTGTCGAGATGCGCTTCGGCGTTCAACGACGCGCGACAGATCTCCTGGTAACGCGTGGACGCCCCGCCATCGGAAGCGGGCGGCTCGGCAGGCATCAGGTCGCGCGTCCAGAACCTGAACCAACTCTCCGCCGTCTTTCGATAGTAATCGTGATGCGTCGGCGCCGCGTCCGCCCATGACGTCTGCACGCGCAGCGAATAACCGTTGTGGATGGGCATCGCCGCCTCGAAGCGCAGTTCAAGGTCATACCGCGCGCCGACCACGTTCGCGTGGGCCGTCATCGTCAGGCGGTCGTCCTGCATGGAGGCGGAGAACAGCGTCATCAGATCACGCTCCAGCGCGAACTGGATCAGGTGCGGCGGACGTGGATCGCCGAAGTGGAGCACGCGCTTTGCGCTGGTCGCGGTTTCCGTAGAGGTCAGCGCGCGACTTGATGCGCCCGCGTCCGTCGCCGCGATGCTGCTTCGCACCGGCGCCGTGCCGATTCCCGAACCTGGCCCGGACTCCCGTTCGGCCAGCCGCGCTGGTGCATCCGGCTTCGGCGCGAGCGCCTCACGGATGGCGTCCATGTCCGGCGCGGGTTCGGGCGGCAAGGGCGGCTCGAGCACGAAGTAGTGCCGTTGCTCGGTGGTGAACTCGCCCGCGTGGGAGGCGTTGTTGCGCGCGTAGAACTTCAGCTCGCCCACGGATTTTCGGCGTTCGTCCTGGACCGCTCTTGCCAGCTTGACGGAGGCGCCGCAGGGCGCGGCGGGAAAGCCATTCTCGATCGCGACTATGCTGTTGCCGGCCTGGATCTCGACGTCAATGAGTTCGCGCAACGGCGCGGGGAATGCTGCGATCTGCTGGCTGAATGCATCGGGGATCTTCATCGGCTGTTCCAGCGCGGCGTGGTGCCGCAGGGCAGGGGATCACGGCTGGCCCGGTCGTTCAACAGCGGCTGGCGATGTGGTCCGCTCGTGGATCCACCGCCTTCATTCCATCTTCTCCTTGAAGTCTTCCATGACCGAGGTGAAGTCCACGCCCGTACCGGCGAACTTCCCGGGGAGGACGCGGAACATGTCCGTGCCCCAGCGCCGCAGGTCCTTGAGGTGCGACTTCGTCGTGTAGTTCGGCGCAGGGATGCGTTGCACCCAACGCTGCAGGGCCTTGTGGGCGGGTCCGGCGAATCGGGCTTGCTCGGCCGGGGTCAGCGTGGCATCGCGAAGGAACGCCAGCGCAGGTTCCGCATAGCCGGTTTCCAATTCGGTGGCCATGCGATCGAGGAACCTGGGACTCGATCGCATGCGGTCGGTGGCGGCCTCGCGCACCTCGGTGGATTGATCCCCGTCCGCCCAGCGGAGCAGGTCGTCGAAGTGGGTCTCCGGATCGAGCGTGGAGATCCGGGCGAGCATCTCTGCCGATGATGGCCCGGGGTTGAGGATCCGGTGCGCGATGCGGACCACGCCGCTGGTGCCCGTGTTCACGATCCAGTAGCCCGAAAATGCCACGCAGCCGAGCAGACTCAGGCCGGCGAATATCCCCCAGGTCCGATGCAACCACTGTGTTGGAACACCGGGCATGAGCTTCTGGTTGAGGCTCAAGACCACGAGCAGCGCGGTGACGAGCGGAACGAGGTAGATCGCGGGGCTGTAGAGGAAGCGCGGCGTGAATCCCGGTCGGATGTACAAGGCGACGAACACGAACGAAACCGCCGCCAGTGCGATCACCGCAGCGACGGTGAGCGCGTGAAGCATGGGGCGGCCCAGTCGTATCCAATCGAATCCTCCGCTGGCAGTCACGCACAGCAGCGCGCCCATCAACAGCAGCCACTGGGGAACCAGGATGTACAGGGCGGGCGTCACCCATTGGTCGTTGCTCGCCTCCCTGCGCGCCCACTCCCACAGGAAACGCGGCAGGGGCAGCAGCAGGATGAGTGTGGCGATGGCGGCGCAGACGTTGCCGATGATCTGTTGCGCGATGGAAGGATTCATGGTCTCGACTTGAGGAGGGAGATGAGCAGGAGGATCCCGACCATGACCGCGGGTACAAAACCGGGGTCAGACCACAGTTTTCTTGCCGACGACCGGGCCTCGTTCCCATCCCTCGACGCGTCCGCATTCGAACGCCGCCGGGGAAGACTGTAACCCGGTTGTGCTGTTCCGATTTCGGATCGGCTACGACGTCTGTGGTCTGACCCCTGCTTCATACCCTTCCTTCTGAAGTCCCCGCAAAAAAAACGAGGCGCCCTGGGGCGCCTCGTTGGGTTGCCATAGCCGAACGATCAGAACTTGTATTCCACGCTCAGCACGTAGCGGCGACCGAGCAGGTCGTAGACGCCGGTGGCGCCGGCTCCGTTCAGGCCGAACGGCGGTTCCTCGTTGAACAGATTGGTGACCGACAGCCGCGCGAGCAGGTTGTCGGTGAACCGATAGCTGCCCGAGGCATTGAACGTCCACTGCGAATCGATCTCGAGGATATCGCGGGTCGCCTCGGTGAAGTTCACGTCGAAGCGTGCCGGGCCGATGTAGTTGCCCTGCAGGCGCAGGCCGAAACCGAGCGGATCGTCATAGGCGACATGGAGCTGCAGGCTGTTGTCGCTCTGGCCGACTTCGCTATCCAGTCGATCGACGGTGATGCCGTTGGTCGAGTTCTCGAGGTTCAGGTAACGGAACGCGTTCAATCCAAAGCGCAGACTGCCACCACGCTCCACGTTCCAATCGGACAGCCTGACGGCGTAGTCCACTTGCGCCGACATGCCGCGGAAGTTGGTGATGGCGCCATTGACGAAACCCGTACGCACGTTGGTGACCTGGCCGCTGGCGTCACGCGTGATGCGCGAGCAGAAGCCGTTGGCGTTGGCGACGTCGGACGTATCGAAGCTGCTGTTGTCGAAGCAGCCCGACGCAATGGCGTTGGCGGCGAGGTTGGCGATCGCGTTCCGGATCTCGATGTCGTAGTAGTCGGCATTGATGGTGAGGCCAGGCACGAAACTGGGCGAGTACACGAAGCCCAGCGTATAGGCGCGGCCAATCTCGTTCTCCAGGTTCGGATCACCGCTGTTCGTGCCCTGTGCGGTTGCACCTACGATGTTGGACTGGAAGCCGCCTGCCGGGAGTCCGAACGAACTCAGGAACGCCGCGCAATTGCGGGTGCGATTGTCCTGGAATCCCGCGGGCGCGGCGTTGATGAAGCGCGTATCGCAGGCATCGTTCATCGTGGTGAAGATGGGCGAGGACGGCGAGAACAATTCGGTGATCGCCGGAGCGCGCAGGCTGCTGGTGCGATTGCCGCGCAACAGCAGATCGTCGAACGGTGCCCATTCCAGGCCCACGGTATGCGCGTTGGTGGCACCGTTCACCGAGTTGTCGACGCGGCGACCCTTGAGCGTCACGTCCAGTCGCTTCAGCAGCGGCAGGTCGGCATTGCGATCGACCAGCGGCACGAAGGTCTCCACGAAAGCCTCATCGGTTTCGAACTCGCCGGACAGCGGGCTGATCACGGCGGAGCGACCCAGGCCCAGGCGCGCGAAGTCGTTGGGCGTGAACGAACCTTCTTCCTCGCGATGTTCGAAACCCACGTTCAGTGGCACCGTGCCCGAGTACATGGTGAAGAGCTCGGTGGTGATGAAGCCGCTGAAAACCTTCTGGGTCAGCTCGGCATCCACGCGTTGCACATCGCGTACATAGTCGCGCGCCTCCGGCGAGGGGGCACCAAAGCCGAAGATGTTCAAGGGCCGGCAGTTGGCATCCGGAATCGGGGCCAGGGTGCCTGGAATCGTGAGACCGGCCTGGGCCACGCCTGCGCACACCAGATTGCCTGCGGCATCGCGGGTGACGTTCATCGCATTGACGAAGCGTTGCTGATGCAGCACGGACTGGAACGACGTGTTCTCGCTCTTGCCGTATACCGCGGCCACTTCCCAACTGAAGGGTCGGTCCAACATGTCGAACTTGCCGCGCAGTCCACCCACGACCCGGTACGTCTCGACCTCGGCCCTGCCTTGGTTCTGCACCAGGTCGGATGATGCGCGGGACAGCGTGAAGCGACCGGTCTGCGGAGTCAATCCCGTCGCGACGAGCGTGTTGACCGCCTGCGTGGTCAGGCGCGGATCGTCGAGCCGGAACGTGATCGGTCCGGACAGCCCGCCGAACTGTGTCGCGTTGAAGATGTTCTGGTCGACCAGTTCATTGGATTCGGCTTCGTAATACAGCACGTCCATGAAGCCCGTCACCGAATCATTGAAATCGAAGCGACCCATGCCGCTGAAGCTGTTGCGATCCAGGTCCGAGGTCAGCTGCTGCGTTTCGACCAGGTTCCAGCCATCGCCGCCGGAGGCGTCGGTATTGCCGAAGGGGATGCCCCCGTCGTAGGGCACGATGTTGCCGGAAGGATCGAACTGCAGCAGGGTCGCCTGACCCGGGCCGAAACCGCACAACAGGCCGCCGGCACGATTGCGACCGCCATTGACGCATCCGGTCGGGTTCACCGGGAACAGCAGGCCGCCTGGCGTAAGCGCGCTCAATCGGCGATCCCGGGCGAACACGGCTGCAGGCGTGCCGAACGGCGAGTTGGGGTTGTAGCGGCCGTCATTGGCAGGCGTGCGATTGGGCTGCAAAGCGGCCAGCGATGCCGCGGTGGGGTTGGGTCCGAAGAACGGCGCTTCGCTCGGGTAGTCGCGTTCGGTCGCCAGTACGCCATCGATCTTGTCCAACGAGGCCGAGAAGGTCAGGTTGGCGCGTCCATCCAGGAAATTCTGGCCCCACAGCACCGAAGCATTGTGACGCGCGTTGTCGCCCTCCTCGGAGAGACCGTAGGCACCACCGAGTTCCAGTCCTTCGTAGTCGCGACGCAGCACGACGTTGACCACGCCGGCGATCGCATCGGAGCCGTAGGTGGGGGCACCGCCGATGGCCACGCTGTCGACGCGCTCGATCAGTTGCGTGGGTACGATGTTCAAGTCGACCTGCAAGCCAGGGCCGGTGGCGCCGAAGATCGTCGGCTGGTTGGCCGACACCACGCGACGACCGTCGATCACCGTCAGCGTGCGCGCAGTGCCGAGTCCGAACCGATTGACGAAGTTCAGACCGACACCGAACGTGGACTGGGCGCCTTCAGGCGTGGCGCCCAGGCCGAAGCCAGGGAGCTCGTTCAAGGCATCGGCGACATTGGTGATGCCGCGATCCGTGATGTAGTCGCGATCGACCGTAAAGGCGGGCTCCAGCGTGTCGAAGCCGGCACGCGGGATGCGCGAGGCGGTGACGGTCACCGTAGTCATCTGTGCAGCGTCTTCGGCCTTGGCATCCGCGTCCGCCTCATCCGCAGCGGCTTCTTTTGCGGTCGCCGCTGTGCCGGTCTTCGAGTCCTGGGCGGCTGCGGGCAATGCGATGAACGAGGCCGCGCTGGCGAGCAGCGCCATGCGTATAGCTAGCGATAGGTGATTGAACTTGGACATTGAGTTTTCCCCGAGAGATGGTTGAGTCACACGTGGTGACCAATGCAAAACAGGCCCCCCATTGCAGCGGCATCCAGCCCCTGCAAAGCCTGGAACGATGCTAGCCGATACTTGGGTCCGAAGCAGTGGGTAGTGACCTGAAGTGGGGGCGTGAAATCGACGTGAAGAGGGAGCGGTGAGAAGGGGCGGGGGTCACCAACCCCTCGGCGAATTCCTGCCGCGTGGCGCGCGAATCTCCGCTGTCGGAAGCTGCTTGATGGCGTGATGCTTCCGGCCAGGAGGCCTCATGCCACGCGCTGTACGCTGCGAACTGCCGGGAGTTCCGCTCCACGTCACCCATCGCGGCGTGAACCGATGCGCGGTGTTCGTCGACGACGAGGATCGGCGCTCGTACCTGCTACTGTTGTGCGAGCAGCTTCCACGCCTGTCCGTGGCGCTGCATGCCTACGCGCTGATGGACATCGCGTGCACGTGTTGCGCTCGTCGAGCGAGGCCGGGTCCCTCTCTCGGGCCCTGCGCCATGCCGTCCAGGCGCATGCGCACCTTCAACCAGAGCGACCGTCGAACCGGAACGCTCTGGGAAGGTCGGTTCAAGTCTTGCCTGGGCGACTCCGACCGGTACCTGCTCTCCATCATCCGCCACATCGAACTCGATCCTGTTCGCGCCGGCATGGTGGCCCACCCGCGCGAGTGCTGCAGCAACAGTAGCGGTTCGAGCTGACCCGCAAGCTCGAATGGCATAGGAATTTCGACTGCAAGCGAGAGCGGCAGCGCCGGTGAGCCTGCTGGTCAAGACATCCGCGTGGTCGCTCGCGTTCCGTTGCGGCACACCGGACGCCAACCCCGAGGTCGATGCGCTCGGCTCGGCGCCGCCGCGCGGCCAGCCCGTGATCTGTACAGGGCTGGTCCTCCGGGAACTCCTGCAGGGATTCTCCGATGCCACGGCGCGGGTGGCACGGATTGAACGGGAAATGTCCGGTTCCCCCACGATTTCCCGATTCCTCGGGGTAGGTACCCGCCGAGGTCGTGCAATCCATGTTCCGCCCGATCACACTCCTGGCCCTGCTTTCCGCATTGCCCATCCCCGCCGCGCGCGCCGAAGTCTTCTGCGTGTCGACCGCTGCACAGTTTCGTTCGGCGCTCACCGATGCCGCTGGTAGCGTGTCGGCCACCGAGATCCGCGTGCGCGAAGGCTTCTACTCCCTCCCCGCGGCGAACGCGCAGTCGATCTCGCTGCAGTACTCCGCGAATTCGGACCTGAAGATCAGCGGCGGCTGGACCGGCGCGAGCAACACCTGCACGACGCAGAGCGGCACCGCGGACGGCACCGTGCTGAGCGCCAGCGGCGTGGGCCGGCTGTTCAACGTGTACCTGCTGAGCGGTGCCGCGACCCAGTTCGAGATCAGCACCATCGGCCTGTGGGACGGCGACAACCCCAGTGGCGGTCCCGCCGCGGCAGGGTGCCTCACGATCGAAACCGACGGCAGTTCCGCGGCGACCGTGCGCATCGACCGCAACGCCTTTCGCCTGTGCAGTCGCGCCAGCGGCAGCGGCAGTGCGCTGCAGGTCACCGGGCGCAGCGCCACCATCTACGTGCGCGGCAACGTGTTCGCGGACAACTCCAGCACGTCCGGCGCGATCCTGCTCAAGGGCCTGGGCGCGACTACCTTCTACACCAGCAACAACACCGTCGCGAACAACCCGCAGACCGGTGCGGGCGGCGGCCCTGGCGGCATGCAGATCACCGGCCTGGAGTCGGATTTCCACTGGTTCCACAACAACGTGCTGTGGCGCAACGGCACCGGCACCGGCTACGACCTGCTCGTGTCGGCGCCGGTCATCGTGCTCAACTACAACCTGATAGGCGAATACGCACCGCTCCCCGCCAGCGCGGTCGAAAACAACACGCTGAGCACCGATCCGGGATTCACCGCCATCACGAACTTCCATCCGCGCAACGATTCGCCGCTGCGCGACAACGGCGGCACGCCGCCTGGCGGCGCGCTCTCTCTGGACTTCGACGGCTATGCACGCGTTGCTGGGTCGAAGATCGATCGGGGTGCCTACGAATTCAGCATCGTGTTCGCCGACGGCTTCGAGTAGGGGGTCAGGTTGAGGCACCCCTAGTTTCTCGGACACCACCAGAGGGGAACAATCTCCCGGGAGAGGTGTCCGATGGACCAGCGCAAGAGCTTTTCAGCCGGGTTCAAACGTGAGGCAATCCGCTTGTCGCGCGGAGGTTGATTACCCCCTTCCCCTTTCCGGCCGGTTTCCTCAAAGGCCGCGTGACGCGAGTTCGCGCGCGACAATCGCGTCGGCTTCGCCGGCAAGCTGTCGTACGGTCCGGGTCCACTCGACCCAGTCGGCATGGGTGTCGGCGGCATCGACATAGGCGTTGCGGATGTCGCGCCGTCGCCTGAGGGCCTCGAAGTCGTAGCGGACGCGGTTGCCCTGAAGGCCGGGATCGAACGCAGGCGAGGGCACGCGGCCGGGATTGTCGTGGTAGAACTCGACCTCGGTGTTCAGAAGTGTCGACAGTGCCTGCGGTGCCGCACGCCACCACTGGAAATTCGCATCCATCGTGGCCTGTGCGGCGAACAGCTTCGAGACCGCGCGTTGGAGTTCGATCGACTCGATGCGCGCGAACACGCCTGAGGACACCATTTCCGTGTACGCCCCGCTCGGCCGGCTCACGCTCGGCAGGTGGCTGACATAGATGATGCCGGCCTCGAACTGCAGGGCGCTGTCATCGGGAACCTTGCCCGTAGCCAGTGCAACGCTGGCGAACTGCACCGCATTCCAGTGCGACTCGAGAAACGGAATGGTCTGGTCCAGCCACTGGATGTAGTCGCGAAGGTCGTCGTGCAGGCGCCTGAGATAGACCGTTTCGGTCTCGCGCCGCTGGCGATCCTCCTTCCAGCCGTCGACCTGCAGCGCGGCCAGCAGGCCGACGAACACCACGATCAGCTGCAGCACGAGCTCGCGCGGATCGATCCACGGTCGCTGCGAAGGCGACGACGCATCCGCTGCCGGAGCGTGCCCGGGGCTCGCCTCGTCCGCGGTATCGTGCTGCCGCATGGGTGCCGCGCTCCAAGGAGGAGGGCCGTCGTGCGGCGAGGATAAGCCAGAGCCCGTCAGCGGGCGAGCGAAAAGCCGGGATCCCCTGAGCCTTCCCCACGTCTTGGGCGAATCCCGGGGACTCCGTGAATTGCCCGGAAATATCGCCTTTCTTGCGCAGGAGCGCGCGCAAGCGCGCGAAGCAATTCCGCGCATGGCTGTTTCGCGCGCTCCTACGACAATCCGGTTCCGACCGCGAAGCCACTGATTCCGCCGCAAGAAACGTGGGGAAACCCTAGCCCCCGTCCCCATTTCCCTGCTTCACGGGCTCAACTCGCTCGAATCCGAGGCGGCGGCGCAGCCTGGATCAGACGGAAAGTCGATCAGGTTGTCGCCATCGTCGTCCAACTGGTTTGCGCACTGCGGGCAGCTGGGGCCGGACGGGCAGTCGTCGGCCTCATCGTTGTCGTTGAGACTCGTGCATCCGGGATCCGTCGGGTAGCCCGGGTACCCGTCGCCATCGGCATCGATGTCGTCCGCGCAGGCGGGAGGCTCACCTTCGCTCGAATCCGAGGCGGCGGCGCAGCCCGGATCGGTCGGAAAGTCGATCAGGTTGTCGACATCGTCGTCCACCTGGTTTGCGCACTGCGGGCAGCCGGGGCCGGACGGGCAGTCGTCAGCCTCATCGTTGTCGTCGAGGCTCGTGCAGCCGGGATCTGTCGGGTAGCCCGGGTACCCGTCGCCATCGGCATCGATGTCATCCGCGCAGGCGAGCGGGTCACCTTCGCTCGAAT
>Ga0315912_10000939_pt1 | contig 40869 bp, 30 predicted proteins | sample VfabasoilMG_FD_204469 | JGI IMG/M metagenome (GOLD analysis project Ga0315912, IMG submission 204469) | Garden soil microbial communities collected in Santa Monica, California, United States - V. faba soil | ecosystem: Environmental > Terrestrial > Soil > Garden | place: USA: California... | reverse complement strand
TCAGTTGAAAGCACGCAAGTAGCCGTCCGTTGTCTTGACCGGCGGCGGGTACATCGCGTGTACTCGCCGCCCATGACAAGAACCCCTTTGCTAGCCGCGCTCACACTGTTTTCGGTGATCCACACGGCGTCCGCCGGAACGGGTGAATGGAAATCACTGCTCGACGCGAAGTTTTCGCACTTCGACGTGTACCTGAGCTACCGCGGTGACCAGATCATGAGTGTCCTGCAAGGGAAGGCGTCGCCCGACTTGAAGCCGGTCGGACTGAATCCGCCGGGCCAGGGCGTCTTCACCATGATCGAGCAGGACGGCAAGCCCGTCCTGCGCATCAGCGGCGAGATCTACGGCTGCGCCACGACGAAACAGGAATTCTCCAACTACCACTTCCGCGCGAGCTTCAAGTGGGGCGAGAAGAAGTGGGAGCCGCGCCTCACCGAACTCAAGGACTCGGGAATCCTCTACCACAGCCGCGGCGCGTTCGGCGTCGACTACTGGAAGTCCTGGGCGCTGTCGCAGGAATTCCAGGTCATCGAACACGGCATCGGCGAGTACTGGAGGCAGGCCACGTCGGCCTTCGACATTCGCGCGGATGCGAAGGCGCCCGGCGCCGAAGCCCCGAAGTGGAATCCGAAAGCCCCGTGGATGCAGTTCTCGGGATCCAACAACCACGCGCTCGCAGGTTCGGACGAAGACCGCCCGGGAGAATGGAATACGCTGGAGCTGGTGTGTTTCGAGGACCGCTGCGTACACGTCGTGAACGGCAAGGTGGTCATGGCGCTCAGGAATTCGCGCTACCAGGAAGGGGACAAGTCCATTCCGATGACGGGCGGAAAGCTGCAGATCCAGAGCGAGGCGGCGGAAGTGTTCTACCGGGACATCGAGATCCGATCGATTCCGGCGATGCCCGAGAAGTACGCGCCATTCTTCAATGACTAGGCTTCAAGGACTAGGCTTCAAGGACTGAGCGGTTTATTTCGCCGACGCCAGCTTGAACAGCAGGCCGCCTTTCACCACGACTTCGACGTTCTGAAGCACGGTGATGTCCTTGAGCGGATCGCCCTTCACGGCGATGACGTCGCCAAACTTTCCTTCGTCGATGGTGCCCACGTCCTTGCCCCAGCCCATGTAGTGGGAGGCCATCGTGGTGGCTGAGCGAATGGCCTGCATCGGCGTCATGCCACGCTGGACCATGATGGGGAACTGGCGCGCGTTGAGTCCGTGCGGGAACACGCCGGCGTCGGTGGCATAGACGATGGGGACTCCGGCTTCCACCGCCTTCGTGAACGCCTGGCGCTGGATCTCGGTGGTCTCGAGATTCTTGCGCAGGAACTCCTCGGGCCAATTGGCCTTGCGGCCTTCGGTGTCAATGTAGTCACCGTTGTAGACATCCATCGCGAGCGCCACGTCGCCCCGCCTGCGCGCTGCGCGAATGCACGCATCATTGAGATAGGAGGCGTGTTCGATGGTGTCGACACCGGCTTCGATGGCCATGAGTATCGATTCGGAACCGTGCGCATGCGCAGCCACCTTCTTGCCGACCGCGTGTGCGATGTCGACGACGGCGTCGATGTCGGCGCGCGTCATCTCCGGTGCGCCGGGCACGCCGCCGAAGGCGAGCACCGCGCCGGATGCAATCACCTTGAGCAGATCGGAGCCATTGTCGACGAGGAATTCCGCGCGTTCGCGAAATCCTTCCGCATCCTTCGCGATGCCGGCATGGAAACGCGCGTTGTCGGCCGGTTCCTTGAAGTCCGGGATGTAGAGGTCGCCACCGCCGTGCGGAATCGAAAGATAGGGGCCGCTCGCCTGCATGCGCGGGCCGATCGATTTGCCGGCGTTGATCTGGTCGCGCAGCGCGGTGTCGGCGCCGAGCACGTAGGTGCCCACGTTGCGAACGCTGGTGAAGCCGGCCAACAACGTGGCGGCCGCGTTCTCGGTGGAGAGCCGGAGCGTCTCTTCCGGCGCCCTTGCGAAATAGACGGTGAGATCCGCCGTGTCTTCGGGCCGGTCGGTGAGATGCGTGTGCATGTCGATGAGGCCGGGAAGACAGGTGTAGGCGGACAGATCGAGTATGGGCACGTGCGTCTTGATCGCGTCGCCGTTCGACGCATTGGGCAAGAGCTTCTTGATGCGTCCATCGCGAATCACGACGAGGACGTTGTCCTGCGCGGTGTCGGTGTAGCCATCGAGCAGCTTGCCGCAACGGATGGCCATCGATCCCGAGTCCGGGGTGTACGGCACTTGCCGGATGTCGAGGCGGTTGGTGAGCGTGGGCGGTGTGTATGCGCAGGCGCAGAGCGCCGCGACCGAGACCAGTAGATAGCCAATTCGGGACATCATGCGAGGGGGATGAATTCCTGGTTGTCGAAGTCGGGGAGTTTCATGCGGCCCGCGCGCCAGTCGGCCTTGGCCTGTTCGATGCGGTCCTTCGAGGAAGACACGAAGTTCCATTCGATGAATCTTTCGCCTACAGGTTCCCCGCCAAGCGCCATGAGGATTGCGGGCGTGGTGGCGGTGACGGTGCTGTCTTCGCCGGGCTCGAATACCAGCATGCGGCCGGCGCCATGGCGCTGGCCGCGCGCTTCGACTTCGCCCGCGGCGATGTACAGCGCGCGTTCCGGAAAGCCGGGCGGCAATGCGACGCGCGCTCCCGCAGCGAGACTCCAGTGCGCATAGAACAAGGGCGAGTGGGTTTTCACGGACGCTTCGAGCCCGAAAGCCTTTCCGGCCAATAGCCGCGTCTTGAGACCGCCTTCCTCGTGGACGGGCAGGGCCGAAGCGTCGTAGTGCGCAAACGACGGAGCGGTCTCTTCGTGTTCCGTTGGCAGCGCGACCCAGGCCTGGATGCCATGCAATTCCCCGCCTTCGGCGCGCGCTTTTTCGAAACGCTCGGAATGCGTGATGCCCCGGCCGGCGATCATCCAGTTGACCTCTTCGGGCTGGATCGGCTGCACGACGCCCACGCTGTCGCGGTGCATGATTTCGCCCGCAAACAGGTAGGTGACCGTCGCGAGCCCGATGTGAGGATGCGGTCGTACATCGACGCTCTTCGGGAAACCCGGCGCGAAATTTTTCGGGCCGATGTGATCGAAGAAGATGAACGGGCCGACCATGTGCCTGCGCGTGTACGGCAACACGCGTCCGACTTCGAAGCCTCCGAGGTCGCGGCGGCGCTGGTCGATGACGTCCATGCCGCGGAGTATGGGGTTGGGATTGTCAGGCGTAAACGATTTCCGGGCGCAAGCGCCACACAGGAGAGCGCCTTTCCTTCCCGGAAGGGTTGTGAGAGAGATCCCGCGCGTCCGCGAGAGGCGCCAGAATCGTGGCGAGGGTTGATGCACGAGCGCCGCCAAATGTTCCGCCCGCTTGACGGCAGGCAGGCGCCGATATAGTTTACCGATTGGTTAAATAACAGGTGTTCCTGCATGGCGTCCGACCAGCTCAGCGCCACCTTCGCGGCCCTCGCTGACCCCACACGTCGCGCAATCCTTTCGCGTCTCACATCGGGCGAGGCCTCGGTCACCGAGCTCGCCGAGCCTTTCGACATGAGCCTGCCCGCTGTCACCAAGCATCTGAAGGTGCTGCAGCGGGCCGGTCTCATCAGCCAGAGCCGCGAGGCGCAATGGCGCCCCTGCAAGTTGCGCGCGAGACCGATGCGCGAGGCCGCGGAGTGGATGGAGCCGTATCGCAGGCACTGGGAACAACGTTTCGATCGCCTCGACGACTTCCTGCGGGAAATCACCCGGAAGGACGGCGCGGCAACGAGCCGCAAGAAAAAGTAGGAGGAGAACCCATGAGCTCACACGCCAGGTCCGTGAAGCACGACTCGTTCGTCATCGAACGCATCCTCAACTACAGCCCGGAAGCGCTTTTCCACGCGTGGACGGTCCCGGAAGCGAAGGCGCGGTGGTTCAACGGGCCGCACGACAAGTGGACGGAGCAGGTGCGCGAAATGGACGTGCGCGTCGGCGGCCGCGAGCGGGTCATCGGCAAGTTCGCGGATGGCTCGGAGTCCCGCTTCGAAGCGCTGTACTTCGACATCGTCCCCGAGCGCCGGCTGGTCTACACCTACGACATGTACTGGCAGGGCAAGAAGATTTCAGTGTCGCTCGCCAGCGTGGAATTCGTGGCGCTCGGGAAAGACCCCGGCAGGAGTTCGAAGCTCATCGTGACCGAACAACACGCGTTCCTCGACGGCTACGAGGACAGCGGCAGTCGCGAGCGCGGTACGCTCGGGCTCATGGACAACCTTGCGGTGGCGCTTGCCGGTGGGGACGTGAGGCATCCTCGCGGCAAGTAACGCTCGATCCAGCTATTGCGGCGGGTACAGCGACCCCAGGTATGCCGCGACGTCGATCATGTCATTGAGCGTGAGTTTCTCGAGCACCGGCGCCATCTGTGCCGCGGCATCGTTGGTACGCGTGCCGTTGCGGAACGCCAGCAACTGCCGCAGCAGGTAGGTAGGCTGCCTTCCGGCGATCGGCGGAATCTTGTCGGTTCCCTTGAGATTGGCGAGGTGACAGGTGGAGCAGGGCTGGGTCTTGCCGCCATCACCGGTGACGACCAGCCGCTTGCCGCGTCCGATGCTGCCGGGCGGCACGTAAGCCGTGTATTCCAGACGGTCGTCGCGGCGTTCGTGGCGCACGAGTTCGTTGGTGACTTCGATGAGGCGATCCTCGAGGTCTTCCGTGCCCGGCACTTCCTCGTAGATCCAGGCCGCACGTTCGGCGCGTGGGATGCGCAGGCTTTCGATCACGTACTGACGGCGCTTCAATTTCTGCTGCGCGAAGTACTTCGCCGCCTCGTCGATCTCCGCGTCGGTCAATGCCTTGGCGATCTTCTGCATGTTCCAGCTCGGCAGATAAACCTCGGGCCCCGTGGGCAGGCGCTTGCCGCTGCGGAAATCGAGCAGCTGCTCCTTGAAGTACGCCTCGGGCAATCCCGCGAGCGCGGAATTCTCCGGTCGGCCCTGGCCGGTGGGCGTGTGGCAGTAGGCACACGCCATCACGGCGGGTTTGCGACCGCGCGCCACGATCTCGGGCATCGGGATGTGTTCGTTCGGCCGCCAGTCGGGCGCGTTGAAAGGATCGTTGATGCGTGCCTGCGTGAATTTTTCCGTGCTGTCCGGAATGTCCAGGAGCTCCTTGTCGTCGAGCTTCGGCGGATTCGGAGGCGGCTTGATCGATTTCGGATCGATGGGGAACAGCCACTCAGGCAGTTCGATGGGAGACTTCGCGGCCGCGGGTGCGGGTGTAGCAACCGGGTCGGCCGCATGGGCCAGCGCCATACCCATCAACGCCAGCGCTCCAAAGCATCCGGTGATTGCCTTCAACGTCATCCCCTCGTCGACCAACCTGGCGCCGATGTTGCCATGGCCGGTTCGACGTCGTCGATTGCACCTTCGTTCCGCCATAATGTGCGCCATGCGATCAGCCGGGTGGGTTCTTTGTGTTCTCGCGAATGCCAGTGCGTTCGCTGCCTCGGCGGCGTTCAGCGAGCCGGACTTTCGCGCGACGCTTGGGGTGACAGATTCAGTTCGTCTGTCGTACCGCGGCCTCGACTGCAAGCCTGTGACTTTCGACGAGTTCGCGAAAGCGATGAATGAATCCTCTGTCCACTCCGATGTGGAGCGCGCGGTCGATGGCACCGCCATCACGGTGACGGTGAGAAGGAAAGGCGGCAATGTCTGTTCCTCGCCGTATCCGCCCGTTTCGGAAATTCCACCTTTCGATCTCCGCGATCTTGCCGGCAAGCGCGTGAACGCCGTGAGCCTCAAGGGAAAGCCGACGCTCATCAATTTCTATTTCGCCGAATGCGTGCCCTGCATACGCGAGATCGGTCCGCTCAACGGATTTGCCGCCGGCCGGCCGGGGATGAATTTTCTGGCGGTGACGTTCGACGAAGCGGCGGTGGCGCGCGCTTTCGTGGCTCGTCACAAATTCCGCTGGCGCGTGGTCCCCGATGCACGCGAGTTCATCGATCGCATGCGCGTGAAGCAGTACCCGTTGATGGCGCTGTTCGACGAAAACGGCCGCCTGCTGGGGACGCGCGGCGGGGGCGTGCACGACGAGCTGGAGGCCGCCACCGTGGCGCCGCAGCTCGCCCGATGGGTAGACGGTCTGCTGAGGGCCAACAAGGCACCCACGCCATGAGGGTGTCAACGGATACGTGCCTGCCGCGTTGTCCGTGATGCACTCCCATGATTTCAACGCGTAAAGACATTGCTGCCGCCATCGCCGCGAACCGGTTCGGCCTCGGAGCCCGGCCCGGCGAGCTTTCCGCCGTGGAGCGCGACCCGCAGGACTGGCTGGTGCGGCAGATCAAGGGAGCTCCGCCCGTATTGACGGGCCAGGGGCTCAAGCCGTCTTCCGAAACGCTGGCGAAGGCGATCGAACTGCGCCGGCAGGGCGCCGAGGAAAAACGCTCGAAGAAGAACGCCAGCGACGATGAAGTACAGGTCGCCACGGCACTCAAACTGCCGGCGATCTATCGGCCGGTCTACGTCGACGAAGTCCACGCTCGATTCGCACATTCGATCACCACCGAGCGTCCATTCCTCGAGCGGCTCACGCAGTTCTGGACCAACCATTTCGCCGTTTCCATCGACAAGATCGCGGTGCTGGGTCTCGCGGGCGCGATGGAGCGCGAAGCCATCCGGCCGCATGTCACGGGTCATTTCACCGATCTCCTGATGGCCGTCGAGAAGCATCCCGCGATGATCCTGTATCTCGACAACCAGGCGTCGATCGGGCCGAACTCGAGGGCTGCGAAATTCGTCGGCCGCCGCGGCAATGGCCGCAAGGCGGACATCAACGAAAACCTCGCGCGCGAGATCCTCGAGCTGCACACACTCGGCGTGAATGGCGGATACACCCAGGCGGACGTCACCACCTTCGCGCAGGCGATTTCCGGCTGGTCGATCGGTGGCCAGGACAACAGCCGCAGACTCGCACGGCTCGGCGTCGACAACGGAACCCCGGGCGAATTCCTGTTCCGCGAAGTCTTCCACGAGCCCGGCGCCAGGCGATTGTTAGGCAAGAGTTATGCGGATGACGGCGTGAAGCAGGGCGAGTCCATCCTGCGCGATCTCGCGATGCGTCGCGAGACGGCGCGGCACGTCTGCACGAAGCTCGCGCGCCATTTCATCTCGGATGATCCACCGGCGACAGTGGTCGACCGGATGACGCGTGCGTGGCTCGATTCGAAGGCGAACCTCCCCGCCGTGTATCGCGCGCTGATCGAATCTTCCGAGGCGTGGGAGCGACCGCTCGCCAAATTCAAGACGCCGGCGGACTACATCTACTCTTCTTATAGGGCGCTCGGGATTCCGCTGCGTGAACCGCGACGCTCGCTGCAGGCGTTCGAAGCCCTGGGTCAGCGCAACCTCATGCCCGGCTCGCCGGCCGGTTGGCCCGACACCAGCGCCGACTGGGACGGATCCTCGGGGCTGCTCAAGCGCATCGCCTGGGCCGACGTCGTCGCACAGCGCATGGGCGATTCACGCAATGCGCGCGACCTCGCGCCGCAGTTGTTAGGCGCGACGCTGGGCGAGGACACGGCGAAGGCCATCGGTCGCGCCGAGAGCGGATCGCAGGCGCTGACGCTGCTGCTCGCATCCCCGGAATTCATGCGGCGATAACGGTGACGAACATGAAACCGAAATTTACGCGGCGATCATTCATCGGCACCTCGCTGTTCGCGGGTGCGAGCACGCTCATGGCCTCGAGGCTCGCGTTTGCGAATGCCCCGACCGATTCACGCTTCGTGTTCGTATTGCTGCGTGGCGCGCTCGATGGTCTTTCGGCGGTGCCGCCGGTCGGCGATCCTGACTACGCATCGTTGCGCGGCCAGATTGCCTTGGCGAAGGCGGGTGAAGGCGCGGCGCTGCCGCTCGAAGGGCCATTCGGCCTGCATCCGGCCCTTACCTTCATGCACAAGAGTTATGCCGCGAAGGAACTCGCGGTGTTGCACGCCATCGCCACGCCGTACCGCGAGCGCTCGCACTTCGACGCGCAGAACGTGCTCGAAAGCGGCGACCTCAAGCCGCATGGTTCGACGAGCGGCTGGATCAACCGGGCACTGACTGCGCTGCCGGCCAACAAGACGCGGGAAGCCGGCGTGGCATTGGGTGCCAACGTGCCGCTCGCGATGCGGGGACCGGCGGAAGTCGCGTCGTGGTCGCCGACGAAGACGGCGTCGCTCGACGAAAGCACGCTGGCGCGCATTACCGACTTGTACGCACACGATCCGCTGCTCTCGCAGCGGCTTGCGGACGCGCTCGAGAGTGATGCGATCGCCAGCGAAGCACAGGCTGCCGCCGAATCCGAGGCGGGCGATGCCGCGATGACGATGGCCGCGAAGCCCAATGCGGTCGCAAGCGACGCCAGTGAGAGGCGCAACTTCAATGCGCGCTACGTGGAGACCGCGCGCGCCGCAGCCGGCTTCCTGAAACGCGACGACGGTCCGCGCGTCGCGATGTTCGACACGACCGGCTGGGACACCCATGCGAACGAGGGTGGGGCGCAAGGACAATTGTCGCTTCGACTGCGCGGACTCGATGCCGCGTTGGCAGCGTTGAAAGAATCGCTCGGTCCGACGTGGCGACACACCGTGGTCCTCGTGGCCACGGAATTCGGACGCACTGCGGCAATCAACGGCACGCGCGGTACGGACCACGGGACCGGCGCTGCGGCCTTCCTGTTAGGAGGCGCCGTCTCCGGTGGGCGCGTGCTCGCCGATTGGCCCGGCCTGGCTAGGAACAATCTCTACGAAAGCCGCGACTTGCGACCGACGATGGATCTGCGCGCGGTGATGAAGGGCGTGTTACAGGATCACCTCGGCGTGCCCACAAGCGCGTTGAATTCCGGGGTTTTCCCCGAGAGCGCCAACGTCCGTGCCCTCGACGGATTGATTCGTAGTTAGTTGGTCGATAGGGCCCAAGGGCCAATACTCCAGGTCGCATTCCTTCGATATACACGGCTCTCTTTGTCGTGAGGAAGGCGTGCGCAAAATGCGCCGATATCAGACTCCTCCTACAAGATGTTTGTCCGTGGTCAAGGGATTCAGGAGGAGTAATCATGAGATTCAAAGTGGCAGGGCTCATCGTTGCACTGGCGGTTGCCGCCGGTGCGCAGGCCCAGGAAAAGAGGCCCAACATCGTCGTCTTCTGGGGCGATGACATCGGTCAGTCCAACATCAGCGCCTACTCGTTGGGCGTGATGGGGTACAAGACGCCGAACATCGACCGCATTGCCCGCGAGGGCATGATGTTCACGGACTACTACGCCGAGCAGAGCTGCACGGCGGGGCGCGCGTCGTTCCTCACGGGGCAATCCGGTCTGCGTACGGGAATGACCAAGGTGGGCCTGCCCGCCGCGCCGATAGGCTTGAGCAAGCTCGATCCGACGATCGCGGAAGTGCTCAAACCATTGGGTTATGCCACCGGGCAATTCGGCAAGAACCACCTCGGTGACCGCAACGAGTTCCTGCCCACGGTGCACGGCTTCGACGAGTTCTACGGCAACCTGTATCACCTGAACGCAGAGGAAGAACCTGAACAAGTCGACTATCCGAAGGATGCGGCTTTCAGGGCAAAGTTCGGTCCGCGCGGTGTGCTCGACTGCAAGGCGACCGATAAGGACGACACTACGGAGGATCCGCGCTTCGGCAAGGTGGGCAAGCAGAGCTGCAAGGACACGGGACCGCTGACCCGAAAGCGCATGGAAACCGTTGACGATGATGTCACCGCGCGCGCAGTGGACTTCATCCAGCGCCAGAAGGCGGCCGGCAAACCGTTCTTCGTGTGGATCAACACGACGCACATGCACGCGTTCACGCACACCAAGCCGGAAAGCCTGGGCCAGGCGGGGAAACAGCAGAGCTTCTACCACGATGCCATGGTCGATCACGACAAGAACGTGGGCACGGTGCTGAAGGCGCTGGACGATCTCGGCATCGCCAACGACACCGTGTTCTTCTACAGCACCGACAACGGCCCGCACATGAATACCTGGCCGGATGCCGGCATGACGCCGTTCCGCAGCGAGAAGAACACCAACTGGGAAGGTGCGTACCGCGTTCCGGCAATGATCCGTTGGCCGGGAAAGATCAAGGCGGGTGCGATTTCCAACGAGATCGTCGCGCACCATGACTGGTTGCCGACCTTCGCAGCCATGGCGGGTGACCCGGACGTGACCGGCAAATACGCGAAAGGAGTGAAGGGAGCCGGACTCACCTACAAGGTTCATTTCGACGGATACAACCTGGTGCCCTATCTCACGGGCCAGGTGGACAAATGCCCGCGCGAAAGCTTCATCTACATCAACGATGACCAGGAGGTCACCGCGTTGCGCTATGAGAACTGGAAGCTCGTCTTCCTGGAACAGCGTGCGCCGGGGACCTTGCGCATTTGGGCGGAGCCATTCACCCACTTGCGCGTGCCCTTGATGTTCAACCTGCGCACCGATCCCTACGAGCGGGCGCAGATCACTTCGAACACCTACTACCAATGGTTGTTCGAGCGCGCCTACCTCGTGACTCCGGCGCAGGCGTACGTGCGCAAGTTCCTGGAGTCGTTCAAGGAGTTTCCGCAGCGGCAGAAACCCGCGAGCTTCAATCTCGACGACGTCGTCAAGCAGTTGGAGAGTCCCGCCGGAGGCTGACGAACCTGGCGCTGACCGGCGCTGCTGCACGAACGCAGCAGCGCCCGGCCACCGTCGTGTCTGCTTTACGCCGGCGCGGTCGCCGGCGTGAGCCTGGCCTCGCGGATCGGCAGGTTGATGAACGCCGCGGCCAGCGCCAGCGCGATGTCGGCGTACCACATCCACGAGAAGTCGCCGAAGGCGGTGAGCGCGCGGCCGCCGAGCCAGGCCCCGAAGAACCCACCGATCTGGTGCGTGAACGTCGCGAGACCGAACAAGGTCGCGAGGTATCGCACGCCGAACAGCTTGCCGATGAGTCCCGCGGTCGGCGGCACCGTGGCGAGCCACGTGAAGCCCAGCACCGCGGCGAATAGATAGAAGGTGGTCGGCGTCTTGGGCGCCGCCAGGTACACGGCCACGGCCACCGCACGGCTGAAATACATCGCGAACAGCAGCCACTTCATGCGCATGACGCCGCCGGCCCAGCCGGCGGTCAGACTGCCTGCGACATTCGCCAGGCCGATGATGGCGAGCGATCCGGCCGCCACCGACGCCGGCAGGCTGCAAAGTTTCACTTCGCCCGGCAGGTGCGTGACGAGGAACGAGATATGGAAGCCGCACGTGAAGAAACCGGCGTGCAGGCACCAGTAACTCTTGTCGCGCGCCGCGATCCGAAGCTGCTCGCGCATGGTGAGCGCACTCGCGGCGGGCGCCGCGGCACCTGGGCGCTTCGTGAGCAGGGGGCCTGCAATCGGAATGGTGGCGAGCGCCGCGACCGCCATGCCCCACATGGCGACCATCCAGCCGAAGCTCACGATCAGAAACTGGTTCAGCGGCGCGAACACGAACTGACCCAGGCTGCCGCCTGCGTTCACGAACCCCGAGGCGAATGAACGTTTCGCGGCAGGTACGCGCTGCGCCACGACGCCGATGAGTACCGAGAAACTTCCCGCACCCGCGCCCGCCGCCGTGAGCACGCCGATCGTCGCGAGCAGCGTGTATTCGTTGCTGGCGAACGGCGTGAGCGCGGTTCCGGCGGCCAGCAGCAACGCGCCCGAGATGAGCACGGGTCGCGAACCATGCCGATCGGCGAGAGCGCCGAACACAGGCTGGGCCACGCCCCACATGAGCTGCCCGACGGCGAGCGCGAAGCTCATGGCCGCGTAACCCACGTGCGTGGTCTCGATGATGGGCGCGATGTACAACCCGAGCGATTGCCGCATACCCATGGTGACTTTGAGCACCAGGGCGGCCGACAGCATCAACGTCCACATGCGCCAGTCCAGTCGTGGCGCTGCTTGCGAAGTTTCCGAATTCAACGCGATCCGCCGGGCTTCGGTCCTTCCTTGCCGGGCGAGGTCCATCGCAGTACGAAGTAGCTAGCCTGGCCCTTGCCGGCATTGCGCATGCCGTGCAGGTCATTCGATGCATAGAAGATGACCGAGCCGGCGGGTGCCTGCTTCGCGACGCCATTGATGGTCGCCTCGATGACGCCCTTGCGCACGAAGATCAGTTCCTCATCGGGATGGCGATGCGCTGCGTGCGAGGCCAGTCCTTCATTGAGCGTCGTGATGTGCGTCTCGAGCCGGTCAACCGTCGCAGTGGTGGCGTCGAAAACGGCGCGGCGCTCGCCGTTCGGCGTTTTCTCCACGGGGATCGAATCCCAGGCGTAGACACCCGAAGGCAGTCGGGCGGGTTGCGCGGCCTCCTTGCTGCCTTGCGCGGCGACCGTGGCCACGGCGCCCGCGGTGAGACCTAACATCAGGAACGACCATTCACGACGCGTCATCGGCTCTCTCCCATTCCAGTTCCGAACGAGGGGAATGATCGACGACCGACCGGAGGCACGCCAGTGACACTTCGTCTGAATTTCTATCGCACTGTTAAGCGGCGCTAACGGTCCGCTACTTCAGGAGCAGTTCACTCAATACCGTCGGTTCGACCGGCTTGGTGAAGTGATGGTCGAATCCCGAGGCCGCCGCACGATCCTTGTCGGCTTGCTGGCCCCAGCCGGTGATGGCGATCAGGGTCACCGGCTGCTCGTTCCGCAGGTCCCGAATGCGACGCGCGACTTCATGGCCGGAAAGGCCCGGCATGCCGATGTCGAGGATTGCGACGTCGGGGTGGACCCGGGCGAACAGGTCGAGCGCCTGCAGGCCATCGGTCGCGACGTGCACCTCGTGGCCGTCGAGACGCAACAGCATCGCGAGCGTCTCCCCGGCATCCAGGTTGTCGTCGGCCACGAGAATGCGCCGCAGTCGTGCGGCGGAGTTCGTGGAGTTGGCGGGGGCGGCGTTCGGCGCAGACATTGCGGTGCATTAAGAGCGCTGTCGCAGGGCCGTGCAAGCCAGACGAATCCTACGCAGGCATGTTAGCTGTGCGTCGCGACCAGGCTTTCCGCGGCCGGAGCAGCGGCCCACGTGATCTTCACGGTGTGCGCAGCGCCATCGTCGACGAGGTCGATGGCGGCGCGTCCCGGAGGTCGCGCTTCTCCGTCGACCGTGAATTGGGGTACGGCGTCCGCGCCGGGCTGACGGTCGACGATGAATTCGTAAGGCGTGTTGCCGTGCCGGTAGTGGATAGAGAAGCCCGGCCAGTCGGGCGGCACGCAGGGCACGAAGGTCACGCGGTTTTCACGCACGCGAAATCCCAGGATCCATTCGAGGCCGGCGCGATAGAGCCAACCCGCGGACCCGGTGTACCAGGTCCAGCCGCCGCGCCCGGCATGCGGCGCTTCCGAGTAGACGTCGGCCGCCACGACGTAAGGCTCGACCTTGTAGCGCTGCACATCGGCGCGCGTCATCGCGCGGCGGATCGGGTTCAGCATGTTGAACACCTCCATCGCGCGCGTCGCATTGCCCTGTTGGGCGAAGGCGATGGCAGTCCACACCGCGGCATGGGTGTACTGGCCGCCGTTCTCGCGAATGCCGCGCGGGTAGGCCTTCACGTAGCCTGGCTCCTGCGGCGACTTCTCGAAGGGCGGCGTGAACAGCAATGCGAGAGGCGGGTCGCGTTGCAAGAGCTGCGCATCGAGTGCCTCCATGGCGCGCTGCGCGCGGGCCGGGTTGGCGGCGCCGGAGATCACGCTCCAGGACTGCGCGATCGCGTCGATCTGGCATTCGTCGTTGCTTGCCGATCCGAGCGGCGTGCCGTCGTCGAAGAAGCCGCGGCGATACCACTCACCATCCCAGGCGTGTTGCTCGAGCGCGGCGCGCAGTCGTGTCGCCTGGGTGAGCCAGCCGGTGGCGAGCGCGACTTCGCCGCGCGACTGGGCGAGCGGCGCGATGGCATTGAGCGTCGAGAACAGGAACCAGCCGAGCCAGACGCTTTCGCCGCGACCGTGTTCCCCGACGCGATTCATTCCGTCGTTCCAGTCGCCGCCGCCGATCAGTGGCAGGCCGTGCGGTCCGAGCTGCACGCCGTCGAGCCCGAGCCTGCAGTGTTCGAACAGCGTCGCACGCTGCTCGCTGACGGCAGGCTCGAAGAACGCATCGTGTTGTTCACGCGGAAGCGCCGGTCCTTCGATGAAGGGGATCTGCACATCGAGGATGGCGCGATCGCCGGTGAGCGCCACGTAGTGCGCAGTGACGTAGGAGAGCCATACGCGGTCATCCGAGATGTGGGTGCGCACGCCCTGGCCGGAATGGGGCAGCCACCAATGTTGCACATCACCTTCTGGGAACTGCCGCGCGGCGGCTCGCAGGATCTGTTCCCGCAGCAGCTGCGGTCGCGCCAGGCCGAGCGCCATCGCGTCCTGCAGCTGATCGCGGAAACCATACGCGCCGCTCGCCTGGTAGAAGCCGGCCCGTGCCCAGGTGCGGCAGGCGAGCGTCTGATAGAGCAGCCAGCCGTTCATCATGATGTCGAAGGCGCGGTCGGGCGTCTTCACCTGCACGTGACCGGTGAGTTTTTCCCAATGCGACCGCACCGAGGCAAGCACTGCGTCGACGTCGGCGCCGCGATAACGCGTGAGCAAGGCGCGCGCCGCGTCGCCATCCGCCGCTTCGCCCAGCAGGAATACGAACTCCGTGCTCGAGGAGGGCTCGAGCTCGATTTGGGCACGCAACGCGGCGCAGGGATCGAGGCCCGGGCCGGTGCGTCCCGAAAAAGGCGCGCCCGACACCAGCGCCGCGGGCGCGTCCAGCATTCCATGACGGCCGAGGAACTCGTGGCGGTCGCAGGTGAATTCGGTCTGTGCGCCACGCAGGTCCGCGAATGCGACGCCCGGAAAGGGTTGATTCCAGTCATTGCGTGCGAACAGCGCGCCGCTGGTATCGAGCTCGGTGAGGATGTGCGGCGCGCCGCCGGTTCGGGACGGACCCAGCACCCACTCGACATAGGCGGTGACGGAAAGGCTTCGCCGCCGCGGTGAATCGTTGCGCACGCGCAGCCGGCAGATCTTGATGGGATCCTCGAGCGGAACCAGCAGCGTGAGCTCGAGCGAAATGCCGTGCGAGGCCTGTTCGAAGCGGCTGTAGCCCATGCCGTGCGCGCAGGAATAACGCGCGCCTTCGTGACGGATGGGCGATGGAGCTGCCGTCCAGATCTCGGAGGTTTCCTCGTCGCGCAGGTAGATAGTCTCGCCCGGGCGGTTGCCGACCGGATCGTTGGACCAGGGTGTGAGCGCGTTCTCGCGACTGTTGCGCGACCAGGTGTAACCACCGCCATCGCTGCCCACCTGGAAGCCGAAAGCGGGATTCGCGATCACGTTGATCCAGGGCAGGGGTGTGTTCTGGCCACCGGTTGCGGTGACCAGGTATTCGCGGCCCTGCGCGTCAAAACCGCCGAGTCCATTGAAGAACTCCAGCTTGCGCCCGATTTCCGAATCGGGTGGCGTCACATTCGCCGCAGAAGTGCGCCGCGGGAGCCGTGGCGCCACGGTCGGAGACGGCTGCATGCGCTCGACCTGGTCGGCGAGGCTGCCGCGCCGCCCCGACAGCACGACACGGGCGACGGCTAACAACAACGCGCGTGTCTCCGGGGTGATGAGATCGGTGCGCAACACGAACACCTTGCCGCGGGTATCGGTGCCGGCGATGCGCGGGCGCGCGAGGCTGATGCGCACGGCGGCTTCGAGCGCAACCTGCAGGTCCTGGATATAGGAGGCGCCGCGCTCGTTGAGGATGACCAGGTCCACCGAGAGGCGCTTGATGCCCCAGTACTCGTGCGCCTGCAGCAGCTGCCGCACGAGCGGCAGATCTTCGACGTCATCCACTCGCAGAAGCACGATGGGGAAATCGCCGGAGATGCTCTGCGACCAGAGGCCGCCAGGTCCGCCGGCGCCGCGCCGGAGGGTTTCGGCGGATGCACGCGCCGCGGCGCCCGCAAACAGTATGTGTCCCGCGAGCCGCTGGAACAGGTTGGCCTGGGAGGCGTCCATGCCGAGGTGCCGCAATTGCACCTGTGCCTGGGTCCAGGCCAGCGTGGCGCAGCGTGTCCGTGCGTTCGGGTCGCGATGTTTGTCGGCGAGATCGAGCAACTGCCGGCGATCCCCGGCGACGCAGGTCCAGAAGGCGATGCGCGCCGTGCCGCCCGCGGGAATCTGCAGGCGGTAGCGCAAGGCAAATACGGCATCCAGTACGGTGCCGACAGTGCCCGACAGGGCCCGGCCTTCGAGCATCGCGAGCGGCGCGCGAAGCTCGCGACCACGACCGACGAACTTCGCGCGATCCGTCTCGAATTGCGGTTCGCCGACGGAGGTGCCTTCGACCACGGCGTGATGCGAGACCCAGACTTCCGGTTCGTCGGGCGCGCGACGCCGGCGATGGGCGATCAGCGCCTTCTGGCGCGCGAGAAACTCCGTGCGCACGAACATCTTCGAAAATGCCGGGTGCGCCACGTCGGATGACTGGGGTCCGAGCACCAGCTCCGCATAACTGGTCACTTCGATTTCCCGCGTGCGTATGGAGCCGTTGTGGATCGACAGGAGCCGCAGCTCCGCATCGTCCTGCGAGGACACCTGCACTTCGAGCGTGGTGGAGATGTCACCATCGATGCGAATGATCTCGGCACGGTCTTCCGTGAAGCTCACGTCATACGCGGCGGGCTGGCCCGCGGTGGGCTGGTAACCCGCCGACCACAAACGCCCGGTGTCCAGGTCGCGCAACAGCAGATAGCTTCCCGTGTCGTCGCGCGTCGCGTCTTCGCGCCAGCGCGTGACCGCCAGGTCGTTCCAGCGGCTGTAGCCCGATCCGGCGGCGGTGATCATCACCGAGTACCGGCCGTTCGACAGCAGGTGAGTCTGAGGCGAGGAGTCGTGCGGACTGCGCAAGCGCCGTACGTGCGGCACCTGGAGGTCGGTGACTCGCGCTGCCGTGCCGACTTCTTCGGCACGCGGGTGCGCCACGGACACATCGCGCGGCGTGCGCTCCTGCAGCAGCAGATCCGAGGCCTGCACCGAGACATCGGAGTGGAAGCGATCGCGAATGCGGCCGTCGAGCAGCGCATTGGCAATGGCGACGATGCTCATGCCCTGGTGGTGCGCCATGTACGCACGCACCAGCACCTGCGTGGCTCCTTCGGGAAGACGGCTCGGCGTGAAGTCCACCGCTTCGTAGAAGCCATATGGACCGCGCGCGCCGAGATTCGCCAGCGCCGAGTAGTTGGCGAGCGCGGCTTCGCCATCGATCATCGCGGCAAGACCCGTGGCGTACGGGGCGACCACCTTGTTTTCACTGAGGCCACGTTTCAGTCCGAGGCCCGGTACGCCGAAGTTTGAATATTGATAGGTGAACTCGAGGTCGCGCGCGTTATACGCGGACTCGGAGACTCCCCAGGGCAGCTCGAGCTCGGCGCCATAGGCGATCTGACGTTTCACGATCAGGCGGCTGGTCTGCGCCAGCAAACTACCGCCCGGAGCACGCAGTACCAGGTCCGGCATCAGGTACTCGAACATCGAACCCGACCAGGAGACCAGCGCGGCGCCCGCGCCGATGGGCGTGACGGTGCGGCCGAGCCGGAACCAGTGCCGCGCCGGGATGTCGCCCTTGGCGATGGCGATGAAGCTGGCGAGGCGTGCTTCCGAGGCCAAGAGGTCGTAGCAGCTGTCATCGAGCGTGCCGTCGACGGCGCGGAAACCGATCGAGAGCAGCTTGCGCTGCGTGTCGAGCAGGAAGCCAAACTCCATGGCCGAGGCGAGCTGCAGGGACTGGTTCGCCAGCGACTCGAGGTGTTCGACGATGAAGCCGGCCGGGTCGCGTGCCAGGAGATCGCTGCGCCAGCTGTCGATGGTGCGACGAGTGGCTTCCACCCAGTACACGAGTTCGGCACTCGCGTCGGCGTCGGTTTCGCTCGCCAGCGTGCGCACCATGTCGACCAGCGTCGACGCGCGTTCGGCGGCCTCGCGCAGCGCGTCAGTCTGTGGATTGAGCGGGGTCGTTCGGGGACGCAGGCTGTTCTCGAGATCGTTGACCGCGGTCTCCAGCAACCCTTGAGTGATGGTGAGTCCCGGTGAGAAACGGAAAGCGCGCAGCGCCTCGCGCGCCAGGTCGAGTGCGTCGGCGAGGCCGTCGATGGCCGACGCTGGCGGTGCGGGATCTTTCTGCCACTCGCGGAATGCGCCCGCGAGCGCAATCAGATGCGCCGCCAGGTTTCCCGAGTCGACCGACGACACGTAGCGGGGTTCGAGCGGATGCAGATCGCGCGTGTCGTACCAGTTGTAGAGATGACCGCGATGCTTGTGCATGCGGACCATCGTGCCGAGAGTCTCTTCGATGCGGTCGAGCGCGTCGCGCAGGCCGCACCAGCCGAAATCGCGCGCCGCCACGGTCGACAGCAGATAGAGGCCGATGTTGGTAGGCGAGGTGCGATGCGCGATCACACCCTGGGGGTCTTCCTGGAAATTGTCGGGCGGCAGGTGATTGTCTTCCGCCGTCACGAATGTATCGAAGTAGCGCCAGGTGCGCCGCGCGATCAGCCGCAATTCGCGTTGCTGCGCGGCGGACAGGTCGTGCTTCGCGACGGCGGGCGGTGTACGGCTGACGCGCCAGGCCAGCAGGGGCGCCGCGGCCCACAACAGCAGGAAGGGAAGCGCGAGTCCCGGTAGTTTGCCACCGTTGAGATACGCGGCGAGTGTGGCCGTCACGAGCGTCAGCAACACGCTGCGGCCCATTCGGCGATAGAAGCTTCCGAGATCGGAGCGTGAGCTCGACAGGAGGTCGGCGGGAATCCACTCGAGCAGGTGCTGGTGACTCACGAACATGCGCCAGAGCGCGCGCCCGATGGCGTCAGCCATGAGCCAGGCCTGGTAGCCCAGCATGCTGACCAGCAGTCCGGTCTGCGCGAGCGCGACGCCCAGGTCGAGGCGCAATGCGCGCAGGTGGCTGCGCAGCGTGACCGTCGATCGGCGCGGTATGACGGCGGCGAACAGCGGCAGCAACGTGGGCAATGCGAGCGCGAGCAGGATGAATCCGCACCAGGGCAACGCGATGTGCAACGGCAGAGTCCAGCCGACCAGCAGCGCGACGAGACTGGCCGGCGCCGAGAGCGAGCGCCGCAGGTTGTCCAGCATCTTCCAGAGGCCGATGAGCGGCATCCGGCTCTGGCCGCGGCCACGTTCGACTGCGCCCATGTCGCGCCGCCCGAAGATCCAGGGCAGGAGCTGCCAGTCGCCGCGCACCCACCGATGCTGGCGCAACGAGGCGACGTCGTAACGCGAAGGAAAGTCCTCGACCACTTCGACGTCCGACGCGAGACCGGCACGCGCGAAGATGCCTTCGAACAGATCGTGGCTGAGCAGCGTGCTGTCCGGCACACGCCCCGCGAGCGCTGCCTCGAACGCATCGATGTCGTATATGCCCTTGCCGGCGAACGAACCTTCGCCTAACAAGTCCTGGTATACGTCGGATACCGCGGCCGCATACGGATCCACGCCGGCGGCGCCCGAGAAGGCGCGCTGAAACGGCGTAGCCTCCGAGCTCACCGGCAGCGAGAACGCCACTCGCGGCTGCAGGATGGCGTACCCCTCGACCACGCGACCGAGCTTCGCGTCGAACCGCGGGCGGTTGAGCGGATGCGCCATCTTGCCGATGAGCCGGCGCGGAGTTTCGCGTGGCAGGCGCGTGTCGGCGTCCAGCGTGAGCACATAGCGCACGCCGTCCGGCACCCAGGGCGATTGGCCGGTGCTCGTGATGTAGGTGGTGTCGGTGGCGCCGCGCAGGAGCCGGTTGAGCTCCTGGAGCTTGCCGCGCTTGCGCTCCCAACCCATCCAGCGCTGCTCGCTCTGGCACCACAAACGGCGCCGATGCAGGAGCAGGAAACGTTCACCACCCGCGGCGGGGCCGTAGCGGCGGTTCAGCCGGGCGACCCCCAGCACCGCGATGTCGAGCAGCGCGTCGTCGGTCGCGGTGCGCTCGGTATTGGCATCCGACCAGTCAGACAACAATGCGAAGTGCAACTGGTCGTCCGGGGAGGCGAGATAGTGGATTTCGAGCCGGTGCAGGTGTTCTTCCACGGCCGCCTTCGAATTCAGCATCACCGGCATGGCGAGCAGGGTGCGCAGCTCTTCAGGAACACCTTCGCGCAGCGCCAGGCCTGGCAGGCGGCTCGCGCCGACGCCACGGGTCACCGCGCGATTGATGAGTGCGACTGCGATGTCGATGGCCGGAATGGATCCGAGCACGCCTAACAACCACAACATGCCGCCGTGGATCCCGGCGTGCAGCAGTATCGACAGCGGGATGGAGAGCACGAGCGCCGAGGTGGTGGCGATCGCGGCCACGTAGTCCCTGGCGCCGATGGTGAACGCGATGCGGCTCGGCCAGTCCCGCCACGACGCGCGGAAATCGATCTCGCGTTCGAGCTTGCGTCGGCCTTCCGCGATCAGGTGGAAACCCGGATCCCGTTCGCGCGGGTTGGTGGCCGCGGCGGCCTTGGCCAACACGCGCTGCGCGATTTGCAGCTCGGTGATCTTCGATCCGCGCCCCAATTCCTCGATGGCATTGCGGTAGAGATTGCGCGTGGCGAAATCCATGGCCGCAAAATCCGGCGACGAGGCCAGCGTTTCATCGATCAGGCTGACGCTCTCGAAGAACTCCGCCCAGTCGACATCCGACATCAGGCGCATGCTGGTGATGATGTTGCGGACGGTGACGTTCGACGCGCCCTGGCGCTGGTGTTCTTCCTGGAGCAGCTGCTCGGAACTGGTTTCGTGTTCGGTGAGCTCCCGCTCCAGCCACAACAGCGCGGGTGTGATCTTCGGATCCTGGTCACGCAACCGGTGAACCAGCTGCACGGCGAACGCCGAGCTGAGTGCCGGCGATTTCGCGCGCCATGCGCGCAGTGCATTCGGGTCGACGCGCTGGCCGTTTACGCCCAGCAGTCGATCCGCGACGGCGTCGGCTTCCTGTCGCGCCAGGCGGCTCGCGACGATACGTTGCGCAACCCGGCGCAGGTTCTCCACCAGCACGATGCGCAGCGTGATGGCCACCGCCCAAAGCTCGCCGATCGTGAGCGGCTCGACGGTTTGGTAGGCGCGCACGAAGCGCCGCAGGGTTTCAGGTTCGAAACGGCTGTCGGTGTGCGAGACGAAGGCCCACGCGATGCCGAATACGCGCGGAAAGCCGGCGAACGGACCGGCCGTCAGCTTTGGCAGTTGACGATAGAACTGCGGGGGCAGGTCCTCGCGGATCTCGCGGATCTGTTCTTCGACGACGTGGTAGTTGTCGAGCACCCATTCGGCGGCCGGCGTGATGCCGCGGCCCTCGTCCACGGCCTTGGCAATGGAGCGGTACGCCGCAAGCAGGACTTTCTCGTTGCTGCGCAGCCGGGTGGAGAGTGATCGGCCGAAGCCCGGAATCGCGCCGACCGGTTGGGCGGCGGCCAGGGTCCTGGCGTGCTGCTCCAGCCGTTCGATGCTGAAGATCTCCTGGCGCAGGATCTGATCGTCGCTCCAGTGCGTTCCGGGCGACAGCAGCTCGATGAATTCACTAACGATTGGGTGCAAGAATCAGCCAGCCAGATGAGTAGTAGCCACGGCGCATTACGCGAACTCGGCATTTCGCGCGCCATGCCTTCAGGACTCATGGCGGCGTCGGACAGCGCCTACGTGGTTAGGGCGGGAAGTTTAGCAGGAGATGGTCGCGGTGATCTGCGCGGCGCCGTCCTGGCGGCGACGCGCGAGCGCTGGTTTCGTGCCCGACTACCGCCGGGGTGCGCGCGCACGCCGAAGGGGAGCCAGCAACCGGTCGGTGATCACGCCCAGCTTCTGCAGCCTGCCTGCGGCCTCAGTTGCCGGCAGTGCATGCGCACCGGCACGGCTTTGTACGATGCCGCACAGACCGCTGGCCATCGCGCGCGTAGTCTTCCGCCATGCGCCAAAAAGCACTGCAATTGACCCTGTGGACCGTCGGAATCTCGATTTTCACAGCGTCTTGCCTTGCGAGCGACGCCCAGCCAGTTCTGGCCTTGAGCGTTGTCGCGAATTCCTGGCCGTGGATGGCCCTGGCGGGAATTCTGATGTTGCTCGCCGTCATTGCATATGCCGCGCGCCGCAAACTGCCCTATGGCCGTCATCTCTGAAGCCTTGCACACCAAACTAGTCATCGCGCGGAGCGTCTCCGCGAAATCGAGCGCGAGATGACCGTCGCAGTGACGTTGAGCGTGCCGCCCCGTGTACTGATTGTCGACGACGACGTGGAGCTCGCGCAGTCTCTCGCTCGCATGCTCGAGTCGGCCGGCCGGTACGAATCGCGCATCGTGCACAACGCGGCCGAGGCGGTGGCTGCCGCGGCGGAATTTCGTCCGGTCATCGTCCTGCTGGATATCGAGCTTCCCGACATGAGCGGCTACGAAGTCGCAAAGCTTCTGCGTCAGCATGCACACCTGCGGGCGACGCGGCTGATCGCGCTGACCGACAACATCGAGCATCCGGGAAGGGAAGATGCGCGTGCGGCGGGATTCGAGCGATACCTCGTCAAGCCGGTGACCGCGGTCGAGCTGCAGAAGGTGTTGCGCAGGCGGCTCAGCATCGTGAGTTGACACTCGCACCTGCCGCAAGGAAGCGGTTCATTCCGGGCTTTTTCTTACAGGGCAGATGTGGGGGCGCAAATAAGCTCGATGCATGTGGCCATTCAGGCGGAACAGCGCGGGTGCGGTGCGATCGACCGAGGCATATTGGCTGCTTCGCAATGGCATCGGTGACGCGAGTCCCGAACTCCACGATTCCCAGGAATGCGACATCGCCATCATCGGCGCCGGCATCACCGCTGCACTGGTGGCCGATGCGCTGATCGCAACCGGCAAGCGCATTGTGGTGCTCGATTCCCGCGACGTTGCGCAAGGAAGCACCTCCGCTTCGACCGCATTGTTGCAGTATGAGATCGATACCCATCTCATAGAACTCACCGCGCTGATGGGCCCGAATGCGGCCATGCGCGCCTATCGCGCCTGCGCGGAGAGCTTCGCGCTGCTCGAACAACGATTCCCCGAGTTGTTGCCGCTCGCAGGGTACGAGCGTCGCGAGAGTTTGTATCTGGCTTCCGGCGAGTCGGCCATTCCAACGCTGCAGGCGGAGCTTGCCGCGCGCCGCAGCATCGGCTTTGCGTGCGAGTGGTTAGGCGGGGACGAATTGCGCAGCCGGTTCGGCTGCCTGCGGCCCGGCGCGATTCTTTCGGCGCTGGGTGCGCAGGTGGATCCGTACAGGCTCACGCGCGGGCTGTTCGCCAGCTGCACGCGTCATGGCGTGCGGATGTTTGCGCGCACGAAAGTGATGCAGATCGAGGAGGATTCCGACGCCTTGCGGTTACGCACTGCCGCAGGTCATACCGTGACGGCGGCGCATGTCGCAGTGTGCGCGGGATACGAGTCGCTCGATTTCTTGCCGGGCGGATTTGCGGACGTGAACAATACCTTTGCACTGGTCACCGAGCCGCTGGCGCGGCGCGAGTGGCTGGCAACGTTGCCGCTGATCTGGGAAAGCGATCGCCCCTACCTCTATCTACGTGGAACTTCCGACGGCCGGCTCGTCGTGGGCGGCGCCGACCTGCCGTTCAAGAACGCTGCCGCGCGCGATCTGCTGCTTGCGCGCCAGGTGCGAAAGCTCGCGGAAAACTACCGGACGCTGTTTGGTGAAGAGTTGCCGCCGGTTGCCTATGCCTGGGCCGGCAGCTTTGCAGAAACACGCGACGGGCTGCCATACATCGGGCGCGTTCCGGGCATGAATCCGCGGCTGCAGTTCGCACTGTGCTACGGCGGCAATGGCATCACTTACTCAGTGCATGCCGGCGATATCATCCGCGCCGGGATCGAGGGCCGGCCGCATGCGCTCGACGATGTGTTCGGATTCGGGAGACTCACCGGGGCTGCGTCGATTCGCCTGCGTGCGCGTTGACAGCGCGTCAGCGGAATTCGGTGCTGTTAGGGGGCGCCTGGATGTTCCCGTGCGTCCACCATGCCGCCAGGGGGACAAGCTCCGCGTGTTCCCGCAAGCGACTAAAGTAGAAATGGCCGATTACGCATGGCCAGGAAGCGGTTTCGCGGGTTCTTGTCTCGCTGACCAGCCGGGACAATAATCTCGCCGCGCGCAAACTTATTCAGGGAGAAGGGGACTAATACCCCTTATGTTCGTAAATGACACCGGTCGACTCCCCGATTCCGGGCGAGTCTGTGTGATGGGATTCCAGGCGCAGCAGGGAGGCTCGAAAACCTACTACAGCCTGCTCATCGATGCTGCCCGCGCTGAAATCGAACCCATGGCCGAGCCGCGCAACCCGGCGCACGTGCTTGGTGTGGGCGCGCAGATCGACTCGGTCAACGGCCCGGTGTTCGCCGCATACTTCGCGGCTTCGCGTGAGCGCTTCGATGCCCAGCCTAACTACAAGGGCGGGTTGTTCGTGCTGGTCGACGGCGCCGTCTATTCCGTGAAAGCCGAGAACATCGACACCAGCATTCGCCGCGGATTCAGCACGCGTGAATTCACGCTGCTGCGTGGCGACCGTCCCCAGCGCAGCGTCAAATACCGATGGCCGTGGTATCGAGAGCCGTTCGTGTCGGGCAGCGGCGGCGTCCGCTCGGGAGACTTCATGCGCGAGATGACCGTGATGGTGCGCGAATACGGCTGATCCGCTAGCCGCCCGCCTTCTTCTCGACGTGACCTCCGAATTGCTTGCGCATGGCGGACAGGAGGCGATCTCCATAGTCCGCATTGCCGCGCGATTCGAACCGGCTGTAGAGCGCCGCGGTAATCACCGGCGCGGGCACTCCTTCGTCGACGGCCGCGGCCACGGTCCAGCGACCTTCACCCGAGTCCGAGACCCGGCCCGCAAATGATGCGAGGCCCGCGTCTTCGGCGAGTGCACGCGCGCTGAGATCGAGCAGCCACGAACGCACCACGCTTCCATGCCGCCACACTTCGGCAATCTGCGCGACGTCGAACTCGTAGGAATAGAACTCCGGGTGGGCAAGCGGCGTGGTTTCCGCATCCTTCGCGCGTGACTGCGTGCCGATGTTGGCATTGCGCAGGATGTTGAAGCCTTCGGCATACGCGGCCATCACGCCGTACTCGATGCCGTTGTGAACCATCTTGACGAAGTGGCCCGCGCCATATGAACCGCAGTACAGGTAGCCACGGGACGCCGTACCCGTGCCGTCGCCGGAATAGTTAGCGCCCCCGGGGGAGAGTGCCGCGAACAGTGGCTCGAGCCGGTCGGCCACCGCTTTCTCACCGCCAATCATCAGGCAGTACCCGTTGGCGCCGCCCGCTATGCCGCCGCTCACGCCGACGTCCAGGTAGTGCAGTCCCTGGCGCGCGAGTTCGGCGCCGCGACGAAGATCGTCGCGGTAGTAAGAGTTGCCTCCATCGATCACGACATCGCCCGGCGTCAGGAGCGACTTCAGGTTCTCGAGTTCCGGATCCACGACCGCTGCGGGCAGCATGAGCCAGATGACGCGCGGCTCGGGAAGCGCCGCGACGAATTCCTTGAGCGACGCCGTGCCCGTCACGTGAGGTCCGTCCAGCGCCTGCACCGCCGCGGCATTGGCATCGAACGTGACGCAGCGCCATCCGGCCTCCGCGAGTCGCCTCACCATGTTGGCGCCCATGCGTCCCAGGCCGATGAATCCAATCTGGTTGGAAGTTGTCATGGAATTCTCGCAGTTCAGTCAGGAGGCCAGGGCATTGCCTTGGGCATGCGCATCGCGCCGCTCGTGCGGTCAGGAAGGGAATCCGAATCGATCCCGCGCCACCAGGGCTCGAGGATGCGCTCGTGTGACGGTTCGATCGGGTCGCCGAGACGCGGCATCAGCAGCCGCGCGCCGGATTTCGGAGCAAGCTCGAGCAATCTCTCGGCCGGATCGTCCCACGCGTGCAAGGCGAGGTTGAAGGTGCCCCAGTGCACCGGGAGCAGCGGCCCGCCGCCTAACAACGTGTGCGCGGCGAGCGCGTTGACGGGTCCCAGGTGGATGTTGCCCCAGGCGGGGTGGTGCGCTCCGACTTCCAGCATCACGAGATCGAATGGCCCGAGCCGCGCCCGGATTTCCGCATGCTCGGCAGTCGGGCCCGTGTCGCCGCTGAAGAAAACCCGATGGCGCGTGCCCTCGATGACGAACGAAGACCACAAGGTCTTGTTGCCATCCTTGAGCCCGCGGCCCGAGAAGTGCTGCGAAGGCGCGGCATGGAGCGTGAGGCCGGTGCCCGGCAGGCGATGCGATTCCCACCAGTCGAGCTCGACGATGCGATGGGGCGCGATGCCGAATGATTCGAGATGCGAGCCCACGCCGAGCGACGTCACGATGGGTACGGTGTATCTGCGCAAGAGGCGCATGGTCGTGTAGTCGAGATGGTCGTAGTGGTCGTGGGAGAGCACGACGGCATCGAGCGGCGGTAACTCACGTAGTTCGATGGGAACAGGCTGGAATCGCTTGGGTCCGAGGAATCGCGACGGCGAAGCCCGCGGACCCCAGACCGGATCGGTGAGCACGCGCCAGCCATCGATCTCGATGAGCACGGTGGAATGCCCGAGCCACGTGGCACGCAATCCGCTGTCGGCGCGCCCTAACCAGGTATCGAGGGGATTCACCGACGGCAGTGGTGCCGAAGGCACTCTTCGATTGCCTCCGCAGATGAATTCACTGAGCGAAGGCATGGCCACCGCGGGATCACCGCGCGGCGCCGGGCTCGTGTTGCGGAAGCGTGTGCCATCCCAGCGCGGCGAAGCTTCGATGCGTTCCTCGCGGAGCGGATTCGGTACGGACGGCATTCTGCGACTCCTCTCGTTCATGCCGACGACGATAGATCTTTCGCGCCGAGAGAAGTCTATCTCCAAAGGGATAGTTTCCAGTCATGTGTAGGAGGAATTTCTAACGCATCCACGCGCGGTGACAATTCGTATCAATGAACATGAGAAGAAAAACCCTGATACGCGCGTGGTTAGCCGGCGTCCTGGTCTTTGTATCGGCCACCGCCAACGCGGAGTCAATCAGCGAGCAGGAACTTCTGCCGCAGGATGCGCTGGAACTGTCGCTCGCGGAAACGGAGCAGGCACTGCGTGCGGAAGAAGGAACGCCCGACTTCGCGCTCTACCACGAAGCCTCGACCTCGGATGAATTGCCCGCGACAAACTACGTGCGCCCGGATCGAGGCGGACGTTCGTTCTGCAGGAGCTGCGAGTTCCATGTGGGCGTGGGTGGCACCTATCACTCGTTCGAGGGCACTCGCGGTGTCGTCATTCCCATGACGGTCTCGTGGGATCGCAATCGCTGGGAATTCGGCGTCTTTCGTTTCGGCGAACAATCGTCGGATGACAATGACGCGGGCGTCGAACGCGTCGTGGCTCGTCCGTCGTGGGGCGCATCGCTTTCGCGTCGTTTCGCGTTCTACGAGCGCGGTCCGTTGCGTGCGGTGTTCGGATTCGGCGTTTCGTACCGCACCGAGCAAGACATCCTGAGCGCGACGCACTGGAATTTTTCCTCGCAACTCGGGCTGCGATTCCAGGCCCCCGCGTTTCCGGTGATCTTCGAACTATCCGCGCGTCACTGGTCGAATGGCGGAGTCCGCACGCCGAACCGCGGCCAGGACTTCACGATCCTGACCATGCGCTTTGATCATTGAGGCTTGCTCTCGTCGAGTAGCGCCACCAGGTATTGCTTCCACACCGGCGCGATCGTGTGCGTGCCGTGACCCCGGGTCTGAGCGCTCGCCGGGACGACCACCGCCTTGCCGCGCTTCACGCGCTTGATCTCGCGCTCGAGGATGCCGAGTTCGGGTGGATTGATGAGATCGTCGGCGAAGTTCACCGCGACGAGCGGCGCGCGAATGCTCTCGAGCGCGGGGGCCGGGTCGTAGTCCCATGAGGCGCTGACCTGGTAGAGGATGTCGTTCGCATCCTGCTGCTGCATCGCGTTTGCCACGGCTTCGTTGACCACTTCATCGGCCTTCGCGAGCGTCGGCATCTGCTCCTGGCGCAGGACCGGATTGCTGCCCATGAAGAAGATGATGGAGGCGGCCGTCGCCAGAGAGGAGGGTTGGCCCCGGTAGTTTCCTTCCTGCCATGCCGGATCGTTCCGGATGGCATCGATGATGGTCTTGCGCCAGACACGGTTGCGGCCGGAGATCTGCCCGGGAAGGCTCGCGAGCGGCATCAATGCATCCATGAATTCCGGGTGGCGCTCGCCCCAGACCCATGTCTGCATTCCGCCCATGGAGGTGCCCATCACCAGGCGCAGGTGATTGACCTTGAGGCCTTCGGTGAGCAACCGGTACTGCGCTTCCACCATGTCGGTGTAGCCGTACTGCGGGAATTTCGCGCGAAGACCGTCGCTGGGTTTGGTGGACTTGCCGTGTCCGACGCCGTCGATCAACACGATGAAGTAGCGAGTCGCATCGAGCGGTTGCTTAGGCCCAAACAACTCGCCGGCGAATTCGGGCCGCAGGAACTGCGTTCCGCTACCACCCGTGCCGTGTCCGATGATGATGGCGTTGGTGACGATGCCCTTGGCGTTCTTTTGCGGCCTGCCGAGGGTGCGATAGTGCATTCGCAATTCCGGAAGCGTCGTGCCGTTCGAGAACTGGAAGTCAGGCAGCACGAAGTCGGCTTCGGTCGGAGCGGGGTACTCCGCCGCAGGCGCCAGTGGCAGTCCCAGGCACCACGCACAGGCGAACTGTGCAACGCAGAAAATCATGCTTCGAAGTCTGGTCATGGGGTGTGCCGCGTGGAATTGGTGGCCGCGATGGTAGAGCAAACGCTTTTCGGCCAATACCTATGTGCGGAAGTTGTGAGCAGCCGGCACGGCAGTCCATAATGACACCGGTGTCAGCCCAGCTGGCACGGAAGGGGGTTCCAAAGCGGACTTTTGGATATTCAATCGCAAGGAGAACAAGCGATGACGTACAGACATGCTCTTTTCATATTGGGGACGTTGGTCGTGGCGGAGTCGGCACTCGCGGCAAACCGCCCAGCCGGCTACACGACCATCTGCAACGAGAACAAGACCTGCACGGTGGCGGCCAACACCAGCGTCGCATTCGGTCGCTCGGATCAATTTTTCTACAAGACGTTGAGCGGCAGTTTCGTGTGCTCGTCGGCGACGTTTGGTGGAAGGATCTCGGGTGGCGTGAACGAGTGTTCGATCCCTACGGGCTCGACACCACCGCCCCCGCCGCCTCCGCCGCCGCCACCCGGTGGTGGAACCGCGGACCTCGGCTACTACCCGGGGTGCGCGATGCCTGCGAACACGGAAGTCGTGCAACTCACGGCGACGCGAGTCATACCGGCAGGCTCCGTGTTCGATGGCCAGAACAAGGTTTATAACCTGAGTGGAGGCACGCAGCAGGAAGGCCAGCCCGCAGTGTTCGACGTGCAGGACGGCGCAACACTGAAGAACGTCATCATCGGCCCGTTAGCCGCGGATGGCATTCATTGCCTCGGCAATTGCACGCTGGATCACGTGTGGTGGCAGGACATCGGTGAAGACGCTGCGACGGCGCTCGGTCCGGCCGGAACGGTCATGAACATCACGTGCGGAGCTGCATACCAGGGCTCGGACAAGACGTTCCAGTTCAACGGCCGAGGCGAGATGCGCATCAGCAATTTCTACGTGTCCAACGCGGGCAAGCTGGTTCGCTCATGCGGAGACTGCACCGGCAACGGTGGTCCACGCCGCATCTTCATCAACAACGTGATCACGCGCGACGTGCCCACGATCGCCGGCATCAACTCCAACTTCGGTGACGTGGCGACCATCCGCAACCTGACGCTCAACAACAGCGGCACCAGCAAGACCAAGATCTGCCAGGTCTACAAGGGTGTCGTCAAAGGGCAGGGCAGCACTTCAGCATTGGGAGTGGAATTCAACACGCCCAGCTGCCAGGTCAGCCAGGCGGATGTCACGCTGCTTCCGCCGAGCCAGATGAATACGAGCGCGTGCGCGGGCTCGTGCCCGATTCCATAAACGAACAAGGGTGAAAGCCGCGAGGCTTTCACCCTTTTTTTCGTTGGGGTGTCAGCGCACCAACGGAATCTTCTGCGAGATCTGGACTTGCGTGATCTGGCCGAGGCGGCGGTCGAGCTGGATGGCGCGCGCCGCGACCTTGACTGGCACTGCGGTCTGGAATTTCGCCAGCCACTTGCTGCGCAGGTCGTGCATCTTCTGGTCGCGCTCGAGCAGCGAATTGACGTACGCCAGCGCGTCCTTGTCGGAGAGTTCGTTGTAGTGCTGCGCGAACTCCTCGGTTGCCTGGATCTGGCCGTTGACGACGGCTTCCTGCTCTTTCTGGAATGCCTCGAAGAGGGGCCAGAACTTCGCTGCCTGGTCGGCGGACAGCGTAAGGCCCTTCGCCATGATGTCGGCGCGAGAGGCCAGGAGGTCCTTGCGGAACTGCTCGACGGTCTGATCCGCGGTAGGCTTCGCGGCAGGAGCCGGATCGGCCGCCCAAACGACAAACGGGGTCACGGCGACGACGATAGCGACCAGAAACTTGGCTTTCATTCGGTTCCTCCAATAGGGCAGTGGGCACTATGAGGAGGCGCCTGTCGCACCGCTAGTGGGACCAAGGTCCATTGCCGCTCTGAATCATCGGCCGACTGCGCCCGCCGGAAGGACGAGCGCAGCCGGTCGATTGTCCGCGCTGCTGTGACTCTTTACTAAGGTGTATTGCCGTAGCCGATGAGGCCGTTGCAATGCATCCATTCGCTGTTGGATCCGCCGCCACATCGACCGTTCGCATAGAGCCCCGTGTTGTAGCTCTGTGCCTCGGACTGCCGCGTCTGGCCGTTCACGACGATGTAGTCCACCTGCACATCCCGGCCGCTGGCGTCGTTGGTGTACGCCACCGTGATGCCGCCGGAAAGTGAAGTCGATGCCGTGTAGTTGGCCATTCCCGTGCCCAGCGTCCATGTCGCGACGTTCTGGTTGTTGACGCGCAGCGTGATCGATTCTCCGCCGGCCGTGCCGCGCGCACGGACAGTGAAGCTCTTCGGCCCGCCACCGCCACTGCTGCTGGTACTGCTCCCGCCACCACTCGACGACGAGCTTCCACCTTCACTCACGGTGATGTCAGAGCTGCCGCTGCTCTGGTATCCCTCGGTCGCCATGATCTGGTAGTTGTGGCTTCCCAGGTTCATGCCGAGCGTGGCCCACGCGTCGAAGTGATTGCCGGTCGTGATGGTGCCGCCCACCCGCTTCGACTGCCGCACGCTCCAGTACTGGTAGAACGTGGCGGTGCCGATGATGGAAGGCTGGTTGACGCGCTGGGTCCGGTACACGTCGTACGTGCCCCCATCGCTAACTACCGTCCCCATGAATCCCGAACCACCGGGTGGACGCCAGGAGCCCCAGCTGTCGACGATGTAGTACTCGATGAGCGGATTGGTGGTCCACCCGTAGAGCGCCAGGTATCCGTTGCCCGGCGAATTGAAGCTGCCGGAGTAGGTCACGTTCCTGCGAGAGCCGGTCTGCCAGCCTTTGCCGCCCACCCAGTTGTTGATGCCGCTCCACTGCGAGGTGTAGCGGCCACCGGACTGCAGGCAGAAATTCACCGTTCCCGGACTGTCTTTCCAGAATGAATAGTAGAAGCCATTGTTCGTGCCCGTCTGACTCGAGGTCAGGCATTGAGCGTTGGCCGCCGATGCAAACAGGCCGGCAATGCAGATGACTGCCGTGATGACGCTCCTGCGCCCCACGGCGGATTTTCTGAAACTAGCAACCATTGAACTTCCCCTTCGTTGTTGCTGCGGACCGCGTCATGCGGTCCGCTTCGAGATCGGATTTCCGTTCCTTGATTCTTGTTTGTACCCCCTGAAATGTTACCGCTACCTTGCGGGCGGGTAGGTATCCCCCGGGAGGCGTTGCCCTGTCAATCAGTAGAAATGCGAAACCGGATCCGCGCTTCTGGTGCTTCAGGCTCAATCGGACAATGGTCTTACGGCCGATCCACGGGCGCTGCGTAACCATCCGCCGATGGTCAAAGGCGAACAAGGCACGCTCAAGTTCTCCATCGCCTTGACGGTTTGCCTGGGCGTGCTCGGCGTCGCAAGCGGACTCGTGACGGGTTCGCAGGCCATCATCTTCGATGGCATGTACAGCTTCGTCGACGTCATTCCGACCATCGTGTCGCTGATCGTCGTGAAACTGATTGCGCAGGGAAACAGCCATCGCTTCCAGTTCGGGTACTGGCACCTCGAGCCGTTGGTGGCTGTCCTTCGGGACGCAATCCTGACCGTGGCTTGCATCTATGCCGCCGTCGATGGCGTGAAGACCCTCGGAAGCGGAGGTCATGACGTCGAGTACGACCTGGCCGCCGTTTGGGCGGGCATCCTCTCCGTCATCGGACTCGCGATGACCTGGTTTCTCAGTCGTCGCGCGAAGGCGCTCAAGTCGCCGATGCTCGCGATTGATGCGCGTAGCTGGATGGTGAGCGCGGCGCTGAGCCTCGCGCTGCTCCTGGGCTTTGCCTTTGCGTCGGTGCTCGGAGGCACGCGCTTCGAAAAATGGATTCCGTATCTCGACAGCACGGTGTTGCTCTCCATGGCGCTCCTGATGCTGCCGATGCCGATGATCGGCCTGTGGCGCTCCATGAGCGACGTGCTGCAGGTCGCTCCTGACAGACTCAATGCGCGCGTCCATGAAGTCATGGATCGTGTCGTGGAGGAAAACAAGTTCCTCGACTATTCGAGCTACATCGCGAAGAACGGTCGCGGAAGATTCGTGGAAATCCACATCCAGGTGTCACCCGATGCCAGCATCGACATCTCCCGGGCGGATGCGATCCGGAGTCAAGTCTCGGAGCGATTGAACGCGGGCTCGCCTAACTTCTGGCTGACGATCGACTTCACCGCGGACCGGCGCTGGATGTGAGATCACATGTGCGTGTTGAATGACAACCGGATCAAGAGATCGTTGTTCCAGGGCAGGATGGCCGGTTCCCCGGGTCGCTGATAGACGTCGAGGTTGTATTCGTACGCATCGGCGCTGAGTACGACCTCGCTGCCCTTTTTCCACTGGCCGGCGTCGATATGGAAAGCGGCACCGAACTGGGTCTGAAGCCAGGCATCGTCATCCCACCATTCCTGCGCCTCGCCCACGACCCGGCAATGCGCACCGAGCCTGATCGAAAGATCCGCGGCGACGCTGTAGCCGAGCGTGCTGTTGCGGAAATCGCTGCGGTCATAGCCGCGGGTTTTCGGCACGTCGTCATCGATCTCGAGGAAGAACCAGCCGGCGCCCGTCTTCAGCGAGGTCTTCACGAGATCGCTTTCGTACCAGCCCACGATCGATGGAAGCGCCGTGATCTCGCGCTCGATGGAACTGACGGTGTTCATGCGCGTGTCGACGTCCGCCCGCCAGCCGAGGTGCGTGTGGGCGCCTTTCCAGAATTCGCCATCGGAACCGAGGTGCACGTCCCAGCGGATCGGGATGTGATCCGGGTCGAGTTCGTCCTTGTCGCGATCTGCGAACACGTCGGCCGAGCCCACGACATGCCTGCCTTTCCAGGTCTTGTCGAACGACATGCCGCCAAAGGCGCCGTAGGTGTGCGAGTCCACGTCGTCGACGCTGAAGTCGTGCACGCCTATCCAGTATCGCCAGTCCTCCCAGTCACCGGCGCTGGCCGTACCGGCCGCGCCCAGGCCCAGGACGACGACTAACACTCTCGTAATGTTCATGCGAAAAATCCCGAGGAAATGGATTCGTCAACTGCGCTTTGATCCCATTGTTGCATACCGGGCATGCACCTATACGCTGACTGATGGTTTGCGCGGGAAGTTCCAATGACGCGTAGGCGCATCGTCGGCGCCTTCTTCGGCATCCTGGGCGTCGCTTTGGTCGCGCTACTGCTCTACGTTGCGTTCGCGGATCTTGGCCGCCACAAGGCGCGCATCGAAGCGCTGGTCACGCGAAGCGTTGGACGTCCTTTCGCCATCGATGGCCCTTTCACACTGAAACTGGTTCCGGTCGTCGAGGTGAGCGCTGAACGCGTGCGCCTCGGCAACGTGCAGGGCGGGTCGCAGCCCCAGATGATCGAGTTCAACAAGGCGGTGGTGAAGATCGGCCTCTGGTCGTTGATCTCGGGCCCGCCCGATGTGCACCTGTTCGAACTACACGATGCCAGGATCCTGCTGGAGCGCGGATCCGATGGAAAGGGCAACTGGATCATGGGCGCACCGAAGGCCGATGACGAAAGCGGCGCGGAGCGCGACGGCGAGATGGACGATGAAACGGACGAAGAGGCCGCTGCGCCCGAAGTCCCTGTCGTCATACGCAGCGCGCAGCTGAACAATGTCCGTCTCATCTACCGCGAGGCGAAGAAGCACGATCGCGTCGTGCAGGTGGACAAGCTCACCATTGCGCCCGGCAAGGAGGGCCTGCTTGCCCTGGACGGAGTGGGCAAGCTGGACGCTTATGCGCTCTCGCTGAAGGGTGAAGCGGGGCCGCTGAAGGCACTCTTGTCCGCGCGCGACATGCGTGTCGATCTCACGGGGTCATTAGGCGAGCTGGCACTCGATATCCGCGGCGTGCTCGGACGGCTTCACCCATTCGACGGTGCGGACCTCACGCTCAAGGTCGAACATCCGGAGCTCGGCAGCATGCTCCGGAGGCTGGAATTTCCGGTCATTGCCGAAGGGCGCGTGCAGATCGAAGGGCGGCTCGAGGATGCCGGCGATCTCACGCGGCTCGATTTCGACGCGAAGGTCGGCCAACTCACCGCGAGCACGCAGGGCACGATCAGGACGCTGAGCCTCAAAGGCGCCAACCTGAAATTGGCGATGAGCCACCCGGAGGTCGGCACCTTGCTGCAGGCACTCGAGCTCCCGGCTGTCGCGAGCGGGGCCATGCAAATCGATGCCCAGCTGAAGGACGCGGGCAAGCGTCGCCAGGTCGACGCCGAAGCGAAACTCGGAGATCTTCACGCGCGTGTGAAGGGATCGTTCAGGAAACACAGCCTCGACGGATCCGACCTGGAATTCGAAGCAAACGCGCCGGATGCCGCGCGTCTCGCGCAGGTCTTCGCGATCAAGGAAGTGCCGGCGGCGCCACTCATCGTCAAGGGCCGCCTGACTACTTCACGCAAGGAGTTCAAGTTCGAGCCGCTGACCGCAGTTATGGCGGGCGCCACGCTGAGCATGAACGGCGCCTGGCAACGCACGCCCGACCACGGCGCAGTGTTTCAGTTCGTCGGAGCGGCCGAGAACCTGGCGAAGCTCGGGCCGGATCTGCCGGCGATCAAGGCATCGGCCCGGGGTGCTGTGGAGTTCGCGAAAGACAAGATCGAAGGGAAGAGTCTCGAAGTCACGATGGGCGACACGCAGTTGTCAGGTTCATTCCTGCTGAATGAAGCGCGGCAGTTCGAAGCGGATATCACATCGCCACGCCTGGACTTCACGCCATTTCTTGGAAAAACCACGCCGGGCAACGCGCCCACTGCGGCTGAATTGCAGGGGGCGTCGGCGTCACCAAAGAAGAAGTTCGTTTTCAGCGAAGAACCGCTCGGTCTCGAAAAGATGAAGGACGCCGACGTGAAGGTGCATCTCGTCGCCGGCGAACTCAGGTTCGGCGAACGATCGCTGAAGGATTTCGACGGCAACCTGCACGTCGACAACGGCAAGATGAAGTTCGACGCTCGTGCGGCGGGCGTGCATGACGGCACCGTGGCGGGTACAGGCACGTTCACGCCCGGCAATGACGGATCGGCCGACCTCGATCTGAAGCTCGACCTCAGCAATGTGCGAGCGAGTCTTGCCAGCGAAGGCCTGCTTCCGGGCGAGGTGCCGCCTCTGGGAGTCGGGCTCGATCTCAGGATTCATGGCAGTTCGGCGCGCGAGATGGCGTCGGGCGCCAACGGACACCTGCTCCTGACGCAGGGTGCGGGCAAGATCCGCAGCGGTCTGCTCGGTGCCATCGGCGGCGGAGTCCTGGGACAACTCGGCCAGAAGCTCAATCCGTTTGCGAAAGATGATCCGTTCATGAAGCTCGATTGCACCGTTGCGCGAGCCGACATCGTCAATGGGCAAGTCACTCTGAAGCCGATTGTCGTGCAGTCTGAAAAAGTCACGGTCACCGCGCATGGCAACATCGATCTGCATACCGAGAAACTGCTGATCGATTTCAACACGCGGCCCCGCAAGGGCATCGGCGTCAGTCCGGGCATGTTCACGAACCCGCTCATACGGCTCGAAGGAACATTGGTGAATCCGAGGATCGGGGTGGGAGCGAAGGGCCTCGCTTCGGGCGCAGTGGCGGCCGCGACGGGTGGTGTGACGGTGGTGGCGGGGGGATTGCTCGATCGAATGGTCGGCGAACAGGACCTTTGCAAGAAGACGCTGGCGGACGTGATGGCACACGCCGCCCATTGATCTGGCGTAGACCTTTGGTCCCACTGCACCGCTGAATTCGGACGGTGAGACTAGGCCACTGCCCAATGACGGATTGCGAATATCCGATAGGAGTACCCCATGCGCCGCCTAACCCAAACCCTCATCGCCAGCACAGCCGGGGCCTTCATCTCGACGATCGCCATGTCGAGCGCGCCCATCGTTTTTCCAGCGAAAGGGCAGACGCCCCAGCAGCAGTCCAAGGACGAGGGAGAGTGCAACGTGTGGGCGAAGGAGAAGACAGGCGTCGATCCCGTGGTGTTGGCGTCCACTCCAACCACTGCGCCCCCGCCGGCCGCGGTAGCACCGCCGCCGCCGTCGGGACCGAACGGCTCTCGCGTGAGAGGCGCTGCTCGCGGAGCCGCCGCAGGTGCCGTGATCGGTGAAATCGATGATGGTGACGCGAGTGATGGCGCCGCGAAAGGCGCGGCCGTCGGCGCGGTCGTCGCTGGCAGTCGCCAGCGCCGCGCGAACCGCGCCAACCAGGAACAATACGAACAGGCTCAGCAGCAGGCTGCCCAGCAACAGCAGGCAGCGCAGCAGCAGGCGGAAGCGGACAAGGCGCAGAAGATGGACACTTACAACCGCGCCTATGCCGCCTGCCTCGAAGGCCGTGGCTACACGTTGAAGTGAGAACGATCGAATGACTAGCTACCGGACTCTCGCCGCCAGCGCCGTACTCGTCGCTGCCTTCTCGCTGCAAGGCTGTTACGTGGCCCCCACGCCGACGCCGATGCCCGCACCCCAGCGGTCCATCGGCGAAAGATTCGAGCAGTCCTGGCAGGCGGCGCGCGGCGCAGCCGCCGACGCGGGCGTCAAGATCACTTCCGAAGACCGCTCGAGCGGCACCCTGCGCGGGAACCAGGGATCGTCCAACGTCATCATCACCGTGATCACGCAGGCGGACTCGACCATCCAGGTCGGGTTCGCCGTGAACGGGGGCGGGACATCGCAGGATTCCAACGTCAAGGAACACCTGACGCGCGCCTATCAGCGCCGCATGGGGCGCTGAACCCTCGAATCGACGCCGTCCGGCCTCAGGCGAACCCCGCTGGTGTAGTCAAATCAGTGGGTTACTATCGGACTCGGACTACACCAAAGCGTGAACTGGGCAGGCACACTGCACTGCGTTTTGGGTGAACCTCACGCCAGGGAGCGATTGGGGACGGCCATGGTAAAACGTCGACTCTTGCGCCTGGAAGGGTGGCTCACGCTCGGCAGCATCGGCATCATGCCGCGCCTCATCATTGCGTTCGCATCCGTGGGCGCGCTGGCGGCCACCGCAAATCTCATCGTCGAAAACGGCGTTGCCATCCTTGAGCAGCAGCGCACCCAGGCCTTGGAGCGCAACGCGCAAGATGCGCGCGAGATCGTGGCGCTGCGTGAATCGATGTCGCGAACCCGGCGCTCCGCGATGTCGACCGCGGTGCTGAGCGCATTGGGAGAATTCGATCGCGCGGCCCAGGAGCACGCCGACGCGGATTCACGCGCATCGGCGTCGCGCTATTCGCGCCAGCATGCCGCGCTCGCCACCGCCTTCGGCAAGTACTTCGAAGAAAATGCGCCCGAGCCGGCGCAATTGCCGCGGCTCATAGCCGAACACAAGAAGACCGCCGATGCGCTCGTGCAGTCTCGTCGCACGCGCCGTGAGCTGCTCACGCGATACTCGAGCCTGCTCGTGGCCATGGATCTCAGGCTCAGGAGTTCGATCGAGCAGAGCTGGAAAACGCAGAGCCGTGCCGCCGTTCGTGAGCCCCTGCTCGAGGTCAGCGCGCAACTCGATGTGGTGCGAGCGGCGTTTGCGGCGCGCGGGGCACTCGATGCGCGAGAGCTCGACACGGGTCCGCTCGCCGACGGGGAGCGAAATCTCGCCGGCACACTGCGCGAGCGGCAGGCGGCGCTTCGCAGGGTGTCGGGATCCGACTGGTATCACGCGATGACCGCCGACGCCCAGTCGTTGACGACCACGCGCGTAGCGTTGTTCAGGAACGAGGAGCGCCGATTCGGTGTCGGTGACGACTTTGCTCGAGGCACCCAGAAACTGGCTGCGCTCATGCCGGAACGGGTACTCGAAGCGCCTCCCGGGACGAACGCGCAATCCGTGATGACGTCGACGCACGAGGGGGTCGCGGATGCGGCGCCCAATCGTTCGCTGGTGGCATGGGTGAGCGCCGTGGTCCTCATCGTGCTCCTCTATCTATGTTCCGCGACCATCTTCAGCATCGTGCGACCCGTGCGACGACTGCTGGGCGCCACCAATCGCCTGGCCCGCGGCGAAAACGCGCGCGTGGTGCCGACCGGGGGTATCCGCGAGCTCGACACGCTCGCCTCGGCATTCAATACGATGGCCGAGCAGCTAGCAGTGGCCCGCGCCACGGCCCGCGACTCGCAGCAGCGCCTCGAAGCCAAGGTGGAGGAGCGCACGCGCCAATTGCAGGAGCTGGCGGAACAGGACCCGCTCACGGGCATCGCCAATCGCCGGCAGTTGTTTGGAGCGCTCAACGAAGCTCTCGAGCGCGCTCGCATCTCCGGTGAGCGCATTGGCGTCTTCTTTCTCGACATCGACAATTTCAAGACTCTCAACGACAGCATGGGTCATCCGTACGGCGATCGCGTACTGATCGCGATCGCGCGGCGGCTGGAAGCGATATCGCAGGACAAGGGATTCGCCGCCCGATTCGGTGGCGATGAGTTCACGCTCGTGCAGCTCGGCGCGATCGATGCCGACGGGATACAGGACTTCGGCAAGAGCATCGTGCGCGCGTTCGAAACGCCGCTCCAGGTGGACGATCGGGAGGTCATCGTCAGCGTCAGCGTCGGTGCGAGCATGTTCCCCGATCACGAGCGCGATGCGGAGGCGCTGCTGCGCGCCGCGGATGCGGCGCTATTCCGCGCCAAGGCGCTCGGGCGCAGCCAGCTGGCGCTGTTCACACCGGAACTCCTGGTCAACGCGTCGACGAAGTTCGACATCGAACAGAAACTGCGACGCGCCATCCAGGGTGATGAGTTCGAGCTCTTCTACCAGCCGTTGATTGGCACCGAGACGCTCGGCGTCGAACGGGTCGAAGCGCTCATTCGCTGGCGCGCGCCGGACGGAAGTTATCGGTCGCCGGACGAGTTTCTCGCGGTGGCGGAAGAGTCCGGCCAGATCGTGGAAATCAGCGATTGGGTCCTGCGCACCGCCATCGCGACCGCCTCCCGCTGGTATCGCGGGCCGTGGCCTCATGCGCGCGTCGCGATCAATGTATCCGCGCGCCAGTTCCTCGACTACCGCTTCGTGAGTCGCATCGAGGAGCTGCTGCGGGAATACAATCTGCCCGCGCGCTGCATCGAGCTGGAACTCACCGAGTCCGTATTGCAAACCGGTGCACACACGGTCAAGACACTGGAGCAACTGCGCGCCCTGGGCGTTGCGATCGCGCTGGATGATTTCGGTACCGGATACTCTTCGCTCGTGTCGCTGCAACGCCTGCCACTCACGGGCGTGAAACTCGACCGCACGCTCATTGCCGGCATCGACGACAACGCGCGCTCGGCATCGATCGCGCGCGCGACGATCGCGCTCTGTTGCGGGTTGGGTCTCGAAGTGACCGCCGAGGGCGTGGAACGGGTGGAGGAGCTCGCGATGCTGCTGCCACACCGGTCCATCTCGCTGCAGGGCTATCTATTCTCCCGGCCCGTTTCCGCGGCCGAACTCATTCCGCTGCTCGACCTGATGCCGGATCGCTGCCGGGAACTTCACCAGGCCGCGCTTCGGTTGCCAGTGCAGTCGAAGTTCACTACGCGTGGCGGCGAACGTCGCAAGGGTCCGCTGACGCTGGTGGGTGACTAGCGTCCCTGCGGGTTCAAGTGCCGAACTTGATGAGCACTTCCGAGAGGCGGCGCTTCTTGTCGTTGTAGGGCGGGAAGAGCAGCTTCAACGCCGAGAGCGGACCGGCCGACATCACCGCACGTTCGTGCGAGAACGCCTTGAAGCCAAAGAATCCGTGCGCGTTGCCGATGCCGGAGGTGTTGACGCCACCGAAAGGCAAATTGTGTTGCGCAAACTGCTGGAGGCAGAGGTTGACGCACAGGCTCCCCGAGCTGGTTTTCGTCCGGAGCGCATCGACCGTTCGATCGTTCTTCGTCCACACATAGAGCGCCAGCGGCTTGGGCGCCGCGTTGATTCCCGCGATCACGTGGTCGAGGGAATCGAAAGTCAGGATCGGCAGTGCGGGGCCGAAGATCTCTTCCTTGAGGATGCGTGCATCCGCCGGCACATTTCTGAGCAGTGTGGGCGCCACGTAGCGCGATTCCGCGTCCGAGGATCCACCACACGCCAGCTGGCTGCCGGCATGAACCGCTTCGTCGATGAGTTTGCCGACGCGCTCGGCATGCCGACGATGGATCATGCGCGGGAAGTCGGGGCTCGATTTGATCGCCGCGTCATT
>Ga0315912_10000938_pt1 | contig 40919 bp, 33 predicted proteins | sample VfabasoilMG_FD_204469 | JGI IMG/M metagenome (GOLD analysis project Ga0315912, IMG submission 204469) | Garden soil microbial communities collected in Santa Monica, California, United States - V. faba soil | ecosystem: Environmental > Terrestrial > Soil > Garden | place: USA: California... | reverse complement strand
GGTATTGGAGTTCGGGGACTACCGGTACTCTGTTTCCGCATCTGCGATCCACGCCTGCACGCTCGACAGCGACTCGATCGCGCGGCAGTACTCGGCCGCATCCGCCGGCAGTTCCACGCCGTAGCTGCGAAAACGCATCACGACGGGTGCGTACATCGCATCGGCGGCGCAGAACGTGCCGAACAGGAATGGGCCGGCGGCGGCGTTCGTCGCGCGCGCCGTGCGCCAAAGCGCGACGATGCGGGCGATGTCGGCGGTGACGGTCGCGTCCGGTGCGGCCCGGGTGCGCAGGCGGATGTCCATGGGCATCGCGGTGCGCAGCGCGACGAAGCCCGAGTGCATCTCGGCACTGACCGAGCGTGCATGCCGGCGCAGCGCGGCGTCCGCCGGCCACACGCCGTGCGCGGGAAACAGCTCGGCCAGCGTCTCGGCGATCGCGAGCGAGTCCCATACCGACTGTCCCCCGACCATCAGCGCGGGAACCTTGCGCGTAGGCGAATACTGGTCGATCCGCTCGAGCCACTCGGGACTGTATTGGGGCTGGTAGCGCAACTTGACCTGGGTGAACGGCAGCCCGAGCTGGCGCATCAGCACCCAGGGGCGCATCGACCAGCTGGAATAGTTCTGGTTGCCGATGACCAGGGTCAGGTCGCTCATGGAGAAGGCTCGTCGCTGACGGGAACCGCACGGTAAAGCATGTCCGGAGCTGCCGCCACGCAGCGTCGTGGAGAGTCTGTTGTGAACTTCGCTCACAGCACGGGTTTCGTAGCCGCCCGTTCGCCGCAACGGCTAGACTGCCGATGGTTGCCAGGAGCGGGACATGAAGCTGATCGTCGGCGTGGATTTCTCGGACGCGACCGAGCGCGTGATCGCGGCGGCCGCGGAAGTGGCGCGCTATACGGCAGGGCACGTTTACCTGGTCCACGTGGCGCCGGCCGAACCGGATTTCATGGGCTACGATCCCGGACCCGAGTCCGTGCGGCGGCAGGTTGCGCTGGAATTGCGCGCGGAACACCGTGCCTTGCAGGCGCATGCGCAGGCGCTGCGGGATCGCGGCCTGCAGGCGACCGCGCTGCTGCTCCAGGGTTACCCGGTCGATACGCTGCTGCACGAGGCGGAACGGCTCGAGGTCGCGCTGGTCGTCGCCGGCAGCCACGGGCACGGCGCCATGTTCGACCTGCTCATCGGGAGCGTGTCCGAGCAGCTCATCCGACGCAGCGTCCGCCCCGTACTCGTGGTGCCGATCCGGCACCGATCGCCCAGGGGGTCGGCCTCCGATTGAGCGAGGTTGCAGTTGATGCGTGCCTGCGCGGCCGGGGTTTGATCCGGTGGGCAGGCACGGCTAGGTTCGGGCTGCGCGCGTCCGGGGAAGACCGCGCGGGGTATTGAAGCGATCCCGTGTCGGGGAGCCGGAACGCTCCCCGTCGAGGGGATCGACGGCATGGCACGTTGCAGCATCGGGGAAACGGCAAGATGGTCTTCAACTCGCTCGCGTTCATCGCGTTCTTCGCGTTCGTGCTCGCGCTGCATTCCCTGCCGCTGGGCTGGACCACGCGCAAGGTCAACCTGCTGATCGTCAGCTACATCTTCTATTCGGCATGGAATCCGCCGTTCGTGATCCTGCTGTGGATCTCGACCGTGGTGGACTGGTACGCCGCGCAGGGCCTGGTGAAGGCCGAGAAGCCCGCGGCGCGCAAGGCGTGGATGCTGCTCTCGGTGGTGGTGAACCTGGGCATGCTGCTGTACTTCAAGTACGGCACGTTCATGATGCAGAACTTCCAGGCGCTGATGCAGTCGATCGGCATCGACTACCAGGCGCCGGCCTGGGACATCGTGCTGCCGGTGGGCATCTCGTTCTACACGTTCGCCACGCTGTCCTACACGCTGGACATCTACCTCAGGCGCGCCAAGCCGGCGACGAACTTCCTCGACTACGCGCTGTTCGTGACGTTTTTCCCGCACCTGGTCGCCGGCCCGATCATGCGGCCCACGGAACTGGTGCCGCAGTTCGCCGAGCCGCGCCGGGCGAGCGCGAGCCAGATGCGGTTCGGCCTCGCGCTGATGACGCTCGGGCTGTTCCAGAAGGTGGTGCTGGCCGATTCGTTCCTGTCCTCGTCGGCGGAGACGGTGTTCGACTCCGCAAAGTCGCCCGGCATGCTGGACGCGTGGATCGGCACGCTCGCGTTCAGCGGGCAGATCTTCTGCGACTTCGCCGGGTATTCCACCACCGCGATCGGCGCCGCGCTGTGCCTGGGCTTCGCCATGCCCGACAACTTCCGCTTCCCCTACGCGGCCGTGGGCTTCTCGGATTTCTGGCGGCGCTGGCACATCACCCTGTCCTCGTGGTTGCGCGATTACCTGTACATCCCGCTCGGCGGCAACCGCTACGGCCCTGCGCGCACGTACATGGCGCTGATGGGCACGATGCTGCTCGGCGGCCTGTGGCACGGCGCGAACTGGACGTTCGTGGTCTGGGGCGGCCTGCATGGCCTCTACCTGGCGGCGGAGCGGGCGCTGAAGCAGCGCTGCGCGGGCTACACGCCGGGACCGGTGGCGATGGTGCTGCTCGGCCTGCTGACCTACACGCTGGTGAACATCACCTGGGTGTTCTTCAGGTCCAAGGACTTTCCCAGGGCCTGGGAAATGCTGCGCGGCATGCTGGGCATGAACGTCGAGGCGAAACCCATACTGGACACCATGCATGTCGTGGTGCCGGCGGTGGTCGTCACCGGCATCGTGGTCGCGCATTGGCTGATGCGCAACCGCACCCTGGAATCCGCCCTGGCGCGCACGCCGGCACCGGTGTTGGCGGTCGTCTGGGGCCTCATGGCGTTCGCCGTCATCATCGCGCAGGGGACAGGCAGTGCCTTCATCTACTTCCAGTTCTGAGGCGCCGATGGAACGACTGTCGCCCGGCATCCGATTGACCGCGTCCGATCGACCGGGCGTGGCGCAGCCCGTGCCCGAGCGCGACGTCCCCGACCGGCCCTGGGGTTCGATCCTGCTCGCGGGCCTGGCGCTGGCGGCCCTGCTGCTCGCGGGGTGGGAATGGCATTGGCGCACGTTCGGCGCCGAGCCCGCGATCCGGAACAGCGACGGCCTGTGGGCCCTGCACCGACGCCGGATCGACTCGGGCGAGGGCGATGCCACCGTGTTCATCGGATCCTCGCGCGTGATGTTCGACGTGCAGTTGCACGTGTGGGAGCGCCTGTCCGGCCGCAAGCCGATCCAGCTGGCGCTCGAGGGCACCTCGCCGATGCCCGTCCTCGAGGACCTCGCCGAGGACGAGGATTTCCGTGGCACGTTGTTCGTGGGCGTCACGCCGGGCCTGTTCTTCAGCGGGCGCGGATTTCGCGGCGGCGTGGTGAAGCACTACCACGACGAATCGCCGTCGGACCGCGTCGGCCAGTGGATTTCGATGCACCTGCTGGAACCGTACTGGGCGTTCTATGACCCCGACTTCACCCTTACCAAGGTGGTGGAGCGCCTGCCCTGGCCGATGCGTCCGGGCAAGCCCGTGCGCCTGCCCGTGCGCAAGCTCTCGGTGAGCGACAAGTCGCGCAGCATGCGCATGTGGAGCAAGGTGGTCGACGACGTCGAGTACCGCGACTACGCGCGCCGCGTCTGGGCGCAGAACTTCAAGCCGTCGCCGGATGCGCCACCGCCCGAGGTGATGGCCAAGACGCGCGAGGAACAGATCGACAAGGCTGCCGCGGCCGTGGCGAAGCTGCGCGCGCGCGGCGTGACGGTGGTGTTCGTGCGCGCGCCCAGCTCCGGGGACTTCCTCGAGTCCGAGCGCAGGCAAACGCCGCGCGCCGACACCTGGGACATGCTGCTCGCCAGGACCGGCGCACCGGGCATCCACTTCGAGGACCATCCCGACATGCAGGGCCTCGACCTGCCGGAGTGGTCGCATCTCCGGCCCGACCACGCCGAGAGGTTCACCGAGGCGTTGTATCGCGCGGCGATGGCGATCACCGCGGCTCCGAAGGCACCCCAGGAGCCGTAGGAGCGCGCGTGAGCGCGCGATCAATCCGGCGCGACCGTCGCATGCGGGATGGCGTTCGCGCGCTTGCGCGCGCTCCTGCGGTAGACGCGCGGAGCAAGCCCTGGGTCAATCGACGATGAACAACGTCGCCCCGGCGTGGGTCGAGGACCGGTGCGGTTCGGCACCGTCCGCGACCTGGTAGCTCATCCCCGGCCCGAGCGTGAACACGCGGCCGTCAGCGAGTTCCGTGCGCAGTTCGCCCGACAGGCACAGCAGCACGTGCCCCTTCACGCACCAGTGGTCCGCGAGATAACCCGGCGTGTAGTCGACCATGCGCACGCGGATGTCGCCGAACACCCGCGTGCGCCAGTACGCCACGCCGCGCTCGCCCGGATGCTCGGTCCGCTCGATCGTCGACCAGTCCGTGGTTCCGAACGGGAGGTTCGCTATCCGCATGGAGGCTCCAGTCGACCGGCGTGCAGTCGCTCATCGGGACGACGCGGGGAGGAAATCGGCCACGAGCGGCAGGTGGTCGTGCTGCCCCTTTTCGATCCGGTACATCTCGTCCCCGCGTTCCAGCCCCGTCGCGCGCAATTCATCCTCGTCCATGTCCTGCGTATCGAGCACGAACGCCCGATCGAGCGCGAGCACGCTCCCGGTGTAGAGGATGCGATCGAGTGCGCCGGGCGGGAATCCGGTCCCGTCCACGCGCCAGGTCCAGGTCTGCTCGCCGCGCCCGTTGTGGCGCGGTTGCGCGTCCTCCAGGTCGCTGCCGTCCCAGTCCGGCCCGCGGCCCGCTGACGCGGAACCGTCGCCGGTGCGTCCCTGGCGCAGGTTGTCGACGAACGTGGCAGGCAGCGAGGCGATGGCGTTCAGATCGCCGAGCACGACGATGGGCGTGCCGCGTGGAAGGCCGTCCGGTCCCTGCAGCGCACGGATGTGCTCGCCGACGAGGTCCGCCTGTCGCTCGCGGCTCGCGACGCGTGCGCCGGCGCCGGACTGGAAGTGTGCGCAGAACAGGAACGGATCGGCGTCGCCGGGCACGTCGACCTGCGCCATGGCGTGCCCGCGCTGGCGACCCTCGCCGACGTCCAGCGTGCGGGCATCGCGTCGGCCCAGGTCGTGGCGCGCGAGGATCACGTTGTCGAGCACGCCGTGGTGCTGCCAACGACGCCCGCCGGGCAGCGGCAGCAGATCGTCGAACAGCGCCGCCGCGCGCGCACCCCCGGCGTACACCTCCTGCAGGCAGGCGATGTCGGGCCGCACCGCGCGCAGTACGCGCGCGAAGCGCTCGTGCCGGCTGTAGCCGTCGGATCCCTCGGGGAAGATCGAATCCTTCGCCACGTTCCAGGACATCACGCGCAGGACGTCGGGGGATCGGCGCGCGATCGGTCCGGCGCCGTCGGGCTTCGGCGCAACCGGTGCATTCAGCAGCGCCGCCCGATCGACCAGCGCCCCGTCCAGCACGAGGTGGCGGATGCGCTCGAGGTTCGCGAGGTCGCGCGTGGGGTCGCCCTCGAGCACGAGCAGGTCGGCGTTCGCGCCTTCAGCGATGCGCCCGACCGCGGGCCAGCCGAAGCCTTCGCCGACATTGGTCGTCGCGGCCGCCAGCGCCTGGCGTGGCGTCAGGCAGGCGGCGACGAGTTGCGCGAGCTCCACGTGCAGGGAGATGCCGGCCATGGTGCCGAAGGCGTCGGTGCCGCTGCCGGCGAGATAGCGCGCGCCCGCGCGGCAGTACGCACGTTCGAGCACCGTGAGGTGCTGCGAGGCGCCCGCGGGAAAGCCGTCGCGCACCGCGTTCGCGGCGGCGGCGGAGATGCCGGTATCGCGATCGGCGGGCAGGTGGATGTCGTCGGGGTCGAGCAGGGCGGCAACGGGCTTGCGCCAGGGATTGAGGTGCCCGGGCAGGTCGAGGTAGTTCATGGCGAGCGTCGGGATCAGCGCCGTGCGTCCGGACGCCAGCAGGCGCGCGTGGGTGGACAATGCCGGGGAGCCCTCGCGGACCGTCATCAGGAATTCGTAGAAGCGGCGCCGTGGCGGCCCGAACGGCGAGAGCGCGACCTCGGCGCGGAATCCGGCCGGCGCGAGATCGAGCGAGTAGCGGCTGGTGTGCACGAACGCGTCCACGTCGGCGCGGATGGCATCGCGATAGTGCGAGGCGCCGAGCTCCCCGATGGTGGCCATGCCGCGCGCGCGGGCGTGCCGGGCGGCGACGGCGAGCTGGTCGGGGCGCATCGTGTAGTACAGCAGGAGCACGCGGGCCCCCGCGGCGTGCTTGCGGTCGATCTCCGCGCGCAGTTGCGCCGGATCCAGCCGGGGCGCCTTCATCGCCATCTCGTAGACGCTCTCGTCCTCCGTGTCCAGCGCGGACTCGTCCACGCCGGAAAGGACGTCCATCGGGTAGATGCGCGGACCCGGGTTCGACCCGAGGAACAGCGGGCCGCGCCGGCCGCCGGGCTCGTCGCTGCCCACGATCCCGGTGACGCCGAGGTACAGGTAGGCGTTCGCCTGCGCCTGGTTGTTGAGGGTCGCGAACACGTCGTTCAGGCCCGGGACGATCCAGGTGCCGGAGACGTCGACCACGCGCGCGCCGTCGGGGATCGCGGTGTCGCGCGTCGTACCCGCGGCGAGGATGCGCCCGTTCGAGACCACGATGAGGCTGTCGCGCACGTCGCGCGTCGATCGACCCAGGTCGGAGAGATCCACGCGCGTGCCGCCGCGCAGCACCAGCGTCTCGCCGGCGCGTCCGGCGTGCGGGCAGGCCAGCAACAGGAGGGCGAGCAGGGCGACGCGCATGGTCGAGTCCATCCCGGGGACCGGCAGAGGCTACACCGCGGCGTGCGCGCGGTGCGATCATCCGGCGAGAGGAGCGACGTGCAGGGAGGGGCTCACGCCATGGCGGACACCGCGCACTACGTGATCCGCGGCGGCGAGGCGGGTCGCGAACGCCTGCGGCTGCTCTCACGGGTGATGCACGCGAGCACGTCCGCGCTGCTCGACCGCCTCGCGCTGGTCGACGGCGACCGCTGCCTGGACGCGGGCTGCGGCGGCGGCGACGTCACGCTCGAGATCGCCCGCCGCGTCGCGCCGGGCGGCGCCGCGGTGGGCCTGGACCTCGACGAGGTGAAGCTCGCGATGGCGCGCGACGAATCGCGGCGCGCGAGTGCGCCGAACGTGTCGTTCGTGCAGGGCGACGTGGCCGCGGTCCCCGGCGCGGGCGGCTACGACGCCGTCTACGCCCGCTTCCTGCTCACCCACCTGCGCGATCCGCTGGCGGCGGTGCGCGCGTTCCACGACGCCTTGCGTCCCGGTGGCCGCCTGGCGGTGGAGGATATCGACTTCGACGGCTGCTTCGCCTGGCCCGATTCGGCCGCGCACCGCCGCTACTGGGGCCTGTATTGCACGAGCGTGCGCCGGCGCGGCGGCGATCCGTGCATCGGGCCGCGCCTGCCCGCGCTGCTGCGCGAGGCGGGGTTCGAGGTGCAGGGCGTGGCCGTGGCGCAACCGGTGGGCGTGCGCGGCGAGGTGAAGCAGGTCAGCACGCTGACGCTGGAGAACATCGCCGAGGTCGCGATCGCCGAAGGCCTGGCCACGCGAGAGGAGATCGATCGCCTGCTGCTCGACATGGTGGCGTATGCGCAGGACGAGTCCACGCTGTGCGGCTTGCCGCGCATCGTGCAGGCCTGGGCACGGCGCCCGCAGGCTGGCCGGAGGACCCCATGATCGCGCGCATCTGGCACGGACGAACCCCAGCGGCGAAGGCCGACGCCTACCTCGCGTTCCTCGAGTCGCGCGCGGTCCCGGACTACCGGCGCATCGCCGGGAACCTGGCCGTGTACCTGCTGCGGCGCGAGGAAGGGGATGTCACCCATTTCCTCACCATCACGCACTGGACCTCGCTCGCCGCGATCGAGGCGTTCGCTGGCGCCGACGTTTCCCGCGCGAAGTATTACCCGGAGGACACGGACTTCCTGCTCGAGTTCGAACCGACCGTGCAGCATTTCGAACTGCACGGCGGCTGAGCGCTGGCGGGGCATTGGCCGGGCGGGGGTAGGGCGCCCAGCTGGCTGCTGCGTCCAGGCGTTGGGATCGACCGCTGTGGGTGCCACGGCAACGTCGGCGAATTGTCGATTGGTGGGGCCGAGAACTCGGATCTCCCCGCGTCCTTGGCGTTCGGCGCAAGTACCCCCGTGATCGCGATGCGTGGCGAGATCCCATGCAGGAGCGCGCTTCAGCGCGCGATCCTTTCCCCATGCCTCGTGGGAGGGTAGAACGAAAAGATCGCGCGCTGAAGCGCGCTCCTACCGTTCCTTCGCGACCCATCGCAAGTCGTTGAATCCACGTTGCAATCGGGTGTCCCGAGGGTCCAAGGCAAACCAGCCCTGCCGCCCACGCCACGCACGCAAACGCACGCCACCCGGGTCTTGCTGCAACCGGATTTCGAGCCGCGCTTGACAATTTGAATTATGAGTGTAATATTAGAAGCATCATACGAAGTAGATCCGATGAACCTTCGAATCGACCAGAAGCAGGACACCCGTCGCCGCATCGTCGCCGCGGCCGCCCAGGCGATCCAGGATCGCGGGCTGGACGATCCGTCCGTGAGCGAGGTGATGAAGGCCGCGGGCCTCACCGTCGGCGGCTTCTACGCGCACTTCGAGAACAAGGACGCGCTCCTGCTCGAGGCCCTGCGCGCGATGTCGCAGCAGCGGCTGGCGCAGCTCGCGCAGAACCTGTCCACGCTGCCCGGCGCCGAGCGACGGGCACTGGCGGCGCGCTACTACCTGGCGCGTAAGCACCGGGACGGCCAGGTCGACCGCTGTCCCATGCCGGTGGTGCTCGGCGAATTGAACCGGGTCGACGGCAAGTTCCGCGACGTGATCGACGAACACTTCTCCCAGTGGGCCGACGCGCTCACCGATCCGAACGAGCCTGATGGGCGCGGCAAGGCGCAGGCCGCCATCGCGACCATGGTCGGCGCGCTCACGATCGCGCGCGCGCTCGGCGCCACGCCCGAATCCGACCAGATCCTCGCTTCCGCCAAGGCCGCGCTGGGCGCGGCGCCCCCCGAAACAGGAGTACCTCGATGAACTCGCTGCAGACGATCCGCACCGCCAACCGCGTGCTCGGCGCCATCGCGCCGCGCTTCACCGCGTCCATCGCGCGCAAGATGCTGATGACACCGACCGCGTTCCGGCCGCGTGCCGAGGAGACCGACGTGCTGCGTCGCGCCGAACCGGTGACGTTCCGCTTCGGCCTCGCGGGCCTGCGCTGGGGACAGCCCGACGCGCCCATCGTGCTCATGCTGCATGGCTGGCAGGGACGCGCCACGCAGTTCCATGCCTTCATCGACCCCCTCCTCGCGGGCGGTCGCCAGGTGATCTCGCTCGACGCGCCCGCGCACGGCCGCTCGCCGGGCGTGGAATCGAACGTGTTCGCCTTCATCGAGGCCCTGCTCGAGGCGAGCAGCGACCTGCGCGGCGTGGAGACCGTTATCGGCCATTCCATGGGCGGTGCGGCCTCGCTGACCGCGCTCGTGCAGCGCCATTTCGCCGAGCGCGCGGTGACCATCGGCAGTCCGGCCGCGCTCGCGCGCGTGCTCGATCGTTTCGCGAACGTGCTCGCGTTGCCCGCGCCGGCGAAGCAGGCGTTCTTCGAGATCGTGGACCGCCACGTGGGCACGCCCGCGCGCGAACTCGACATGGCGCACCTGGGTTCGGCGCTGCACATCCCGGGGCTCGTCGTGCACGATCGCGACGACGACTCGGTGCCGTACAGCGAAGCCGAGGCGCTGATCCGCGGCTGGTCCGGCGCGCGCCTGATGGAGACGCGCGGACTCGGCCATCACCGCATCCTGCGCGATCCGGCGGTGGTGGAGGCGGTGACCGCATTCGCGCTGGGTCGCCCGCTGCCGGCGCGCCTCGCGGCCTGATCCGCGCCATTCGCGGACCCGCGAAGCAGAGCCAATCTCGAATCGTCGCACCCGCCTGCGCGGGTGCGGCGAGTCGCGTGCCGATCGGCGAATCGGGCGGCCGGCACGCCAGTCAGCAACCCGGGACTGCTTCCATGGCGCGCCCCAGCGCCTCGGCGCGCACGACGGGATCGATCGACGCCGGTACCGGCAGGTCGACGAATTGGCGCTGCGTCGTGGACCAGCAGGCGTAGGCGTCGGGCCAGGTCGCCGTTGCCGGCGCCAGCAGTGCCGCGATCACGCCGTCGTCGACCAGCGTCGGACGCAGGGCGCGTGCCTGCGTGAGTAGCCCGCCGGCGAGCAGGTGTTCGCGCCCGGCGAGTTCGGCGGGCAGGGTCGGGATCACGCGATCCATGAGTGGCGTCGCTTGCAGCGGTGGCAGCACGAGACCGCCCTGCGCATTGCGCGCGACCACGACGGGGCCGATGCGCTCGGGCACGTAGACGATGCCCGAGTCGTGTCGCGCCGCCCAGTCCGGCAGCGTCGCCACCATCGCGCGCACCTGCTCCTGCGCCTGCCACGTCCCGTCGAGCACGGCGCGCAGGGGCATGAGGCCCACGAGCACGGCGACCAGCAGCAGCGCGGCTGCGGCGCGCTTGAACTGCCGATGCAGGCGCGACTGCTGGCCGCCCGCGAGCGCGACGCCGAACGCGAGCGCGAGCCAGGCGATGGGCGCATAGGCGAGGCGGCCGCCTTCGCCCGAGGCAGGCAGCGCGCCGAGGTTCAACAGCGTCGCCAGCACGAGGCCGCCGCAGGCGCCGGCCAAGGCGAGGCAGGCGAGCCGCTGGCCGCGCTCGAGCGACGCGGCGGCGACGAGCGCCGCGAGCACCAGCAGCACGAGGTAGGCGGCGGCGGTCGAGGGCGTCGCCGCGAACAGCGCGTCCCACCAGGTCGGGAACGAATCGATGCCGGCGATCAGGCTGCCCGCGCCGCCTGCGGTCGTGCCGGGCGCTGCGTAGACCAGCCAGGCGCTGCCGAACAGGTGGGCGCGCCAGGCCAGGAACGCCCCGACCATCGCGAAGCAGTTCGCCAGCGCCAGCACGCGGGGACCGGTGCGCAAGCGCGGCACCAGGCACAGCAGCGCCAGCTGCAGCGGCAGCACGGCCGCGGATTCCTTGTGGCCCAGCGCGAGCGCAAGGCACAGCGGCAGGGCCAGCAGGACGAGCGCGGTCCGCTGCGACAGCCAGCACCAGGTGCCCACGAGGCAGAACAGCGTGACCCAGGCGTCGGAGCGGGCCGAGACCCAGGTGACACCCTCGGCCAACAGCGGGCACAGCGCGAACAGGAGCGCGGCGAGCAGCGCGGGAAGGTACGAGGCCGACGCGCGCGGCGCGGCGAGCCGGTGCGCGACGACCAGCACGCCCGCGGTGTTCGCCAGGTGCACGAGCAGGTCCACCGCGTACCAGGCCGCATAGTGCGTGCCCGCGACGGATTCGTTCAGGGCCAGGTTGACCATGACGAGGGGCCGATAGAACGAACCGGCGGAGGTGAGGCCGCTGGCGAAGAACGAGGCCAGTTGCGGTACCAGGCGATCCTGCGCGATCCAGCCGTGGATCGAATGCAGGTTCGCCAGGTCGTCGCCCTGGAAGTAGCCGAACAGGCCCGGCGCGTAGTAGGCCGAGGTGGCGACCAGGGCCACGGCCAGGCTCCCGATCAGGCGCCGGTCCGGCGGATCGCCGCCGCCGCGCGGTGGGGGTTGCCGTTGCAACGCACTGCGGTTGAGCAGGAAGGAGAGCGGCGTGACCACCGCCAGCGCCAGCGCCAGGGCCACCCGCGGACCGATGCCGTTGCGCAGCAGCAGTTCGATGATCCCGGCATTCGCGAGGTAGGGCAGCAGGTACACGAGCGGGTAGGCCAGCGCCGACCGCCACTGCGGCCGCGCCCCGAAGACGAAGATCGCGTTGCCGAGGTAGGCAAGACCGATGCCCAGCACGTACACCACCGCATAGGCCGGCTGCGGCGGCAACCACAGCAGCAGCAGGCAGTAGAGCGCGTAGGTGAGCGCGGTGTTGAACACGCCGAAGGCGAGGAAGCGCATCGCCGCGTGCGCGGTACCGCGCGTTTCGCTCAAGGGCGGCGGACCCAGGCGAGGAACTCGTCGTAGTCGCGGATGTAGTCCGAGGCGTCGTAGGGATCGGAGGCGAGCACCATCAGCACCGCGTCCCGCGAGTAGCGGTACTGCGAGGCCCAGATGCCCGGCGCGATGTGCAGGCCGAGCTCGGGGCCGGAGAGCTGGAACTCCTCGCGCTGCGCGCCGTCGTCCACCACCACGCTGACCGAGCCCGACACCGCCGTCAGGTACTGGTGGCAGCGCTTGTGCGCGTGCTCGCCGCGCACCTCCGCGCTCGCGACGGCGGAAACGGTGAAGTAGCGGCGGGGCACGAAGGGCAGCAGCTTCTCGATCTCGGCCGCGACCAGCGCGCCGCGCAGGTCCTCGTGGCGCGGCAGCCGATGCAGCGTGACGCCGGGCACGGCGCTGGCCTGGCGCCCGGACGCCTCCGCCGGCCTCGCCGTGGCGGCGGCCCGGGCGGATGCCCCCGCGCCATTGGCATAGCCGGTGATGCGGGCGGGGTTTCCCATCACGATCGCGTGCGGCGGCACGTTGCGCGTGACCACGGCGCCGGCACCGACCATGGCGCCGCGCCCGATGCTCAGTCCGGGCAGGATGGTCGCGTTCGCGCCGATCGAGGCACCGGCGTGCACGATGGTCAGGGGATAGCGCTCAGGCCGCTGGCGGCTGCGCGGGAAGGGGTCGTTGGTAAACGTCGCGTTCGGACCCACGAACACGTCGTCCTCCAGCCGCACGCCGTCCCACAGCTGGACGCCGCACTTGACCGTGACGCGATCGCCCACGATCACGTCGTTCTCCACGAACACGCCGTCGCACAGGTTGCAGTCGGCGCCGATGCGCGCGCCGGGCAGCACGTGCGCGAACGCCCAGATGCGGGTGCGCGCGCCGATCGAGGACGACTCGCACAGCGCGTTGGGATGGATCTGCGGGCTCATGTCTGCTCCGTGCTCGGGAACGCCTGGTCGCGCATCACCACGGCGAGCGGGCGCGCCTTGGTGTTCTCGTAGGTGCGCCACACGTAGGAGCCGATGATGCCCAGGCCCAGCATGTTCAGTCCCGCGAAGAATACGATGGTGATCACGGTCGCGGCGTAGCCGGGCACCGCGATCGCGCCGCTCAGGCGCGCGAGCAGCACCAGCAGGCCGAACAGGAACGATCCGAGGATGCCCAGGGTGCCGAGCGCGAGGAACGCGCGGATCGGCAGGTCCGAGAACGCGAACAGGCTGTCGCTCAGGTAGGCGAGCTTCTTGCGCCAGGTCCAGGCGCTGCGGCCAAGTTCACGCGCCTGGCGGTCGTAGGCGATGGTCTCGCGCCGGAAGCCCAGCCAGAACAGCTGGCCGATCAGCGAGGTGTGCGATTCGTCGAAGCGCAGCAGTTCGTCCCGGAACGCGGCCGTGCAGCCGAACACGTCCACGCCGCCCGCCGGCAGCTCGGGCAGGATGGTGCGGCGATAGGCGCCCCAGAACAGGCCGGACGAGAGGCGCGCGAGCAGCGGATCGGCGCGCGAGCGGCGCGTCCCGAGCACCAGGTCGGCGCGGCCCGAGGACAAGGCCTCGAAGAACTTCACGACCAGTTCCGCCGGCTCCTGCAGGTCGGCCGCCATCACCGCGAAGTGCCGGCCGCGACCCACCCTCAGGCCTTCGCGGATCGCGGCGAACGAGCCGAAGTTGCGCGAGAGCAGCATCAGGCGCGCGGCGAACGGCACCTCGCGCAGCGCCTCGGCCAGCAGCGCGTGGCTGCGGTCGGGGCTGCCATCGACCACCAGCACCGCCTCGATCCCGCCGGGCACCGCCGCATGCAGGTCGCGCAGGCGCTGCACCAGGGACGGGATGTTCTCCTCGTTCCGGTACACCGGCACGACGACGGTGCAGTCAACCCCGGAATCGGTTGCAGCAGTCGATGACAAGCGCCGTCTCCGCGTCGGTGAGGAAGGGGTGGCAGGGCAGTGAGAGCACTTCGTCCGCGGCGCGTTCGGTTTCGGGCAGCGACAACCCCGGGTACCGCGCGGCCAGCGCGGGCTGGCGATGGTCGGGGATGGGGAAGTGCACGTCGCTCGCGATGCCGGCCTGGGACAGTGCCGCGCGCAAGGTCGTGCGCTGCGCGCAGCGCACGACGAACAGGTGGAAGATGTCGTCGAGGTCGCCGCGCGAGGGCAGCGTGATCGCCGCGTTGCGGATGCCGTCGAGGTACCGGCGCGCGATGCGCCGGCGCGCGGCGTTCTCGGCATCCAGGTGCGGGAGCCGGACGCGCAGCGCGGCGGCCTGGATCTCGTCCAGCCGCGAATTGCGGCCGCCCAGGTCCACGGTCGTGTACTTGCCCTGCCAGCCGTACTGGCGCAGGCGCTTTGCGCGCTCGGCCAGCACCGGATCGCGCAGCGTGAGCGCGCCGCCGTCGCCGAGCGCGCCGAGGTTCTTGGTCGGGTAGAAGCTGAAGCAGCCGATGTCGCCGAAGCCGCCCGCGCATGTCCCGCCAATGCGCGCGCCGTGTGCCTGACCGCAGTCCTCGATCACCGGCACGCCGGCGGCGCGGGCCGCCTCGACGGCCTCGGGCACGCGGCCGAGCCGGCCGTAGAGATGGGTCAGCACGAGCGCGCGCGGGGCGGTGGAGAGCGCCGCGCGCACGCGCCCGAGGTCGAACTGCAGCGTCCGGGGATCGATATCGACGTAGAGCGGCTCGGCGCCGATGGCGAGCGTCGCCGTGCTGGTGTATCCGCCCGCGTTCGCCACGGTCACCACGCGATCGCCGGCGCCGACGTGGAGGGTGCGCAACGCGAGTTCCAGGGCGTCGGTGCAGTTCGCCACGCCCAGCGCGTGCGGCACGCCGCAATAGTCGGCGAACTCGCGTTCGAAACCGATGACTTCCTCGCCGAGGATGTAGCGTCCGCGCCGCATCACCTCGATCACCTTCGCTTCGAGCGCGTCGGCATGCGGTGCGAGCTGGCGTCGCAGGTCGAAGATCTCGATCAAAGTGCCGTTCCCCGGGGGCCAGCGCGAATACTCGCATGAAGCGGGATGGGGGGAGCAACGGGGATGGCGGCGGGCGACTGGTTGCGGGATGCGGGCGGCCTCGGCGTCCAGCATGGTCGCTGGTCATAGCACTGTAGGAGCGCGCTTCAGCGCGCGATCTTTTGAGCCCGTTGAGCCGCGGCCGTGCGGCGAAAAGATCGCGCGCTGAAGCGCGCTCCTACGACCGCGAGGGACGCCGACCTACAGGCATGCGCGCAGTACACGCGCCGCGGCCCTGTCGCCATTCAGGCGCACGACCACGCGCGGCGTGCCGTGCCAGTCGGCGCAGGCCTGGACCGAGGCCGCCATGCCCGCGTAGTCGTCGGCATCCAGGTCGGCGCCGGATTCGAGATGCACCGAACGGAGCTCGAACTCGCCCGTCGCCCGGTGGGCCTTCGCATCCACGCGTCCGACGAGGCGGCCGCGATGCAGGATCGGCAGCACGAAATACCCGAAGCGTCGCTTGGGTTCGGGCGTGTAGCACTCGAGGCGGTAGTCGAAGCCGAACATGGTCGAGGCGCGCTCGCGATCCCAGACGACCGGATCGAACGGCGACAGCAGCGCGCCGTGGGTCGCCTGCAAGCGTCCGCGCATCGCCCGTCGCAGCAGGGGCAGGTGCTCGGGGTGCACGTATCCGCATTCGCGCCAACCGTCCACGGCCACGCGCAGCACGGCACCGCTTTCCACGAGCGCGTCGAGGTCCGCGTCCCGATGCCGGCGCCCCGTGCGGAAATAGTCCGCGATCCAGCGCGCCTGGGCGATGCCGAGCGCGCGCACCGACCTGAGCAGGACCTCCTGGCGCGCGGATTCGGGGTCCGGCACCGGTCCCGGCGGGTGTCGACGGTGTCCCCGTGCCAGCACCCGCTCGCTGAGGTCGTAGACGCGCTGGAAGCGCTCGCGCCGCGCGATCATCAGGTCCCCGCGCGCGAACAGCGCCTCGAGCCAGCGCTTCTCGGACTTCCAGCCCCACCACCCGCCGGGCGTGCCGTCCTGGGCCTCGAAATCCGACGCCATGACCGGGCCCTGCGCGCGGATGCGCTCGAGCAGCGCGGCGAGCGCGGGGCCGTGCTCGACGTGCGCGCGCGCCGACTGCCTGCGCGCCCAATGCCCGGCGCGGTCGTCGTGCAGGGCGCGGTGCAGGGCGTGGTCGTGCATCGGCGCGAAACAGGCTTCGTGCGCCCAGCATTCGAACAGCGAGCCGCGCGCCAGCAGTTCGTCCAGCCAGGTCGCGGGATAGGCGCCCACGCGCGCATGCAGCACGAGGTAGGGACTGCGGGCCACCACGTGGATGGTGTCGATCTGCAGCAGCTGCATGCGGGAGATCGCGGCGAGCAGGGTGGCGCGCGTGGCCTGGCGCGCGGGGGGCTGGAGCAGGCCCTGGGCGGCGAGGTGGAGCAGGCGCGCCTGGACGGCATCGATACGGGGTGTTTCCGGTTTTGCGGTCATGCGGTCGATCCGGGCCCGGTCGCGGCGACCCGCGCATCCTACTCGGCTACCATGGGCAGGTCCGCCCGGCGAGATCGAGGCAACGGCATGCCGCACTCCACCCTGAGCGTGCTCGACCCGGCCGAGTTCGCGTGCGTGCGCCAGGCGCTCGCGCGCCACCACGGCGTGCCCGGCGCGCTGCTGCCGATCCTGCACGACGTGCAGCACGCGCTCGGCCACGTGCCCCACGCGGCCCTGGCGCCGATCGCCGATGCCCTGAACCTGTCACGCGCCGAGGTGTTCGGCGTGGTCAGCTTCTACCACTATTTCCGGCACGAGCCGAGCGGTCGCGCGCGGATGTTCCTCTGCCGCGCCGAGGCCTGCCAGGCGGTCGGGGCCGATCGCCTCGCGGCGCATGCGCAGGCCACGCTCGGCATCGAGTTCAACGGCACCACGGCCGATGGCGCGATCACGCTCGAATCGGCGTACTGCCTGGGCAACTGCGCGCTCGGTCCCTCGCTGCTCGTCGGCGGCGACCTGCACGGCCGGGTGACGCCGCAACGATTCGACGAGATCGTGGCGGGCGTCCAGGGAGATCGCGGGTGACCACGCGCGTCTACGTCCCGCGCGACGCGAGCGCGCTGTCGGTGGGCGCGGAATCGGTCGCGCAGGCGATCGCGAGCGAGGCGAAGCGTCGCGGGTTGTCGATCCAGCTCGTGCGCAACGGCTCGCGCGGCGCGTCCTGGCTGGAGCCGCTGGTGGAGATCGAGACGCCACTGGGCCGGACCGCGTACGGGCCGGTCATCGCATCCGAAGTGCCTGCGCTGTTCGAGGCCGGGTTCCTGTACGGATACCCGCATGCGTTGTCGCTGGGCCGCACCGAGCGGATCGACTACCTCGCGCGACAGGAACGCACCGTGTGCGCCCGCATCGGCGTGATCGATCCGCTCGATCCCGACGACTACGGGGCGCATGGCGGCTGGCAAGGCCTGAAGGCCGCGCTCGCGCTCCCGCCCGAGCAGATCGTCCAGCAGGTCACCGACTCGGGCCTGCGCGGCCGCGGCGGCGCGGCGTTCCCGGCCGGCATCAAATGGCAGACCGCCTTGCGCACCCAGGCGCCGCGGAAGTTCGTGGTGGCGAACGCGGACGAGGGCGACTCGGGCACGTTCGCGGATCGGTTGCTGATGGAAGGCGATCCGTTCGAGCTGATCGAGGGCATGGCGATCGCCGGCCTCGCGATCGGCGCCACGCAGGGCTACGTGTACCTGCGCTGCGAGTACCCGCACGCCCATCGCGTGCTGGGCGAGGCGATCCGCATCGCGAATGCCCGGGGCTACCTCGGCGCCGACGTGCTCGGCAGCGGCAAGGCGTTCCAGCTCGAGGTGCGGCTCGCCGCCGGGGCCTACATCTGCGGCGAGGAGACCTCGCTGCTCGAGAGCCTGGAAGGCAAACGCGGCCAGGTGCGCTACCGGCCACCGGTGCCGGCCGAGCAGGGCCTGTTCGGCATGCCCACGGCCCTGAACAACGTCGTGACGCTGTGTTCGGTGCCCGCGATCCTCGCGAACGGCGCCGCGTGGTACCGCGACTTCGGCGTGGGTCGCTCGCGCGGGACCATTCCCCTGCAACTCGCGGGCAACATCAAGCGCGGCGGCCTGGTGGAGAAGGCGTTCGGGATGACCGTGCGCGAACTGGTGGAGGATTTCGGCGGCGGCACGCTCAGCGGGCGCCCCATCCGCGCCGTGCAGATCGGTGGCCCGTTGGGTGCGTACCTGCCCGAGTCGAAACTCGATGTCGTGATCGACTACGAGGCGCTGGCCGGGATCGGCGCCATGCTCGGCCACGGCGGCTTCGTCGTGTTCGACGACACCGTGGACATGGCCGCGCAGGCGCGCTTCGCGATGGAATTCTGCGCGATCGAATCGTGCGGCAAGTGCACGCCATGCCGGATCGGTTCGGTGCGCGGCGTGGAAGTGATCGACCGCATCGTGGCGGGGGAACGGCACGGGGAGCACGTGGCGCTGCTGCGCGAGCTGTGCGACACCATGGTGCACGGATCGCTGTGCGCGCTCGGCGGCATGGCGCCGTATCCGGTGTTGAGCGCGCTGGATCATTTCCCGGAGGATTTCGAGCGGGGTGGGGCATGAACATGGGAGGGATCGCGCGCCCGCGCGTGCGCCTGCGGCGGCCCCATTCCCTCGCCACGCCCACTCGCAAACCCGTCGTAGGAGCGCGCATGAGCGCGCGATCGCACCCCCACATGGTCGCGGGAACCTGCCCATGAGAGCCATCGACGAGATCGACCTCGGCACACCAAACGTCAATTCCGAAACCTCCGTCCACCTCACCATCGACGGCAAGCCCATCGACGTTCCCGCCGGCACCTCCGTCATGCGCGCCGCCGCGCTCGCCGGCTCCGCCGTCCCGAAGCTGTGCGCCACCGATTCGCTCGCCTCGTTCGGTTCCTGCCGCGTGTGCCTGGTCGAGATCGAGGGCCGCAAGGGCTTCCCGGCCTCGTGCACCACGCTCGTGGCCGAAGGCATGCAGGTGCGCACGCGGTCGGACCGGCTCATGGCCCTGCGCCGTAACGTGGTGGAACTCTACGTCTCGGACCATCCGCTGGAATGCGAGACCTGCAGCGCGAACGGCCATTGCGAGCTGCAGGACACCGCGACCGCGGTGGGACTGGTCGAGAACCGCTACGGCCACGCCGGCGCGAACCACGCGAAGGCGCCGCTCGACACCACCAATCCGTACTTCACCTTCGACCCGTCCATGTGCATCGTGTGCTCGCGTTGCGTACGCGCCTGCGAGGAGACGCAAGGCACCTTCGCGCTCACCATCGGCGGCCGGGGTTTCGAATCGCGCGTGGTGGCGAGCGACGACCACCACTTCCTCGATTCCGAATGCGTGTCCTGCGGCGCCTGCGTCACGGCCTGCCCCACGGTCGCGCTCAGCGAGAAGTCGCGCATCGCGCTCGGCAAGGCCGAGCACGGCACGGTGACCACCTGCGCGTACTGCGGCGTGGGCTGCTCGTTCCGGGCCGAGATGAAGGGCGATGCGCTCGTGCGGATGGTGCCCAACCAGGACGGCCATGCGAACCACGGGCACGCCTGCGTGAAGGGTCGCTTCGCGATCGGCTACAGCACCCACCCCGACCGCATCACCTCGCCCATGGTGCGCGCCTCCATCCACCATCCCTGGCGCAAGGTGGGCTGGGACGAGGCGATCGCGCACGTGGCCTCGGAGTTCCGCCGCATCCAGGGGAAATACGGCAAGCACGCCATCGGCGGCATCACCTCCTCGCGCTGCACGAACGAGGAGACGTACCTGGTGCAGAAGCTGGTGCGTACCGCGTTCGGCAACAACAACGTGGATACCTGCGCCCGCGTCTGCCACTCGCCCACCGGCTACGGCCTGAAGCAGACCTTGGGCGAATCGGCCGGCACGCAGAACTTCGATTCGGTCGCGCACTGCGACGTGGCGATGGTGATCGGGGCGAGCCCGACCGACGCGCACCCGGTATTCGCCTCTCAGTTGCGCAGACGGCTGCGCGCCGGCGCGAAGCTCATCGTGGTCGATCCGCGCCGCATCGATCTCGTGCGCGGGCCGCACTACGAAGCCGCGTTCCACCTGCCGCTCAGGCCGGGCACGAACGTCGCGGTGCTGAACGCGCTCGCGCACGTAGTGGTGACCGAGGGACTCGTGGACGAAGCCTTCGTCGCGGCGCGTTGCGAGGGTCCGGCGTTCGCGAAGTGGCGCGCGTTCGTCGCCGAGCCCCGGCATTCGCCCGAAGCCCTCGCCGCCGAGACGGGCGTGGCATCCGAACTCGTGCGCGGCGCAGCACGGTTGTACGCGCAGGGCGGCAATTCGGCGATCTACTACGGGCTGGGCGTGACCGAACATTCGCAGGGATCGACCGCCGTGATGGCGATCGCGAACCTCGCCATGGCCACCGGCAACCTCGGGCGTCCGGGCGTGGGCGTGAATCCCTTGCGCGGCCAGAACAACGTGCAGGGCGCGTGCGACATGGGCTCGTTCCCGCACGAGTTCCCGGGGTATCGGCACGTATCAGATGATGTCGTGCGCACGCTGTTCGAGGAGACCTGGAAGGTGCCGCTGCTGGGCGAACCGGGCCTGCGCATACCGAACATGTTCGAGGCGGCGCTGGATGGCGAGTTCAAGGGCTTGTACGTGCAAGGCGAGGACCTGGCGCAGTCGGATCCGAACACGCAGCACGTAACCGATGCCCTGTCCGCGCTGGAATGCCTGGTCGTCCAGGACCTGTTCCTGAACGAGACCGCGAAGTTCGCGCACGTGTTCCTGCCGGGCGCGAGCTTCCTGGAGAAGGACGGTACCTTCACCAATGCCGAACGCCGCATCTCCCGCGTGCGCCGCGTGATGCCGCCGCGCGCCGGCCTCGCGGACTGGGAAGTGACGCAGGCGCTGTCCAATGCGCTCGGTTATCCGATGGACTACGCGCATCCGTCCCAGATCATGGACGAGATCGCGCGGCTCACGCCCACGTTCACCGGGGTGAGCTACGAGAAACTCGACCGCCAGGGCAGCATCCAGTGGCCGTGCAACGCCCAGCATCCCGACGGCACGCCAGTGATGCACGTCGATCGCTTCGTGCGCGGGTTGGGCAAATTCATGCTGACGCCCTACGTCGCCACGTCCGAGCGCGTGAACGCGCGCTATCCGCTGCTGCTCACCACCGGCCGTATCCTCACCCAGTACAACGTGGGTGCGCAGACGCGCCGCACGGCGAACGTGGTCTGGCACGACGAGGACCGTATCGAGATCCATCCGCACGATGCCGAGGAGCGCGGCATCGTCGAGGGCGACTGGATCGGGTTGAGTTCCCGCGCGGGAGATACGGTCCTGCGCGCGCTCGTCACCGACCGCGTGCAGCCCGGCGTGCTCTACACCACGTTCCACTTCCCCGAATCCGGCGCGAACGTGATCACCACGGAGAACTCGGACTGGGCCACGAACTGCCCCGAGTACAAGGTCACCGCCGTGCAGGCCACGCGCGTGACGCATCCGAGCGAGTGGCAACAGCGGCATGATGCCTTCGAGCGCGAGCAGCGCGACCTGTTGACGAGGGCGACGGCGTTGGTGGCGGCGGATGTGGTCGTCGGGAAGGTCTGAGGGTGCAGGAGCGCTCCGACCTCCCTCAGTCGGCCCCCTCTCCCCCGTGGGGAGAGGGTGGGGGTGAGGGGGTGGCCCCTGTACTCCACGCATGCGTAAGCGGCGTGCACTGCTTCGATACGTCGAGCATTGGGTCTGTGGTGCAAGGACAATGGAAAATTGATGGACCGAGGCCACCCTCTCACCCCCACCCTCCTCGCGCATCCTGCGCTCGCAGGTCCAGCCGGCGCATCCCTGCGCCGTCGCTCGCGGGCGCGCGACTGTGTCGCGCGAAATCCCCGCTCTCCCCCACAGGGGAGAGGGGGTCGACTGAGGGGGGGAGGGGGTCGACTGAGGGGGAGTGGGGGCTCGCAGTTCGGAGCGGTCGCGCATCGTCGCTGCGTGCGCATCGGCCGCGACGCTCGCATTCCGGCCATGTCCATGGAATTGCACGTGGCTGAGGAACACGCCGGCACCATCCTTCGCCACGCCCACCGCTGGCGCGCCGGCGCGTGCGAATCCGCGGGCGATCTGCTCGCCGACGAGGTCCCGGTCGCGTTCGTCTACAACCGCATCCCCTTCGCGGTGATGATGGCGACGCCGCTGGATCTCGAGGATTTCGCACTCGGGTTCTCGCTCGGCGAGCGCGTGATCGGGAATGCCGGGGAGCTGGCAGGCGTGACGGTGTCGCGCGGGATCGAAGGCATCGAACTCCAGCTCGACGTTCCGGATGCGCGCGCCGCAGCGATCGCCGATCGCGCGAGGCTGCTCGAAGGTCGCAGCGGCTGCGGCCTGTGCGGCAGCCGTCGGATCGAGGAGGTGCTGCACGTGCCCCGGCCCGTGGCCGACGGACAGTGCTTCACCGCGGCGGCCCTGCAGCGCGCGCTCGCGCGGATGCGCGACAGCCAGCCTCTGAACCTGGCGACCGGCGCCACGCATGCGGCCGCGTTCGCCGATGCGTCCGGCCACGTGCTGCTCGCGCGCGAGGACGTGGGTCGCCACAACGCGCTGGACAAGTTGATCGGCGCCATGGCGCGCACGGGCGTGGACGCCGGAGCCGGATTCGCGCTGGTCACCAGCCGCGCCAGCTACGAACTCGTGGTCAAGGCCGCGACCGCGGGCATCACGAGCCTCGCCGCGATCTCCGCGCCGACCGCGCTCGCCGTCTCGCTGGCCGACCATGCGGGGTTGACGCTGGTCGCCTTCGCGCGCGACGACGCCGCGACGGTATACAGTCATCCGCAGCGATTCCTCGGAGCCCGCACGTCGTGAATCCCCAGCGCCTCGTCGCCATGGCGAACGACATCGCGAACTACTTCGACGCCGAGCCCGATCGCGAGCTCGCGATCGCCGGCGTGGCGAACCACCTCGTGAAGTTCTGGGATCCGGTCATGCGGGCGCAGCTCGTCGGTCACGCCGCACGCGAAGGGGCGGGATTGTCCGACCTGGCGCGCGCGGCCGTCGCACGCCTTGCGGCGTCCGGTTGAGCACCGGCGCAACGCGTCGAGCGGAACCTTCCCCCGCGACCCGAGTGACGAAAAGCGCGTGATCGCACGCGGTTCGGACACGGGACCCCGGTCGGTGGCAGACTCGCCGGCGGTCACGATCACCCAACAGGAGCGAACATGCAGGCAATTCGAGGTCAGTGGTGCGCGCGGGTGCTGGGTGCGGTCGTCGCGCTGGCATCGGCAACGGGTGCGAGCGCGGCGTGCCCGCCGGCCGGGCACGATCGGGCGGCGCTCGTGGCGCTGGAGAAGGCCGGCTTCGCGCTCGCCGACGACGCGAAGCGCCAGGCGCTGGCGCTCGGCCTCCTGGACTGCCTGGGGAACCCCGACCCCGTCCTGCGCGACACCATCGCCTTCGAAGGCCTCTCGCGCTGGATGCGCGAGGACAAGCTCGACCTCGCCACGCGGCGGGCGATCTACACGGCACTGCTGCCGCGGCTGAAGGAGCGCGACGCGGGTGGCTACGCGGCACCGTTCGCGGCGCTGGTGCTCTCGGACGTGGCACGCACCGATCGCGTGAAGGCCTGGATGGAACCCGCCGAGCGCGCCGCGCTGGTCGCGGCGGGCGCGGAGTTCCTGAGCGCCGTGCGCGACTACCGCGGTTTCGACGCGAAGGAAGGCTGGCGCCACGGCGTGGCGCACGGCGCGGACGTGGCGCTGCAGCTTTCGCTCAATCCCGCCCTCGACCGCGCGCAGCTCGACCGACTGCTCGCCGCCATCGCCAGCCAGGTCGCGCCGTCCGCGCATTTCTACGTGTACGGCGAAGGCGAGCGCCTCGCGGCGCCCGTGCTCTACATCGGCAAGCGCAACCTCCACACCGCGGACGACTGGAAGAAGTGGATCGCCGCGCTGGTCGATCCCAAGCCGCTCGCCTCGTGGAACGAGGCGTTCAAGAGCCAGGTGGGACTCGCCAAGCGCCACGACACGAACGCCTTCCTGCTCTCGCTGTACGTGAACCTGCGCGAGGGCGGCGATCCGGCCCTGGCCGAACGCATGCTGCCGGCGGTGCTAGAGGGCCTGAAGTCCGTGCCCTGACGAAGGGATGACGGGCGGGGCAGGCCCGCGTCGCCCGGCGCGTCACGCGTCCAGTTCGCGCGGGAAGCTCTCGTGCAGCAGGCGCGACAGTGCGCGATCGGCCAGGATGCGACCACCGGTCTGGCAGCGCGCGCAGTAGTTCGTCTCGTGCGCGCCGTGGACGATGCGTTGCACGGGCGCGCCGCAGTCCGGGCAGGGCTTCCCGTATCGACCGTGCACGGCGAAGTCGTCCCGGAACGCGGTGACCTTGTCCGGGAAGCCGCCGCCGAGTTCGCGCGCGAGCCGATCGCGCCAGCAGCGCAGCGTATCGAGCACGGCCGCGTGCAGGCGCAGGTAGCCGTCGTCGTCGAGTTTGCCGGTGAGCGCGAACGGGGAAAGCCGCGCGCGATGCAGGATCTCGTCCGAGTAGGCGTTGCCGATGCCGCTGAGCACGTGCGGGTCGGTGAGCGCGCGTTTCAAGGTGCGGTTATCGCGGCGCAAGGCGGTGCGGAACTCCAGCGGCGTGGCAGTCAACGGCTCGATGCCGCCGGGATCGAGCGCGGCGAGCGCGGCGTCGCCGCGCACGAGGTGGATCGACGCGCGGCGCTTGCTGCCGGCTTCGGTCAGCGCCAGCGTGCCGCTTTCGAACGCGAACCAGGCGAGCGGACCCTTGGCGGGCGGTGCCTTGCCCATCGGCAGCCAGCGCAGGCGCCCGGCGATCATCAGGTGGATGACGATGTACATCGCGCCGTCGAGCGCCAGCACGACGCGCTTTCCGATCCGACGGGTCCCGACAAGGCGGCAACCCGTGAACGCGTCAAGCGACGGCTCGACGCTGCGCACCACGAACGGATTCAGCACGCGCGCACGCTCGAGCCGGCTACCCACCGCCCGCGCGGCGATCGCATCGCAATAGACGTCGATGTCCGGCAATTCCGGCATGCCGCGGGATTGTAGGGCGGAACCCCTTCGGGTCCCGCCCCACGGCCATGTCCCCCGATCGATTGACGCGTGACCCCGGGACCGACAAGCTCGCCTCGACGACCACGGGAGCTGCAGATGGACAGTGCTGTCGCGAACGGCACTGCCGTCGGACCCCAGGACGCATCCACGCGCACCACCGCGAGCCGGATGCGCTCCATCTTCGGCGGATCGGTCGGGAACCTGGTCGAGTACTTCGACTGGTACGCGTATTCGGCGTTCGCGCTCTACTTCGCGCCGATCTTCTTCCCGCAGGGCGACCTGACCGCGCAGTTGCTCAGCACCGCGGGCGTGTTCGCCATCGGCTTCCTGGTGCGCCCGCTGGGCGGCTACCTGTTCGGCGCGTACGCGGACCGCCACGGCCGCAAGGCGGCGCTGACCTGCTCGGTGCTCCTGATGTGCGTGGGGTCGCTGTTGATCGCGGTGACGCCGGGATACGCGACCATCGGCGCGGCGGCGCCCGCGCTGCTGGTGTTCGCGCGCGTGCTGCAGGGATTGAGCCTGGGCGGCGAATACGGCACCTCGGCCACGTACCTGTGCGAGATGGCGTCGAAGGAGCATCGCGGCTTCTGGTCGAGCTTCCAGTACGTCACCGTGATCCTGGGCCAGTTGCTCGCGCTCGGCGTGCTGATCGCGCTGCAGCAGGTGCTGCTGACGCCCGAGCAGCTCGCCTCGTGGGGCTGGCGCGTGCCGTTCGCGATCGGCGCCGCATGCGCGCTCGTCGCGCTGTGGTTGCGGCGCGGCATCGAGGAGACGAGCGCGTTCCAGCGCGGCGCCGGGGACCCGACGCGTCGGCGGGGCCTGGCCGCGCTGCTCGCGCATCCGCGCGAGGTGCTGATCGTGCTCGGCCTGACCATGGGCGGCACGGTCGCGTTCTACACCTACACGACGTACATGCAGAAGTTCCTGGTCAACAGCGTGGGACTGGGCAAGGACCTCGCGACGCTGGTCTCTGCGGCGAGCCTGTTCTTCTACATGCTGCTGCAGCCGGTCGTGGGCGCGATCTCCGATCGCGTCGGCCGGCGCCCGGTGCTGATCGCCTTCGGCATTGGCGGCACGCTCGGCACCTATCCGCTGCTGGTCGCCATCGAGCAGGCGGACAGCGCGTGGGCGGCGCTCGGCCTGATCATGCTCGCGCTCACGGTGCTGTCGGGCTACACCGCGATCAACGCGGTGGTGAAGGCGGAACTGTTCCCGGTGGAGGTGCGCGCGCTGGGTGTCGGATTGCCGTTCGCCGTCGCGGTGTCGCTGTTCGGCGGCACCGCGGAGTACGTGGCGCTGTGGTGCAAGCAGATCGGGCACGAGCGCTGGTTCTACGGCTACGTGACGGCGTGCATCGCGGTGTCGCTGCTGGTCTACGTGGGCATGCGGGACACGCAGAAGCACTCGCGGATCGAGGCGGAATCGGCGTAGGACAGGTTTCGCTTCGCACGCTTGCGCGCGCTCCTGCGCCAGGATGAAACGCGACCCTTGACGGCTTTCGCAGGAGCGCGCGTGAGCGCGCGAAAGGCCTCGCCTACGCCCCCAGCTCCAGCGCCGAGGCCCGCTCCCGGAGCCCCGCACCCAGGTAGCAATGCGACCCGCACGACGCGAATCCCGCCTGCGCGAACGCCTTGAGGTACCACGCGCGCGTGCGCGGCACGAAGTTCACCGTGTCGCCGATGAACTCGTCGCCCTTCGCGAACACCTCGAGGAAGGCCACGCCGTTGCACAGGTGCCGGAACCCGGACAAGCCCTTCACGACTTCGGCCGTGGTGAGGTAGTGCATCACGTCCGAGCATACGAGCAGGTCCACCGGCGCGCCGAAGCGCTGCTCGGCGAGCTGCCCGAAGCGCAGCAGCCGCAGGTTGCGGCTGGTGCCGTAGCGCTGGACGACATACTCGCTGGCGTCGAGGCCGGTGTACCGGAGCGTGGGCCGCAGCGACAGCAGCACCGACCGCCACGGCGCCTCCCCGCAACCCACGTCGAGTACGCTGCGCACCGGATGGCCGAGGTAGTACTCGGCCACCGACAGCGTCATGCGCACCTTGCGCAGCAGCGCGCCGGGGGCGAACACGCGGTTCTTCGGATCGCGGTACCAGTGGTCGAAGTAGGACTGGTCGTACTGCTTGGGCATGCGGGGTCGATCGGCGCGGATGTCGTTCGATCATAGGCGCAACGGCACCCCGCCCCAAAGGCGGTCGGCGCAGGCCACTCGGCGTCCCCGCGGGTGTGCGAGGATGGCGTCCCCGACCCGCGACCGATACCGGAGCCCGCCATGACCATCCGCATCCCGCCCCGCGCGCAGGCGCTCGCCCTCGCGGTCCTGGCCGCGGCCTGCGCGGGTCCGGTCCCGGCGGCGGAGGAGCCGGCGAAGGAGAAGCCCAAGCCGCTCACCATGGCCGACGTGATCGCCGCCTCCAAGCCCGAGGACTGGCGCGCGCTGGACCCGCAGAACACGCTCTACCTCGAACTCGCCTCTGGCCGCGTGGTGATGGAACTCGCGCCGGCCTACGCGCCCAACCACGTGGCGAACGTCCGGGCCCTGGCTCAGGAGAACTACTACGACGGGCTCGCGATCATCCGATCGCAGGACAACTACGTCGCGCAGTGGGGCGATCCCAACGGCGACAATCCCGAACTCGCGCACAGGATCAAGAAGGCCAAGGACAAGCTCGAGGCGGAGTTCGCGCGCCCGATCAGCAAGGACCTGCCGTTCGCGAAGCTGAAGGACGGCGACGTCTACGCGCCCGAGGTCGGGCATTCCGGCGGGTTCCCGGTTGCGCGCGATCCGAAGGAAGGCAAGACCTGGCTCGCGCACTGCTACGGCATGCTGGGCGCGGGTCGCGGCGCGACCTCGGACAGCGGCAGCGGCGCGGAGCTGTACGTGGTGACCGGGCACGCGCCGAGGCACCTGGATCGCAACGTGACGCTGCTCGGACGCGTGGTGCAGGGCATGGAGAAGCTCACCTCGCTGCCGCGCGGCACCGGTCCGCTGGGGTTCTACGAGCAGCCCGAGCAGTACGTGCCGATCACCTCGCTGCGCCTCGCGGCCGACGTGCCGGAAGCCGAACGCAGCAAGCTCGAGGTGATGCGCACCGACACCGCCACGTACGCGAAGCTGGTGGACACCCGCCGCCATCGCAAGGACGACTGGTTCCTCTACTCGGCCGGGCGCATCGAGTTGTGCAACGTGCCGATCCCGGTGCGCGCGCAGGCCGCGGCTCCGTAGCGCGGAGTGTGCCGACAGGCGCTCTCCGCGGCTGTTGACCCTCCCCACCCGCGTGATACCCAGGCGCCGGAGAGCGCGCGGTGCGCGCACTCCGGCCTACGAGCGTTATCCGGTTGCGGCGCCGTCGCGCTGGCGGATGAACGCCCGCACGTCGGGATACACCTGCTCGCGCCAGCGGCGGCCGCTGAAGATGCCGTAGTGGCCGGCGCCTTCGACCAGCAGGTGGCGCTTGTGGGCATCGGGGATGCCGGTGCACAAGCGGTGCGCGGCGCGCGTCTGGCCGACGCCGGAGATGTCGTCCAGTTCGCCCTCGATGGTCATGATCGCGGTGCCTTTGATGGCCGCGGGCATCACCGGGCGATCGCGCACCTTCCACAGGCCGCGCGGCAGCAGGTGTTCCTTGAACACCACGCGGATGGTGTCGAGGTAGTACTCGGCCGGCATGTCGAGCACGGCGTTGTATTCGTCGTAGAAGCGGCGATGACCCTCGGCATCCTCGAGGTCCCCGCGCAGCAGGTCCTCGAAGAATTCCCAGTGCGAGCGCAGGTGCCGGCTCGGATTCATCGCGACGAAGCCCGCGTGCTGCAGGAAGCCCGGATACACGCGCCGGCCGTGGCCCGGGTAGCGCTGCGGCACGAAGTGGATCAAATTGCCCTCGAACCAGGCGAGCGAGCGCGTGCGCCCGAGGTCGGTGACCTGGGTGGGGCTTTCGCGCGGGTCGATCGGGCCGCCCATCAGGGTCAGCGTGCAAGGCGTGCGCTCGCCGGCCGCGGCCATGAGCGAGACCGCCGCGAGCACCGGCACGGTGGGCTGGCACACGCTGATCACGTGCAGCCGCTCGGCGCCGATGTGCGCGATGAACTCGCGCATGTAATCGACGTAGTCGTCGAGCGTGAACGCGCCCTCGCTGGCCGGCACCATGCGCGCATCGATCCAGTCGGTGATGTAGACCTTGTGGTCCTGCAGCAGGGTCTTCACCGTGTCGCGCAGCAGCGTGGCATGGTGCCCCGAGAGCGGCGCGACCACGAGCACGACCGGATCGTCCTTGAGGTCGTTCACGGTCTTGGGATCGTCGCTGAAGCGTTTGAAGCGCACCAGGTTGCAGAACGGCTTGCGCAGCGCCGGGATCTCCACGATCGGCACCTCGTGCCCGTGCGCGAGCACGGATCGGATATCGAACGTGGGCTTCTCGTAGTCCTTGCCGATGCGGTGCATCAGCTCGAAGCCGGCAGCCCAGCGCTGGGCGCCGGGCAGGCGCGCGAACGCGCTGCCGGGCTCGGTCAGCATACGCGCGGTGGCATCCGACCAGTGCGACAACGGTGCCATCCAGGCGCGTTGCGCTTCGTGCAGGTGGTAGAGCATGGACGACCCCGCGATGCTGCAATGCAATAGCCCGATGGTAGTCCGAATCGTGCTTCGATTACGGCACCTGGCACCAAAGTTTCAGATCCGTCGCTGCAACGCGTCAGTGCCGGCACCCGGCGCGGGCTAGAATCCGCAGGTTGCCGCGCGGCGATCGCGTGGGCGCAAGGGGGCGGGATGGCGCGTGACCGGATCATCGAGGCGATCGGTGCCAGCGACGAGGACGTCGCCCACCTGCGCCTGTTCATGCGCAAGGCCGCGGCGCGACTGGTGGAGCGCTGGCGCTTCAAGCTCGAGCCCGAGGACCGCCCGGACGTCCTGCTGCTCGATGCCACCACGCTGGTCGGTTCGGCGGCCCTGGACGAGGCGCAACTCGCCGGCCAGCGCTTCATCCTGATCGGCGAGTCCCCTGCGGAGGGATTGGACGCGAGCGTGCTGGCCAAGCCTTTCAAGATCGATGCGCTGGTCGACCTGCTGAACGCGATCAGCCAGCCCGCGCCGGCCGAGGAGTCCGCGGTACCGGTGAACCTGATCCAGCACGACGCGTACTCCGACCTGTTCGAGCTCGACACCGCCGTCTCGCTGAGCCCGATGATCGACCCGAGTTTCGACATCCCCGCCGCGGACTTCTCGCGCGAGCGCGGTTTCGACGAATCCGAGCGCCTGTTCCGGCGCGACAACGCCGCCGAGCGCGTGGCGGAGATGGCGAAGTTCAAGCTCGCCGCCGACACCCGGATCGAGGCGACGGATGGCCTGACGGAGCGTGGCGTGGCCCGGCGCGATCCCGGCATCTACGTGTCCTCGAGCGCGCCGCTGAGCCCGCAGATCGCCTATGCGAACCAGGACAAGGGCGATGCGAGCTCGGGCGTGCGCCGCCGCCTGGACGAGTACCTGAACGGCAACTTCCTGTCCGGCCCGGCTCGCCTGGTGCTGCCCGGTGCGGTGCCGCTGATCGTCGATCCGAAGAACAAGCTGTACTTCGCCAAGGGCTCGCTGCTCGCGTTCGAGCCGCATTGCATCAAGCTCACCAGCCTGGCGGACTGGAAGATCCTCACGGCCGCCGAGTTCACCGAGCTCAAGCAGGGCTATTCCGGCCGCTCCTTCATCGAACTGCAGTGGTTGTGCGTGTTCCTCAATTCCGGCGGACGGCCCGCCCAGCGGATGGACCCCGGCGGCATGTACCGGTTGCGGCGCTCGTTCGAGCTTTCGCGCGACTATCCCAAGGCCGCACGCGTGACCGCGGCGTTCCAGCGCGGCATGCGCGCGGCCGACGTGGCCTCCGCGGTCCGTTGCGAGATCGGCGAGGTGTTCGACGTGCTGAACGCGTTCGACGCCATCGGGTACCTCGAGCGCGCCTGAGCCCCCGGCGGGAACAGGGCCTGCCGACTCACCGCGCGCCCAGGGTTTCCGCGAGCCAGCGCATCAGGTCCGGCATGGACAGCGCACCCGTCGTGCGCGCGAGTTCCCGGCCGCCCTGGAACACGATGAGCGTGGGGATGCTGCGGATGCCCAGGCGCCGTGCAAGGTCCGGATTCGTCTCCGTGTCCAGCTTCGCGAAGCGCACGCCGGGCTCCAGCCGACGCGCGGCATCCTCGAACGTGGGCGCGAACGATCGGCACGGTCCGCACCAGGGCGCCCAGCAGTCGAGCACGACGGGGATGTCGGTGCCGGCGACGAAGGCGTCGAACATCGGCTCGGTGAGCACGGCCGGGCGACCGTCGAAGAGCGGCTCGTGGCAGCGCCCGCAGTTCGGCTTCGCCGAGAGCCGCGCCTCGGGAACGCGGTTCTTCGCCTTGCAGCGCGGGCAGGCGACGTGGAGGAGGTTCTCGTTCATGGGCGGAAGATGGCGATGATCGTGGGGATCGCAAGGGGTGTGCATGCGCCCGACGTTGCGCGGGGCCCCGAATCGCGGTGGCGGTCCATCCCCGTTGTAGGAGCGCGCTTCAGCGCGCGATCTTTTCGCGCCAAGGTCCCGCCATCGCGAGCCGAAAAGATCGCGCGCTGAAGCGCGCTCCTACGGAAAGCGGGCGAGAATGTTCGGACGGGCTACAGCCGCACGATCTGCTTGCCGAAGTTCGCGCCGGAGTAGACCCGGCGCAGCGCCTCGGGGAAGCGGTCGAGGCCGTCCACGGCGTCGATGCGGTTCACCAGCAGCCCCTGCTGCGCCCACGGCAGGATGGCGGCGATGGCCTCGTCGGCGCGGTGCAGGTAGTCGATGATCACGAAGCCCTCCATGCGCGCGCGCGCGGAGATCAGCGCGAGGTAGTTCGAGGGGCCGCGCGCCTCGCCCGTGGCGTTGTACTGCGAGATGCCGCCGCACAGCACGATGCGCGCATGCCGGCGCAGCCGCCTCAGCGCCGCTTCCAGCACGTCGCCGCCGACGTTGTCGAAGTACACGTCGATGCCGTCCGGCGCGAGCGCCTTGAGCGCATCGGCGACCCCCTCGTTCTTGTAGTCGATCACGCCGTCCGCGCCGAGCTCGTCGCGCACGTAGGCGCACTTCCCGGGGCCGCCCGCGATGCCGATCACGCGGCACCCCATGCGCTTGCCGAACTGCACGGCTGCCGAGCCCACCGCGCCGGCGGCGGCCGAGACCACGAGCGTCTCGCCGGCCTGCACGCGGCCGATCTCGGTCAGCCCGAAGTACGCGGTGAGCCCGGTGCCGCCGAACAGGCCCAGCGCCCAGGACGGATCGGGCAGTGCGCGCGGGTCGAACGGCTTGAGGCCCTTGCCGTCGGTGAGCAGATGGTCGCGCACGCCGAGCATGCCGCTCACCCAGACGCCCACGGGCAGTTTCGGATTGCGCGACTCGATCACCTCGCCGATCGCCATGGCGCGCATCACATCGCCCAGCGGCACCGGCGGCCAGTACGACTTCTGTTCGCTCATCCACACGCGCATGGCCGGATCGATGGAGACCTGGCGCACGGCGACCAGCGCCTCGCCCTCGGCCGGGGCGGCGAGCGTCGTCTCGCGCAGCTCGAAGTCACTGTCCTTCGGCAGCCCCTCGGGGCGGGCGGCGAGATGCAGGGCGCGTTGCGCGGTGGTCATGGGATGGCTCCTGGCGTGGCGTGGGTCGCGTCGAGTCCGCAACGTTAGCAGCACGGCATGGGTGCTACGTGTCCCCGGGTCCGCACGGGCGTCGTTATGATCCGGGGCAGACGGGCCAGGGAGCGCGCGCATGGAGCAGGGCGATGAGGGAAGGTGGGGTCGGCGACGGGTACTGGTCGGGCTGGCGGCCGCGACGCTCGCGGGCATCGGCGGTTCCGCACGCGCGGCGACCAGTGGCGGTCCGGTGCTGATGCGCAAGGTGCCGTCCACGGGCGAGTCCCTGCCGGCGATCGGCCTGGGCACCTGGCAGGCGTTCGACGTGGCGCCGGGCAGCGCGGAGTTCGCGGACGCGCGCGCCGCGCTCGCGCGCTACGCCGGACTCGGCGGTCGCGTGGTGGACACCTCGCCGATGTACGGCCGCGCCGAGGCCGCGCTCGGGCCGCTGCTCGCGGACGTCGATGCCTCGCGAGCGCTGTTCCTCGCCACGAAGATCTGGACGCGCGGCAAGGCCGAAGGCGAACGCCAGCTCGCCGATTCCATCGCCAGGATCGGCCGCAAGCCGCTCGACCTGGTGCAGATCCACAACCTGCTCGACATCGAGACGCAGTTGAAGACGCTGCGCGCGGCGCAGGCCGATGGCCGCGTGCGGCTGTCGGGCATCACCCACTACACGGCCGGCGCGCACGAGGACCTCGCGCGCTGGCTGGAGCGCGAGCGCTTCGACTTCCTCCAGGTCAACTATTCCCTGGCCGAACCCGAGGCCGACGCCCGCCTGCTCGATCTCGCCGCCGCGCGCGGCACCGCCGTGCTGGTGAATCGGCCGTTGGCCGAGGGTGGCATCGTGACCCGCGTGCGCAGCGCGCCGCTGGCGCCGATGGCGGTGGAACTGGGCTGCGCGAACAACGTGCAGGTGTGCCTGAAGTGGATCCTGGGGCATCCCGCAGTGACGTGCGCGCTCGTGGGCACGCGCAAGCTGGCGCACATCGAGGACAACCTCGCCGCGGCGCGCGGCCCGATGCCCGACGCGACCCAGCGACGGGCGATCGCCCGGTGGTACGGCGGGCTCTGAACGTGTCCGCGCACCACGAGGCGCCGCTGCAGGGCCGCATCGCGCTCGTCACCGGCGCCTCCTCGGGCATCGGCGAGGCCTGTGCGCTCGCGCTCGCTCGCGCCGGCGCGACCGTGGCCCTGGTGGCGCGACGCCGCGACCGGCTCGAGCAGCTGGTGCTGACGCTCGCCTCGATCGGGGCCGATTCCCTGGTGCTCGAGGCCGATCTCGCGGAATCCGGCGCGGCCACGCGCGTCGTGGGGGAGGCCGAGCGCGCGTTCGGGCAACTCGACATCCTGGTGAACAACGCCGGCGTGATGTACCTCGAACCGATCGAGGCGGCGAGCGAGGAGCACCTGCGCCGGATGCTGGAGGTGAACCTGCTCGCGCTCATGCTCGGTTGCCAGGCGGCGCTGCCGGGCATGCGCGCGCGCCGGGACGGGCACATCGTGAACATCGCTTCGGTGGCGGGGCGCGTCGCAAATCCGAGCTCCGCCGGCTACGCGGCCTCGAAGTTCGGCGTCGTCGCGTTCAGCGAATCCCTGCGCCGCGAAGTCGTGCGCGACCGCGTGCGCGTGACCGTGATCGAGCCGGGCCTGGTCGACACCGAGCTGCGCAGCCACCTCACCCATGCCGCCACCATCGAGACGATCGAAGCCTTCGCGGCGAGCGTGCGTCCGCTGCGAAGCGAGGACATCGCGAACGCCGTGCTCTACGCCGTGACGCAGCCGCCGCACGTGAACGTCAACGAGATCCTGATCCGGCCGACGGACCAGGAGCGCTGAGGCGCACGCCAGGGCACCTGCGTCACGCGTCGCCCCCGCGAAGGTGGGGGCACTGCGAGGTTGGCCCTTGCATCAAGGCGGGAGCAAAGGCACTGGACCCCCGCCTTCGCGGGGGTGACGTCGCCCTTGTTGTCGACAGTCGCGCTAGTCGACCGGGAGATGCATGCGCTCGAGCACGGCGCGATAGCGGGGCTCGGTGCGCAGCGACGCCAGCAGGGGATCGAACTTGATCGAGGCCAGCCCGGCGTCGTGCGCATCGTAGGCGCGCTCGAGCCAGTCCAACGCCTCGGTGCGACGACCCAGGCGCGCGAGCACGCCGGCGACCTGGTAGGCCCAGCCCTGTCCGTGTTTCCCGATCAGTTCGTCGAGTGCGGCTTGCGACGCCTCGGGCTGGCCGAGGGCGGCGAGCGCCATCGCCTCGCCGGCGAGCCGGAACACGGTGATGTTCGAACGCCGATAGCTCTCGAGGGCCTCGGCGATGCGCCCCTGCAGCAGCTCCGAGGTGCCCAGGTGGTAGGGCGCGAAGCCGTTCTCCGGCGCGATCTCCAACGCGCGGTTCGCCGCCGCGCGCGCGTCCTCGTAGCGGCCCACGCCCGCGTACAGGAACCCGAGGTTGCTCCAGGTCGGCGCGGACAGCGGGTCGATCTCGGTCGCGCGCAGCGATTCGGCCAGCGCCTCGTCGAGCCGGCCGAGCGCGGCGAGCAGCAGCGCCAGGCGCCGCCGCGTGGTCGCATCGCCCGGGTTGAGTTCGCGCGCGCGCGCCATGTCCAGGCGGGCGCCGTCCCAGTCCCAGTTCACCGAGTAGCGGAGATAGCCGCGCGCCGCATGCGCCTCGGCCAGCGTGCCGTCGAGCGACACTGCTCGCTCCGCCGCGGCGAACGCGCGCGTGCGCAGCGCCGCGGCGGTGGCGGGGTCGGTTTCGTACGGCGACCGGTAGTTCGCGGCGACGGCGAGGCCGGCCCAGGCCGGGGCGTACGCGGGGTCGAGCTCGATCGCGCGCTCATAGGACGCCACGGCCGCGCCATAGCCCTCGGCATTGCCGCGGTTGAACTGCTGCCGACCGAGCAGGTAGCGCGAGTAGGCCTCCGGGTTCGCCGTGACATGCTCCTGGGAGCCTGGCTTGCGCCCGGGCAGCAGCTTGACCTTGAGCGCCGCCACCACCGCCTGGGCGATCTCGTCCTGGATGCGGAAGATGTCGGTCATTTCGCGGTCGTAGCCCTGCGACCAGAGCTGGAACCCGTCCGCCGCGCCGACCAGTTTCGCGTGCACGCGCACGCGGCCGCCGTCCTGCTGCACGCTGCCCTCGAGCAGCGCACCCACCTGCAGGCGGTTCGCGATCTCGCGCAGGTCCAGGTTCCGGTCGCGGAAACTGAACGCCGACGTGCGTCCGGTCACGCGCAAGCCCTCGACGTGGGCGAGTGCGTCGAGCAGTTCCTCGGAAAGCCCGTCGGCGAAGTAGGCCTGGTCGGGGTCCGAACTCAGGTTGACGAACGGCAGCACGGCGACCGAAGTGATCGGTGCGCCGACGACGGCCGGGGGCGGCACCGGGTCGCGCCACGCCACGGTGAGCGCGACGCCCACCGCTGCCAGTCCCAGCGCCAGGATCGCGCCGTTGCGCACCCGGGTGGAGGTCGCGGGCTTCGCGGTGTCGGCCACGGTCCGCTGCGTGGCGTCGGCATGCGCGCGCCCGAGCAGGCCGTCGATGCGCCGCACGACCTCCGCGCCGTTCTCCGGTCGCGCCTCGCGCCGCTTCGCCATCAGGTCGTCGAGCAGCCGCTGCACGCTCGCGACTGCCGGGGGCAGGGTCGGCACCGGGTCGTTCATGTGCTTGAGGCCGATCGACCAGCCGTCGTCGCCGGTGTAGGGCACGTGGCCGGTCAGCAGCCGGTGCAGGAGCACGCCGAGGGCATAGAGGTCGGAGCGGCCGTCGAGCGGCTCGCTGCGCCATTGCTCGGGGCTCATGTAGTGCGGCGTGCCCATGGCGGTGCCGTCGCGGGTCGTGGACGGGCCGACCTGCATGGTGCGGGCGATGCCGAAGTCGGTGAGCACGAAGGAGCCGTCGCCGTGGCGCAGGATGTTCTCGGGCTTCACGTCGCGGTGCACGACGCCGGCGGCGTGCGCATGGTCGAGCGCGCCCGCGACGTCGCGCAGCACGGCGAGCGCGGGGCGCGCGTCGTCGGCCTGGAACGCCATGTCGGCGACCGACCCGCCGGGCAGGAACTCCATCGCGATGTAGGGCATGCCCTCGTGCTGGCCGACGTCGAGGATGGAGACGATGTGCGGATGGTGCAGTTGCGCGGCGATGCGCGCTTCGCGCAGGAAGCGCTCCGTTGCGGAGGGATCGCGGGCGAGCTCGGGCAGCAGCACCTTGATCGCCACCTCGCGCCCGAGCGAATGCTGGCGCGCGAGCACCACCTCGGCCATGCCGCCGCGGCCGAGGGGTTTCAGGATCGTGTAGCCCGGAATCTCGATCACGGGAGTTCCGATGCGGGGTCGCTGGGAGACTAGCGAGTTGGGTGCCGGATGGGGAGATGCACTGTCTGCCGTCCTGGGCCGGCGTGCGCGCGACGCGCGCTCTCCGGCGCGACCGCGCCCCGGATCGGCTCGAGGCCGGGGCCGCGGAGAGCGCCTGCGGCGCACCCCGCGCTACGGCTGCGACCGCCGGCTGGCGTCGCGGAATCGCGAGCCTCGTAGGCCGGAGTGCGCGAATCGCGCTCTCCGGCGCTCTGGCACTCAGGATCCCGTGGCGTGCAGGGTCGCGGAGAGCGCCTGCGGCGCACTCCACGCTACGGCTGCGGGCAGGCGTTGCCGAGCTGCGTGGTGAGGCGCGTGAGCTCGAGCGAGCCGGACGGAAAGTCGGGCAGTCCGCTGGTCCAGTCCAGCACCGCGCGGTTGGCATCCACGGCGCGGAAGCGGATCGTGCCCCAGGGCGTGCGGGCGACGTCGGCGGGATCGAAGTCGGGCGGGAAATCGGCGCCTTCGGTGATCACGGTGTCGAGCGTGGCGGTGTCGCCGGCGACCGGGCCCACGCCGAGCAGCCAGCGCTGGCTGCGCTCGAGGTAGGTGTACCAGGCCAGGAGCATGCGCCGGTTCTCCGGCGGCCCGAGCACCTGCACCATGGCGCCGTGGCCGTTCTGTTGGGGGTTGTACCAGGTGCCGCCGTGGCAGGGCGCGATGCGTGCGACCGGGGACTCGTTCGTGGGCGCGGCCAGGCTGGTCAGGCGCGTGAGTGGCATCGAGCCGCTGGTGAAGCCGGGGTAGCCCGTGGTCCAGCTCGCACTGGCGTGGTCGGCGTCGTCGAAGCGCAGGACGAGTTCGCCCCAGGGCTGCAGGTTCACGTCGGCGGGATTGAACAGCGGCGGGAACTGGCCGCCGCTGGTGATGCTGAGCGGGATGCGCGCCTCGTTGCCGTTCACCGTGCCCACGCCGATCATCCACTGCTGGACGCCGTCGAGGTAGGTGTACCAGGTCGCGAGCATGCCCACCGTGCCGTTCGCGTTGGGGATGGTCTCGATCAGGAGTCCGTGCCCGTCCTGCAGCGGGTCGTAGAACGCGCCGGAGGTGGCGGCGCCGATGACGTAGTCGTTCGTCACGCCATCGAGGTCGGCGAGTGGCACCTTCCACGCGCCACGCCCGTAGGTGAACGCGAACAGCTGCGGCGGCGTGGTGTCGTTGCCCGGCGCGACCTTCAGGGTCTCGGTGATCACGCTCGCGAATCCAGTGTTTTCCACCGCCCAGTGCGCGCCGCCGTCGACCGAGACGAACACGCCCACGTCGGTGCCGATGTACAGCCGCTGGCGATTGCCCGGATCGATCGCCAGGCTGTGCACGGGGACGTCGGGCAGCTGGCCGTTCCCGGTGCCGTCGATCGGCGTCCACGTGGCGCCGGCGTCGGCGCTGCGCCAGACGTGCGCGCCGCCGAAGGTGGAGTAGGTCGCGTAGGCGATGTTGGAATCGACCGGGTCGAACGCGAGCGAGGACACCCAGCCCGTGCGCGGCGAAGTGCTCGCCCAGGCCGTGCCGCCGACCGAGGCGAGCGCGTTGCCATTCCGGAAGATCGCACGCTGGTTGCCCACGAGCATGCGGTTGGCGTTGTTAGGCGCCACGGCGAGCGCGGAGACGCGGTCGGTGAAGGTGCCGCCGAACGAGGCGCTGGCCACGCGCCAGGTCGTGCCTCGGTTGTCCGTGCGCCACAGGCGCGTGCCGCCGAGATACAGCCGGTCGGGCTGGTTCGGATCGAGGATGTAGGGCGCGATGAAGATGGTCTGGTCGGCGATCCCGCCCACGATCCGCACGGGGTTGTCGCCACCGTTGTCGGAGCGGTAGAGGTTCACGTTCTGGTAGGCGAAATAGATCCGGTTCGGGTTCGAGGGATCGATCGCGGTGGTCGCGCCGTCGCCGCCGAACACGAAGCGCCAGGCCGACGGGGGCAGGTTCGAGCGGTTCAGCAGCGTGCCGTTGTCCTGCGCGCCGGCGAAGTACACCGAGCCGTCGGCGGAGACCGAGCCGGTGTAGAACTGCACCGTGCCCATGCCGAACGACGAGGTGCGCCAGGGCACCTCGTCGTCGCGCGTGGGACCGCAGGCGGCGGCGATGCCGCGCGACACCGGCGCGCGCGCCGCGTCGGTGACCGCGACGCCGCCGTCGTTGGTGACGAACAGGCGCTGGTTCGTGCTGCCGTTGAACTGCGGATGGAAGCGGATCAGGTGCTGGTCCGCGTGCACGTAGTGCGGCGTGCCGGGCTCGGAGAACCAGTGCGCCGCCATGCCGAAGCTGGCTCCACCGTCGTCGGAGCGGTAGATGTCCATGCCCGCGACCCAGACGATGTTCGGATCCACCGGGTCGACCGCGATCGCCTGGTTGTACCAGCCCGCGCCGTAGATGAAGGGCGCGCCGAATCCGCAGCGCTGCGCCTCGAAGCCGTCGGCGTAGCTCAGCAGGTAGGTCGAGAGCGCGTCGGAGGCGTTGTTGCGCAGGCGCGCCTCCCAGCTGGAGCCGCCATCGGTGGAACGCCAGATTGCGTGCAGGCCATTGTCGTAGTCGCCCGCGCCGTCGCCGTTGCGGTCGAAGCCCGGCTGGATGCTGGCCGAGACCGCGTAGACGATCGAGGGATCGCTGCGCGCGTAGTCGAGCGTGGTGCGGCCCATGGCGGGTTCGTTCAGCACGATGCGCCAGGAGATCGAATCTCCGCCGGCATCGTCGATCAGCACCACGGCGGCCGGGCAGGGTCCGTTGCACGTGGCGGGCAGCGGCGGCGTGATGCCGGGGATCACGTAGCGATCGTCGAGGGAGCGCGAGGCGCAGGACGCAATCAGGCGATCCTTGGTCTCGTGCGGAAGCATGAGCAGGTCGGTGCAGCCCTCGTGGTTGTAGCCGCCGTTGTTGTTCGATAGCAGCACGATGCGGGAGAAGCGCGCGCCCCCGTCGTGCGAGCGCCACACGCCGGTATTCGACGCGACGTAGAGATGGCGGTGGTCGTGGCTGCTGATCGCGATGTCCGAGACGTAGCGGAAGTTCTCGTTCGCGGTGGCGGCGAGCTGCTGCCAGGTGCGGCCGCCGTCGGTGCTCTTCAGCACGCCCTGGCCCCACATGGTCGCGTACGGCTGCTGGCTGTTGCGGTAGAGCTCGCCGGTACCCGCGTACATCACGTCGGGTTCCACCGGATCGATCACCAGCGCGCCGATGTTCAGGGTGAGCGCCGCATCGCCGCGCGCCGCCCAGGTCGCGCCGCCGTCCTCGCTGAGCCACACGCCGCCGGAAACGCCACCAGCGAACATGCGGTTGGGATTGCGCGGATCGAACACGAGCGTGCGCGTGCGTCCGGTGACGTTCGTGGGGCCGAGGAACTGCCAGGCCGGTTGGGCCGTGGATTTCGACTGGAAGTCGCCGAAGCGGTCGGACCGCCCCAGGGTCTGGTGGCGCGGCATCTTCGCGACGCGTTCGGCGGCCTCGCGGTACGCCGCGACCGGCAGGTCGACCATGCCCGGCGCGAGCCGCCTCGACCGTTGGAACTCGGCCCATTCGGCGGGGGCATCGGGACGGACGCGGGTCTTCTCGGCACGCGCGTCGCGGGTGGCTTGCGCGTCGGTCGATCGCGGCGCATGGGCCACGCGCACGTCGCGCGAGGCGCAATTGGTCAGCGCGATGGCGCACAGCAGCATCGCGAGTCGTACGGCGGCGGGACGCAGGCGCATGGACCTCACCGTGGTCGGCATGTACGAAGGGGAGTGTAGTACATGCCCCCGGTTCGGAGTCGAGCCACAAGGAGGGGCTCGACGCCTATGTTGCGCGATTGCGGGTGTGGATCGGCGGGTGCGTCCAGGACGCACCCTACGACAAGGTCGTGTGCGACCCGAGGCACCGAACGACGGG
>Ga0315912_10000937_pt1 | contig 40987 bp, 30 predicted proteins | sample VfabasoilMG_FD_204469 | JGI IMG/M metagenome (GOLD analysis project Ga0315912, IMG submission 204469) | Garden soil microbial communities collected in Santa Monica, California, United States - V. faba soil | ecosystem: Environmental > Terrestrial > Soil > Garden | place: USA: California... | reverse complement strand
GGCCGGCGAGCGCTCGGGTTCCCCCCCAGCCCTCGATCGATACCGCCGTGCCCGGCGCGACCTGTACGGCATCCGTGGTCAGTAGATCCACGACCACTTCGAGGCGCGACAGGTCACCCAGCTCGAGCAGCGGCGTGCCGACGGTCGTGACCCCGGCGCTCTCGTGCTGGACACGCAGCACGTGGCCCGACACGGGTGCCAACACCGCCAGCGGCGGCTCGTGCAGGATGGCGCCGCGCTGATGCACGAGCGCGGCCCGGGCCAGGCGCACCTCCTCGGCGGCCACCTTGCTCGCGAAGACCGCGGAGCTCAGCTCGTCGGCGCGTAGCCGCGCCTCGAATTGCGCTTGCTCGGTGCGCTCCAGCGCAATCACGCCCGTGCCTTGGAGCTTCTGCGAGCGATCGAGCTCTCGGTCGGCGAGCTCTTTGGCGGTCATGGCGCGAGTCGTTTGTGCCTGGGCCTGGCTCAGCCCCGAACGGGCCGCCGCGAGTCGTGCCTCGGCCTCGGCGCGTGCGCGCTCGTCCAGCAAGGCCACTGGCAGCGGGGCGAGCTGGGCCAGCGCTTGCCCTTCGGTCACGGTGTCGTTCGGCTCGAGCGAGATGCGCAGCAGGTTTCCGCTCACCGGTGCCGAAACGACGTAGCGGTCCTTGATGCGCGTCATGCCGCTCTCCCGGACCTCGACGGAGAGCGCACCACGACTGACCGTGCCGACATCGATCGGCACGGGACGGGGGCGGAAAGCGTACACGCCCGCCAGCACGGCGGCGAGCGCCGCCAGCCCCAGCAAGGCTTGGCGCGCCAGGCGCAACAGTGCCCGCCGGCGAGCGCGGGGGCGCGCCGGAGTCGACGCGGTCGTGGCGTCGGACGCTGGGTGCGGCAGGTCGGTTTGGGCTATACTCATCGCAATCATCCCTTCACTCTCGGGTCTTGAGCACGGCGATCAAGTCGAGCCGATCCAGGCTGCGCCGGACCCACAGCGCGCTCAGCAGCGCGGCGCCCAGCGTGACGCCGGCGGCCATGCCGTAGGTGCGCAGGCTGACCATGCCCGCCCAGCGGAAGCTCTCCTGATCGATGCCGGCCATCATCTGGTCGGCCCAGAGCCGCCCCAGCAGCAATCCAAAGGGCAACGCCACGAGCACCTCGAGCGCGAGCTCACTCAAGAGCACGAGCGAGATCTCGCGCCGGGAGAAGCCGAGCACGCGCAGGCTGGCCAGATCTCGCGAGCGTGCCGTGAGGGAAATGCGCGCATTGTTGTAGACCACGCCGCAGATCACCGCTGCCGCGAGCAGTGCCGAGATGGTCGTCCAGACGCGAAACACCGATTCGTGCTGCTCTCGCTCGCGGCCGATCTCCTCGTCCAGCTCGGAGACGGAGAGGACCTTGGGAAAGTCGCGCAGCCGGTGCAGAATGGCCCCGGTCTGCAAGGGATCGACGGCGAGCAGCACGGACGAAAGGGCGCCGCTGTCGCCCGAGAGCGCGGCGACCCGGTCGCTACGCGCATACACCTGTAGCCCCGTGGCCTCGTCGATGTAGCCGCTGATCACCGGCCGCACCTCGGCTCGTTCCCCCTCGCGCAGTTCGAGGTCGAGGTGATCTCCGATGTGAACGTCCAGGATCTCCGCCAGCGTCTGGGTGATCAGCACGCCGTCGTCCGGCAGACTCCGCTCCCGGCCCCGGCGTTCGATCAAGTGGTGGAGAGTCCCACCGGGGGGCAAACCCATCAGCACCGACTCGCGCACGCGATGGCCGTTGCGCGCGCGGATCGGGATGGCACGGATGCCTTCGGCCAAGAGTACGCCTGGGATGCTGCGGAGCTCCTGCGCGGCCCGCGGCGAGAGCGGCTGGGAAAAGGACACGGCCAGGTCCTGGCGCGCACTGCGGCGCAGGGTGCCCTCCAGGTATTCATCGATCGAATCCATGCCGAAGCGCCCCAGCACCACCAGCGACACGGCGCCTGCAATGCCCAGGGCGGACAAGAGGAGCTTGAGTGGACGGCGTTCGATCTCGCGCAGCACCATCATGCCGCTGGGGCCGGCGAGCTCGGAGAGCCCCCAGCGCTCCAGCAGGCCCCGCCGATAGCGCGGGGGCGACGGTGGACGCATGGCCTCCGCCGGTGGCAACTTCACCGCAGCGCGCACGGCGAGCAGGGCTCCGCCGCCTGCCGCCACGCCGCTCGCGCAGAGCGCCAGCAGGACGAGCTGCGGGGAGAGCCGGAACTCGAGCTCGGGGAAGCGAAAGATCGGGATATACAGGTCCAGGATCAGTCGCCCGAGCAGCTCGCCGCCCAGGATGCCGAGCAGGCTTCCCGGCAGCAGCACCACGGCCACCAGCCCCAGGTAGTGACGCCCGACTTCGCGGTCGGAGTAGCCCACCGCCTTGAGCGTGGCGATCTGCCCGCGCTGCAGTGAAATCAGCCGCCCGAGCACCATGCGCATCAGGAAGGCGGTGACCCCGAGGAACACGAGCGGCACCATCCCCGCGATGCCCGACAGTTGACCGAGCTCCCCCTGCAGGATGCGATTGGAGAGCTGATCTTTGCGCGCAATGGCGCCCTCGCCGCCGTAGGGGATGAAGAGCCGATCCAGCGCGGCGCGCACGGTGACGTCCGACGCGCCCGGTTGCAGCCGGAGCGACACCTCGTTGAAGGCGCTCTCGAGCTCAAAGGCAGTGGCGAGCGCGCGGCGGTCCATCCAAAGCACCGCCGAGCGCTTGGGGTCCGCGATCATCGCGCCCGGGGACAGCGCGTACACGAACTCGGGTGAGCGCGCGATGCCGACGACCAACAGGGGGCGCAAGCGGCCGTTGATCACTGCCGGCAAGCTGTGCCCCGGGAGCAGCCCGTGTGCGTTGGCGAAGGACTCGAGCAGCACGACCTCATCCTCGCGACCGCGCTCGGGAAGGCGGCCCCGATCGAGGTGCAGTAGGTTGGTGGCCGGCGCCCGCCCCGCGGGCAGGGACAGCAGCCGGCCGTAGGCGGGCTTGGGCATGCCCTCGAGCGGCAGCATCACCTCCTGGGCGATGCGGGTCTCGATCGCGGCCACGCCGGGCAAGGCCTCGATCCGCTGGGTCAACGTTTCGGGCGCCCGCTCGAGCCGCAGGAACACGTCGGCAAAGCGATAGCGATCGTAGTAGAGGTCCCGCGAGCGTTCCAGGCAATCGGCCGCGCCACGGAGCATGAGGAAGCTCGCAATGCCGCTCGCGAGCACGAGCGCGATGGTGACGATCTGCCCCTTCAGCTGGCCGAGTTCCCGCCGCAGCTTCTGGTGTAATGCTCTCACGGCTGCACCTTCACCAGGACAGGTCTCTCGCCCGGGCACGGCGCCCGACGTAGCGCTGGCTCTGCACTCGCCCGTCCGCCAGGGTCACCACTCGGTCCGCGATCTCGGCGATGGGCGCGTTGTGCGTGATGATCGCCGTCGCCGTCCCCACCTCGCGATTGACCCTTTCGATCACCTCCAGCACCAGGATGCCGGTCTTGGAATCCAGAGCCCCCGTCGGCTCATCACACAAGAGCAGCTTCGGACGCTTGGCCACGGCCCGCGCGATCGCTACCCGTTGTTGTTCACCCCCCGAGAGCTGCGCGGGAAAATGGTCGAGGCGGTCGCCCAGACCCACCAGCGCCAGCGCCTCCTCGGGCTCGAGCGGGTCGTCGGCGATGTCGGTCACGAGCGCGACATTTTCACGCGCCGTCAGGCTGGGGATCAGATTGTAGAACTGGAAGACGAAGCCGACCGAACGGCGCCGGTACTGGGTGAGCTCCTCTTCCTCGGCGGCGCTCAGCTCCAGATCGCCGAAGCAGACCCGGCCCGAGGTTGGCACGTCCAGGCCTCCCAGGATGTTGAGCAAGGTCGATTTGCCGCTGCCCGAGGCGCCGACCAGCACCACGAGCTCTCTCTCGTGCAGCGCAAAATCCACGCCATCGAGCGCCCGCACGTCCACTTCCCCCATGCGGTAGACCTTGCTCAGCGCTTCGCAAGCGAGCACCACCAGACCCGCATCGCTCTGCGGAGCGGGGACACTGAGGGCGGCAGCGACCATGCTGGCGCGCAATGCAAGCCCGGTGCCGAGGCCCAAAGTCGCGCTCCTGCTGCACGGACGGGCGCACGAGTTGCGCTTGCCGAGCCGCTTCCGCAGGCGTTGCGCCCCGGGCGTCCATTGCGCTTGCCACGGCGCCCAGCTCCCGCGTGCACGCTCGTCAGTCCTGCCACCATGCAGGGGCTACGGGTGGTGGGCCTCCGGTGCGCCCGGGCCGCCGTGGCCGTGCATCATCGGGCACTGACCCGAGGCCATCTTCTCGGCATGCTCATGGGCGTGTTCGCGCAGCCTGGGGAGGTCGGCAGGATCCTTGGGGATGAACACGAGGCGTGCTCCGCCCTCGATCTCCTCGCTGCGCGCCGTGGCGGGCGGCATCTTCATGCCCTCGCCCATCATGCCACCGTGCTCGCCACCTTGCATCATGGCGCCATGGCCCTCGCCGTGATGCGTTTCGTGCATCTCTGCCATGTGCGCCACGCGGCGACGTAACTCGGCCACATCGCCGGTCGTGGTGAACGCCATCGCGGCCCCGCCCTCCACATCTTCGGCGCGCGCGGTCGTTCCTTCGACCGCCATCGGACAGCTGGCGGACATGTCCTGGCCCATGCCATGTCCGGGGGGAGACCCGGTCGCAGCGGCGGGCGCCGCTGCAGTGGGCGGCTGACCCGCTTGGGAAGCGGCGCAGCCGGACAGGGCGAGAACGCCGACGAAGAGTGCAATGTTGATGTTCATGGTTGGCTCCTACGCTTCTCTGACGGGTGACAGGCTGTGACGCTGGTAGCGTTCCTGTCCCGGGCGCTGTGGCGCCCGCCAGCGGTGGTAGAGCAACGTTCGTGCCACGCATTGGTGGCCACGAGCATTCCGCTCGGCCCGCGCTCTCGGTCCGGCTCTTGCAACATGCTGCCACGGGTGCGAGAGATGGTCCGTTGCCAACGATGACGGGGTCCATCCAGCTGGAGAGTCCGCACACTCGCGACGCCGAGGACGTGGCGCGTGCCCTCGGCAGCAACGTCGAGCGCGGCCTCGCGGACGACGAGGTGGAACGACGGCTGGCGCTGTACGGGCCGAACGCGCTGCGCGCCAAGCCGGCGAGACCGGCCTGGCGCCGCTGGCTGGCTCAGTTCCAGGATCCGCTCGTCTACTTGCTGCTGGTGGCCGTGGTCATTGCCGTCGTGGCGTGGCAGTTCGAGGGCGGGCACGGCTGGCCGGTGGATGCGCTGGTGATTGCGCTCGTGATCAGTGTCAACGCGGTGCTCGGCTACGCGCAGGAAGCCAAGGCAGAGAGCGCGGTGGCCGCGCTGGCGCGCATGACGGCGGTGACCTCCTCGGTGCTGCGCTCGGGCAGGTTGCAGCGCGTACCGAGCGCGGCGCTGGTGCCCGGTGATCTGCTGGTGCTGGCCGAGGGCGATGCCGTGGGGGCCGATGCGAGGCTGCTGACGGCGACGTCGCTGCGCGTGCAAGAGGCGTCGCTCACCGGCGAGAGCGAGGCGGTGCTGAAGGATGCCGCCACGCTGCGCGGGCCGGCGTCGCTCGGCGACCGGCTCGACATGGTCTTCAAGGGCACGGCGGTGGTCGGGGGCAGCGGTCGTGCGCTGGTGACCGCTACCGGCATGGCCACCGAAATGGGCTCGATCGCCGACTTGCTCGAGGCCACCGAAGAGGGACCGACACCGCTGCAAGAGGAGGTGGGGCGCATCGGTCGTGTGCTCGGCATCGCGGTGGTGCTGATCGCCGTCGTGGTGGTCGCCACGGTGCTCCTGCTGTCGGACATCCGCGGCGTCTCCGACGTCGTCACGGTGTTGCTCTTGGGCGTGTCGCTGGCGGTGGCCGCGGTGCCCGAGGGGCTGCCCGCGATCCTGTCGGTGGTGCTGGCGCTCGGCGTGCAGCGCATGGCGCAGCGCCATGCCATCGTCAAGAAGCTGTCGTCTGTGGAGACACTCGGGTCGGCGTCCGTGATCTGCTCCGACAAGACCGGCACGCTGACGCGCTCGGAGATGATGATCGAACGCGTCGTCAGCGCCTCGGGTGGCAGTCGCATCAGCGGCACGGGCTATGTGCCCGAGGGGCGCGTCGAGCACGAGGGCCAGCTGCTCACCAGCGGGCCACTGTACGCGGAGCACGTGGTCGTGCTCGGCGGGGGCAGCCTGGCCGGCAATGCCGAGCTGCAGCAGACCCCGGGCGGACAATGGCAGATCCAGGGCGACCCGACGGAGGCGGCCTTTCTGGTCGCGGAGTGCAAGCTCGGTGGGAGCGAGCGACGGCAGCGGCGCTTTCAGCGGGTGGAGGAGATCCCGTTCAGCTCGGAGCGCAAGATGATGTCGACGATCGAGCGCGACCTGGAACAGGGAGGGGCGCTGGTCGTGATCACCAAGGGGGCGCCCGATCTGTTGATCGAACATTGCACGCGCGCGCGTGTGGGCATGACGGTCGTGCCGCTGGATGCGGCGCTGCGGGCCAAGGCCATGGCCGACGTGCGGCAGCTGGTGGATGAATCCCTGCGCACGTTGTCGGTCGCGTACCGCCCGCTCCGTCCGGGGGAAGATCCGCGCGCCGGTGAGGCGCTCGAGCAGGAGCTGATCTTCGTCGGCACGGTGGGCATGATGGATCCACCGCGCCTGGAGGTCGCGCCCGCCATTGCCGAGGCGCGGCGGGCCGGCATCCGTGTGGTCATGATCACCGGAGATCACCCGCGCACCGCTGCGCGCATCGCCGCCGACCTCGGCATCATCGAGGCGGGGGGCGTCGCGCTCAGCGGGGCGGAACTCGACGCGCTCGACGCCGCAGGCCTGGCGGAAGCCGTGCGGCGGACGGCTGTGTATGCGCGAGTGGCGCCCGTGCACAAGCTGCGCATCGTCGAGGCGCTGCAAGCGGGCGGAGAAGTGGTCGCCATGACGGGCGACGGCGTCAACGACGCGCCGGCGTTGAAGGCCGCCGACATCGGCATCGCCATGGGCATCACGGGCACGGAGGTGAGCAAGGAGGCCTCGAAGATGATCCTCGCCGATGACAACTTCGCGACGATTGTCGCCGCGGTGCGCGAAGGCCGGGACATCTTCGACGACATCCAGAAGTTCCTGCGCTACCTGTTGTCGTCGAACATGGGCGAGGTGCTGACCGTTTTTTTTGGCGTGGTGTTTGCGGGCGCGCTCGGGCTTCGCACCACGGGCGAGGCGCTGGTGCTGCCGCTCTTGGCGACGCAGATCTTGTGGATCAACCTGGTCACCGACTCTGCGCCGGCGTTGGCCATGGGCGTCGATCCGGAGACCGACGACGTGATGGCTCGCCCGCCGCGGCGACCCGGCGAGGGGGCGATCGACCTGCGGATGTGGGTGGGCGTGCTCAGCACCGGGCTGGTGATGGCACTGGCGACACTGCTGAGCATCGACTTCTATCTACCGGGCGGGTGGCTGCCGGGCACGGAGCCGCTGACCACTGCGCGCACGGTGGGCTTCACGGTGCTCGTGCTCGCGCAGCTGTTCAACTGTTTCAACGCACGCTCCGAGACGACGAGCGCATTCCGCGGCCTGTTCCGCAACCGCTGGTTGTGGGGGGCCGTGGCTCTGTCGCTGCTGCTCCAGGTGGTGGTCGTGCACGTGCCGGTGCTCAACGTTGCCTTCAGCACGGCTCCGCTCTCGGCCCAGCAGTGGGCCGTGTGCGCCGCTCTGGGCAGCTCGGTGCTGTGGTCCAGTGAGCTGCGCAAGTGGCTGTTCCGGAGGCGGGATGGCAAGGCCCAGATCGAGCTACGCTCGGGTCTCCACGCTCGCCTCCAGACGTGAAGGCCCTTTGAGGGACTGCGTGATCAGGCACGTCTGCTCGGTCCGCTCGAGCAATTGCCGCGCGCGCGTCTCGTCCGAGCCCGGGGGAACCTGCAGCGTGGCGCGCACCACGAAGGACGTGAACTGGGTGACCCGCTCCACCCGATCGAGGGTGCCTTCGGCCTCGCAGCGCAGGGACGACCACGGCAGCTTCGACGCCCGCGCGATGGCGCGGAACGTGAGTACGAAGCAGTCTGCCACGGCACTCACGCACAGGGTCTCCGGTGACCAGCGGTCGCCGGGACCCCCGAATTCTGTCGGTGGGGCAGTGACCACGGCGGGCAGGTTGCCGCTCCTGAGCTCGACGTCTCCCTCGGCGCTGGCCAGGGCTGTGGCGGTGTAGTGATGAGGAAAGGGCTGCATGGGACCTCCGGGGCTCGAGAGAAGTGCCGTGACGTGCACGAACCGATGACCGGCGTCAGAGCAAGAGCCGTGCCGCCGGCATGCCGGCACCAGGCTCGACACTGTGCGAGCTCCCCCACGCAGCCGGGGCCGGTGCCCGAAGGCCGTCGGTGCGCGGTGACGGTTGCGCCGTAGCCTTAGCCTTTGCTTGCGGCCTCGCGCGGCGGCGTGGGCTGCGGCAAATAGCGCAGCGGTCGTCGCCCGTCCCCACGCACCAGGTCTTCCAACAGCTCCATCTGCATCTCCTGCACTTCGATCAGGCTCTCCCACTGCGCGTGTAACAGGTGGTCGACCTTATCATGCAGCGTCGCCACCTCGATCTCGGCCTTGAGGTTGACGCGAAAGTCCAGGTCCGCCTGCATGCGATCCCGCGCTGCCGATCGATTTTGTGACATCATGATGATCGGCGCCTGGAGGGCCGCGACGCAAGACAACATCAGGTTGAGAAAGATGAAGGGATAGGGGTCGAACGCCGCTCCTTTCAGCAGGCCGTTGAACGCCATCCAGAGCCCGAGCGAGACCAGAAACCCGACCACGAACGGCCAGGACCCACCGACTTTCGCCACACTGTCGGCGAGCCGCTGGCCCTTGGTAGCGGCTCGGAGAAACTCTCCTTCCAGCTGCGTGGCGACGGTCGAGTGATCGGCAGCCTTGCGCGCCACGTCCGCCTCGATCGCGCCGAGCGCGCCGCGATCTGCCGCCAGTCGCTCCAGCAGGTACGCTATGCGAGCATGGGAGAGGCACGTCGCACAGATGCGCCCGTCGGGGTCCACACTGGTCTTGCCTGCATGCTCCCGGAGGAACGCGGCGAGGCCGGGCCTCAACGTTCGAAAGCGCGGAGCGGGCGCGGGGCAGCTTCCGCTGCAGATGCTGCAGGGCGAGGGCCGCGGGGGGCTAGGGGAGGTCGGTGAATCATCCACGGTGCCTCTGCCAAGCAAGGCCCGTGCCCAGCTGCTGCGGCGCTCGCTGCCGGATGCTTCGCTCGTTCCGCTCGGCGCTGAGGAGGAGAGCCTGCTCAGCCTGGGCTGTGCCGGGGCGGGCGCCCCTGCAATTGCGTGTCCCCCGACGGGGTCCGTTCGAGAAGGGTGACCACGCCCAGGTGCCGCTGCACCGCGGCGCCGAACACCGCCGAGATCGCCGCATCCGTGCCGTACACGACGACCGCGTCGCCCGCTCGCAGCAGCTCGTTGCCGTCGGGAATGGGTACGAACTGCCCGTCGCGTTCGATGGCCAGGATCTTGAGCCGGTCCCGGCGCGCCTCGAGCTCCGACAAGGCACGAGCCACGGCGGGGGAGCTGGCCGGCAAGAACAACCGCGTGACACAGTATCCTTCATCCACGCGCAGCAGGGCCTCGGCGCTCGGCTGAAACGCCGCGCGCGTGGATAGCCAACGTTGCATCGCCAGGCGTAGCCGCCCGGCCAAAATGGGGCGTTTGGCGAACCAGGCGATCAGGCCAATGCACAGGCTGATGACGAGCAGATTGACGGTCGCCCGCGTCACATCGGCCCCCACGAGAGCGCTGGCGAACGTGGCAATCGTGGTCACGACCCCGGCGTTCCCCAAGATGATGAGATAGCCGGCGATGCGTCGCCTCAAGGGGTGCCCGACGATGTCCTCGGTTTCCCGAGTCGTGAAGCCGCAGTTGCTGAACGCCGACAGCGATTGGAACTTTGCCTGGTCCCACGGGATCCCCGTTAGTTCGAAGGCCACGGCTCCGACGCGAACACAGATGAACGAGGCAAGGATGACGGTCAGCAGCAGAACGACGGACACAAACTACGCCTCACTAAAATGCGGTCTTCGCCTCGTGGGACAACCTGCGCTCGCGCGCTTACCGAACTCGCGCCCCGTCGGCGCAAGGCGCAGCGTCGCTGCTGGCCAGCCTGGGGCGATCAGGCCTGGTACGGCTCGATTCGCAGATGGCTGTCTACACCCGTGACGCCCGGCGTCCCCTTGACTGCGCCGAGCACCGCTTCCCGTTCGCTGTGGGAGTGGACCACGCCCGTGACCGTGACCAGCCCCTTGGTCAGATCCAGCGTCACGCGGCGCGCCTCGCGCTGAGCTTGTCGCCGCAGCGCGGCCTCGATCGCAAGGCGCAGTTCGGCCACCGGCACTTTGGGTGGCGCGACCTCGATCCGATTGATGACGCGGGTGACGCCCAGGAGATTGCGGATGGCTCGTTCCGCGTCGCTGCGCTGGTTGCCGAAATCGACGTCTCCTTCCAGCGTGACCTCGCCTTTGGACACGGTGGAGCGAATGCGTGAGTCGGGCACGAATACGTCCCATTCCAGGCTGTCGCGGACGGCACGGGCAATGTCCGCATCCGAGCGCGGCCCACTACCGGGCAGATGCACGTCGATGTCGTTGGCCACGTCGAGGACGCCCGCCACGCGGTGGGCCGCCTCCTGTGCTGCTTGACGCTTGGCCCAGCTTCCGACCGTGCCGGTGAGCGTCACCACTCCGCGATCGACCACGACCCCGATCTCCGTCTCCAGCACGCGCGTATCCCACTCGAGCTCGTGCAGCACTTCTTGCTGAATCTCCGGGTCTGACTTCTTCATGGCGTACCGCTCCGTTCTTCTAGACCGTAGTCGCGAGCCCCCACTTCGGCGCGATGGCTACAAGCCGGGCTCCGGTCCTCGAACTGCATGGGACATGCCAACACTCACGACGCGACACCGAGGGAGATTCCTTGCGATACACAGCGGACACGTATCGGCCTGGGCTGCGTCCACGCCAGCGCAGGGGCGCGGGTTGGGCCGCAAGGCGCGCGTGCCAAGCTCCGGTTTGCGCAAGAGTTGCGCCGGGCCTCAGCGCTCGGAGCTTCTTCGGGGAGCGGAGGCCCCAAACCAGGTCACCCGGGCAGCGGAGAGTGCCTCGAGCAGCAACGCCTCGACGGCCAGCACCGTGAAACGATGGCTCCGGGCCAGTTCCTGGGTGAACGAGGACTCATTCTGGCAGCGAACGAAGATGCGGCTTTCCGGCCAACGCCGCCGCGCGAGGATGGCGCTCTGCAGGTTTACGCTTTCATCCTCGGAACAGATGATCACCGTGGGCGAGACCTCCGTGCCCGCGAGTTCGCGATCGACGGCTTGCCACGTGTCCGGATCGGTCAGATCCGCATCGAACGTCTTGGGCGCCGGTAAGGACGGCGTCTGCACGTGCGAGTGAAACTTGCGCAGCGTGAGCGTGGCTGCCGGCGCAGCAATCAGAATGCGCGCAATCTCCCGCTCGGAGAGCTGGCCGAGCAGCTCCAGGATGGTCTGGGCGAAGCGACCCAGGCCCACCAGGATGAGCGTGTCTTTCGCTTCGGTTCGGGCGAACTGGCGGCGCAGATGCTGATCGTACAGGTGCTGGGCGGCGGCACGGTGAGAATTGAACACCTGCACGCCGTCTGTGCGTGCTTCACCCCAGGCATCGGCGAGCGAGCGTTCGAGCGCGAGATCGGAGCAGTGGGCGATGATGCGCAGCTGCGGATGGCTTTTTGCCAGGCGAAACGCGATCTCCAGATTCAAGAGATCATCGTCGGTGAGGAGCGCGACGCCCCGCGCGTGTTCCAGCGCGAGGTGCGCGAAGGCGTTGGGCAGTCGGATGTCCCCCGGCAGAAAGTGCACCCGCGTCTGACGCCAGGCCTGCGTCACGGCGGCACGGTTCACGTCGGAATCGATGGCGACGATCATGCCGAGTGGGTCTCGGCTGCGGCAGGCGGCGACAAAGCTCATGCCGAGCCGCCCGAGGCCGGCCACGACCAAGTGCCGGCGCATGCCGAAGCGCTCCACGGCTCCGTAACTGACCCGGCGCAAGCCTTCGACGACGCTGCTCGTCGTGATCAGCGGCGCCGAGAAATACGAGAGCCAGAGCAGCGCGCGCGCCAGCCGCGGGCCTCCCACGGGCGTGCCCAGGTCCATCCCGCCCAACACGAATAGGCCGGCTGCATAGTAGCCTTGTGCGAGGAGACTCAGCTGCGGTACGCCTGGGCGTGCACTCACGTCGACGCCCAGTCGAAACGCCTCGACGGCCATGAGGAACACAGCGGCCGCCAGGGCGGCCCTTACCCACCAACCCAAGTTCATCGGTGCACGACGGAGCCCCAGACTGCGCCTCGAACGTTGCCGATGCAAGTCACGGCCACCAGTGATTCAGCTGGCGCAGCCACCGCGCTCGGACCTGCGCCACGCGCGAACTGCGCCTGCGCAGTGCTGACGAGGCAGGGTTCGCGGTGTCAGAGGCGTGACAACTGAGCGGCGTTTGCCTGCCGCAGCGCGGAGCGAGCCACGACGCTTGCGCGGGGGTGTGCACGGCGGCTGACGGCATGGCGCTTGCTGGGAGCGTTGCAGCAAGCCCGCCCTGAAGGGAGCGCCGCCATGTCCAACGAATCCAGCGAGAACTTTGCCGCGACCGTCGCCACGGGCCGCGCTGCTGCAGGCGGGCGCAGCCACTGACGGGCTACGAGGATGAGCTCCCCTCCGAAGGATGCGGTCGAGGTAGTGCACGCCGCCGTTCCCGGCCGCGTGCGCGTGAGAATCCGGCGCTTGCGACGGAACGGTGCGCTGCTGCAAAGGGCGGAGCAACGCTTCTTGCTCATCTCCGGCGTGCGCTCCGCCGCCGGCAACGTGCACACGGCATCGGTGCTGTTGTGGTTTGAGCCCACGCTGGAGATCGGCGCACTGCTGCGGGAGCTGGAGCGAGCGCTATCGGAAGTGTTCGGCTCTTGGCAGCCCCCAGCGGTGCTACCGGCGATCGTCTCGACTCCGCCGCTTGGCGAGGCCCCTCTCTCGGCGGTTCTGGGGGTGTTCGCGCGCCTGCTCTCCACGTGGATGCCGCCAGCCGCCGGCCGCAACGCCGGTCCTGCGGGCGCTCGCGCGCGCCGCGAACTCGCGCGCAGGCAGAGCGAGTCGGGCGGCGCCGTCGGTCTCGTCGCGTCGCGCGCTGCCGGCGAGGTGAAGACGCCGCGCTGGCACGTTCTTTCGACGCTGGAGGTGCTCGTGCAGGTGCGCTCCGAGCCCGGCGGTCTGAGCGACGCGGAGGCGGCGCGGCGGCGCGCGCAATACGGCCCCAACGCGCTGGCGTCGCCGCCCCAGCGCTCCAAGCTTTCGATCTTCCTGGGCCAGTTTCGCAGCGTGCCGGTGGCCATGCTCGCTGCCTCGGCGCTGCTCTCGGTGGCCACGGGTGGGTTGCCCGATGCCGTCGCCATTCTCGCGGTGGTGCTGGTCAACGCGAGCATTGGCTACCTCACCGAGAGCAACGCCGAGCGGATCATCAGTTCGCTAGGCCACGTGGCACCTCGTGACGTCGATGTGCTGCGCGAGGGGACGCGCCAGCGCATACCGCCAGAATCGGTGGTGCCGGGGGACGTGCTGATCATCGCGGCGGGGGCGTTCGTCGCCGCCGATGCGCGGCTGCTCGAGGCGGACGGCTTGGTCGTCGACGAATCGGCGCTGACCGGGGAAAGTATGCCGGTACACAAGAGCGCGGCCGTGCTCGGTGACCCGCGTGTCCCCCTGGCGGATCGGCTGAACATGGTATTTCGTGGCACCTTGGTCACCGGAGGCAGCGCTGTGGCTCTGGTGGTGGCCACCGGCGCGGCCACGCAGTTGGGGCAGGTGCAAAGCCTCGTGAGCTCGGTCGTGCAGCGCGAGACACCGCTGCAGTATCAGCTGCGCCACCTGGGGCTCCAGCTCGCGATAGCGGCCGGCTCGGTCTGTGTAGGCGTCTTTGGCCTGGGTCTGCTGCGGGGCCAGCCCCTGCTGCAGATGCTCGAAACGGCCGTGTCGCTCGCGGTAGCGGCCATTCCCGAAGGCCTGCCGACCGTCGCCATCACCACGCTGGCCCTCGGCATCCGCCATCTGGCGGAGCGCCGAGTCCTGGTGCGAGAGTTGACGGCGGTCGAGACGCTGGGCGCGGTTCAGGTCATGTGCCTCGACAAGACCGGCACCATCACGCTCAACCGGATGACCGTCGCAGGCGTGTTTGCGGGCATGCGAGACGTGGAACGGGAGGCCATCACGGCTGCGCCGAGCCGAGCCTCATCGGCGCTGGATGCGGCAGACGTGGATGCATTGTTGCGCGTGGCGGTGCTGTGTAGCGAGGTCGAGATCGAGACCGTCGCGGGCGTGCAGGCGCTGCGTGGCAGCCCCACGGAATCAGCGCTGGTGCAGCTGGCGATCGATGCGGGGATGGGCGTGCAGGCGCTGCGCGAGAGCTGCGCTCCGCTGGCCATGCAGTATCGCAGCGAGACGCGCAGCTACATGGCCAGTCTGCATCGGCCGAGCAGCGACCTGGCGCCGCTGGAGTGGCCGGGCAGTCCCGGGTCGGACGGGGCCCCGGCCCCTTCGCTCTGGGTTTCGGTCAAGGGGCGCTCCCCGGAAGTGCTCGGCATGTGCCGGTATCATCTGAAGCAGGGTCGCGTCCTCGAGCTCAGCGAGGCCGAACGCTCGAGCATCGAGCTGGCCAGCGAGCGCATGGCGGGGCGTGCGCTCCGAGTGCTGGGATTTGCGGCCACACGCTGGGCAGCGGAGCGAGCGGCGGCCGCCTTCACGCTGGAGGGCGCCAGCGACCTGGTCTGGCTCGGGCTGGTGGGCATGTCAGACCCACCCCGCGACGGCATGCGCGAGACCTTGCAGCGCTTTCATGCGGCGGGCGTGAGGACCGTGATGATCACGGGCGATCAGAGCGCCACGGCCTACGCGATCGGCAAATCCGTGGGGCTGAGCGCCGATGACCACCTGGAGATCCTCGATTCGAGCGAGCTCGAGGGCATCGCTCCGGAGGTGCTCCGGGCGCTGGCCCAGCGCATTCACATCTTCTCGCGGGTCAGCCCGGCGCACAAACTGCAAATCGTGCAAGCGCTGCAGAGCGCGGGCCTCACCGTTGCCATGACGGGCGACGGCATCAACGACAGCCCGGCGCTCAAAGCCGCCGATGTCGGCGTGGCGATGGGCGGGTCGGGGAGCCTCGCCGCGCGTGAAGTCGCCGACGTCGTCTTGGAGGACGACAACCTCGAGACCATGATCGGCGGCATCGAACAGGGCAGAGCCATCTACGACGACATCAAGAAGGCCGTGCATTTCATTCTGTCCACCAACATCAGCGAGATCCTGCTCACCTGTCTGGGCGTCGCCGTGGGAGCGGGTCAGACGCTGACGCCCATGCAGCTGCTCTGGATCAACCTACTGAGCGACATCTTTCCCGAGCTGGCGCTGGCGGTGCAGCCGCCGGAAGCCGATGTGCTGCGGCGCCCGCCGCGGGACCCTGCGCGCCCCATGTTCGATCGAAGAGATTTGGCGCGGGTGGCTCTCGAGGGCGCAGTGCTGACGGGGGGGCCGCTCTTGGCGTATGCCTATGGACGCGGGCGCTACGGCCTGGGCCCTCGCGCGAATACCCTGGCGTTCACCGTGCTTGCCGTCACGCAGCTCCTGCACGTCGTGAGCTCGCGTTCCGAACGGCATACGATCTTCGACGCCGAGCGGCTGGCCTCCAATAAATACATCCCCATGGCCGTCGGCGGGGGGCTCGCGCTACAATTCCTGGTGACGCTCGTGCCCGGGATGCGCCGCATCCTGGGCGTGGTCCCGCTCGGGCTATTGGATTGGGGGGTGGTCGGCCTGGCCGCGGTGGGGCCGCTGCTCACCAACGAAACCATCAAGCTCGTGCTGCGGCCGCTCGAGAGCCCCGGTGTCGGTGCCGCGCCCGCGGCCAGCGTCACGCGAGGCTAGTTCATCAGCTCAGTATGGCTTCCAGGAAGTAGGTGCAGGATGGAATCCGAGTTCATGTTCACTTCCGAATCGGTGACGGAAGGCCACCCCGACAAGATGTGTGACCAGATCAGCGACGCCGTGGTCGGCCATTTCTTGCGTCAGGATCCCGATGCTCGGGTGGTGGCGGAATGCGCGGTCTCGACGGGCGTCGTATTTCTTTCCGTGAAGTTCCGGGCCGACGCCGCCGTCAGCGTGGGAGACGTGGCACGCGACGTGATCAAGCGCGTCGGGTACGGCGATGACGGCTTCAGCGCAAAGAACTGCGCCGTGATGACCAGCTTGAACGAACTGCCCTCCCTTTCCCGGAGGACCAGCGTACGCGCCGCGCCGGTGGATCTGGACGCCCTGGTGGTCGAGGACCAAGCTACCTTGTTCGGTTTCGCATGTGATCACACCGCAACCTTGATGCCGATGCCGATTGCGTTGGCTCACGCTCTGGCGCGCCAGCTGGACGCCGCGCGGCGCAAGGAACTGCCGTACCTCTCCCCTGACGGCAAGACTCAGGTCGGCATCGAATTTGTGGGGCGCCGGCCGCATCGCATTCACAGCGTCACGATTCTGGCGAGCCAGCGGCAGCAGGGCACCCCCAGCCCCCAGGTGCTCGAACGAGACCTGCGCGACGTGGTGCTCGCCGCGGCCTTCGCGGATGGGCTCGAGCCGGACGGGCGCACCCGGATCGCGATCAATCCGGACGGCCCCATCGTGGGGGGCGGGCCGGCGTTTCACGCTGGGCTCACCGGTCGCAAGACCGCGGTGGACACCTATGGAGAGTTCGCTCGGCACAGCGGCGCTGCGCTCAGCGGCAAGGACCTGGGCCGGATCGATCGCGTGGGCGCCTACGCCGCCAGGTACGCCGCTCGCAACGTCGTCACGGCCGGGCTAGCGGAGTTGTGCGAGGTGCAATTGAGCTACTCCGTGGGCTTGGCTGGTCCGGTCACGATCCAGGTCGAGACCTACGGCACGGCCCGTATTCCGGAGGGAGAAATTTCCCGGCGCGTGAAGCACGTGTTCGATTTTCGCCTCGGTGCCATCATCGAGCAGCTCGGGTTGCGCGGCCTGGTCACGCGCGAAGGGGGGATCTTTCGCAACTTGGCCGTCTACGGTCATTTCGGGCGCACGGATCTGGCGTTGCCCTGGGAAGTCAGCGACAAGGCCGAGTTGCTGGTTTGAGACCCTAACACTCGCCTGCGGGCCTGTCCTGCTCGGCACCAGCGCTGCTCCCGGACCGCGCTGAGCTGCTGGCGAGCCGCCGCCAGCCCCAAAGGAAAGCGACGCAATAGAGCGCGATGGCGACCTGCCAGACGAGCACCGCTGCCCGGGCGCTGGGGCGGACCCCGGCGACCCAATTGGTGAACCGCACGATGAAGGGCAGGGCGTCCGGGTGCCCTCCGGCGGACTGCCAGGAGGCACGAGCCAGCGTCGTGAGCACGCATTCCCCCAGCAGCTGGTGCGAGACGGCCGAGCCGAGCACGAACGCGAGCGAAAACCAGACATAGGCTCGGCTGAGACGTGCCAGGCGATGCCAGATCAGCAGCGGCAAGCCGACCCCCCACAGGAGCATCATCAGCCCATGGCTGAACTCGATGGCCATCGCGAGAAACTTGAAGACGCTGGGCACGACGCTGCCCGTTGAAGAGCAAGCGGCGTGCCCTGTCTCGTTCCGAGCGCCCAGCCCTCGACGACCTCGATCTGGCGCAGACAGCGAATCCCGGCGCACGCCCTGCGCCGGGGACTCGTGAGACGCGCGGTTTGCGTCAGACTGCGCGTCGTTTGACCTCCCCTCGCTGCCGCCGCACGTAGTCCTCCAGCTGCCGGACCGCGGCGTTGAAGGCGTCCCGGAGGGCCACGTACACATCTTCGTGGGCATGATCGCGGCCGGGCTCACGGCTCACCACGAGCTGGCCGCTGGGGACCTGGAGATCCACGTTCACGGCATAGGTTCCGCCTTTGTGGTGGTGGCCGGGGGGGGCGTGTACCGTTACGTGGCAGCCGGTCACGTGCGGCGAAAAACGCTCGAGCTCGACCGCCTTGTCGCGAATCCTTTGCTCGATCGCGTCGGAATGGTCCAGGCCTCGGAAGGTGATCTGAAGGGGTTTCTGCATTTTTTCTGAGCCTCCATGCGGGTGCCGTGAGGGCTGTCTAGCAAGGGCCGCACCAACACGGGTGACCGCGCCCGAACTGGGGGCGGAGCTGGGAAGCGGCCTGCGCGGAGTGCGGCCTTGCCATCCCGAGCAGGGTCGGTGTAGCTGCCTGGTCCGTGTGTGCCATTCGAGTTCTGCCGGCCGACGCGCTGTGTCGCCGCTGTGATCCAGCCAGTTTGCCCTTCGAGACGACGGCCAGCAATCCGCGGGTCGAGGACTTCGTGGGGCAGGACCAGGCCATCCTTGCCGCCCGCTTCGGCATCACGGTGCGCAGGGACGGCTACAATCTGTTTGTGGTCGGCCCCCCCGGGGTGGGCAAGCAGAGCGTCCTGCGGCAGCTCCTGGGCAATCGAGCGGCGGAGGAACTGCCCGGCGAGGACTGGTGCTACGTCCACAATTTCGACGATCCACATCGTCCGCACGCCCTGGCCTTGCCCGCCGGCAGAGCGGCAGCGCTGCGCGCCGACATGGACGCCGCGGTGACCGAGCTACAGGTGGCCGTGCGCGCCGCGCTGGAGGGGGAAGAGTATCGCGCGCGCCGCAGAAAGCTGGTGCGTGGGCTAGAGGAGCGTCAGGACAAGGCCTTTCGGGCCGCCGAGCAGCAGGCCAAGCAGGTCGGCGTGGGGATCGTCCGGGAGCAAGACTTGTTCACGGTGACTCCGCTGCGCGACGGCAAGGTCATCTTGCCCGAGGAGTTTGACGAGCTGCCGGAGAGCGAGCGAACCGGGCGCAAAGCAGAGTTGGTGCGGGCCGAGGATGGCTTGGAAGGGTTGCTTCGAGAGTTCAACGACTGGGGTCGGGAGCATCGAGAAGCCCTGGAGGCGCTCGATCGCGGCACGGCCTCGGGAATCGGTGCCCGCGTTTTCGGGGATCTGCGCAGCAAGTATGCCGATCAGCCAGCGGTGCTCGAGCACCTGGCTGCGGTCGAGGCGGACCTGGCCGACAGCGTCGAAGAATTCATGCAGGAGGAGGAGGCCGCTGCGACAGAAGCGCCGCCGCGGCGCGGGCAGACGGCGGACGCCGGAGAGAGTTCCTCCTTTGCGCTGCGCGCCAGCATCAACGTGCTCACCGATCACGCCCAGGCGGAGGGGGCGCCGGTCGTGTACGAGGACCATCCGACGTACGCCAATCTGATGGGGCGGATCGAACACGCCTCGCAGTTTGGCTCCTTGGTCGCCGATTTTACCTTGATCCGGCCAGGTGCGCTGCACCGGGCCCTCGGGGGCTATTTGCTCCTGGACGCCGCGCGCCTGCTGGAGAATCCGCAGGCCTGGCAGGCGCTGGTGCGCACGTTGCGTTCGGGGCAGATCTGCCTCGAGTCCTCGAGTCAGCAACCGGATGCGATGCCGATCGCATCGCTGGCGCCCGAGCCCATCGCCTTCAAAGACACGAAGGTGATCCTGCTCGGCGAAGGGGAGTTGTACGAGCTGCTCGCCGAGGAGGATCCGGACTTTCTCGAGTTGTTCAAGGTGCTGGTCGATTTTGATGATCGCATGGACCGCTCGACGGAGAGCGAGGTCCGCTTCGCCAATCTGCTCGCCTGGTTGGCGTACAAGGACGGGCTGCATGATTTTACGCGCAGCGGAGTCGCGCGAGTGTTGGACCACGCCGCTCGGCTGTCGGAGGACGCAGCCAAGCTGTCGGTGCGCATGCGGCCCATTCTGGATCTGATGCGGGAAGCGGACGCGCACGCGGCCCTGGCCAATGCCCGCATGGTCACGGCTGCTCACGTGGAGCAGGCCATCGAGGCGCAGGAGCGGCGCTCCGGACGACTTCGTGCTCGCATGCTGGAGGACATTCGCCACGGCGTGATCCTGATCGACAGCACGGGCTCGCGTGTGGGCCAGGTCAACGGCCTGTCCGTGATCAAGTCCGGGGAGCACGCGTTCGGTCAGACGCTGCGCATCACCGCGCGCGCCTGGGTCGGCAAAGGGGAGGTGGTGGACATCGAGCGGGATGTCGAGCTCGGGGGCCCGCTGCACTCGAAGGGCGTGTTGATCTGCCGGGGGCTCCTGGGTGCGCGTTATGCGACCGAGAGGCCGTTATCCCTGTCGGCCAGTCTGGTGTTCGAGCAATCCTACGCCAACGTGGACGGGGACAGCGCTTCGGTGGCGGAAGCCTGTGCGCTCTTGTCGGCGCTGAGTGAGTTGCCCGTCCTGCAGTCGATCGCCATCACGGGGTCCTTGAATCAGCAGGGGGACGTGCAGGCCATCGGCGGGGTCAACGAAAAGATCGAGGGCTTCTTCGACATCTGCTTCGATCGCGGTCTGACCGGGGGCCAGGGCGTCGCCATTCCGCAGGGCAATGTCCGGCACCTGATGCTGAGCGCACGGGTCACCGCGGCGGTGAGCGCGGGGACGTTTCATGTCTGGGCGCTCGACTCGCTCGACGACGCGCTCGAGTTGCTGATGGGGAAGGCCGCAGGCCGGCGTGACGAACGCGGGCAATACCCCGAGGGCAGCATCAACCGGGCCGTACACACCCGCCTGGAGCGGTTCGCCGAGGCCAGTCGCCAGAGCGCGCGCGGCGGCGACTGAGAGAGCGTCCCGTGGCTGCCCCCTTTGGACGGAATGGCATCGCCGTCGGGCACTCGATGGCATCACGGACGGCTCAGGGCAGGGACACGTCCACGGGCGTCACGTGCCAGACGCGGCTGGCGTACTCGCGGATGGCTCGGTCGGAGCTGAAGTGGCCCATCGCTGCGGTATTGCGCATGCTGGCCGCGGCCCACCACGACCGATCTTGGTAGGCACGTTCGACCCGCTCCTGACATTGCACGTAGGCGCGAAAGTCGGCGAGCACGAAGAACGGATCCCGATCCAGGAGCGAGCGCACGAGCGGAGCGAACAGCTCGGGCTCGCCGGGAGAAAAGGCGCCGGAGCCGAGCTCGTGCAGCAGTTGTCCGAGCTCTGGGTCACGAGCCAGCTCCGCGCGCGGCTCGTAGCTCGCCGCTCGCTGCTCGATCTCCTGGGCGGTCAAGCCGAAGCGGAAGAAGTTCTCCGCTCCGACGGCCTCCCGGATCTCGACATTGGCGCCATCCAGGGTGCCGATGGTGAGCGCGCCGTTCAGCGCAAACTTCATGTTGCCGGTGCCCGAGGCCTCTCGCCCGGCGGTCGAGATCTGCTCGGACAGGTCGGCGCTGGGGTACAGCCGCTGTGCGCTCTTGACGTTGAAGTCGGGGACAAACACCACGCGCAATAGCTCGCGCGCGCGCGGATCGGCAGCAATCGTGGTCGCCACCGCGTGCACCAGCCTCACGATCAACTTGGCGAGAAAATAGTCGGGCGCGGCCTTGCCGGCGAAGAGCACGGTGCGCGGCACGCTGCTCGCCGGAATGCCGGCGCGGATCCGCTGGTAGAGGTAGAGGACGTGCAGCAGGTTCAGGTGCTGGCGCTTGTACTCGTGAATGCGCTTGCACTGCATGTCGAGCAGGGAGTCGGGGTCCAGGCGGATGCCGAGCGTGCGCTGCAACCAGGCGGCGAGGTCTTGCTTGTTGGAGCGCTTCACCGCGCGCCAGCGCTCGGCCAGGCCCGCGTCGCCGACATGTTCCGCGAGCCGCTCGAGCCCTGCCGGGTCGGCGAGGTAACGGTCGCCCAGCACTTCGCGCAAGAGCGCGTGCAGCCGCGGATTGGACAGCCCCAGGAAGCGCCCGAACGAGACTCCGTTGGTGACGTTCGTGAAGCGCTCCGGCCAGAGTTCGGCAAAATCTGCCAGCACCGTCTCGCGCAACAGCCCGGAATGAAGCTCGGACACTCCGTTGATGGTGTGGCTGGCCACGCTCGCCAAGTGAGCCATGCGCACCGACTTCTCGCCCTGTTCGTCGATCAAAGAACAACGCCGCAGGCGGGCGGAGTCTCCGGGGAAGCGCGCGCTCACCTGCTCCAGAAAACGCCGATTGATCTCGTAGATGATCTCGAGGTGGCGCGGCAGTAGCCTTGCGAACATAGGCAAGGGCCAGACCTCGAGCGCCTCCGGCAAGAGGGTGTGATTGGTGTACCCGAAGCAGCGCGTCGTGATGCCCCAGGACTCGTCCCAACCCAGGCCGTGCTGGTCCAGGAGCAGGCGCATCAGCTCGGGGATGGCGAGCGAGGGATGGGTGTCGTTGAGCTGAATCGCAAACTTGTCGGCAAAGTCGCGGATCGTGCCGCGCTGCAGCAAGAGCCGCATCAAATCTTGGAGAGAGCAGGAGACGAAGAACATCTGCTGCTCCAGCCGGAGCCGCTTTCCGGCAGGGGTGTGGTCGTTCGGATACAGGATCTTGGCGATGTTCTCGCTCTGCAATTTGGCGTCCGCGGCGCGCCGATAGTCGCCGGCCTGGAAGGCCTCGAGATCAAATTCCTCCGGCGCCGCTGCGCCCCAGAGCCGAAGAAAGTTTGCGTTCGACTTGCCCGGCCCCACCAGCGGCGTGTCGTAGGGCACCCCCAGCACGATGCGCTCCGGCGTCCACAGCATGCGCCAGTTTCCGGAGCTGTCCTGCACTCGCTGGGTCGACCCACCGAAGCCCACGGGGCACGCGATCTCGTAGCGGCGTATCTCCCAGGGGTTGCCCAGGCGCAGCCAGCGATCGGTCCGCTCGATTTGCCGGCCGTCGCGGATCTCTTGATCGAAAATGCCGTACTCGTAGCGGATGCCGTAGCCAATGGCGGGCAAGTGCAGCGCCGCCAGGGACTCCATGAAGCAGGCAGCGAGGCGGCCCAGACCGCCGTTGCCGAGGCCGGGCTCCTCCTCTTGCTCGATCAGGTCATCGAGGCTCAGGCCGAGCGTGTCGAGCATGCTCCGGGCCTGGGTTTCCAAGCCGAGATGCATCAGATTGAGCCCGAGTTGCGGGCCGAGCAAGTACTCGGCGGACAGATAGGCCACGGTGCGGTGGCGGCCCTCGAAGTAGGTGCGAGCCGAGCGCACCCAGCGATGTAACAGGCGATCGCGCACCGCGTAGGCGAGCGACAAGTAGTAGTCGTTGCGCGTGGCCACGGCGGGAAACTTCGCCAGCTCGAAATACAGCTTGCGCAGGAAGTCCGCGCGCAGCGACGCCGCGTCGAGCCCGGGGGCGAGGTCCAACTCTTCCAGTTCGAGGGCCCGCGGGCGCAGCGTCATGCCCGCCGGCGTTGCCAGCCGCGTGCCAGCCGCAGGTTCCGCCCCGGCGCCCGCTCCGGCTCGGCGCAAACGCTGCGTTCCAGCCGCGCCGGCGCAGGACTTGCGGGCGGGCTCGCTGTGGCGGCGCCCCGAGGTTCGGGCATTTGCTCGAGACAGCAGCGACGCGCGGTCCGGCACGAGCATTGCTTTGAGTCTGGGAGTCGAGGCAGCGCAGCGAGCGAGCCCGAACTGGCGAGGCACAGCGGAGGACCCCATGAAGGCCATCAAATCCCTCATTGCGGAACACCAGATCATCGATCGTGTGGCCGCCGCACTCGACGGGTACACGGAGCGCTTGCGAGCGGGGCGGCCCGTGGAGGAGGCGGATCTCGCGCGCTTCGCCCAGGTGTTCACGGACTTTGCCGAGTGTATCCACCACGAGAAAGAGGAAAACATTCTTTTGCCGATGCTGTCGCGTCAGGGCTGGAGTTGGGACTCGGGGGTGCTGCCGGCGATCCGCCGCGAACATCGGCAGGAGACGTACCTGATCGACGTGTTGCGCCAGGCGGGAGAACGGGCGGCGTCGTGGCACAGCGAAGATCGTCGCCACATCGCCGCGGCCGCCCACGGCCTGGTCGAGTTTCAGCAAAGCCACCACCGCTTGGAGAGCACGGACTTGTTCCCCGCGGTCGAGTCGCGACTGGGCGAGGCCCAGCAGGGCGAGCTGGAACGTGCGTTCGTCAAGTTCGACCGAGAGCATGAGCAGCGGCGTACCGCGGTGCTCTCGCTGGCCGAGGCGCTGATCGAACGCTACGCTGCTGCGCCCCAGCCTCAGGCTGGCCCGGAGCCAGGAGCGGAGGTCGAACTCCCGGACGACCCGCAAGGCTCCGAGTGCTCCACAAACCCGGCCGAGCTCTAAGTGCGGGCGGGTTGATGTATCTCGAGTTTCACGGCGCGGCAGGGGAGGTGACGGGCTCCTGTCACCGACTGCACGTCGGTGACCAGGACATCGTGCTCGACTGCGGGCTATTTCAGGGTCGTCGAGCCGAGGCCAATCGCAAGAACCGCGAGCTGCCCGCATGGGCGGTTCGCGCCCAGGCCCTGGTGCTCAGCCACGCGCATCTCGACCACAGTGGCAGCATCCCTACGCTGGTCAAGCGCGGCTTCCGCGGCGACATCTTCTGCACGCCGGCCACGCGGGACTTGTGCAGCGTGATGTTGCGCGATGCTGCCTTGCTGCAGGACCAGGACGCTCGCTACATCAATCGGCACAATCAGAGGGATGGCCTGCCCGAGCGGGTCGAGCCACTGTACGACCTGGAGGATGCTGGGCGCGCCGTGGGGCAAATGCTCGGCGTGCCGCTGCATCGGCCGATCGCGATTGCGCCCGGCGTCGGCCTGCAGTTTCACGACGCGGGGCACGTGCTGGGTTCGGCGCTGGTGAGCCTGGATCTCGAGGAGCATGGCCGGCGGGTGCGCCTTTTGTTCACCGGCGACCTCGGTCGCACGGAGCTGCCTCTGCTCGGTCCGCCGGAGGTGGTGAGCGACGTCGACGTGCTGCTGATGGAGAGCACCTACGGTGACCGGCAACATCCTCCCAGCGACGAGCTCGACGCCGATCTGGGAGAGATGGTACGCACGACCATCCAGCGCGGCGGTCGAGTCTACATTCCGACCTTCGCGCTCGAGCGAGCCCAGGAAGTGCTGTTTGCGCTGGCGCGTCTGCACGGCAAGGGCCAGATCCCCGGCGTCCCGATCTACGTCGACAGCCCGCTGGCGATTGCGATCACAGAGATCTACAAGCTGCACCCCGAGGGGTTGGCGCCGGAGGTGCGCCAGCGCCTGTTCGAGCGAGACGACGCGTTCTCTCCGCCCGGATTGCACTACGTCTCGCAGGTCGGGGCCTCGCGACAACTGCAGGCCCAGGCGCACCCGTGCATCATCATCGCCGGCTCCGGCATGTGCGAGGGCGGGCGCATCCTGCATCACTTTGCCACGGGCCTCGCTGCGGAGAAGAACAGCGTGATCATCGTCGGCTTCATGGCGAAAGATACACTCGGGCGCCGGCTGCTCGAGGGGCGGAAGCGTGTCAAAGTGTTCGGCGTCGAGCGGGACGTGAGGGCCACGGTGCACTACATCGCCGGCTTGTCTGCCCATGCCGACCAGGCGGACCTGGTCCGGTTTGCCGCGCAGACGGCGCAGGCTGGCCGGCTGCGGCAAACGATGCTCGTGCACGGTGAACCACCTGCGCAACGCGCCCTCGCAGAAAAATTGCAGGATCGAGGCCTCCGGGTCGCGCTGGCGGCTCCCGGCAAGCGCCTGGAGCTGTAGGAGCTTGCCAAAATGGCTCGATTCATGAAAAATGGGGCACAAATGCCGAGTACCAAGCTGCGTGTTCTAGTTGTCGACGACGAGGCGGCCACGCGCGCCGCGTTGCAGGGGCTGCTGGAGTCGCAGGGCTATGCCGTGGATCAAGCGGCGAACGGTTCCGCCGCGCTGGAGCGCCTGGTGGATCTGCCGCCGGACGTGATCGTGACGGATCTCGACATGCCCGTGATGAACGGCATGCAGCTGCTGCTAGCTCTGCGCGAGCGCGGGTATGACGTGCCCGTCATCGTCGCCACGTCGGCGGCGGAGCTTCGCTCGGCCGTGGAGGCGATGCGCGCCGGCGCCACGGACTATCTGACGAAGCCGGTGGACTTTGACGCTCTCGTGCTCGCGCTCGAGCGAGCCATCGAGCAGCGAGACGTGCGGGTTGAAAACGAAAACTTGCGGCGTCAAGTTCGCGAGCAATACGGCGAGGGCATCCAGGGGCTCTTGGGCACGAGCCCGGTGATGCAGCAAGTGTATCGGCTCGCCAGGCAGGTGGCTGGCTCGCGCGCGACCGTGCTCATCACGGGTGAAAGCGGGACCGGCAAGGGGGAGTTTGCACGCGCCATTCACGCGCTCGGGCCGCGGGCGCAAAAGCCGTTCGTCGCCGTCAATTGTGCTTCGCTGGCGGAGACCCTGCTGGAGAGCGAGTTGTTCGGGCACGAGAAGGGTTCCTTCACGGGTGCCGACCGGCGCCGCGTGGGGCGCTTCGAGCAGGCGCACGAGGGCACGCTGTTTCTCGACGAGGTGGGGGAGATCCCGCCTTCGATCCAGGTGAAGTTGCTGACGGTGCTGCAGGAGCGGCGCATCGAGCGGGTCGGCGGCAACGAGTCGATCAAGGTGGACGTGCGCATCCTTGCCGCGACCAATCGAGATCTGGCCCAGGATGTGGCCGCCGGAAAGTTCCGCGAGGATCTGTATTATCGGCTCAACGTGGTGCACGCGGAGATGCCGCCCCTACGGCTGCGGGGCGGGGACATTCTGGCGCTGGCCGAGCATTTCCTGCGCCGCTTCGCGCTCGAGGATCACAAGGCCATCGACGGCTTCAGCGATCGCGCGCGCATGAAGCTGCGGGGCTATCGCTGGCCGGGCAACGTGAGGGAGCTGGAGAACGCCGTCGAGCGCGCGGTCGTGTTGTGTGAAGGCGGCAAGATTCAAGAAGAGCACCTGCCGTACGGCGCTTCCGGTGGCGGCAGCGTCGACGGCATTGCGGTACCCGGCGCGACCCTGGCGGAAATCGAGAGGTACGCCATCCTCAAGACACTCGAGGCGGTAGACGGCTCGACGGTGCGCGCGGCCGAGTTGCTCGACATCAGCGTGCGCACGATTCAGTATCGCTTGCACGAATACGGGCTCGCCAAAGAGCGGGGCCCGGACTCGAGCCCACGCTCGAGGTAGCCGCTCAGCGTAAGCTTTCGACGAGCGTCTCCAGCAGTGTCAGCCCGTGCATGATCTTTTTCACGAAGGACGGGTCGTGCGGCACGAGCAGGAAGCGTGGATGCTTGGACCACAACGCGCGCAGGTGCTGATCGAGCTGCAGCGCCTGCGCGTTGGATTCGATGCGCGTGGGGTTGCCTCCCTCCACCGAAAACCCGCCGGCCGCTGCAGTCTCGAAAAAGAGCACGGCATCATAGCGAGCGAGCTCGCGCTCGAAGGTCGTCCCGACGGCGCCAAAGAAGCTCTCCGGGGCGCCGGGCCAATACGCCGCGCCGTCGACCGTGCCACGGTCGCAGAGCAGGATGCGATCGGGGTAGAGGGCTGATTGGACGTTTTCCACCTGCGTCTGCACGTGGAAGATGGCTTGCTGTGCGCTGCGGCGCGCGTGGGGCTCCGCGGAGCGAGGAAAGCCGCCCGAGAAGAGCAGCGTCGCCGCTTCCGGCACCACCACGACGCGCTCGCCGATCTCACGGCGGAACAGATCGGCCGCCGTCGTCTTGCCTCCGCCGGGTCCTCCGGTGAGCACGATGCGGCAACGGCCGTTGGGCTCGTGAGCTTCCGTCATCAACGAATCTGCGGCAGCAACCGGCTCATGCCAGCAGGGTCTCGAGCGCGCCCAGTAGCTCGTCGACTTTGACCGGTTTGGTCAGGTAGCGGTAGAAGCCGGCTTGCATGCCCGCCTGGCGGTCCCGCTCGGAGGCCGCCGCCGTCAACGCGATGACCGGGATCTGCTGCGTCTGGGGCTCGGCGCGCAGCGCGCGCAGCGCATCCAGGCCGCTCATCCCGGGTAGGTTGATGTCCATGATGATCACGTGCGGCTGGTGGCGCAGGGCCAGCTCGATCCCGGACTCGGCCGTCACCGCCACGAGCAGCTCGATGCTCTCGAAGTTGCTGAGCAGGTCCTGCATGAAGGTCGCATTGGCGGGGTTGTCTTCGACGTACAAGACGCGACGTAGCCCAGCGCGCGCCAGTTGCTGTGGGTCGATGTCCCCCAGCATGGGCGGTGCGGACGACGTGCGCCGCGAGGCGTGAACGCCCAGGGTCAGCCAGAACTCGGAGCCCTCTCCGGGCACGCTGTGAAATCCGACCTCGCCCTTCATGAGCAGCGCCAGACGACGCGTGATGACCAGACCGATGCCCGTGCCTTCGATCGGACCCGTCTCTTGCCCCGCCCGCTGAAACGGCTGAAATAGGCTGTGCTGCTTGTCCGCCGGGATGCCGATGCCCGTGTCCTTGACCGTGATGCGCACCTGGTTGCCGACCGGCTCCGAGACGGAAAACACCACGCTGCCCTGCGGGCGATTGTACTTGATGGCGTTCGAGCCGAGGTTCATCAGGATTTGAGCAAAACGCGTGCGATCGGCGGCGACCATGGGCAGGCCCGGCGGCAACGCGGCCACTTGCAGGTCGACCTGGTGGCGCGCCGCCATGGGCGCAAGGGTGCGGTCGACTTCGTCCAGCACGTCGCGCACGCTGACCGGCTCCATCGAGATCGAGACGGCGCCCGCCTCGATGCGCGACAGATCCAGGATATCATTGATCAGGCGCAGCAGGTGCTCGCCGCCCTTGAGAATGTGTTCCACGCGCTGCTTGTGGCGCTCGGAGAGCGGATCCTTCTTGTCGCGCCAGAGCAACTGCGCAAAGCCCAGGATCGCATTGAGCGGAGTGCGCAACTCGTGGCTCATCGAGGACAAGAATTCGCTCTTGGCGGCGCTGCCGGCTTCGGCCAGCGCGCGTGCTTCGCGCAGCTCCGCGGCCTGGTGCTCGTCCTCGAGCCGTGCTGCAGCTTCCGCCCGCTTGCGCTCACTGATGTCCCGCAGGGAGGCCGAAACGGTCAACTCCTGGGCGGTGAGCAGCGGGCTGAGGCTCACCTCCACGGGCAGCTCCGAGCCGTCCTTGCAGCGCCCGAACAGCTCCAGGCCCGAGCCCATCGAGCGCGAGACGGGGCTCGCAAAAAAGCGCGACAGGTGGCCGTCATGGCGCGCGCGCAGGCGTTCGGGGATGAGCAGATCGAGGTGCTGCCCCAGCAGCTCGGCGCGCGTATAGCCAAACATTCGCTCCGTCTGCGCGTTGACGAAGCGGATGCGGCCGTCGGAGCCGACCACCACCATCGCGTCCGGGGCGGTGTCGAGCAGCAGGCTGGGCAGCAGATCCTGCGGGGGCGGACCGGCTTCGGACTTGGCCGCTTGGTCTTGAACGGAGCCGGATGCCGTGCCCTTTCCCGCGCCTGGACTCATGCCAGGCTAGTACTGCCTCGGCCGGGAGGAGGGAAGCCTGTCGCCGGAGGGACCCGCGCACGGTCGCGCGGCCGGGATGCCTGGAGCGGCGCCCGCGCCGCCCCGATCTGGCCTCAGCGCTTGTCGCGAACCGTCAGCACGGGGCAGGGCGCCGTGCGCAGCACCCGTTCTGCCACCGACCCCAGGACCACGCGGCTCAGCCCCTTTCGACCGTGGGTCCCCAGGACGATCAAGTCAAAGCCCCCGCGTTCCGCGAGCGCACAGATCTCACTGGCGGCAAAGCCGTTGGCGAGTTGCGTCTCGACGCGCAGCGCGCCAGCGGCCAAGGCTGCCTGTTTCTGTTCGGCGAGCTGCTTTTCGAATGCCTGAAACAGCTCGGCGAGCTGCGGCTCGGTGAACAGTTGGTAGCCCTGCGGCAACGCATACGTGACGGGCTCGTACACGTGCGCCAGCGTGACGGAGGCATCGTAGCGGCGCGAGAGGTCCGCTGCGAGCTGAAGCGCCAGCGCCGAATGCGGCGAAAAGTCAGTGGCGACCAGGATTTTTTGGAAGGGTTTCACGAGCAGATCCTTTCTGACGTCTCGAGTCGAGCACTCGCGACCAAATGACGGTGAGCAATCAGCGCGTGCAGCGTGCCAGCTGCAGGCGGCCGGCTTCAGGTAGAGGTCTTCGGCGTGAGCAGCTCCTCGAGCGTCGCCGTCAACTCGTCCACCTTCACGGGCTTGGTCAGGTAGCGATAGAACCCGGCCCCCGTCACGCGGGCCGCGTCTCGGATCATCGCGGCCGCGCTGAGCGCGAGGATCGGCACGTCTCGGGTCTCCGGCCATTGCTTGAGCCGGTTGCTCGCCTCGATGCCGCTCATGCCCGGCAAGTTGATGTCCATGATGATCACGTCGGGCGGGCGTGCCCGGGCGATTTCCAGGCCGATCTCGGCGGTGGGCGCCGTGATCAGTTCGACGCGCTCGAAATCGGCGAGCAGGTCCTGCATGAAGGCGATGTTGGACGGATTGTCCTCCACGTACACGATCAGGTAACGAGGCCCCTGATCTCCCGCCAGCTCGCTCGTGACGGGCGAGGGTTCCCGCCCGGGGTTCACGCGCTCGGGTGAAGCGACGGGATGCGGCAACTGGATCCAGAAGTTGGAACCTTGGCCCTCGACGCTCTCGAAGCCCACGGTCCCGCCCATCAGCTCGGCGAGCCGTTTGCTGATGACCAGGCCGATGCCGGTGCCCTCGATCGGCCCCGCCTCCTGGCCCGCGCGTTGAAACGGCTGAAATAGGGCCAGCTGCTTGTCTCGAGCGATGCCGATGCCATCGTCGGCGACGGAGATCCGTGTCAGGCCGTCCCACGCCCGGGCGCTCAATGTGGCGCTGCCCTGAGGCCGGCCATACTTGATGGCGTTCGAGCCGAAGTTCATCAGCACCTGTTTCAGGCGCGTGCGATCGGCGATCACGCAGGCACTCTCCGCCGTCACCGGCTCCACCCGCAGGCGCATCTGGGCGCGCGCGGCCATCGGGTCCAGCGTCGTCTTCACCTCGGCCAGCACCTCGGCGAGTTGCACGGGTTCCAGAGACACGAGGATGCTCCCCGACTCGATGCGAGCTAGATCGAGCACGTCGTCGATCAGCCGCAGCAGATGCTCTCCGCCTTGCAGGACGTACTCCACCCGCTCCAACTGCCGCGAGGACAGGGGGTTCTTGCGATCTCTTTGCAAGAGCTGCGCGAAACCGAGAATGGCATTCAGCGGGGTGCGCAGCTCATGGCTCATGGACGCGAGGAACTCGCTCTTGGCCGAGCTCGCCGCTTCCGCGAGCGCCTGAGCGTGGCGCAGCTCCTGCTCGTGCCGCACGTCGTCCGAGACGTCGGAGATGATCGTGACCGTACCGCCCTCGGCCGTGCGCCGCTCCACGACGCGCAGGTGTTGGCCGTCCTTCGACAGCACGTCCAGGGCGCCGCTCGGCGCGGCATGATAGCTGGACCAGGCCGCCAGGAGCGGTGTCTCGGCGGCATTGCCAGGCGGAAACAGATCGTGATCCAGCGCATCCATCAGCTCTCCGAAGCTGCGACCGGCGATCTCTCCCGAGAGTCTGCGGGCCACCAGCTGCCGATAGCTGCTGTTGCACAGGACCAAGCGATCGGCCCCGTCAAAGATCGCAAACGCGCCCTGAATGCTTTCGACGGCGCTGAGCAGGTGGGCCTGGCTGCGGCGCACCACCGCGTCGGCCTGTTTGCGTTCCGAGATGTCACGAATGCTGGCCGAGAACAGCATGCCGTCGCTGGTGGCGAGCGGGCTCAAGCTGATTTCGATCGGAAACTCGCGGCCGTCGCGCTTGCGACCGAGTAAGTCGAGCCCGGAGCCCATGGGTCGCGTGCGCGGCTTCTCGGCGAAACGCCGGCGCTGCGCCCCGTGGACTGACCTCGCGCGTTCGGGCACCAGCAGTTCCACCGGCTGTCCCAACAGAGCGCCCGGCTCGTACCCGAACAGCCGCTCCGTCTGCTCGTTGACAAACACCATCCGACCCTCGCTGTCCGCCACCACCACGGCGTCCGGGGCGGCAGCCAGCAACCGGCGGAAGATCTGATCCGGCTGGGCTCGCTGCTCGAGTGCGAGAAACGGCGGGGCCGCGGCGATCACGTCACCCATCCGTGGGCAACCTCACGCAAAAGACAGCTCCGGGACCGCCGTCCTCGACCCAGATCTTGCCCCCGTGCGCCTCGACGGCCAGCCGGCAAAAGGCCAGCCCCAGGCCCCGGCTCGTGCGGGCGGCCAGGGCGTCTTGCGTCGAGCCCTGCACGAACGCCTCGAACACTCTCCCTCGCTCCGCAGCCGGGATGCCACGGCCGCGGTCGGCGACGCGAATCACGGTAGCGTCGCCGTCCGCCGCGGAACTGAGCGTGACGGTCGAGCCCGCGGGGGCGTGCCGAATGGCATTGTCCACGAGGTTCTCGAGCACGCGCCGGAACAGATCCGGGTCGGCGCGCAGCCGCGGCGCTTCGATGCGCCGCTCCAGCTTGGCCTGTGAGCCCTCTGCCCGCAGCGAGAAGGCTTCGATGATTTCGCCGGAGAGCGCATCCAGAGCGATCTCGCTCGGGCGCGGAGTGAGCCGGGCCTGCTCGCTCTTGCTGATGTCGAGCAGGTTGAGGATCAAACGCAAGAGGGTGCGGGCTTCCTCCCGGATGTGCTGCACGCTGCGCTGCGCGCTGTCGGGGAGCGCGGGGTTTCGGAGCAGGAGTTGGGCGTGCAGGTCGAGCGCGTTGACCGGATTTTTCAGGTCATGCACCACGAAGGCGGTCAACCGCTCCTTCTGCAGCTGCAGCCGCATCAGGTCGTCGCGTTGCCGGCGCACCAGGTCATAGTGCTCGCGTAGGTCTGCATTCATGCGGCGCAGGCGCAGCGCGGCCTGGACGCGCAGCACGAGCTCGGTCGGTCGCACGGGCTTGGTGAGGAAGTCGTCCCCACCGGCGCGCAGCGCCTGATCGAAGGTGTCCACGTCGCGCAGGGCCGTCAGGAACACGACGGGCGTGTCGGCCGCTTCGGGCAAGGCGCGAATGCGCGTGCATACGGCAAAGCCGTCGGTCCCCGGCATGCGCACGTCGAGCAACACGCAGTCGGGCCGATCCCGTTCGACGGAGCGCACGCCGGCTTCGCCGTCTTCCGCCAGCAGGACCTCGTAGCCCTCGTCTTCCAGGGTGGCCTGGGCCAAGGCGCGGTTTTGCGCATTGTCGTCGACCACCAGGATTTTCGCTTTTTGTAGACCCATGGCGCCGGTATCGATCGGTAGTGAATAGGCTGCAACCATGGGCGTTTCCCTGATGCCTTGCCCTAGCAAATAGCCTGCCAGACGCCGGTTTGTTGCCGCGTGCGAGGTTCACGGCGCGAAGGCTGCGTGCTCTGCCGTTCGGGCGCAAAGTTTGCGCGCCAGCGCCAGCCATCTCTCCTGCGCCAGGGGGCCTACCAGCGCCGGGATGGCCGGGCATGTGCCTTGCAAACTGCGACCTGCAAGCTGCAACCTGCAACCTGCCGGGCAACAGAGCGGAGATGAATCGATGAACGCGACTCAGCCGGAGCCTTCCTATCGAGCGAGCCTGCGAGGCATGCTGATCCAGGATCACCAGCGGCTCGAGCGCCTGTTTGGCGATTTGCTGGCGGCGTTCAACGCGGACGCGCGGGAGGACACCTCGCGCCTGTGGGACGAATTCGACAGCGGGTTGAACACGCACATGGCGTTCGAGGAACGGCTGTTGCTGCCCGCCTTCAGTGCCGACCATCCGGGTGAGGCGCAGGCTCTGCTCGCCGAGCACGAGCAGATCCGCAGGACGTTGAGCGAGCTCGGCGTCGGGCTCGATCTGCACCTGGCGCGCGCCGAGGTGGTGAGCGATTTCATCTCCCGGCTTCGCAGCCATGCCCGGCGCGAAGAGGAATTGATGTACCGCTGGGCGGAGCGGCGTACTCCCCAGCTGGCGCAGGTGCTGCTCGAGCAAGTACAGCCGTTGCCGTCCAATGGTTCTGGCGGGACTCCGCCGGGGTCGTCCAGCGCCTCTGGCGCGTGAGCTTGCGAGCGGGAGGCGGGGGGGCTCGCCGTGGCTCGCCGTGGCTCGCGTGCGGGGCCGCAGCGGCGTGTCTCGCGGGCCCGTCAGCTCACCACTTCCAGGCGCTGTAGCGCCAAGACCGAGCCGCGCTTGGGTGTCCAGGTGAGCGTTGCCAGGCCCAGCACCAGGGGGATCCCCAGCCAGAGCGGCGGTTGCACGAGCGTGAGGATCTGAAAGCAGACGCCCGCGGCAACGAAGCTCAGCAGGCGGCGTTGCCAGCGCAGGCCGAGCGCGACCAGGATCGCGCTGCTCACGAACATTCCGAACGCCGCCGCCCACAGGCCCAGCATCAGGTTGTCCTGCGTTCGCGACGGGCCGCGACCTTCAGCCAGCCCCGCGATGCCCTGCAGCATCCGGCGCTCCATCGCAAAGTGCATGGGCTCGAATACGGTCCGGTTGAACGCCACGCCGAGCAGGCTCGGCGGAGCGCTGCCCGAGCCGCGGACGATCAGTCGGGACGCAGCCTCACCGGTGGGTTCGACCAGGAAGGCCCACGTCCCCGCCGCCGCGTTGCCCGGGGTATGCGTTCCGAACACGAGCGCACGACCGGGTTGATACTCGAGCAAGGTCGCGTAACCCATGCCGCCGAGTTTATCGGGCGGATACATCCACATGCGGTCGCCCACACTCCAGCGCTGGAGCTGGGGGTCGAGGTGCTCGACCCGCGGCATCTGGCAGCCGGCGAGGTCCTCCAGGAGCTCGTAGCTGTAGAAGCCGGCGCGGTCCTGACCGAGTTGCGCGACCCAGGCAAACACTCGTTCGGCGGGGGCTGCGATCGAGATCGCGCGCGTCTCACGGGGAGCTCGAGACCCGAGCTGGTCGCCGGGCAGTGTTCGGAGGCGCTCTGCCTGGGTCGTGCCCCAGGTCACATACCAGGGGCGGACCACCCAGAGCAGCACCCCGAACAGCGCTGCCGCCGCTCCGAGGAGTGCCAGGAGCCGAAAGGCGACAGGCTTGCCGGCGGGGGCGGGGAAGGAGAGGGGAGACATATCTGGTTAAAAGCACGCCTCGTGCCAGATCTCCGGATTCACTCGCGATGCGCCCGCCCCGAGCCCGAACGGGCCAGGCCTCTGGACGCCGGCAGCCAAGCCCGGCACCCGGCGCACGTCTTGCGCCCCCCGCCGTCGCACGCGCACAATCGGCGGTGCAACTCGTGGCTCGCGCACGCAAGAGAGGTGCGGATTTGGCACGGACGCTGCACGCGACGCGCTCGCGATGCGGCTGCGCCAGCTCTCGACGCTCGTGGCGTGTTTCACGCTCGTCTCGGCCGACCCGAGCAGCGCTCAGGTGCTGCGTCCGCCACCGCAGGCCGTCCCGTCCCCGGCCGTGACGGCGCCCGCGCTGGCCGCCGCCCCCTTGCCGGCGGTGCCCCCCGAGGCCGCCGCGCCGTCCTCCGCAGCGGCCGTGCCCCCCGTCCCGGCCATGCCTCCCGCGGCGAGGCCAGTGCGCCTCGGACCACCTTCCGATCACGCGGCGTACTTCCGCGCCGCGCTCGAAGTCGTGGCGGTCCTGGGCATCGGGGTCTCCCAGTACTGGATCGCCGCTGCCAACAACACGCGCGACTGGGATTTCCCCGCCTGGTCCGAGCGCCTGAGCGACGTCAACGTGCGCTTCGACAACAACACGCAGGTGACCAACAACCTGCTGCACCCGTTGGCCGGCGCCGCCTACTACGGCCTGTCCCGTGCCAACGGCCTGAGCATCGGCGAATCCGTGCTGTACGCGCAGCTGGCCTCGGCGATCTGGGAAGTGGGCCTGGAGTGGCGGGAGAAGGTCAGCATCAACGATATGATCGTCACCACCGCCGGCGGCACCGGGGTCGGGGAATGCCTGGTGCAACTCGCCGCCTACTTGAACAGCGCGCCCGATGGGGGTGCCTGGCCCCAGGACGTGGCTGCGGCCACGCTCGGCTTCCCGGTGTGGGTGCACGACGAGCTCGACGACCGCCAAGCCGATCCGCGGCCCGCCAAGGATGCGCTGGGTTTCAGTGCGGCCTACCAACATCGCTTCACGCTCGAGCTCCAAAATAGTTGGCTCGACGATGCCGCCGGGCTGGAGCAGCAGCTGTTTGGCGTGCGCCTGGATGTTCAGCTGTCGAGCTTGTCCGGATTCCTGGCACCCAGGACGTTTTCGACCTGGTTTGCTGGCGGCAACTTCAGCGAGATGTCGCTCGAGCTGGGGTTCGACCACGAGGGGGTGGCGTCCACCGACGTGGAGTTCGACGCGGTCCTGGCTGGCCACTATGCGCAGTGGGTGGGCCGGTACACGACGGGTCTGATGGCAGGCGTCGGGACTGGGCTCGAGTTTGTGGACCGCGCCACGCTCGCCGACCCGGATCAATATGCCTTGGCCCACTTTGCCGGACCGTCGCTGGCCCTGTTCTGGGGTGGGGACGCTCTCGGAGTGACCCTGGCCAGCCGCTTCTACGGCGACTTTGCTTCCATTCACTCGCTGGCCTGGCCTCGGGTGTTGGCGGCCGACCCCAGCGCCACCTACAAGAGCGCGCTGGAGCGAGGCTATCAATACAACCTCGGCGTGTCGAATCGCTGGTACCTGGAGCTGCGTTTTCACGCCTTACGCATCAGCGGCGAATATACGTGGGGTAGATATCGGTCGATCGAAGGGCTCGACCGCTTCCAGGAAGAGATCACGCGCGACCTCGAGGGCAGCGAGGCGATCGATGAACGCCGCGTCACGTTCGCGCTGGAGCCGCAGGGCGCGCTGCTGCGGGTCTACGCCGGTCTGGAGCGCAGTTCGCATGAGAGTCACCTGGGTCCAGAAGTCGCCGGCCGGCTCGAGCGGCGCTTCGTGGCCGGCGGAGGCCTCGCGTTTTAGGGGGCCCCCAGTACCAGGCCGGCCACGAACAGCGCCCCGGCGAGAAACGCGACGCGCCACAGAGCGGCCTGCCCCCAGCGCGACAACAAGCCGCCGACGATGCCGGAGATGCCAGCGATCTGGCCGCCGGAGAGCCAGAGCAGGCCAGCGGCGAGGCCGATCAAGATGCCACCCAGAAGCGAGGGGACGGGGGTGAAGCTAGACATGGAGCGACGGGCGCCAGCGTATCACGGCGGCCGCGGCGTAGTCGCCCGCGTGCGAAAAACCGGCCATACACACCAGGGCTCCGGGCTCGAGCCGGCGCGAGGCGAGGGCGTCTTCCAGGTTGATGGGCAGGGCCGCACCGAACAGGTTGCCCAGGCGAGCAAACGTATCGTGATGGACGCCGGGCGCGAGCTCCAGCGCCTCGCGCCAGTTGCGCAGAAAGATCGGGCTCGGCTGGTTGGTCACGAGCAACGCCAGGTCCCGCGCCGCGACGCCGGCCTGCTCGCACGCGAGCCGAACGAGCTCGGGAACGAGCGCGTTCCCACGCTGGATGATCGCAGCCACGCGGGCCTCGCTGAAGGCAATCCGGATCGGGCTGGGGCCGGGCTCCCAATATTGGCGGCCGTCCTCGGCAATGGCCGTCATGTCCGCGGCAAACTCGGGCTGGCAGTGTTGCACGAGCGAGAGCAACGGCGAAACATCGCCCACTCTCACGTAGCCCACGCCGCAGCCATCACCGGGAATGGGTGCTTGCGTCAGCTGCCGCACGCCCGCCTGTGAGAACAGGCGCCCGCCGGCATTCTGCACGCAGCACAAGAGCGCCCCGCGGGCCTCGCCGCTCGCCATCAACGTGCGCGCGAGATCCAGCTGGTACAGGAACGAGACGCAGCCGCTGTTGTGCAGATCGATGACCCAGCGCGGGCGCGCCCCAATCCGGGCCGCCACTTCTGCGCCGCAGCCGGTGAAGGCCTGGTCGGGGATGGCCACGTTGGTGCACAGGATGTCGATGTCTCGGGCGGGGTCGATCTCTTGCTGCTCGATCAGGCGGCGCGCGGCCTGCTCGATCATGTGGGCTGCGGTCTCGCCGGGCTGAACGTGGCGGCGCGTGGTGGGAGCCGTGAACATGCCACGGCGCGCGGCCGTGCCCTCGGCGAAGAAGCTGTTGTCCACGACGCGTTCCGGCAGCTGGCTGGCAACGCCGAGCAGACTCACGCGCGTCATGACCGCACTCGCTCGCCCGGCATGCCGGGCCCGCCGCCGGCCGGTGTCAGCAGCTGAGGCCCCACGGGCAGCCCCGCTCGCTGGCGGTGCTCCAGGATGGCTTTGAGGTTGGCCAGCTCGATGCTGTGTCCCGCGTAGAAGAACGGCCACAAGTCCCCGACCCAGGTTCGCTCGCGAGCCGGCTCCAGCTCGGGGAACGGGTTCTTCGCGTAGTACGGGTGCCGGCAGTTCGTCCAAATCAGGACCGTGCCGGGCCGCTGGAGCACGCGCTCGGCGGGGACCAAGCGGTTGAGATAGACCATCCAGAGCTCGCGACCCTGGTCCCAGGCGCAATGGTAGTCCACCGTCAGCGCGTCGGCATGGCTCTCCACCCGGCAATACAGCGGCGTGTCCTGCGCATCCACACCGACGAGCAACCCCGGCGTTGGGGTGGGCTGTAAGGAGCGGACGCTATAGGTCCATTCGAGCAGACTGTAGGGATTGGCCAGGTACGAAAACACGCGCTCCGGCGGGCAATCGATGTGCGCGTGCACCGTGCAGTAGTCTCCGTAGACCTGCTGGTGCGGGTAGGCGCCGTGGGTCATCTCGGTGAGCAACTCGGCGATCGCCTCGCGGTCGAACTGCTCACAGCGCACCAGCCCGGGGATCCCGGCGAGGGCGAGCGGCGAGAGCTCCGTCACGACGCAACTCCGCGCTCGACGCTGGCGCTGGCCCCTCCGGAAGCGGTCCGGAACGCGGCGAACGGGGGGACCTCCACCTCGGGCAGCTGGGCGCTGATGAAACAGGGGCCGGAAACCTCTCTACCCTCGGCGAGCGCCCGCTCCAGCTCTCCGGCGCTGCCGCAGTCGACGGCGCGCAGGCCCGGAAACATCGCGCGCAGGCCCGCGCCCAGCCGCGAACGGCGGAACACGTTGTAGCCGGAGTTTTCCCCGAGCAAGAGCTGCTCGCGCACCAGACACATGCCGTGCGCGGCGTTGTCGAGCACCAGGAAAGTGATGGGCAGGTCGTGTTCCACGGCCGTGTGCAGCTCCAGACCGTGCATGAAGAACGCGCCATCCCCCGCCACTACAAACACGCGCTGCCGCGTGGCGTAGGCCGCTCCGATGGCGGCGCCGAAGCTGTAGCCCATGCCTGCCATACCCATGGCCACGAGCCAGCGCCCCCGGCGCGGCGCAGGCAGGAGGTGCACGGCGCTGGCCCCCGTGTTGCCGGCGTCCACGAGCACGCTCGAGTCCTCGGGCAGCGCCCGCTCCAGCACCTCCAGCGCGGCGCGCATGCTCCAGCCGGAGCCGCGCGGTTGCGCTTCGAGCCGGGGCTCGCCAGGCGGCTCGGGCAGCGTCAGGTGGGAGTCCGGGTCCGGCACGAGCCGCGCCCGCTCGATCTGATTCGCCAGCACGTGCAACTCCGCCTTCAAGGTTCCCCGCACCGGCAGCTCTGCCGTGCATTCGACGAACGGGCGCTCCTGACCCACCGACACCACCAGCTTGCCGGCGAGGCAGCTGTCGAGACCCTGCCGGGCGAGCAGCGGCAGACGCGTGCCGACGAGCAAGAGCGAGCGCGCCTCCGTGAGCGCGCGCGTGGCGGCGGGATGGCCCATCGCGCCGACCACCCCCACGAAGCGCGGATGCGCATTGTCGAAGGCATCGCGCGCGTCGGGAGCCACGGCCACTTTGGCGTCGAGCAACTCGGCCAGCCGCGCCAGTTCGAGCCGCGAGACGGCACGCGCTACTTCCGCCCCGGCCACGATCGCGACCGGACGCTGGCGCAGCGCGCGAACCACGCTGCTCGAGCCGTGCGCGGAGGGCAGGCGCTGCCAGCCGTGGCCGAGCAGGCCCGCCACGAAGCCCGGCGGAGCCACGATCTCCGCGCGTTGGATGTCCTTGGGCAGCAGCAAGACGCGCGGGCCGGCGACTTCCGCAGGCGGCAGGCTCGCGAGCTGTTCGAGCCAGGCGAGCACTTGGCGCGGGGCTGCCAGCCGCGTGCAGTTCGGCGTTATGGCGCCAAAGACACTCAGGGCGTCCACGCTGCCCGCCTGCCCGCTCGTGTCCTGGAAGGCACCGCGCCCGCGCTGATCGGTGGGGGGCTCTCCGACCAGCGCTACCAGGGCGACACGCGACGCTTTGGCCTCCGCTACCGCATGCACGAGGTTCATCGCGCCGCCGCCCGAGGTGACCATCACGACGCCCAGGCCGCCGCTCAGTCGGGCATAGGCGTCGGCGGCGCAGCCCGCGGCATGCTCGTGTTTGCACAGTACGGCCGACAGCTCCGGCCGTTGGCGTTGGACGGCCAGAAACAGATCCTCGATATTGGCCCCGCCCACCCCGAAGGCGTGCCGCACACCCAGGCGGACCAGGCATTGGGCGATCAACTCGACGACGTTCACCTCGGCTCCATTTCTTTCGCCTCGCGCAGCTGCGGAGGCCGCGTTCGCCCGCGATCTGCCGAGCCATGTGCAGAACGCATGCCAAGCCGTCGTCACCGGTGCAGCGGACACGGGCCGCCCTCCCGCGGACGCCGGCGAACGGCTTGCGCCGTCAGGCGCTCTCGGTGCAAGAGCTGCGGCTCTGCCGCCCCTGCGTCAGGCGGGGCCGGCTGCCGCTCGAGCCGGCACGGCATTTGCTCGGGCTGGCCGCATGAAACTGGAGATCCCTGCTACCGTCTCGGAGGTGATGACGCGCGACGTGGTCACCGTGGAGGAAAGCGACACGTTGTCGCACCTGCTGGCTTCGATGAAGAGCCTCCGCTTTCGACACTTGCCGGTGACCGACGAGGACCGCCTGATCGGTCTGGTCACGGAGCGCGATCTGCTCGCCATTGCCGACAGCAACCTGTTGCCGCACCAGGGAGAGCGAGATCGTGTCCTGCAGGAACGCCTCTGCGTGCGGGACATCATGGTCCGCCAGGTGATGACGGTGTCTCCGGACGCGTCCTTGCAGGCGGCCGGCAGGTTGCTCTTGAAGGAGCGCTTCGGTTGCCTGCCGGTCGTCGATGAGAAGAACGTGCTGCGCGGCATTCTCACCGCCAGTGACTACGTCGCGGCCATCGTCCGGGCAGCGGCGGAACGCGGCGCGAGTCTGCGCGAGTCCGG
>Ga0315912_10000936_pt1 | contig 41195 bp, 60 predicted proteins | sample VfabasoilMG_FD_204469 | JGI IMG/M metagenome (GOLD analysis project Ga0315912, IMG submission 204469) | Garden soil microbial communities collected in Santa Monica, California, United States - V. faba soil | ecosystem: Environmental > Terrestrial > Soil > Garden | place: USA: California... | reverse complement strand
GGCGCCAGCACTTTCAGGTCCAGGTCGGCGCGCAGATCCAGGCGCTGGCGCGGCAGGCGTGCTAACCCAGGCGGAGCGGCTGCTGATGCGGTGGACGCCGAGCGTCTACGCCGAGCGCCTGCGCTGCATCCAGCCGACCGGCAGCACCGGCGGGCCGTGGAAGCCGTGGGACTTCAACGAGTACGAGTACCTGCGGGAGATTCACGACACGCTGGCCGAGCGCGGCGTGGTGATGAGCAGCGCGCAGAGCGGGAAAACCGAAACCCTGGTCAATCGCGAGCTGCACGTGCAGCACGTCCACGGGCTCAACACCATGCACCTGTTCCCGGCGGCGAAGGAAGCGACCGACTTCAGCGCCGGCCGGTTCCAGCTCACGGTGATGAACAGCCCGCGCATCGCCGGCCTGCACGGCCTGGTGGATAACAAGGGCCACCGCGTGGCGGTGAACGGCAGCAACGCCTACTTCCGCGGGATGCAGAGCCGCACCGGGGTGAAGTCGAGCCCGGTCAATCTGCTGGCGGTGGACGAGTACGACTCCGGCGATCCGGAGATTATCGAGATGGCCCGCGACCGCCTGATGGGCCAGCAGGAAGGGCTGCGGTGGGAGCTCGACGTGAGCACGCCCGGAATGCCAGGCCGCGGGATTGATCACGCCTACCTGCGCGGCGATCAGCGGCGGTGGACGGTGCCGTGCCCGCGCTGCGGCGGCTGGACCGTGCTGGATTGGGTGGTGGGCGTGGGCCAGAGCGAAACCCTGAACGTGCAGCGCGACGCGGCCCGCGGCGCCAGCATCGGCTCGAGGTGCTGTGCTGGCCGGATCTGGCAGAGCGAGCGGCGCGCCGTCCTGGCTGCCGGGCGCTGGGTTGCGACCAACCCGCACGGGCTCTACCCGAGCTGGCATATCAGCGGGCTGCTGTCCACGCGCATGAGCTGGGACGCGGTGCTGGAGGCGCACGATCGCGCCCAGGCCGACCCGGACCCGCTGGTGATGAAGGCGTTTCACAACGGCAAGCTGGGGCTGCCGTTCGCGGAGAAGGGCTACAGCCTTTCGGTCGAGCTGCTGAAGCTGCACCAGCGCGCAGCGGCGGAGCGGCGTGGACCGCGCCTGGCGCCGCAGATCGCGGCCGGCGTGGACGCTGGAGTGCGCGGCCACTACCTGACCGTGCTGGCCCTGCATGACGACCTGAAACGTGAGGTGGTGCTGCACGCCGAGCACAGCGCGGACACCACGCAGATTGCGGTGCGCCTGGCCGAGTACCAGGTTGGCGCGGTGGTGATTGACGCGCAGCCCAACACCGAATCCAGCCGCAAGCTGCAGCGTGAGCTCTGGGATCGCGGCGTCAGCGCCTGGCTCTGCTACTACAGCGAGAATATGAAGGGCCGGGTGAAGTGGGACAATGAGGCGCCGGACGGACCGCAGGTGATCGCGCAGCGCACCGAACTGTTGAACGCGGTGGTGGGAGGGCTCGGCACCGGCACGATCGTGTATGCGCAGGATCTGGACGTGCAGGCGCTTGAGCACTGCGCCGCGCTCCAGCGCCAGACCGAAACGACGGCGGACGGCAACCTGCGCACCTTCTGGTCCAGCAACGGGCCAGACCACTACGGCCACAGCCTGGCCTACGCGCATTTAGCGCTGGAACAGGTGGGCGTGGCTGGTGACAATGCAGAGGACTGGAGCACCCATGGCATCGAAAGCGAACCGTAAGCGGCAGCAGCTCGAGGAAATCCGCGAAACAGCTGACGGCCCGCACGCCGACGGCGGCAAGTGGCACCGCGCCGGCGATCCGCGCACGGAGCCGGACCTGCTGGACGCAATCCAGGAGGGCGACGATCGGCGGTTCCAGCTCGAGCTCCAGCGCGTGCACGAGCGCCTGGGCTACACGTCGGAAGGCGTGCCCTTGAGCGGCAGCGCGATGGCGCAGCTGGCGGGCGAGGATCGCGGGTGGCAGCGCGCCGGCAGCAGCGCCTTCGACGCCTACCCGGATCGGGTGAGTATGAACACCTACCTGACCGAGCGCTTCCACGTGACGGGCCCGGCCAAGAACATCATCCGGGCGTACACCACGTTCACCTACGGCACGGGCTGGTGGCCCACCTTCAAGTCGAAGGCGCAGCAGGCGAAGTTCGACGCCTGGGCCGAGCTGGTGGAGTGGGGCGAACAGGTCACCAAGATGGTGCGCGAAACCTTCCTCTACGGCAGCGCGCCGACCGTGATCTACCCGCTGACGTGGGGGCCGAATGCGAAGAATCTCACCGATGCGCGCCGCCAGCCTGGGCTGATGCGGCCGCGCAGCGGCGTGCCGCCGACCTTCCGCGTGCTGCCTGACAGTCGGCTGCTCGGAATCGAAACGGGCGCCGGCGACTACATGAAGCCGCTGGCCTACAAGTTCAGCGACGGCAGCGGCGGCGAGTACCTGGTGGCGCCGCAGGACGTGATCCTGCCCACGACCGAAGCGCTGGGCACGTCGCTGCGCGGCGCGTCGGTGCTCACGCCCGTGCTCGAGTGGATCGTGCGCCTGGAGAAGCTGGCCAACAGCCGCTTCTACATGAACCTGACGCGCAGCCGCCTGCCGGTGGTGCGCACGGTGACGGGCGGAAAGCCGCCGACCACCAACGGCGATGTGAATGTCAACATCAAGAAGCTGCCGCCGGCTGGCAGCGTGGTCACCGAATACGGCGGCGTGAAGTGGGAAATGCCGGCCATGAACATAGACAGCTCTGGCGCTGCGGGGGACTGGCGCCTGCTGGTGCTGCTGATCGCCAGCGGCGTGGGCCTGCCCGAGTACCTGGTGCTGCAGGATGCGAGCAACAGCAACTACGCCAGCACGCTGGTGGCGAGCGGCCCGGCGCACTCCATGTTCCTCTCCTACCAGGAGATTTTCCGGGTCAAGCTGACGCGGCTGCTGAACGCCTGCGGCTGGACCGATTACACGCTGCAGCCGCCGCCGGTGGTGCCGCCGAATATCAAGGAGCAGGCCGCTGGGCACAACAGCCTGGTGGCTGGCGGGATCGAGTCGAAGCGCAGCGCGGCCGAGGCGATGGGCCTGGACTTCGACCAGGAGCTGGAGCGCATGGCGCAGGACGAGGAATCCAACCTGTTCGAAGATGAGGACGACCTGCCGCCGGCGCCGCCGGTTCCGACTCCGCCGCCGACTGACAAGGCGAAGGGCGCGGAGAAACCGGCGGCGTGATCCCTTCCGACGCGCCCTGGTGGCAGCGCATCCTGCGCGGCGTGTCCACCACTCCGATGCCTCACGGCCGGCTGCGCGGTGACGGCAGCCTGCCGCTGCCGGTGCGGCTCGGCCTGCCGCTGAACGAGTACCTGGAGGATCTGACAATCTGGCGCAGCATGGGCCTGGTCAAGTACGAGGGCGCCGTGGTGGTGGGCCTGCGCGAAGTCGCGCTGCAGCACGCCGGCGCCGCGCTCGCGCAGGTGCTGACCAGCGAGCGCGCCACGGTCACCGCCGCGATGCGCCAGGAGCTCGGCGAAATCATGGAGCGTGCGGTGAGCGGCACCTACTCCGACGTACTGGAGATCATGACCACCGCGGCCGAGCGGACGATTCAGCACCAGGCGCACCTGGCCGGCGAGATGGAGGACGTGTGGAATCAGTACCGCGGCAAGCTGGCCGACCTGCCGCCGTGGCGCGTGCCGCCGGTGGGCGGGTTCGAGCTGGCGACGCAGGCGAAGGATCCGAACTGGATGCTGGCCGACCTGTTCAAGGACGAGTACGTGGGCAGCGTGGCGCAGATCCGCCAGCAGGTGATGGGCGGCTACCTTTCCGGCCAGTCGGTGCAGGATCTGGCGCGTGACCTGAAGAAAACCTTTGGCGGCCAGGCCGCGGACTGGGCGCGGCTGTCCCGCACGTCGCTGCACCGGATCGGCGGCGAGTACGACCGCCACCTGCACGAGCAGAACAGCGACGTGCTGGCCGGCGTGAAGTTCATCGCCACCCTGGACGACATCACCTGCCCGATCTGCGGCGAGGAAGATGGCGAGGTTTACGACGTGGGCGAGGCGCCGCGGGTGCCGCTCCACCCGAACTGCCGGTGCAAGATCGGCCCGGTGACCAAGAGCGTGCGGGAAATCCTGGGCCTGGGCGCCGGCGGGAAGGTCGAGGATCCGGACGGGGTGCGCATGAGCATGGACGGCCTGGTGCCGAAATCCCTGGCCTGGCCGGAATGGATGGAGAAGAAGGAGCGCGAGGCGCCGGAGTTCGGGCTGCAGCCGCTGGGCGAGGCGACGTACCGGGCCTGGGTGGCGGGCAAGATCGCGCTGGGCCCGCTGACGGCGCGGGGTCGGGTGCGCAGCTGGCTGGTGTGGGACTGACCGGCGAGCTGGCACAGTGCCGAACCGCGGTTAGAACATGGGCATGACGGGAGCGGTGGCCAGTCGGCAGCAGAGCTCGGTGCGCGAGTTCGCCGCGTGGGACTCTCGCGTGCGCGTGCAGGAGGCGAAGGCGCCCGGCGGCACGACGGCCAAGGTGTTCACCGACGTGACGGTGCTGGGCCTGAAGTCGGAGAACTTCGGCAGCAACGGCAAGCCGCGCACCTACACGAAAGAGGCCGTCCAGGCCGCGATCCCGCTCTACGAGGGCGCCCGCGTGTTCATGGACCACACGCCGGCGTGGGAGCTGCCGAGCATCAACCGCCTGGCCGGCGAGCTGTCCGGCGTCTACTGGGACGAGCCGAGCCAGATGCTGCGCGCCAAGGAGCTGCGCATCGAAGTCACCGACCGCACCGCGCACGCGCTGCACCTGTGCGAGCAGAAGCCGCACCTGGTCGGCCTGTCGCACGACGTGACCCTGGCCTGCCCGACCGACGACGATAGCCAGGTCGTGGCGATCGTGTACGTGCGCTGCGTGGACCTGGTGCCGGGCGGCGCCACCACCGGCGGGCTGTACGAGCAAGCGGGCTGGAACCCTGACAAGATCGCGGCCGCGATGAAAGCGGCGGCCGCCGGCGCGCCGATCAACGGCGCTCCCACCGGAGACACCACCATGAACGAGCAAGAAACGAAACAGCTGCAGGCCCTAGAGCAGCGGGCCAACAAGGCCGAGGCCGAGGCCGCCGAAGCCAAGCAACAGCTGGCCGCGGTCAGCGCCAAGAACATCGTGGCCACCGCGCTCGAGCAGGCGGCCGATCTTCCGGAGGCGACGCGCAAGAACCTGCGCACCGTCATGGAAGCGACCAGCGGCCTGACCGCCGAGCGCGCCCAGGAGATGGTCAAGGGCCGCCGCGAGGAGCTGTCGGTGCTCGGCCTGCTGAAGCCGGCCGAAACCGCCGCCGCTCCGGTGGTCACGGGTGCTGGCGCCGGCGAGGCGACCAAGCCGGTGCAGGAGCAAGCCACCAAGGAGCAGGTGGACGGCGCGGCCAAGATGCTGCGCGAACAGGCCGGACGGGCCGCTGGCCTGAAGGGCGAAACCCTCAAGCACTACGTGGAGCAGGGCCGCTAATCGCGGTCCACCAAGGAGCACAGCACCAACATGGGCAAGTGGATTCCCCTTTACGGTCAAAGCCTCTCGGTCACCCTGGAGGCGACGGAAGCGATCGCCGCCGGTGATCCGGTCAAGCTGGCCACCAACGGCATCGCGATCGCCGGCGACGGCGAGGGCGTGTTCGGCGTGGCGGCAACGGCGATCGCCAGCGGCGCGGTCGGCACGGTCTGGCTGGACGGCGTCTACGACGTGACGTTCGGCGCCACCGTCGTGATGGGCGCGCCGGTCTACGCGGCCGCCACCGGAACGGTGGACGCCGGCACCGCCACCAACCCCGCGGTTGGCATCGTCGTGGACGCCGACGTGGCGAGCGGCGCCCGCGGCCACGTCCTGCTGATCAGCAGCCGCATGAATCAAGCGGTGCACGCCTAAGTCAACCCACCACGCACAAGGACCAAGCAACACCATGAGCATCAAGCTGACGAAACTGCAGGAGCAAATGCTGCGCTGCGCCGAAGGGCGCGAGCGCGAGCGGTTCCTGGCCCGCGTGATGGACTACCGCGTGCACGACTTCCTGGAAGCCTTCGGCACCAGCGACTACGCCAACCTGGTCGTGGACGCCGCGCACGTGAAGGCGCAGAAGGAGTGGGAGCAGGCCGGCGGAATCTGGCGCGATCTGGTCACGATCGGCCCGGGCGCCACCGACTTCAAGCCTGACAACTTCCTGTCGGCCGGCAACTTCGCGCCGCTCGGCGTGGTGAAGGAGCTGGCGATGTACCCGATGGTCAACGTGTCCGACCAGAAGGTGACGCTGCAGGTGCAGAAGCGCGGCGCGATCTTCGCCACCAGCATGGAGGCGCGGATCAACGAATCGTTGAAGCTGCTCGGCGGCTGGGCCAGCAAGTTCGTCAAGGCGGCGAACGAGGCGCTGGAGCAGCACGTGGTCTACACGATGATTGACCAGAACCCCACGATCTACGACAGCGTGGCGCTCTATCACAACGGCACCCACAAGAACGACGTGGGCAACGCCAACGGCTACACCCGGGCCGAGCTGATCCTGGCGATCAGCAAGATGTACGCGCAGACCGGGCTGGGCGGCAACAAAATCACGGTGCAGCCGAAGATCCTGCTGGTGCCGCCGGACAAGTACGTGGAGGCGATGGAGGACGTGTCCAGCATGGAGAAGCTGGCGCTGGCCGGCACCGCTTCCGCGCCGACGATCCAGGGCAGCAGCAACGCGCTGCGCAACCTGGACCTGAAGGTGGTCACCAGCCCGTGGCTGAGCACGAGCGGCGCCACGGACAACGCCTTCTACCTGTTCGGTGACCCGAAGAAGCAGGACGGCCTGCTGGTCGAGTTCCTGGGCGGGCGCGAGGCGCCGGAGCTGTTCAGCGAGGTGGAGAACTCCGGCTTCAGCTTCGAACACGACGCGATCCGGAACAAGGTGCGCCACGTCTGGGGCTCGGCCTGGCTGGACTACCGCACCACGGTGCGCGGCGGCGTCTGATCCTCCCCCCTGGGGAATGACTGACCGAAGCGGGCTGCGGCTGAGAGGCTGCAGCCCGCTGCCTTTCCTCCCGGGTGCTACGATGCCGGCGGTGGCATGGGCGGGAGAACGGACCAGCCAGTGCGGCCGCGGGCAACACGTAAGGGCCACGGCGTAAGCAGGCCGCTGATGAGCCGTGGAGCAAACCCTGAAGATTCCGACCGTGCCACCAACTCGCCGCTCTGGTGCGGCACCGCGTCCCGTGTAACAATCGCATCGTGACCTTCACCTACAGCGGCGACGCGCCCGACGCAGTGCACAAGGTGCGGCTGCTGATCGCGGACACCGAACAGGCGGACGCGGCCGGAGCCGATATTTACGTGTTCGAGGATGAGGAGCTGCAGACCCTGCTGGATCTGCACAGCGGCAACCTGTTCGCCGCCGCGGCCGCCGCGATCCGGGCGAAGATGGCCGCACTCGCGAGCGCGTACAGCATCAGCGCGGGCCAGCGCAGCGCATTCCTGACGGTCAGCGCCAGCACGCCGCTCGAGGCGCTGACCAAGCTGGCCGAGCGTTACGAGGAAAAGGCGCAGAGCGCCGACCCGACCGAACTGCTGGACTGGAGCGCGGAGGATCTGCGCGAGCTCGAGGATCTGGTGCCGCGGGTCTATCACCGCAGCGACAGCGAAGGCGCGGGCGTGGAGCTGGACTAGGCCGTGCGCACGCAGCGGCACAACAGCCTGGCGCCGGCTGCGCTGCGCGCCTGGAAGGATCGCGGCCTGAGCGTCACCGTCAGCTACTACCGCGTGGCCGCGGCGAGCGGCGCGGCGGTGAACTGGAGCGCGGGCACCGCGGCGGCCACGTCCACGAACGAGCCAGTGGACGGGATCTGGATTGACATCCCGGCAGAGATGCAGGGCATCATCGGCGGCGGCACCGTGATGCTGGACGGGATGTTCATCACGGCCGGCCCGCAGCTCGGCGCGCCCAGCACTCGCGACTACGTGGTGAAGGACGGCAAGCGCTACGAGGTGGGCGACACGGCGCAGCCACTCGGCGCTGGAGGGCTGTTCCTGCTGCAGATGAAGCGGACCCGCTGACCGCCATGCAGATCAGCGCCAGCCTTTCCCGTCAGCACCAGGAGCTGCTGCAGCGCACCGGCCGCAACCTGCAGAAGGTCAGCCAGCAGCTCACGCGCAAGCTCGCACTCGACGTCGTGGGCGAAATCCTGGACGTGCACCGCGTCCTCACTGGCCGATCGCGCATGGGCTGGGTGGCGATCATGCGCGCCCACGGCGTGCCGGTGTATGGCACTCCGCTCTACGGGGTGCGGCGATCGGACGGCCGCCTGATGAAGGCTCAGGACGTGGCTGCGGCGCAGCAGGAGGGCGAGCGCGCCGGCCGCGCCCGCGAAAGCCTGCTCGGCGGCGCCTTCGTGGTGACGATCGAAAACCCGGTGGACTACGTGGTGCACCTGGACCGCCGCCACCCGTTCATCCTGCCGTCCATCCGGAAGGTGCTGCCGCAATGGCGCGCCGAAGTCGCCAGCGCGATGCGCGAGCTGGGGAGGACGGGCTGATGGGCACGGCGCGCAGCTGGCAGAAGTACCCGACCGCGGACACCACGCTGGACGAGGCCACGCTGAACAGCGACGCCGCCAGCCACGCCGTCAACCTGGTGCGCAATCCCTACCTGCGCGCCTGGCGCGGCGATCGTCCGCTGTGGTGGGGCGGCCGCTCGAGCACGCCTGCGGTGGCGCCGGCGCGGGTGACGACGGCGGGCCAGGGCTATCGCGGCGGCGCGGCGCTGGACTGGACGATCAGCGCGGCCGACTCCGCCGCGCAGCTCGTGCAGGACATTGGCGGCGCGCTGCCGCCGACGATCGAGGGTGCGGCCGTCATGACCGGCTGGCCCGGGCTGACGGTCACCCTGCGCGCCAAGGCCAGCGCGGCCAGCCTGGTGCGCGCCTTCATCCGGCACGGCAGCACCGACTACGTGAGCGCCTGGCACAGCGGCGGCGGCGCCATGGAGGATCTGACCGTGACGCTGCCGCCCGCGGTGGCGGTGGCGGTTGGAGACAGCGTGCTGGTCGGCGCCGACTTCGGCACCAGCGGCAGCACCCAGCACGTCTACGTGGACCACGTGCAGGCGGTCCTGGGCGAGTGGAGCCACGGCCTGGTGCTGACGCTGGATCACCGGCTGCTCGCCGACCTGGGCCCGGCGCAGGCTTCCTGGACGCGGCGCAGCGAATCGGGCCTGCTGATGCTGGCGACGGCCAACCTGGACGGCGTGATCAGGTCAGGTGACGCCTTCGTGGACTACACGCCGGCCTGGTCCACGATCCTGGGCCAGAGCAGCGTGCGGGTGGCGGCCGGGTTCTTCACGCCGCACAACGCCGGCACGAATCTCTGGTCCACGACGCAGCTGCGCAAGATCACCGGCCTGGACTGGTCGAACGGCACCAGCCTCAGGGTGGCGGCGCAGAGCGGCCAGACCTTCGGCACCGCCGGCGGGCTGCTGCGCGCCAGCATCCTGTGGCTGCTCGAGCCGGTGAACGGGGTGGTGCCCTACCCGGCATGACCGCCTTGGCCCCCCGCTACGGCGGCGCCTGGAACACCGGCGAGTTCCTGGAGCCGGCCACGCTCAACGCCCGGCTGCGCGCTGCGCCCGGCAACCTGCTGCGCAACGCGGACTTCCGGGCGGCCCAGCGGGTGGACGCGAACAGCGCCACGTTCGCCTACTGGACCACGACCGGCAACGCCGACGCCAGCAACCCCAGGAGGCTGCTGCTGGACGCCGGCGAGTACGCGAGCCAGAACACCCACCTGCTGCTGGGCGCCGGCCAGGCGGGCCAGGACGCGCTCCTGGGGGCGATCCTGCGGCTGACCGGCAGCGGCGCCCGGGCGCGCATCACGGTCACCTGGGCCAGCGGCGACGCGGACACGATCGAGGTGGGCTCGGCCGACCTGCCGGCGGACTACGTGTTCGTGTGGGCGCCGACCAGCACCCGCGGCACCGCCACCGAGGCGACCTACCGGGTGGAGAACGTCGGCACCGCCGACCAGGTGGAGGTGCACCTGGCGGTCCTTGGCTGGGGCAGCCGGCACCGCGGCCCGCTGGTGCAGCGGGAAGGCAGCGGCGGCGGCGGCGTGGCCTGGGGCGGCGTCTACGACGGCGGCACGATGAAGGCGCTGGGCGGGGCGCGCCTGCTCCGCGTGGAGGACGTGCGGATCACGACCAGCGCGGCCGGCACCAGCGCCAGCACCACCTTCGACCTGGCCACCGTCGCGCCCGCGGGCACTTTCGTGAGCGGTGACCTGGCGCTGGCCTGGGCGGTCAAGGACAACGGAGAGGACCGGGTGGCCAACGTGATCGAGGCGAGCATCAGCGGCAGCACGCTGACCGTGCTGGTGCGCGCCGCCAACGGCCTGACCTTCGCCGGCGGCACCTTCGTGTGCAACGTGCTGGTGCTGATCGTGCCGGTGGCGCAGAACGTCGGCAGCCGCGGCGCGAGCAAGAGGGCGCACCCCTATGGCTGATGCCTTCGCCTGGGCCACGGCCGCGCCGTTCACCGCGCTGACGCCGGCGAACATGAACCTGGCGCGCCAGAGCGGCGCGGTCAGCTCCGTGGTCAACGGCTTCTTCCGCGGCGCCGACGCCAACGGCCGTCCGTGCTTCTGGGACTACTACACCACCGGCGGCGGCGTGGTCGCTGGCACCACAACCGCGGGCGAGTTCGAAACCTGCGGCCGCGGCGTGAAGCTGTCAGGCGGCACGGCCGAGCTCTACCAGGACCAGTACGGCCTGCTGCAGGAGGGCTGGCGCGATCAGTACGTGACGCTCAAGGTGCGAGCGCTGCGCCTGACTAACAACTGGGAGGTGCTGCTGGATTACGGCGCCGGCGGCACCAGCACGGTGCTGGCGGGCAGCGCGCTCGGCGCATTCGAGGATCGAGCAATCACGCTGCAGGTTCCGAACACCGCGGACAAGCTGCTGATCGTGCTGCGCTGGACCAACGCCAGCGGCAGCGTGGTGTTCGACCGCGTGCAGCTCACGGCTGGCCAGGCAGATCCTGGCTGGCTGACCGACGCGGCCGAGCCGCCCGTGCTGCATGAGGGCTACGTGGATAAGGACGCGGCGACGTGGACGGAGCAGCGCAGCGTGCGCCTGGTGCTGCTCGCCGGCACCTGGTCCGGGCTCAACGGCCTGACCAGCAAAGTGAATACGGAGGACTTCACGGTGGCGGCAGACTACTGGCCGACCGGCACGGCGCGCACCGATGCCGGCACCGCCGGAGACGAGGTGACCGCCTACGTCGGGGTGAACGGACCCGAGGCGTCCAACAATCACCGCGTGCACTGCCTGCCTGGCGGCAACACGCAGGCGCTGACCGGCAAGCCCACGGCTGGAATCCGAAGCCCGACCAGCATCAGTTTCGGCACCGGCGACCTGGACTACTTCAGCCTGGTGTTCCAGTCGGGGCACGGCCCTGATCCGCCGACGCGCAGGGCGTATCCTGGCGGGCCATGAGCGTACGCCTGGACGATGCCGCCGCGGTGATCACCAACGCCGTGGCGGCCGCGCTGCTCAGCGTGCAGGTGAATCTGCGCGCAGAGGGCGTGCCCGCCGCCGGCACCGCAGGCGACTGGGCCGAGCTCGACCTGCGCTGGAGCCCGAACGCCCGCGGCGCGCAGATCGAGCGCACCGGCTGCGCGGGCCGCCTGACCTGCTACCTGAAGGTGGACCAGGGCGCGATCCGCCGGGCCGAAACCGTGGGCCAGGCCGTGCGCGCCGCGCTGGTGGCTCAGAACCTACCCGTGTATGGTGGCATCAGCGGGACGCCCGGCGACCTGCAGGGAATCCTGCAAGCCGTGGACTTCCTGCACGCGACGCTGGGCGAGAATGCCGGCGAAATCATCACCGAGAGCACCTTCAACCTGATCGAGCGAACCTGACATGGCAACCCGGAACCTTCGCGACGGACGGATGCGCCTGGTGGACGGCAACGGCACCCCGGTGACGAAAGAGGTCACGCTGATGGAGGGCGACCTGCAGTGGGAGATCAAGCAGAACACGATCACCGTCAAGGATCGCGGCCAGCTCGACCACTTCCGCAAGGGTGATGAGGAGGGCGTGGCGGGCAGCGCCAGCTTCAAGTTCGTGGAGCACTTCAACAGCGGCAGCGGCAGCATCACGGAGTTTCTCCTGTTCCTGGGCGCCTACTCCGCGAACGTCAGCACGACCAGCGGGAGCGACAAGAAAACGCTGCACGTCGAGTTCTACGTGGACGATCCTGGCGGCGGCACCGACGAGCTGATCAAGTTCACGCACTGCGCGATCACCGGCATCACTCACGGCCAGGGCGACGAGTACGACAAGATCGGCTTCACCTTTCAGTCTCTGGATCCGCTGCCGACGTTCAGCAAGACGAACTACCCCTAACGGCTAGGGGTCTGATCCGAGCGCGCCAGCAGGGGGTGCGCGGCGGGCGCTGTCCGGGGGGGCGGCGCCCGCTTCTATTTCAGCGCGGGCCGGCGGCTAGACTGGTGGCGGCTTGTATGCCGTAGCCAAGAACTCACAACAACTACGGATTAAAGGCGGCTGCCTGAGGGCTTGCTGACCAGAGGGGGCGCGGGGGAACCTGCGCTCCCTCGCTTCAATTCCGCCGCGGGCGGCTGCTACGCTGCGCGGCATGAAGCTGTACGGCAAGACCTACCATTCCGAGGCGCGCCCGCTCGAGCTCACCATGCTGAACGGTGAGAAGATCGTGCTGACGATCGCGCCCGTGCCGGCTGATTTCCAGGAGACGAGCGGTGACCTGCTGCCCGAGCCGCAGGTGCCGCGTGACGTGGCGCGCAACAGTGCGCGGGCCGTTGTCAGAGATCCGAAAACGCAGCAGCCGATCTTCGTGGAGAATCCCCACGACCCGGCCTACCAGCTGACCATGAACCGGCTCTATCGCTGCCGGCTCTCGCGCACCGTGCAGACCGCGCTGCGCGCCGACAAGAACGTGGAGTGGGCCACCCCGGAGCCGGACTGGGCCGCGATCACCGACGTGGTGCAGCGCCGGCGCACCGCGATGGACTACTACCTGGCGCTGGCGGACGAGATGTACGCGGCCGGCCTGGGCCAGGTGCAGCTGCTCGCGATCATCCAACAGGCCAGCCAACAAAGCGGGAATGCGGTCAGCGAAGGCGAGGCGCTGGCCGCCGCGACCTTTCCTGCTCGAGCGGGATCTGGCGGCGAGCAAGAGCGGGCCGCCACCGCTTGACCTGGAGAAGCACGACCGCACCCTGGCCTATCTGATCTGGCGGGCGTGCGAGCGGTGGAGGCTGTGGCCGTTCGACTGGGCGACGTTGCCGCAGGAGCAGCGCGATCTGGTCATGGCCTACGAGCAGGTTAGGATGCGGGAGGACGTGATGCTGCACGGGTTCAGGACCGTGCCAGACAAGACGCCTCCGGCCAGTGAAGGAAACCGCCACCCTTGAGTTTCGCAGCGAGAGCCAGCAGGCGCTGGACGGCATTAAGCGGCTCGAGGGCAAGCTGGACGAGCTGGGCCAGCAGAGCGCCAGCATGGGCGAGCGCGCCGCGTCCAGCACCGGCAAGTGGGTGAAGGGTCTGGTGGGCGTCGCCGCCGCCTACGTCTCGGTGCGCGGCGCGATGAGCTTCATGGGCAGCAGCCTGAAAGCTCACCAGGATCTGGAGCAGGCGATGCTGAACTACCGGATGGAAACCGGGGCGAGCGCCGCCGAAGTGGACGCGCTGCGCGGCAGCGTGCTCAAGATGGCGAACGATTCCGGCATCGCCATGGCCGACGCCTTCAGCGCGCTGAAGGAAGTCACTGGCGCAGGGTTCGCGCCGGACGCCGGCGGCCTGGGCGTGCTAGCGGAGGCGATCAACCTTTCGAAGATCGCGGCGCTCGACCTGGACACCGCGGTGAACATGGTCAACCGCACGATGCTGGCCTACGAGCTGACCGCGGACCAGGCGGCGCGGGCCACCAGCGCGCTGTTCGGCGCGACTCGCGACGGCAACCTGCAGATGGAGGAAATCGTGCGCAGCTTCCAGATGGTGGCGCCGGAAGCGCGGGCACTGAACCTGCAGCTGGAGGACGTGGCGGCGTCGCTGGTGGTCCTGACCAACGCAGGCCGCACCGGCAAGCAAGCCACGGCCGAGCTGGGCGCGGTGTTCAACACCCTGATCAAGCCGGGCGAAAAGCTGTGGGAAGTGATCGACCAGCTGGACCTGAAGATGCTTTCCGCTGAGGCGATCCGCGAGCACGGATTCCTGCCCGCGCTGCAGGAGCTGCGCGAAGTGATGGACTTGCAGCCGGAGTCGTGGGACTGGTTCCTGCAGTTCTTCGGCAGCGCCGAGTCGGCCATGGCCCTGAGCGAACTGGTCAAGAGCACCGAAGATTTCAGCGCGACGCTGGAAAGCCTGGCCGCGAACAGCACGGCGGCGGCCGACGCGGCCGCGATCCTGGACAGCGGATTCACCGGCACGCTGGCGCGGCTCGGCGCGACGTGGACCAACACCAAGGCGCTGATCGGTGAGGGCCTGGCTGCCATTCTGATCGGCCCGCTGCAGCGCCTGCAGGAAGGTCTGGACGAGTTCAGCATCGGGCTGGAGCAGATCAAGGAGAAGTACCGCGCCGTGATGGCTGCTGGCGGGACGGAGGCCGAGGCGAGCCGCGCCGCGTGGGATGAGTTCGTGGTGCAGTGGCAGACTCACATCATCCCGGCGCTCGAGGCGGGGTGGGATATGTTGAAGGATAAGCTGGCCACTATTCCATGGTCGCAAATCCTGCAAGACACGGTGATCGGCGCGTTCAAGCTGATGATTGACGTGCTGCAGGGGCTGTGGAATTCCTTTTGGGAAAACCTGCCGAGCATCGTGGCCGGCGCGGTGAAGCTGGCGCTGGATCTGGTGGTGGGATTGTTTGATGGAATCCTGCAAAAGTTTACGAGCATGATGGACGGTCTGTTGGGCTACCAGTCTGCCCTATCCGCCTTGATCAACGGCAGGAGCGACGGCAAGCAGTACGGCGGCGAGGTCGGCCGCCAGTACGGCGGCATGATCGGCGCGCCCGACCGCGTGCCTGCGCGGCTCGCCGTCGGCGAGCACGTGATGCGGCGCGAGGTCAGCCAGTCGCCCGGCATGGGCGACCTGTTCAACGCGCTGAACACCATGGGCCCGGCCGCGCTCAACGTCTACCTGCCGAACGTCACCAACAGCGCGACGGCTCTGCAGGTGGCGCCGCGCCTGGCCAGCGGCATGAGCCGGTTCGGCGGCGGAGGGATGCGGTGAGCTTCACGATCACCCGCGGCGGCAGCAGCGTGGTCCTGCCCAACCCGGTGCGCGGCAACATGGACGGGCTGCGCCGGCTCCAGGTCAGCGCTGAAAGCATCGGCGGCACCTTCTACGCCTACGACCGCGGCGCCAACGTGCGTGAAATGTCGGTGCAGTGGGAGCTGAAAACGGTCACGCAGCGCGACGCCCTGCTGGCCTTCTTTGACACCGTGGCCGTCGGCATGAAGAACACCGTGGACCTGTCCTTCACCGACTGGCGGCCGGTCGAGTTCGGCGGCAGCGGCGGCGCGATCGCGCTCACCGGCTGGCGCTTCGCCACGCCGACGCTGGAGCCGGTCGAGACTCACAACGGATTCTTCCGCGTGTCGGCGGTGTTCCGCAGCAACTGAAGTGCGCACGATCCCCGGCAACCCTCACCTGCAGGCGGGCCAGGAGGTCCACTGGATCGTCAGCATTCGGTGGCGCAGCCAGGGCGGGCTCTACGCGCTGACCGAATGGTGCGACCTGTCCGACCGCAGCATCCCGACGCCGCGCCTCTACACCGGGTTCGCCGCCGGCACGGTGCAGACCGAAGCGCTGCTGCGCAACCTTTCGCCCATCAGCATCACCGGCGACGTGCGGCAGGAATCCAAGCTGACATTCGAGGTGGACCCGAACCGCCCGCTGGACAGCAACGGCGCCAAGTTCTTCCGGGACTTCTTCAGCGCCGCCTACCCGCCCGAGTACGCCGACGTATTTGTGAGCTGCGCGCTGGGCGTGGACGCGAGCCGCGTGTCGGTGCTGCTCTGGTCCGGCGCGATCGAGGCCGTGGAGGTGAGCGAGGATCTGGTGCGGCTGCACTGCGTGGATCAGTCGCGCAAGCTGATGTTGCCGCTGGCGCAGCGCGTGGACACCGCCACCTACCCTGGCGCCGACGCCGGCGTGGTCGGGCAATCCAAGCCGATCGCGCTGGGCGAGGTCACCGACTTCACGCCGCAGCCTGTGGTGCAGCAGTTCCTGACCGCGCTGGAGAATCTGCTGTACGAAACCGACGTGAGCATGACGGTCGGGAGCACCAAGGACTTCCCCGACTCTGGCACCGTGGTGGTGGACGACGAAGAAATCACCTACGCGAGCAAGACCGACACGACCCTGGACGGCCTGACCCGCGGCACCGGCGGCACCGTTGCGGCCGAGCACGTGAGCGGCACGCTGGTGTTCGCCGGCACCGCGCAGACCGTGGCTGGCTCCACGATCCACGGCCCTCTGTTCCTGCTGCACGGCAAGGCGCTGGATGCCGCGGCGGTGGTGCGGGCTGTGCGGGCCTACGGCGGAAACGGCCTGCAGGCGTCCGAAGTCTCGCCGGCGGACTGGGTGGCCGAGCTCAACCGCGTGGCCGGCGCGGTGCTCGGCCTGCGCAAGGCGTGGCCGCAGAACCCTGACCAGGCCGCCGACCCTGCCTTCTACGCGGTCGAGCTCGACGCGCTGGCGGCGAGCAATCAGACCGCCACCGGCACCAAGGCGCTGGGCGCGCACGCCGACTTCACCGAAACGAACTTCGCCCTGGTCTACAACGGGTTCCGGCTCCAGGTGCACCGCGTCGCCGATATCACGCAGGTGGGCCGGCAGCGGATCGAGCGCGCCTACGTGCTGGTCGAGTACGCCAACCTGTCGAACCCGAGCCAGGGCGGCCTATTCGTGCCGAACAATGGCCAGAGCACCAGCGTGTTCTGGTACGACGCCGCCGGCGCGGCGCACAACCTGGGCAGCCTCTACCCGGAGAACGAGCCGCTGTCGGAGCAGATCAACGACCCGTCGCGCACCGTGCGCACGCGGGCGATCGAGGACCAGCACCGTCACAACCTGAGCGGCGGAGTCGGTGGCGGCGGCCCTGAATCCACGGTGGTGTCCATCTCGCCGGCCGGATTCCGCAGCCTGGCGCTGCCGACCAACGGCAACGTGAGCCCGACCGGAAGCGGGAACTATGACATTCCCAGCGTGACGAGCATCGCGGCCGACAGCTCCACCAACGTGCGGCTGGGCGCGAACTTCGACACGGGCACGGCGCCGTTCCGGTTCCGCTATGACGACGAGTACGCGCTGCTGGTGCACGCCTTCCGGATCTGCACGGCTTTCCGCTTCACCTACGGCAGCATGAACCTGGGCAACCTGCAGCTGCCCACGGCCAAGCTCGAGGGCGGCAACGGCACGGTGTTCGCCGGCACGCAGGCCGAAGTGCAGCCCGACGAGTACGCGGTGAGCGGCAGCATGAGCAACCTGGGCTTCGCCATGTTCTGGCCGCCGGTGCTCGAGGCGTGGGCCACCAATGACCAGATCGCCGCCGGCCAGCAATACAACGACCAGATCACCTACGTGGGCGATCTGCGCGTGACCCTGGCCGCCGACGCCGAGGTGCTGCCGACCACCTTCCTGTTCAGCGTGCCCACGAACAGCACGGGCAGCGCGTCCAATGCGAACGGCAACGCGGCGTGCAACGGCCTGAAGCCGGCCAGCGACGTGTCCGCGCCGTGGACCACCGGCCGCGTCTACTACGACGCGCCGAACGGCACGGCGAGCATCAAGCGGGCGACGCTGTGCTGGGTGGGGCCCGCCGGCGCGAACGTGCGGTGGACCCGCAGCAACGGCACGGTTATCACGAACTTCAGCCGCGGCAACCTGCGCGACCTGGTGAGCCTGGGCCTGACCGTCGCCGACCTGAAGGACAGCTATCTGGAAATCACCGGCGGCGTCGGCGCGGGCCTGACCTGGGCGCGCCTGGTGCTCGAGTACGAGGGCAGCCTGTCGAACACCGACACCGAAACGGCGCAGCGTTATAGCTCGCTCAAGGCTTTCGACGTGACGGAGTTCATCACGCCGGACGACTGGGACAGCCTGCTGGGAACGGGCAGCGACCGCAACAGCGTGCGCATCACCAGCGCGCTTTCCACCGGCTCCTTCAACTCGAATGAGCGGAACAACGACTCGCTGTGGATCCTGCGCGTGTCGCTGCTGATCCAGGCGGCGCCGCCCGTCACGCAGCTGGCGGGCAGCGTGGGCGTGACCTACCGCGGTCTGATCGGCGCGAATGCCGCGGCGGCCGAGTCCCGCGCCGCCGGCGATCTGCTGCTGGCGCTGCTGACCAGGCCCGAGTACCTGAACGTGGGCGGCACCGAATACTTCCCGACCGATGGCTGGCTGAAGCGCAGCACGTTCTACAGCGACCAGGGCGGGCCGACCGTGCTGCTGAACGGGGTCTATCGCGACGTGCAGGATGCCGTCGCCGTGCTGGCTGACATGGCCGACCAGGCGCGGCACCTGCTCTACTGGGAAGGCGGGCAGCTGAAAATGCAGCCATTCCGGATCAGCGGCTGGGGCGCCGCGGTCCAGAGCTTCACCGACGATCACCTGCTGGAGCCGCCGACGCGGCCCAAGCGCGGCGCCGAGTCCATCCTGAACAAGCTGCTGGTGGAGTACGACACCGACCACGTGCGGCGCGGATTCCGCAGCACGATCACGCGGGAGAACGCCGGCAGCCAGTCGCTCTACGGGGCGCGGCGCGACGCCGTGCTGCCCATGAGCGCGAACGACAAGAACACCGTGGACGACCCGGTGGCGGTGCAGGATCAGCAGGCCACCGACCTGGCCGACAGCTACCTGGGGCGCTTCGCTCTGCCGGCGCAGCCCGTGATCTTCGACGTGCCGCTGGTCGGCCTGGCCGTGGAGCTCGGCGACGTGGTGGCACTCGACTCCAGCGCCTACACTGCGGCCAAGGTGGAGGTGGCCAGCATGGAAATCATCCCGGGCTTCGGCAAGCTGGACCAGGTGCGGATCACTGGCCTGGAGCGGGCGTGAGCCGCGTGTACGTCGGCGCCGTGGGCCTGCGCGTGCGCGTGCAGACCACCCTGGACCTGGTGGACGAAACCCCGACCACGTGCAAGATCAAGGTGAAGAAGCCGAGCGGCGCCGAGGTGGATTGGACGGCCACGGTCGAGGCGCCGGCGAGCGGCGGCGTGATCTATTTCGACACCGTGGCCGGCTCGCTGGACGAGGTGGGCTCCTACCGCCTGCAGGCGCTGGTGCGCCGCAGCAGCGACGCCGCCGACCTGCCGCTGGGCGAAACCGCCACCCTGGAGGTACACCAGGCATTCCAATAGAGTGAGGCAAGCATGACCGCAGCCAGCGTCCAGATCAGCGAAACGAACGGCACGAGCCCGGGCAGTGTCACCGACGGCATCACGAATGCCAACATGGGCAGCACCGACGCGCCCAACCTGAACCCGACCACCTACCCGATCACCGCCGGGAATAACTCCTACGAGAAATATCTGCGGCTGCGCGTGGTGGCGATGAACGACGCGGTGAAGATTGACAACCTGCGCGTGTACGCGCCGGGCGCCACCTTCCCGATCGGCACCGGCACCTACGTGAAGACGAGCTGCACGCCGAGCGGCTACGCGGCGCAGAGCTACGGCACGCCCGTGGCGTCGGTCAGCGCCAAGGCCGTGGTGAACCTGCCGACCAGTGAGCCGGCGAAAAACCTGGGCATCGGCGGCAGCCTGGCCGGCACCTTCACCGCCGCCGGCTATTCGGACTATGCGGTGTTCCAGGTGCAGACCAACGCGGCCGACACCGCCGGCTCCACGATCACGCTGCGCTTCCGCTACGACGAGGTGGCGTAGTGGGCGAGATTCCGGACCAGACCCTGCAGCAGGCGTGCGGGCTCGCGCCCGTCATGCCTGCGCAAGAGTCGCTGCGCTGGGTGGCGCAGCTGCGCGACGGCACGGTGATCCACCAGTACGACGCGCTGGGCGCGCAGGCAAAGTTCGCGCTGCTGCCGCCTGGCCAGGTGGCGGTGATCTGGCTGCACGCGCTGCTGCCGATCGAGGGTGCGGCGGTGCAGTTCGTGGACGTGCTGGCCGCGATCCTGCACGTGCCGCCTGGCGCGCAGCCCGAGCTGATCTACCGCGGCGGCTTGGATCTGAAGATGAGCGGCGGCGTGATCACCGGGCAGCAGGCCGCGCCGCGGCAGCTGCTCTGCGGCTGGCGCTTCCACGACGGGAGCCGGCGCGAGTGCTGGGTGCTGGTGCAACCGGACGGCACCGCGCACGTCGGACTGGATCCGCAGCGACCCTGGCGGGTCTAGGGGCCGCCGGTGTTCGGCAGCCGCCTCCTGCCGATCGAGGCCGGCTTTCGCTCGGCGAATGACCTGGCCGCGATTGACGCGCTGTTCACGCACGAGCCGGATGCGTGGGACAGCGTGGCCGAGCAGTGGCTGGAGTTCGACCACCAGCACCAGGGCTCGAGCGGCACCGCGTCGGCGCGCCTGGACCTGTACCGCTTCGACACGGCGCAGCTGATCGCCAGCATTCCGATTGACAGCACGGTGGACTGGGCGCCGCAGCGCTTCGACCTGGCCGCCGTGGCGACGTTCCAGGGCGGCGGCACCTACTACTACACGCTCACGCAGACCGCCATGGGCGCCGGCGCCGGCTTCATTCGCATTCGCAACGTCGGCGTGCGCTACGGCGTGGCGGCGCCTGGCAGCCCACTGGTCGAGCCGTTCCACGTCGGCCAGACCGTGGGCGAGGCGCGGCCGCTGTCGCTGTTCGCGCTCTGGCCCATGAAGGCGTACCCGGCCGCGGGCGCGCTCGCGCCGGTCTGGCCGACCAGCCTGCCGACCAAGGACCGCTACTGGATCAGCATGGCCGGCCGGGACGGCACCAGCACCAGCGACGCCTGGGCCGAAGTCGAGCGGGCGACGCTGTGGCGCTGGGATCCGGCGCTGGACGGCGGCGCGGTCAGCATGGCGCTCGAGGTGGCCGGCGAAATCGTGCCGACGCTCGGCGCCGGCGAAACGCCGCGCTACCACCTGGCGCTGTTCTACGCGAGCAGCGGCGACCTGGTGCGCGGCAGCATCGTGGACGTGGAGGTGTCCGGCACCATGCTGCTGACCAGCGGCGCCTTCCTGGTGCGCCCGAATGAGGACGTGGTGGCCAAGGTGCGGCGCGTCGCCGGCAGCACGGGCAGCCTGAAGTACGTGGCGGTGCGCCTGGTGGTGACGGTGACCGGCGGCGCGAGCAGCCCGCTGGTGCGCAGCTGCTCGGCGGAGGCGCTGACCACGCGGCGCGCCGAAGTCACCGGCGCCACCTGGTCGAAGTCGGGCGATGGCCAGCCGCACGTGCACGGCGCCGTGGACCACCGGACCTACCTGGAGGCGTCCATGGCCAACAGCGGCAGCGGCGGCCAGGCCGAGGCCCGCCTGCGCAACGGCGCCACAGCGACCACCCTGGCCACGCTGGTGGAGGCTGGCGCCACGAAGGTGCGCGCCCGCAGCGCCGACCTGCGCGCCACCATGGAGGCGGACGGCGTGGCACTGGACGATCCGCTGGCGCCGCACGACTGGAACGGCGAGGTGGACGTGCGCGGCAGCACGGCCGGCGCGAAGGGCGACGTGACCGCGGCGCAGCTGATCGCGACGGTGCGCAGCGACCCGATCAGCGACCTGGCCAGCCTGGGCGCGGGCTGGGTGCTGTTCAAGCCCAGCCGGGACGCCGACCTGGCGGCCGGGTGGAAGATGCCGAGCACGAAGAACGCCGACCAGGCCGCGCTCTGGCGGATCTTCAAGGCGGCGACGGTGGACCAGAGCTGCGCCTGGAGGATCGCGCTGCCGGTGAACCTGGACCGCGCCGACCAGTGGCGTCTGCTCGCCCGGCTCCAGCAGGACCAGGCCGCGCAGTGGCGGCTGCACGGCGTGCTGGATGAGGACCGGCTGATGCGGTGGAAGCTGCAGGAATCCAGGAACCTGAACCGCACCGTGCTCTGGCGCCTGACTGGCGCCCGGAATGAGAACCGCAGCGCCAGCTGGGTGACGATCGGCTTCACGACCAGCACCTACGATCGCGACGGCGCGGCGACGTGGCGGCTGGCCCTGGTGCCGCAGCTCGACCGCGCCGCGCAGTGGCGCCTGGTGATCGCGGGCGGGTTGTGACTGTGCGAGGTGGCCTGGCGCGTCGCGCTGGGCAAGAATCTGGACCTGTCCGCGGGCTGGCGCCTGACGCTGCCCGGCGGGCCCGGCGTCAACGTGGACCTGGGCGCGCAGCTCCGGATCAGCGCGCCACACGACGTCCAGTGCGCGGCGGGTTGGAAGATGCCGACCACGCGCAGCCAGGACGTGGCGGACCAGTGGCGCCTGCACCTGCTGCGGACGCTCGACGCCGCCGACCAGTGGCGGCTGAACGCGCCGAAGAATCAGGACAGCGCCGGCACCTGGCGCCTGGCCACGGCGCCGCAGCGCGACGCCGCCGCGGTGTGGCGCCACCTGGTCGGGCGCAACGCCGACCTGGCCAACGCCTGGATTGTGACCGGCACGACGGCCGCGCAGGCCGCGGCGCAGTGGCGCGTGAGCCTGGCGCGCAACGCCGATCGGAACTGCTCCTGGCGCGTGCAGCCGGTGGACGTGGCTGGCACGATCAGCGACCTGGCCACCTGGGTGGTGGTGCCCGAGTCCAACGTGCTGGTGCGCTCGCGGATCCAGGAACCGTCCGTTACGCTTTCCAGCGTGATCACCACCAGCGTGACCCTGGACAGCCCGGTGCCGCTGGTCGTCACCGTCACCAGCAGGATCGGCACGTGATGAGCGCCACCGGCCTGCTCTACGCCGTCGCGCCGCCCGTTGTCATAATCGGCATTGGCTCGCTGGCCGCGCTCGAGCTCGAGGGCCTGGGCCTGCCGATCGGCATGGAGCATTTGACCGGCGGGCTGCTGGCCTACCTGATCATTCGCGAGGTGCTGAAGGACCGGCGGGAGAAGCGGGCCGCAGCAGAGCCTGACCGGCGCCTGGCCGAGCAGATTCAGATGGTGGCCTACATGAGGGAATCCACCGAACTGCTGCGCCAGATCAAGGACGACCAGAAGGAAATCGCCCAGGTGACGAGCAACTTTCGGGAGCAGGGCGGCTGCCCGTGGATGGACGCCGACAAGTCACGCGGGCTGATCGAGGCCGTGGGGCGGTCGGGCAAGTCACACCACTGAGCTGGCACGGTGCGGGTGCGGGCGTAGATTGACGCCATGAAACACCCCGACTCCCGAGCGCCCGGCTGGCGCAACCCGATCGCGCTGCTGGCCGTTCCGTTCCTTCTGATGGTGATGGCCCTGGGCGCGTGCGACCTGCTGGGCGCCGGCGGCGAGCCAGACCCGGCTGCCGTGGAGCAGCTGGACGAGGCGCGGGCGAAGTACGAAGCGACGGTGGCCGAGATGCTGGCGCTGCAGGCGGCGGTCAAGGCGGACGGCGTGACGCCGGAGCTGATCGAGCGCCTGGCCGCGCAGGTGTCGGCGGTGGCCGAAGCGAACAAGGACGTGCAGGAGGCGCTGGCGCTGCTGCGCGAGCAGGAGGACGAAGGCGGGAACCCTGCCTGGCTGAACCTTCTGATGATCATGGCCGGGCAGCTCGGCGTGGATCTGGCTTGGCGCGGGATGCCCAGCAAGGGCGCCGGCGGGCTGGCGCGCAAGGCCGTGACGGGCCGAAGTACGCCGCGATCGAGGACCGTTTAGCGGTCTGCGGATTTGGGCATGGGCCGCGGCGCTTGTGGTTGGGCGCCGCGGTTTTCTTTTGTCAGACCAGGCAGGCGGCGCGCACCTGATCCACGTGGGCGCTGAAGATGGGATCGGCGGCCATGCGCGTGCGCACGCAGCGGATCCCGTACACCACGGTGGAGTGATCGCGGCCGCCGAGCAGCGCGCCGACTTCCGGCAGCGACAGGTCGGTGAGCTCGCGCAGCAGGAACATGGCGAGCTGGCGGGCTTCGACCAGGGAGTGGCTGCGCCGTTTCGTGACCATGCGGGAAACCGTCACGCCGGTGGCCGCAGCGCAGGCATCCAGGACGCGGTTGGGGGTGAGGAGATGGGACGGGTCAGGCATGGGGATATCCTGTTGGTTCCCGGCGCCTTCCTCAAGTTATCAACAGGCGATCAAACGCCCGTTTACATTGTGGAAAACTCAGCCTTTTTTGTGGAAAACCTGGCAGAGCCCGTGGAGAACTTGACCGATTGGCAGCAGAATGCCAGCAGATTGACGGCAATCGGTTGCCTTTCGCGGACGCTCGGCCCTTATGCCGTAAGGACTTAGGACCGTCAATCGCGCTCAGATAAAGACTAAGAAGAAGATTAAGAGTAGGAGGCCCGCGTGGTCCTGGCCGTGCACGGTGACGGATTCCCCTTTCGGGTTTTCCCTGGAATCCGATCAAGCCCAGACCGTAGCCTGCCGATGCTGGCACAGCTGGCATACCCATGACGCAACAACCCGAAACCGATTCATCCACGCCGCTGGTCGGCGTGCACGTAGAAAACTTCAAGCGCCTGCAGCTGGTCGAACTCACGTTCGACGAGGCCGGCGTGATGCAGGTGCGCGGCCCGAACGAGCAGGGCAAGAGCACGCTGCTGCACGCAATCGCGATCGCGCTGGGCTACGGCAAACTGCCGGAGCAGCCGATTCACGAAGGCGCAGACCGCGCCGAGATTCGCCTGACAATCGGGCGCGGCAAGGACCAGCTGGTGGCGCGCCGGATCTGGACCGACCCGGCCGACCGCACTCGCACCACGTTCACGCTGACCCGCGCTGACGGTGCGAAGTACCCGCGCCCGCTCGAGGTGCTGGAGAAAATGGTGAGCCAATCGGCGGACCCGGTGGCGATGATGCGCCTGCGGCCGCAGGATCTGGCGCAGCAGGCGCTCGAGCTGGTGGACGTGCCGCTGGACCTGGCCAAGCACGCGAGCCTGCTGGAAATCGCGGAGCAGCGCCGACGCGACAGCGGGCGCGACGTGGCGCAGCGCGAGGGCGCGCTGAAGGTGATGCAGGAGCAGGCCGCTGGTGCGCCCGACGCGCCGGTGGACACCACCGCGCTGGCCGAGCAGCTTTCCGATCTGACGCGGGCCACCGCCGATCGTGCGGCTCTGGTGCGCGAGATTGCGCAGCGCGATCAGGCCGTGGCGCAGGCGGCGGCCACGTTCCAGCGGGCGCAGAAGGCGGCGGAGGAAGCGCTGGCCGCGCTGCACCGCGCCGAGAATGAAGTGCGCGACGCCGCGCTGAAGCACACGCAGGCGCGTGAGTCGCTGGAGTCGGCGCAGGCCGTGCTCAACAGCACGCCGGAACCGGACGGCTCCGCGATCCGCCAGCAGCTGGCCGGCGCGAAGGAGAAGAACGAGGCGTACACGAAGCGCCAGGCCGCCGACCGCGCCGCGATGGAGCTGGACAGCCTGAAGATCACGCACCAGCAGCACGACTCCGAAGTGCAGCGCCTGCGCCAGCAGCGGCTCGACGCCCTGGCCGCGGTGACGTGGCCGCACGAGGGCATGGGCTACGACCCGGAAACGCAGAGCCTGACGCTGAAGGGCAAGCCTTGGACGCAAGGCAGCACGGCGGAGTGCCTGCTGGCCTGCACCGACCTGGCGATGGCGAAGCCGGCGCAGATCCGCTCCCTGATGGTGCACGCCGGGAATGATCTGGACGACGCGCACCTGGGGATGCTCACGCAGAAGGCGCGCAGCAAGGGCTGGCTGGTGTTCCTGGAGCGCGTCAGCAACACGCCGGCGGGCCCGGGCGTGTACCTGGAGGACGGCCTGGTGAAGGGCGGCGACGCTGCGGCTGCGCCGGCTGCGGACCAGGAGGTGGCGTCTTGATCGAGGTCACCGCCTACATGAGCCTGGGCAGCGTCAAGCTGACGCCGCTCGCGCCGGGAGAAAACGACGGCAGCGAAGAACACAAGGACGCCGGCACGCTGACGCTCGAGCTGTCCAAGGGCCTGGCAAACGAGGACTTGCACACGCTGATGGCCAACGTGCCGCACCTGCAGCGGCGCGCCTGCCGCATGAAGGTGAACGCTGGGCGCGCCGGCGAGTGGGCCGGGCACGCCCGCGTCGGCGGCGCGAATGTCAAACCGCCGAAGGAGGACGGCGGCATTTCGCGCATCACGATGCAGGTGCGCGTGGCCGACGATCAGCCGAACCTGCACTCGCTGATGAGCATTCTGCTGCAGCACCTGGACTTCGGCGGCGGCACGCTCACGGTGGAGTTCCAGCAGTACGACGAAGAAAAGCTGCCGAGTGAAACGCCGCCGCTGCCGTTCGGTGAGCCGGCGCAGGTCGGCGCGCAGCTGATCCTACAGAATGCTGGCGGCCTGGTCACGATCAGCGGCGAAGATCCGGCTGCCGCTTTCGCGGCCGTGGCGGTCCACCTGCGCGAGAATCCGGTGATCAAGTTCGGCCCGGACGCGGACCTGGCGCAGCCGACCTACACTCAGGATTGCGGGCTCTATTTCTTGCCGGGCACCGACGTGCCGCCCGTGACCTGGCAGCGCGTGCTGAATGCGCTGCGGTCGGTCCAGCTGGTGAGCCCACTGCCGGAGAAGCTGGTGGACGAGGAATACCAGCAGGCGTCGGCGGTGCTGTCCAACGTGAGCGCGATCATTCGGACGATCGAGGAAGCGCACGCCGGCGAACTGCATACCGCCGACGTGCCGGCCGGCTGGGACGTGAAGCCGCCGGACGAGCCGAGCGCGCAGGACAGGGCGCTGGGTGACGCGCACGACCAGGAAGGCGACGGCGCGGAGGCGGAGTGATGATGCGCGTCGCCCTGTGGATCGTTTCGGTTCTGCTCCTGGGGCAGATCGCCCTGCTGGCGTGGAAGCCGAGCGTATTCTCTGGCATTTGCGTGCTGATGAGTGCGTTCTGCCTGGTGATCATCCTGCTGCTGGTGCCGGCGCGGCCGCCGCGCACTCCGGAGGACACGCCGGAAATGAAGCTGCTGAAGGACATGAAGCGCGACGCGGAGCCTGGGCGGCCCGCGGCGCGGTGCCCGTGGTGCCGGCGCGTGAACGGCCGGCACTCTGACAGCTGCAGCGGCGGTAGGGCATGAGTAAGCACCCGACCACCCAGGAAATGGAAGCCTGCAGCGTGCAGGTGGCGCGCATGGTGGAGGAAATCGAGCGGCTGCGCGCCGAGCTCGAGGCCGAGCGCACCGCGAAGGCGCACGCGGTGCAGCAGGCGCAGGTGTGGAAGATGGAGGCGGACACCCAGCGGTCCATCGCGCAGGAGCTGCGGAACCGCCCGTGCATTTGCGGGCCGGTGGCTGGCGGTGGCGGCGGGAAGTTCTGGCGGCTCGACCTGGACACCCCGCGGCCCATCATGGCCAAGTGCTGCAGCTGCGGTGCGTGGTTCGGATCGCTGGCCGAAGTGCACAGGCACAAGTGGCAGCACCTGACCGGGCGCCTTGAGCCGTTCGGCCTGGCCGTCCACACCTACGGCGACGGCCCGCACGCGATCAGGCCGACGCCGCCGCTAGAGCCGTGGCACCAGGTTCTGCTGTCAGAGAATGAGCGGGCCGTGGTGAGGTGCGACGGCTGCGGCTTTTTTGCCGACAGCCTGGAGAATCTGCGCAAGCACAAGGTGGGCTGCCGATGAAGCCCACGGTGATCTACGAAGTGGAGGCCCAGCGCGTGATGGCTGTTGCGCAGCTGGTGCAGGGCATAGACTTGGACCTGGTGGTGCAGATCGCCAGCCGCGCCGACAGCATCATGCCGATTGTGGACCCGACCGCGTGGAAGAACAGCAGCGGCGAATACCGCAAGGTGGCCGAGCTGGCCGGCCTGCTGCAGCCGTTCCAGCGGCGCGCCGCAGAAATCATCCAGGAGGCGGAGGCGAAGATGGGCCACCCGCGTGAGGCCGCGCTGGACGCGCAACGCGAATGAAGGTCCGCCTGGCCGGCGACGCCTACGACGTGGCCCGCGCTGCGGCGCTGGCATTCAAGGCGGCCGGCCCGATCCCGGTGCAGTTCGTGCACGTGATCGAACCGCTGCTGGCCGCCGTGCCGAAGGATGTGCCGCCGAAGGGCCGCAGCTGGTGGCTCGAGCTGTTGCCCGAGCACGTGGCAGAACTCTACGGCCTGCTCGAGGTGGCCAAGACGCACCCGACCGCGAACAACATGGGCCGCCGCGCCCTGGCCCGGATGCAGAGCTACCTGGCCACGCTGCAGGATCCGCACGACGCGCCGGCCACAGCAGATCCTGGTGCGCTGCTGCGCCAGTCTGCGGAGTCGGTGCTGGACACGCTGCGGCGCGGCGACGATCAGCACGTGGAGATGGCCTGCGGTGAGAAGGAGAACGACCGCCTGGCCGCGCTGTGCTGGATGCGTGGGCGCTGGATCTGCCGGCTGCTGTTCTGCGGCGGGCAGCTCGCGCCTGACGATGGCAGCGCCGAGCTGCACGGCCAAGGCGAGCCGCTGGTGCAGTTCTACGACGTGCGGCCGCCGGGAGCGTCGCCCCTGCTGGGCGCTGGCCCGCTCGCGCTGGTGGCGTCCAGGCGGGTCAGCGACGTGCTGGACTGGACCACCACGCGGCGCCTGAACGCCTGGGCGCCGCAGTACGTGCTCGAGCTGGAGGCCCTGGTGGAGTTCCAGAACCGGATCCGGCACGCCCTGGCGGCGCCGGCGCAGCTGCCGCGTAGGACCGTGGAGTGGCTGGGGATCAGGCCGAAAGGGCCGCCCGCGCAGGTCCAGCGGCACGTGCAGGAAGGTCGGCCGGCGGCCGGATAATCGCGCTTGCATTGTGCCCGCCCGGCACTACGCTGGAGGGCATGACGCAAGCAACCCAACCCGATACGGTGGCGGGCCAGCCCACCGACTGGGACAAGGAGCTGGACCACGCGGCCGAGTTTCTGGCGAAGGCGTGGGACCGGCAAGCCGCCTCGACCGCCGCCGCGCTGCTGCGGTGGAACCTGAAGGCTGCGCCGCGGCCGGTGCGCGTGCGCCTGGAGCGACTGGTGCGCGACCGGATGGCGCAGCTGCGGGAGGTGGCGTGATGGCGCGCACGATCTTCAAGTACCCGGCGCCGATGCCTGGCGTCACGTACCCGGGCCCGGTCTTAATGCCACGCGGCGCGCAGATCGTCCACGTGGCGATGCAAGGCCACCAGATCATGCTGTGGGCTCTGGTGGACAAGGACGCGCCGCTGGAGGACCGGCACTTCGTGACGGTCGGCACAGGCTGGCCACTTGACGTCGTGGGCGGAAATCTGAAGCACGTCGGCACCGTTCTCCACGGCGAGCTGGTCTGGCACGTGGTCGAGGTGCTGGTATGAGCAGCGCCCGCGAGAGATACGAGGACGCGGACGCGGCGCTGGATGAGCTGCACGACTGGAGGGGCCGCACAGAAGAACGATACGCGCAGGCCAACAGCATCAAGGTGAGGGCGGCGCTGCTGCTGGAGCCGACCGAATGCCGCGACCGCGTGCGCAACATTCTGAACATCGCGCTGGGCCGCGTGATGCCGCGCCACAGCGACCAGATCCTGGCCGAAGTGCTGGCCGAGGCCGAGGTGATCGTGCAGGAGCGCCGCGCCGCCGCGATCAAGGAGGCGCAGGACTTCCTGGCCGCCACGCTGACGCCGAAGCTCGAGCGGGAGGGAGCATGAAGCTGCCCGTCCACCTGACGAAAGCGCAGGCCGCCGTGGTGCAGGGCTGGCGCGCCGCCGGCCACGCGGTCACCTGGCTGGGGTTCCACCAGGTCCGGATCGGCGACGCCGGCGAGTACGTGGCCGCCGAGTGGGGAATGTTTCACGTTAAACACCTTGGCGCCGTCGCGCTGGAGCCGAGCGGCCGGCAGGTCGTGGTCAACGGCGCCGCGCACGTGGCGGCGATGAAGGCCGCCTGCGCGGCTGGGCTGCCAGCGGTGGCGCCGGAAGTGATCGAGCGGCGGCGGCAGAAGGAGCGCGAGCGGGACCACGAGCGGCGCCGGCCGCAGGCGGTGCGGCCGTGAGCGTGCGCCACCTGATCCTCAGCCCGCTGGACCAGCACACCTGCAGCTGGTGTTCGGCGCACGTGCAGCTGGTGGTCCAGCACGCTGACGACGCCGCGGCCCTGGCCTTCATGCGCCGGCTGTACGCCGGCTGCGCCTGCGCCAACGGCTGCCGCCTGATGATGCAGCAGGTGGTCAATCCACTGGCGGGCGCCAGGAAGGCGTGAGCGGCGCCTGCACCCTGTGCGGCTCCCCGACCACGGAGCAGCAGGCCGGGCTGTTCCAGGTCCAGCGCCGCTGCACCAAGCCGACCTGCGGCTGGACCGTGACCCGCGACGCCCGGGCAGGAGCGCCGCCAGCCGTCCAGGTGGCCGCCGGCAAGGCTGCCCGCGACGATGGCCGCCAGCGCGCCAGCCGCGCCGCTGGTGGCACCTGGAATCACCAGGCCGACGCGGCGCTGCTGCGCCTGGCCAGGGCGCGCAGCACGGTCACGCCTGACGACCTGCGCGCCGAGCTCGAGCGCACCGGCACCCACGTGTGGCGGCCGAATGCGGTGGGCGCGGTGTTCAGCCGGGCCCGTGACGCCGGCACCCTGGCGGACACCGGCCGCTCGCGCCCGAGTGGACGGGCGGCGGCGCGCCGGCGTAAGGTGACGATCTGGCGCAGCCTGGTGCAGGGCGCCAGCCAGCAGCCGCTCCTGATCCCGGAGCGGGCCGACCTGGACTAGACCAGAACCCGCCGGCGCGGCCGGCAAACCCATGACGCAACCCATTCAGCAGATCCTGCTGCCCGGCACCGAAGCGGACGACCGGGCGGACTTCATCGGCGGCAGCGACGCCCACCACGTGCTCGGCCTGGAACCCTGGGGCTGCCCGCGGGCCCTGGTGCTGGAGAAGGGCCAGGTGCCGCCCGACGTGCCGCGCCAGACCACCAAGGACATGGACCGCGGGAAGCTGCTCGAGCCGGTGATGCGGCAGCTGTTCATGCGGGACACCGGCCTGCACGTGGCGCAGGACGGGCCGGTGATGGAGGCGATGGCGCAGTGGGCGCAGGCGCCTGGCTACCTGCGCGTGCACCTGGACGGCCTGATATCGCCGCCGACGCCGGCGCAGTGGGCCGCGCTCGGCGGCACCGGGCCGGCGCCGGACGGGCCCGGGGTGTACGAGGGCAAGGTGCCGCGCAGCGCCGGGTTCTGGCCGATGAAGCGGGACGGGCCGAAGCTCGGCTACCTGGCGCAGGTGCTGCACGGCCAGATCATCACGGGCACGCGCTGGGGCGTCACGCAGGCGAGCGAAGCGGACGGCCTGAATCACCTGCGCTGGCTGGTCCAGTGGGATGATGGCTTCGCGGCCGACTACTTGGCGGCGGCGTCACGGCTGTGGGCCCAGGCCATGAGCGTGCGCGCCCTGCACGTCGGCGATCTGCCGACCGCGAAGGAGCGGCACGCCGCGCTCGAGTCGCTGCCCGACCTGCCGCCCCGGCTGCCGGCGCACGATTCGCGCTGCCGCCGCTGCCCGCACCGGATCACGTGCCAGGACGAGGCGTACATGGCCGCGCTGGACCTGCAGGCGATCGGCACCGAAACGATGCTGCGCATGGACGACTCGCCGGAGTGGCAGCAGGCCGTGGCGCGCATCCGGGAGTTTGAGCCGGTCCTGGAGGAAGCGAAGATGCAGGTGGAGGCCGGCAAGGACACGATCAAGTTCCTGATGGGCACAGGTACACTCGCGCAGGGCGCTGGCGCACGGGTGACCTACCGCAGCCACGACCAGAAGCGCGTGGACGGCAAGCTGCTGGAGGCGAAGTTTCCGGACGTGTTTAAGCAGGTCACCAAGAAGGTGCCGCAGCGCCCGCTGTTGATCACCCTACTCTGACAATCAAACCCATGACGCAACAAGAAACGAACCCACCCGGCGGCGCGCTCGCGCTCCGGACTTCCGACCTGCTCCCGGTGGTGGCGATGGATCCGCGCAGCATCCTGTCGCCCGACCAGGTGAAGCTGCAGGCTGGCCAGATCCAGAAGCTGCTGCAGGAAGTGCTGATCCCGGGCGTGCACTACGGCACGATGGACGGGAAGAAGCCGAAGCCTGGCGCGCTGTCGAGCTCGCGCAACGACGGCGGCGACGACGACGGCAAGAAGAAGGAGTCGCTGATGCTCTACCAGAGCGCCGGCGAAAAGCTCATGCTGATGTTCGGGCTGCGCCCGGACTACGACCCGCCGGTGCTGGAGCAGGAGCGCACGCAGCACGCCGGCTTCCTTGACATCACGGTGAAGTGCAACCTGGTGCACGTGCCCACCGGCATGGTGATCGGCTCGGCCTGGGGGAATGCGAACAGCCGCGAGCGCCGCTACCGCTGGCGCACGGTCAGCCCGCAGTACGCGACGGCGCGAGAGAAACAGATGGGCACGCTGGAGCTGCGGCAGACCAGGGGCGGCGACTCCTACGAGAAAATCGTGCTCGATGTGGACCCGTGGGAAATCAAACAGACCCTGCTGGCCCAGGCGCAGAAGCGGGCGATGATGCGCACGGTGCGCTGCGCGCTGGCGGCCAGCGACGTGCTGGGCCTGGACGAAGATCAGGCCGCGGTGCTGCGCGACTTTGCCGACGCGGAGGAAGCCGAAGTGGAGATTGGAACGGAGCACCGCAAGGCGGCCGACGAGCTGCGCACGAAGGCGCGGGATGCCGCGGCCGCCGTGAAGTCGGGCGGCGCGGCGAAGGAGAAGGACAACGGCAAGGGCGCACCGGCCGGCATGGATCCGGTGCAGCAGGAGATGGCCGACCTGCGCACGCACGCGGCCGACCTGTGCAAGAAGCTGCCGAAGATCCAGGACTACACGAAGGCGGACTACGACGCCTTGATCAGCAAGGCGTGCGGCGGCCGCGGCGTGGGCCCGGCCGATTTCACGAAGGACGAGCTGGTGGCGCTGATCCAGGCGGCCAGCCTGGTGCTGTCTGAGCGCGGCGGCGACATGAAGCCGGCCGAAGCGGAACCGGGGGCGCAGGGCTGAAAGCGCGCAAGCGTCAACCGAAGGCGCGGGCAGCCAGCGACGGCCGCCCGCGCTACGGCGCCATGAACGGGCTCTACCTGGACGTGCGCATGAAGGCGCTGGGCCTGAACTGCTGGCAGCTCGAGCAGCTGCTGGCGACGCGCTACGGCGTGAAGGTGAAGCCGCGGCGGCTGATTGACGGCCGCCGCCCGTCGCTGGACACGCTGACCGCGCTGGCGCTGGCGCTCAAGTGCGAGCTGTCCGACCTGTGGGACCACCGCCGTGGCGAGAGCCGGGTGCGCAAGGAGCGCGGCGCCGAGTGATCGGCAGCCTGCTGATGATCGCCCTGCTGGCGATCCTGTCGCCGGTGGCGATCGCCTGCGCGATCGTCGCCCTGCTGCTGGGCTTCGCGCTGCTGCTCCTGCTGCTCGGCATGGTGGCCAGCCCGTTCATCCTGGCCTGGCGCTGGTGCCGCACCTGGGGCGCCCGCTAGACTGACCGCGCTGCTGGCCGCCGTGTTACTCCCGAGATTTGCGTCATGGTAGTAACGGATCCCGGCGTGCCGGCAGCAACCTGACTTCCAACGGAGGATCCACCGATGGCAGGAAAACCGTGGGCGAAGGTCTGGCCAGAGAAGTGGCTGGCATCACAACGCACGCGCAGCCTGGACTACGAAAGTCAGGGGCTCTACTGGGCGATTTTCATGCGCGCCGCGGCGGCGAATGAGCGCGGCGAGCTGCGCGTGGGCGATCGGCCGTGGACGCTGGCCGACCTGGCGCTGGACCTGAACCTGGACCGGCGGCGCATGGCGCGGCTGGAACAGCGGCTGGAGCGGCTGCTGTCGGTGGGCCTGCTCGAGCGGCTGCCGGACGGGTGCCTGGCCGTGGCGCGCTGGGACGCGCTACAGGCGGGCTGGCCGGGCGGCGCGCCTGCGGTGGCTCCGGAGCCGGTCGAGCCGGAGGCCGGCCAGGCGGCGCCGCCGCTGCGCCTGGCTGGCGGGCGCGGGCGCCGGCGGGCCTAGGCAACGGCGCTTGCATTGTGCCGGGCTGGCACTACCATGGACCCCGTGACGCAAACACCGCCCGCCGATATTCCGTCGCCGCCCTGCGCATCCTGCGGCTGGCCGTTCGCGCCGAACATGATCACCAGTAGCGTGCCCGCGCTCGCCGGCGCGCCGGTGCCGCTGTGCGAGGCGTGCGGGCTGCCGGGCAGCCCGTTCAGCGCACCGCTGTTGTCAGGCCACGACGCCCGCGCCGCCGACGTGCTGCGCGCCATGGCCTGGGTGGTGAACATCATGAACGCGACGGTGGAAGAAGCGGAGGCGCAGCGTAATGGATAACGGCACCGCTGGCGCGACCGCCTGCTATGATGCGGGAGTCGCGCCGGGCTGGAACCCAGCGCGTTCCCTAACACCGCGCACCGTGGAGGGTGCAACGATGCTGGACGAAGATACCATTCTCGCCGCGATTCGTGATCCTGGCTTCATCGCCAGATACTGGGCAAAGGTAAAGAAGTCAGACGGGTGCTGGATCTGGACGGCCGGTAGATCACCAGAAGGGTATGGAGTGATTGAGGCTGGCCGCCGCGGCATCGGGAAAATCCGCGCCCACCGGGCATCGTGGATCATCCACAACGGCGCGGTTCCTCTCCTGCACGTTCTGCACCGCTGTGACAACCCGCCATGCGTTAATCCTGCGCACCTATTTCTTGGCACCGACGCTGAGAATCACGCTGACAGCGCAATAAAAAGGCGGCACTCGCACGGAACGAAGCACGGCAGTGCGAAGCTGAGCGAGGCGCAGGTTGCCCAAGTCCGCTGCCGACTCAGCGCTGGCGAGTCACAAAGATCGCTGGCGCGTGAGTTCGCGTGCAGCCAGGCGACAATCAGCGCGATCAATCGGCGCGAAACCTGGAGGTTCTTGGCATGAGCGCAGAAGAAGTCGCGTGGTATCACCGGCCGTCGGATCGTTTGGATGAGTACGACGCCGGCGTGGCGCGCAGCGAGGCTGGCCTGATGCCGACGCTGGCCGACGCTTGCCGCCCGCGCTGCCCGACGTGCCGCGGTGATCTGCAGCTGGCGCAGTACGGGCGCACCGGCCAGCCGTGGTGCGTGCGCTGCACGCCGGACGCGGCGCTGCCGCCGTCGCGTTGCGCGTGCGGCGAGCTCGCGACGGTCTGGCGCTACAGCGCGACCAGCGCGACGCCGTACTGCGTGGCCTGTTTCGAGCGGGACCAGATCCTGCGGGACGGTGGCCTATGAGGCCGCGCAAGTTCAAGTGCTACACCTTCCTGCCCGCGTGCTACGTGTGCGCGGGCTTGATGACTGACGACCGGCATACTGGGATCAATCAGGCGCCCGTGGCGCTACGTCGCGAAGGCCCGCGTGATGGCGCTGACTCATGCCGGGAGCCTCACCACTTTGAGCCGACGCGCACCTGCGCACGGTGCGGCACCGATCACTGGAAGATGGGATGAGCCAAGCCGCCGCATCCACCGCCGACCGCACCGACGTGAGCCTGCTGTGCGATATTGACCACGGGCTGACGCCATGGGAGATCCGGTTCGCGGAGGACATGAAGGTGAAGGTGCTCGACCGCGGGCACCCGCTGACGGAGCGCCAGCGCGAAGTCGTGGACCGGATCCTAGAGAGATTCAACCTATGAGCGACGCGCTGCCGCCGATCCCGCGCAGGTTCCTGACGATGCCCGGCATGCGCTTCCGGCTGCTCTGGTGCTACTCCTGCGCGAACTACACGGGCAGCAGGTGGCATCGGATTCGCGGCTACCAGATCACCAAGCACGCGATCGCGTATGCCGATCGGTCGAAGGTCTATCCGCACGTGGTGCTGGACGCCGAGGCTGGCGTGATCATTCACCGCAACGCTGAAGCCGCCGGCGCGGAGCTCGAGCCGTGAGCCTGCCGCCCATCCCCGCTCGCTACGCAGATCCCACCAGCGGCCGCTTCATCCTGCTGGTCCTTATGGCAGGCAAGGAGTGGGCAGCAGTGGCGTGGCCGTCGCACGGCAACCGCGCCCGCCGGATCGTGGCCGACTTCAAGCACCACGACGAGCGCGGCCAGGCCGCCGTGCTGCTGGACCGCCAGCTGCGCGCCGTCACCTTCACGAACGACCTGGGCGTGGGCGCGAGGCTCGAGGCGTGAACCTGCCGCCGATCACCCGTGGCGATCTGGACCGCCTGGCGCACAGCGCGCCGTGGCTGGTGCTGACCTGCACCGACGGCGGCGCGTGGCAATGCATGGCCTGGGCGCGCAGCGACCGCCTGGTGCGATGGATTCAGCGCGGCATGAACGCCGGCGACCGCGCCGGCGTGGCCGTGGTGGTGGTCAGCGTCGCCGGCGGCGTGATCGCGCACCGCAACGCGCTGGCGACCGATGCGGTGGTGGCGCTGTGATCCGCTGCAGCCGCACCTACGCGGCAGGCTGCTGCGGGACGCGGCGCTGCCGGCGCGAGGCCATGCGCGCAGGCCAGTGGTGTGGCCACTGCCAGCGCACCGATCGGGCGCGGGTGCGCCGGCGCGAGCTCCACGAACAGCGGCGCGGCCAGAGGCTCCCGCTGTGATGCGCCGCAGAATGAGAAAGCCGCGAACCGTGCGGACGCCGCAGCGGATAATCCACTGCATAGCAAACTGTCAAACCTGCAACTGGACGGAGGAGGGCTATCTGAAGGCCGCTCGCGCCGGCTCCATCCACACGCGCAGGACCGGCCACGTGGTGGTGGTGGAGCAGGGCACCACCTACGAGGTGCGGCCGCTGCATCGCCCGCTATGAAGGTGCTCGCCCAGCTCGAGGCCGCCGGCTTCAAGCGCCAGAACGGCCGCCCGACCGACCCGCTGGTGGCGCCGCACTGGGCGCCGATCCACGGGAAGCCGTCGCTGCCAGCCGGCCTGGCCTGGTCGAAGCACTCCGGCCACACGCTGGCGCGGCGCGACGTGGACCGTGACCGGGTGATGGTCGGCTGGATTCCGAAGAAGGTGCTGCAGGCCGAGCACTACCAGCGCCACCAGGTGCGCCTGGAGACTTCCTGGCGCTGGGTGATCACGGCGGTGGACGCGGCGCGCCTGGACGCCCTGGTGGCAGAGAAGCGCGAACGCCTGGCGCGGGCCGAGCGCCGGCGGGCGGCGCGGCGCCTGGCCGACGTGGAGGCGGTGGAGCGCTTCCGCGCCGGGCGTGCCAGCAGCTGATAGGCTGTAGGGCTATGGGCCTTCTTTCATTCCTTCGCCGCGTCTTTAGCCGCCGCCGCTACGATCCCGACGTGGGAGTGTGCAGCCAGCTGGTCGGCCACGTCACGCACGGCATCCACGCCGATGCGGCGAACACGAACATGAACCCGCTGATTGTCAGCAAGGTGACGGACGAGGGCGACCTGCGGGACGGCGACGCGAACGGCGCCTACTTCTTCCACCGGCTCAACGGCATCAACATCGTGGCCGAGCTGGACCGCCAGGCCAACAGCCGGTCGAAGGCCCGCGAGCGCGGCTATCAAAACGTGGTGATCTGGAATCCGTTTGCTGCGGTGCAGGGCGGGCCCGCGCAGACCGCTGACTTCCTGCTCGGCGTGCAGCAGCTGTGCAATCACCTGAGCGCGGAGCTTGACGTGGTGATCGTGCTGATGAACCTGAACGCCGACACCTGGAGCGGCACCGACGCCGAGGCGCATACGCTCGAGGGCAAGGGCATCAAGGTGCTGCAGGACAATGGCCGGCGCTGGGCCTGCCACACCGACCGCGGGATCGTGGCGGACATGGCCGATATCACCACCCGCCTGGCGGCGTGGGCGGCTGAGGGCGTGACGACTTCGGCGTGCGAGTTCCTGGGCAGCCACGTCTACAACCTTGCCGGATGGGTGCCGGTGCACTGCCTGCTGGCGCAGGACGCGCTGGGCCGCGTTGGCGTCACCATCCCGCTCGCGCTGCCGGAGATGGCCTTTGACTTCGTGCACGGGAACGCGCCGCCGCCGGCGAACACCCGCGCCGGTCGGCCCGATCTTTTCCTGCCGCCGGCCACGACCTGGACGCGCTGGGATATCGCCTTCTGCCGGCACCACGGCATCCGGTTCGGGCTGTTCGACGGGCCGATGATCTACGAGAGCAACGGCGACCTGTCTGCCATTGGCCAGATCCTGGCCGACGAATCGAAGCGGCAGCCCACCTGGGTGGAGCCGAGCCCGGCGGTGGCGCTGGCAACCGGCGGCTACGACGTGCTGAACGCCAGGGACAGGGCGTACCGGCTGGTGTATGACAATCAGCCTGGCCTGACGATTCCGGAGCGCGAGGCGCTGGGCCTGGCGGCTGGTCAGCGGATCCTGGACGGCTGGCTGTTCCGGCGCTAGGCTAGGCGGGCCATGCACTACAAAAAGCACCTGGGCCGTTACGTGGACGAGTTCACCTTCCGGCTCAACGAGGGCAACGTGGAGCGGCACACGATGGAACGGCTCGCCAGCCTGTCGGCGGCGGCGGTCGGCAAGCGCCTGACCTACAAGGCGCTGATCGCATGAATCCTTCTCTCGCGCCTCTTCATGCAATTACTGACGCCGTGCTCTCCTTCCGTCCCACAGCTCCGGTCAAGGCCGGCAACGTGCAGACCGTCGGGAAGCATGAAATCGTGCAGGGCGATTGTGTCGAGGTGATGCGCGGCATGAAAGCCGGCAGCGTGGACGTGGTGATTACGTCGCCGCCCTACAATATCAAAATAAAATATTCCAAATACCGGGATAACAGGCCGCGCAGCGAATACGTGGCGTGGATTGAATCAGTGGGCAAGGAAGTGGCGCGGGTTCTGGCGGGTGGCGGGTCATTCTTCCTGAACGTCGGAGGCACCAACACTGACCCGCTGCTCCCGTTCGAGTTGGCGATTGCACTGCAAAAGCAATTCGTGATGCAAAATCACATTATCTGGGTGAAGTCGGTGAGCATCGCGGACGAGTCCTACGGCCACTTCAAGCCGATCAATAGCCGGCGCTTTCTCAATCACAATCACGAGCATATTTTTCACTTCACGAAAGCGGCGGACGTGAAATTGGATAGGCTCGCCGTCGGCGTCCCGTTCAAGGATAAGACCAACATCAAACGGTGGGGCCATAAAGCCGACCGCCGCTGCGCCGGGAATGTTTGGTTCATCCCCTACAAGACCGTCCAGTCCAAAGACCAGAAGCATAACCACCCCTGCACTTTCCCGGTGGAATTGCCCCAGCGCTGCATCCGCCTGCACGGCAAGAAGGGCGCGGTGGTCCTGGATCCGTTCCTCGGCACAGGCACAACGCTAGTAGCTGCTGAACGTGAGGGATGCCGGGGCATCGGCATTGACCTTGACGCCGTGTATTGCAAGACGGCGAAGAGCCGCGTCGCGCAGGAGCAACGCCTTGTCTAAGAAACCGAAGCCGACACTGAAGGTAAAATCCTTCACCTTTGACGCGGCGGCTATTGCTGCGGCGCTGAACATCTCCACGGAGATCGTGCAAAAGGAGTTCCGTGACGCCCGCGTTACGTCGCGCTTCTCAGAGCACTGGGGCGCAAAGCTCTATGACTTTGCCAAGCATCTGAACACCAACCGGGCCGGCACTGACGGGGCGGTTGATGTTGGGGAACTCGGCGCAATGGAGGTCAGCGTCAAGTGCCTGACTCGCGGCGGCGTGAAGTTTCAGAAGTCCAAGTACGTGGGATCTGGGCGTAAATGCACGCCGGCCGACTTGCTGACCTCGCTCGCAGAAACGTCAAAGGTTCTGGTCGTGGACATCCGCGACTTCCCGACCGTCTGTTTCGTCCCGGTGGACACCAAGGATCTGATGGCCGCCGCTAGTGCCGGACTCTTGACGCCGAGTGGCTGGAGCGACAGCAAATTCTTCGGATGGTTGCGCGAAAAGTTCACAGTGGTCCCCGAGCCGGTCGTGCTCTAGGTAGTCAAGTCTATAATTCCCAAAAGAACGGCACCCTGGCGGCCTGGGCGCATGGGCAGATCGTGCTGACCATCGCGCACCTGGACCACCAGCCGGAGAACAGCGACATGGGCAACCTGCGCGCCTTCTGCCAGCGCTGCCACCTGCGCTACGACGCCAGGCACCATGCGGCCACGGCGCAGGCGACGCGGGACGCCCAGCGCGGGCAGGGCCGGCTGCTGTGACCTGGACGCACTACTGGCGCATCCGGCTCTGGCTTCCCGATCGCCACGGCCAGCCCTGCCGCGTCCTGGCGGCCGGCAGGGGCAGCATCCTGGTCGAGTTCCAGGACGGCCACCGCGCCGTGACCAGCCGCTACAGCGTGCGCCGGATCGTGCAGGAGCCGCCGCGGTGACCGCCGACGCGGACCCTGGCGCGCCTGAGGAACAGGCTGTGGCCGCTGAGCCGGTGCCGGAGCGCGCCCTGCCCGCGGTGCCCTGGCCGACCGGGCCCAAGCCTGGTCGGCGGGAAGACGGCACCATGCTCCCCGGTGTCAGCCTGAACCCCGGCGGCGTGCCCAAGGGCACCCTGCAGATCGGCGGGCGGATCCGGAAGGCGCTGCTGATCGGCGGCGACACAGAGAACGGGCGGACGGTGGCCGACCTGGTGGCGGCGAAGGTGGCCGAGCAGATCCTGGCTGACCCCGGCGGCATCACCGCATTCAAGTGGCTGACCTGGCTGGAGGAACGGGAGCAGGGCCGCACGCCACTGCGCCTGCAGGTCGGGCTCGACCCGCTGGCCGCCGCGCAGCCGCCGCAGATCGTGCAGCCGAGGGAGCCGCAACCGACGTCGGGTGATGCCGTCGCGCTCGACCGCTACCTGGCCAGCCTGCCGCCGGCGGAGCGCGCCACGACGGTGCGCGTGCTGCTCGAGGTCCAGGCACACGCGCCCACGGTCGTTAGGCTTGCCGGAGATGGCGAAGCGGAGCGCGGTGGCCAAGCTGTGGAAGTGCCCGGAGTTCCAGCGGGATCGCCTGGAGGCGATGCTGCATGAGCTGCTGGCGCTGCCGGTCAAGGTCACGCTGTGCCGCGGCCTGGGCCTGGGCCTGCACCTGTCGGTGCTCTGCATCAGCACGATGAACCCGCGCACCGGCGAGTGGTCGGCGCTGATGTTCGTGCCCACCAGCTTCCTGGCCACGTGCGACCTGTCGGCGCCGACCTGGCGCCAGCACTTTCAGGTCCAGGTCGGCGCGCAGATCCAGGCGCTGGCGCGGCAGGCGTGCTAACCCAGGCGGAGCGGCTGCTGATGCGGTGGACG
>Ga0315912_10000935_pt1 | contig 41217 bp, 36 predicted proteins | sample VfabasoilMG_FD_204469 | JGI IMG/M metagenome (GOLD analysis project Ga0315912, IMG submission 204469) | Garden soil microbial communities collected in Santa Monica, California, United States - V. faba soil | ecosystem: Environmental > Terrestrial > Soil > Garden | place: USA: California... | reverse complement strand
GATATTCGCAACTGGGCACGCATCGATATCGTCAGTCTCAATGGTAGGCCAAGCCCGGCACGTGATGCCAAGAGAACCTCCCAAATGTAGGTAATCGTCGAGGCGGCAACTTTCCTGAAACCTACCGATTTAGCGCTCCCGGATTCAGCCCCTTTGGGGTGTGAAGAAAGTTTCAATTGTCGAATTGCATGAATGGGTTAAACATCTGAGCGACCGCTGCGTCGTAGTTGCTTTCGCAGATCGAGAACAAATGTTGTTCGATCGGCCCAAAACGACCCACGAGATCACTCAGACGACCCGGTGGAGTCGCTCTTGCCTCTCCGGAAACGCAACCGGGTGCGATCCCGAAGTTGTCGTGAAAGTCATCATACCCGGTCGAATGAACGATGTTCTCTTCGGGGAAGCCGATCGGTACACCGACGAGCCCGAACACAGAAACGGTCCCTCCGAAGGGGGCCTTCGCGACACGCAAGGCTTCGAGCTCGGAACGGTAGCGCTCGACCGGATGCAATACCGCGGATTCGGGATCCGTGGTCACGGTTCCATCGAGGGCGAAGTTTTCGACGTGACAGTCGAGCGTTCCACTCAAGTTCTGCGCGCACGCCATTCCAGCATTCCAACACACGGCCGATGTGGCCTGAGTTGCATCCGGATGGGGCCCCCAGAACGCCTCGAGTGCGGCAGGATTGTTTCCGGCACGATTGGCCGGGATGAAGATAACCTCTCCTTCCTCGGTATGTGAGCAGTCCGTCTCGTCCGTCACGAACACGACCACGAGATGGGCATCTTCACGAATGAAACCGTAGTTCGCCGAAAGAGTATCCTGCGAACGTAGGACGGCGAGGTGCATCGACTCGAGCGGTTGTTCGAAGCCACATCCGTTGATGCCCATCGGCATCATGCAACGGATGACTTGTCCCAAATCGTCGGTGACATTCGTGTGGTTCGGTCCGAACTCGAGCCATGGCCGAGGCCGTGGCGTGGAGTCGAGATCGGTCGTCGTCGGTACCACGTCGATTTTGGCCAGGGAGCACCCGGACTCGCAGATAGGGCTTGTATCGGTCGGCCCGGTGGGGCCTTCGATGATGAATTCGGTCAATCGGTCGAGGCAGCTGCTCATCACGAAGTCGCCAGATTCGGGGCTTCCTCCGGCACACCATGGATTGTCGTTGTCCGTGGTCGTCACCGCGAGCCGCCAATCGATGGCTGAATCCGCGACGAGCAGATCGGCGAATCGACTCACCGAAGACGAGAGCAACTCTTGCTCTTCGCTCATCGAGCCCGAGTTATCGATCACGAAGATCATATCCACTTTGTTCGATGGTTCGGGAGGAGCGGCGTCGCCATCGAGCCCTTTGGTCGCACCGGCTTCGAGCGACGTTCCCGAGTCGCCGCCTTCTTCACCCGCTTCCGGCCCATGCCATACCTCATCGACCCAACAAGCGGACAAACCGATGAAGCCAACGAGTATCCACCTGGACGTGTTGCGTTGCATGCCATGAAGACTCATGGCTCGCCCTTCCGTTTCCTGTCGCCAACATTCGAATCATCACATGACGCGAGTTTCAGTTCGACGTCGTGTCGATACGAACCGTACGGAAAGCGTTCCAAATGCCGCTGCCAATGCGCACAAACATTGCCGTGAGCGAGTTTGTGCAGGGTGCCCGCTTCGAAACTGAGCACTTCGCGCGTACGGGAGGATGATTCAGTCTCGGTCGGCGAGGATTCGGAAATCCAATCGTCGAGTTCGTTCAAAAGCCGTAGTGCTTCCTCGTATTGGCCCCTGCGCCGCAACTTAGAAACTTGCTCCAAGGTTCGTGCGAGCTGTTCGTGTTCGGATTGCGCAAGTCGAACCGAGGAGGCATTCGCTGTTTTCGCGTCGATCCGCTTGGGCGCTGGTTTGACTTTGCGGGGCTCGGGTACGTGCTCGACCTGGGTCTCCGCGGCCGGTTGCCGTGATGGTTCGGGCGGAATGGTTGGCGCATCGACGAACGTTCGAGCTTCCATGCTTCCCGTCGCTGCAACCGCAGGTGTCGGTCGTTGCGACGAGGGGGAAGACATGCTGGTCGAAGTCCATTGTAAACGCTCCCCCGGTTGCAGGGATTCGATGAGCCCAGAGGCGTGGCGAAAGCGGATCCTGCCCTTGTAGAGGACGACTTCCCCACCATCGGAAACCGCGCGTACGGCAAAGCGTGTACCGAGCACCTCGATGAGGCCAAACGGGACTCCGATCTCCACGGGTGGAGCATCTGGTTCGCGAATCGGGTCCACGTCGAACGTCACCGAACCCGCGTGCAACGAAATGCCGCGTTCGCGGCCAGAAAGGCTGGCGGCTTCCCAAACATGGAGGTCGACATCCGTCCCGATCGCGATTCGATCGACGACGATCTTGCAGCCGGCACCGAATCGCGAGGATCCGTCGGGGGATGGGGTCACTCGACATGAATCGGAACATTTCCACCCAGGGGGCGACGAACCGGCAGCGAATGCGGCAGGTGAAGTCGATCGGAAACCGTGCGTCAGCAGCAGAATCGACAAGGTTCCGGCCCCGAGTGCGAACCATAGGCGTGGTCTCGATCGCGTACGAGGCTGAGCAGCCTCCCGCAATCGTGCACGAATGCGAGCGCGCCCGTCTTGCGAGATACGCGTGGATCGCATGCGTTCGTCGAACTGAAGCAGCATCGTTTCGAACCTCGTCATTCGGAACCGTCCTTGGCTTGGGTTTGCCGGATGCGCGCCTCCACGGCTTGAACGAGTTTGCAGACATAGCCTTTGGACAGGCCGAGCATTTCGCCGATCTCGCGCATGGACAAATGGTCGATATAATGTAAATAGAAACACGCCCGTTCTTTCGGGCTGGCCTCGGCGAGGATCCGTGCAACCGCGCGGAGATCCTCTTCGACGATTCCGAGTTCTTCAGGTGTGGCCGGCTGTTTGGCGCGTGTTCCGAGCAAGAACCGAATCGGCGGAGCATCGAGGAAACGTTCGCGACGCAGGCGTGTGAGGCATCGATTCGTCGTCGTGCGATGCAGCCAAGCCCGGACATTGTCGATGACGATGCCTCGTTGGTATTGGCGCAATAAGCAAATGAAGACATCCTGGGTGACGTCTTCGGCCCAGGCCCGATCTGCGGCGCCGTAGCGCATCGCCATATAGAACACCCATTCCTGGTGATCGAGATAGGCCCGTTCGACGCGGTCCACCGGTGGTGCACTGCGCGATGTCTCGCATTCGGAAGATGTCGACATCTCCGGGGCTCGCAAAAGCCGCAGGTGTCTCATCGTCATGGCCATGGACCCCCGCCCAAGCCGACTGCCCATCCGATGCGCCATACCTGTCGTGTCCACAATGGCGTGCCCTCGACATTGTAGTGACGACGCTGACGATGGCTCACGGCCGCCTGCACGCTCACGAACAAAACCAGTCGTTTCCGCAATTGGAGGAGCAGCCGTAGCGGCAGCGCGGCTTGTGCATCGATGCGTCGTGTCGTGGGTTCATCGACAAACCAGGCCAGGTGAAACAATGCACCGAGCTCTGCGGAAACTTGAAACCGCAGACGACGTGCGATCGCCCGCCGGTAAGCCGGTCCCACCGAAACGAGGGCTTCGAGGACGGAGAGATCGACGGCACCCGAAGGCACTAGCCCGAACGAAGTCCCGATTCCCCAACCGCTCGAATGGACTGCGGCAAAGGTCAGATCGACCCAACCATCGAAACCGCGGTGGGGAGGATCGACACCGCGTAGGATGACACCCACGGATGCGCCAGCATCGTAGTTCCACGCACGAGCGACCTCGGGTTCCCGAGAGGGTTCTCCGATCGCGAGGCTCGAGTCGCTCGGTTGTGGGTAGGGGTCGATCGGCTCGAATGGTGCTTGCTCTGGTTCCGTGTCCTCTTCGGAAACGTGCGCGATGGTACTCAGCACGCGATGGATGATTTCGAGCCGAACGATCGGAATGGGTCCGCTCGACGAGATCTCGTGCACCTCCGTTTGCGCGCCGGATCGCACGACCACGATGATGGAGCTTGGGAGCGTGACGAGTTCGACCTCGATCGTGGAATTGGCGCCGCCGACGGGGTGGCCCCGTTCGAGCAACCGTGCCGTGAGGTCATCCTCGAGCGAAGTTCGCTCCTCTGATCCCCAAGTTTCGTCGAGAGACTGCATTTCGAGCCCAACCGAAGGCACAGCCACGCACGCAGCCATGAGGAACAGAAGTGTTCCAGACACATCAGCCTCGGCGACGTGGATGATTTGGCAAATGGGAGTTTGCGGATGCCATACGACTCACGAGCCGGGCCATCGTTTCCTGAGGATCAACCTGCGCTCGCCGCGAGGATCCTGGGTGGTCCGCCGCAGATTGCATCGAAACTAGAACCCAGAGCGCATCGGAATCTACAGCCCGACAGCGCCAGCGACAGGCGCTTTCCGGCCTCCACGGGAGACGCTACTTCCAGCACGGGCGTGGTTCGCATCCCAAGGTGACGAGCACCGAGCCCGTCTCGACCACACACGAAGGTGCGCACGAAAACACGAGTGGATCGTTCGCTGGGACGGGGACGGAGGTTTCCATCACCGGGAGCGACGACGGTCACTCGACGAGTGGATCGTTCTTTGGGACGATGGACCTGTCAACCTACGATTGAATGCGTGGTCGCACGAGCGGCGTTCAATGCTACGCCACTCCTCGCCAGATATGTCGCTCGCTCTCTTTGTCCCAACGCATGCGACCCTGGTTAGTTGTTGCAAGCGGGCGAAGGCGCCCAGCCACCCGCAAGTCTTGCCTCGCAGCGCGTACCACACGTCCCATTCGCATTCGTGCTCGGACACACAAGATCAAGGCTTTCTCCGGGAACGTCACTGGGGCAGGTTAGAGCCGGCGAGAAGAGCGGAATGAACCAGCATTTGCTCTGAATGATAACCGAGCATTCCGCAACCGCCGGAACGCCACCTCTCGCGAAATCATATTCTATGATGCAACGTCCACCGGCTCCGCAATCGGTGTCCCGAGAGCACTCGACAGCATCCGCGCGCGAGCATTCTCCAGAACCGGAAATATCGTCTGCGTTTTGCGCAAATCCGGTGGCACCGAGAAAACTCGCGTGCTCAACGTTCCAGTAGGTCATTCCATTGCATCCGCAGACAGGCGAGAAGGTTGGATCGTCGCTTGCGGTGGGGCGGGCCCGACACACACCCGTTGCGCCGCAGCTCATGGAACTGCAAAACTCCTGAGGTCCACAGTCAGGGTTAACAGGATTGCACGTATTATCGCGGCATTGGTTATCACATGCGTCGTCCGCGACCTGGTTGTCGTCGTCACACTCTTCACCGTTGGACGACTGGAGCACTCCATCACCACAGCGCGGACCCGGCCCAGAACAGTTGAGGGAGCAATGGCCGTACTGACCGTTGAGTGAGCCATCATCACACAGCTCGTTGCCCTCGGTCATGCCATCGCCGCAATCAAAGCACTGAGTGACATCGTAGGCGCAATTCACGCACGCTGCAATTCCGCTATCGAACCCCCGTCCGAGCATGTTGCATGCCGTCGAGGCCGTTTGATCGCATTCTTCGCCTGCGGGGGCGTTGACAACACCATCGCCACAATGACCACCGAGCCCCGTACAATCGGTCCGGCAGTGGCCGTACCTGCCATTCAGCGTCCCATCATCACAAACCTCATCACTTTCACGGGTTCCATTGCCGCACGTCAAGCACTGTTCCAGGTCGTATTCGCAGTTTATGCATAAAGCAGTCCCACTCGTATATCCGCGACCGAGCGAAGTGCAAGAGATGGAGCCAGTCTGATCGCATTCTTCCCCCGGTTCGAGAACGGCGTTCCCACATTGGGTCGTCACGCAATCAGAGGTATCGTATTGGCAACTACTGGAGCAAGACAGGGTGCCTGTCTCGAGTGATCGGTTGAGCGCGCTACAAGTCGTGATCGGAAGGGGCAGGCCAGGCTCGCAACGTTCGTTCGCGTCGATTATGTTATTGCCACAGCGAGAGTCATCACAGTCTGTTTGGTCGTACTCACAAGCCGTACTTGTCGATGACGTCATCGAGGCAACATCGTTACGATCCGTGTCGCTTGTACCCAATTCGGAACCAGATCCCGACTCGGATATCGAGGTCACCTCATATCTCATGCATCCCATCGGCGAACCCGCCATTCCGAGCCAAAGCGACGTCCATACCGCTGGGCGTGCGCGGCGCCGTAACTCTGGTGCGGACTTCCTCGTCACTGGTGGGACCATGAAACTTTGCATTCCCCACTAAAGAGACGCACTGCTCTCAACCGTCTTGGCGTGGACTTAGACTAGTTGTTGCAAGCGGGCGAAGGCGCCCAGCCGCCTGCAAGCCGTGCCTCGCAGCGCGTGCCACACGTCCCATTCGCATTCGTACTCGGACACACAAGATCCTCGCTCTGTCCGGGGACGTTGGGGCAAGGTATGGTCGTTGAAAGAATCGGAATGAACCAGCACTTGCGCTGAATGATAACGGAGCATTCGGCGACGGCCGGGACTCCACCTCTCGCGAAATCGTACTCTGTGATGCATCGTCCACCGGCTCCGCAATCGGTGTCCCGAGAGCACTCGACAGCATCCGCACGGGAGCATTCTCCAGAACCGGAAATATCGTCTGCGTTTTGCGCAAATCCAAGGGCACCGAGAAAATTCGCATGCTCAACGTTCCAGTAGGTCATTCCATTGCATCCGCAGACAGGCGAGAATGTGGGATCGTCGCTTGCGGTGGGGCGGGCCCGACACACCCCCGTTGAGCCGCAGCTCGTGGAACTGCAAAATTCCTGAGGTCCGCAATCAGGGGTGACAGGATTGCATGTGTTATTGAGGCATTGATTATCACATGCGTCGTCCGCGACTTGGTTGCCGTCGTCGCACTCCTCATTGCCCTCGGTTACGCCATCGCCGCAATTGAAACACTGCGCGACATCATAAATGCAGCCCACACACGCTGCACTTCCGCTATCGAAACCCAGACCGAGCGTACTGCACGCAGTCGAGCCCGTTTGGTCACACTCCTCACCCGAGGAAGCATTTACAACACCATCGCCGCAACGCCGACCGAGCCCCGTGCAATCGGTCCGGCAGCGGCCGTACTCGCCGTTCAGCGTCCCATCGTCACAAACCTCATTGCCTTCACGGACTTCGTCCCCACACGTGAAGCACTGCTCGATGTCGTAGCGACACCTCGTGCAGGTAGTGTTTCCGCTGGTAAAGCCGCGGCCGAGCGAAGTGCAGACGATCGAACCACTTTGGTCGCATTCTTCCCCCGGTTCGAGAACATTGTTCCCACATTGAATCGTTGCGCAATCGGAAGTGTCGTATTGACAACTATTGGAGCAAGACAACGTGCCTGTCTCCTGCGAACCATTGAGTGCGCTGCAGGTCGTGATCGGAAGCGGCAGGGCCGGTTCGCAGCGTTCATTCGCCTCGATCACGTTGTTGCCACAACGAAAGTCTTCACAGTCGGTACGGTCGTACTGACAATCCGATCGGCACGTCAATCGTCCGCTGTCGAATGAATCTCCTGGTAGCTGGCTACACTCGGTCAAGGGCAGCGCTGCGCTCGGATCGCACTCTTCGTTCGAGGACTGCACGACTCCGTCGGCACACCGTGACCCGATTCCCGTGCAATCCACCCTACAGCGATTGTATTGGCCGTTTTGTGCACCGTCGTCGCATACCTCAGAACCCTCGACGGTTCCATTCCCGCAATCCGAGCATTGTTGGAGGTCGAGCGCGCAGGAAACGCACACGGTACTACCCGCATCGAATCCGCGTCCCAGAGAGTTGCAAGCAATGAACCCTTGTTGGTCACACTCCTCTTGGGGTTCCAAGGTGCCGTTGCCGCAAACGAAGTTTTCGCACCCAGAGGTATCATACTGACATGTGTCGGCCCGGCAACCGAGCAACCCCTGGTCCTGCGACTCGTTTAGCTCGCTGCAACTCGTGACAGGTAGCGGCAACGAAGACTCGCAATCTTCATTGGGATCGATGACTCCGTTCCCGCAGACGAAGTCGATACATGCGCTCTCGTCGTATTGGCAGTCTTGGCACCCGACGGCACCAGCATCGAATGCGCGTTCGGGCAGGGCGACGCAATCGGAGACTTCTTGAGCCCCAGGTTCGCAGTCCTCGAACCCTGGGTCCAACTGGCCATCGCCGCACGAGGGACCCTGACCGGAACAATCGACTCGGCAAAACCCGTAGGTGCCGTTTTGCGTGCCATCGTCACAGGCTTCGCCGAAATCGCCGACCGCGTTACCGCAGTGCTCCGTGGTGCATCGCGCACTGCATCCGTCACCATCGGTGAGGTTACCATCGTCGCACCATTCCGTATTTTGCACGGTACCATCCCCACAGAGCTCGCTCACGCAATTCGCGGTACAACCATCTCCGCTCACGAGATTGCGATCGTCGCAACTTTCGGCCGGTCCGGCATCACCATCGCCACAGACGTTGATCACACAACCGCTTCGACAACGGGCTCGTGGTGCATTCAGCCGGTCGTCGCAGGCCTCACCGACATCCACCACTCCGTTGCCACAAAGTGATGGCGGACCATCGTCCGTTGAGGATGCGGTCGTGGCCGCGTCGCCACTCTCGAAATCGGGTCCCTCCCCGTCGAAGGTGGCACCTTCGGTTCCGCCACCCGTCGACAGCCCACCGACACTGTTGCCCATGGGATCGGAAGCCGCAGTCGTGGGGAACTCATCTGTAACCGTGGGATCATCCTGCGGCACGACGATGACGTCGTCTGGGCTGAAGCACTGCGAGCTCACCAAAACGGTCAGCACCAGAAAAAGCGATCGCTCCCCGCGAAACTGGCGCAGCCAACACCCAACGTCGAGCATGTGTTGCCTTCTACATGATTCTGGAAGTGATTCAAGCTGGCCTTTTTGGACGTACCGCACGAACCGCGCGGGTACGGCTGGCCTGCTGGCCGGTCCGGTGTCGCTCGAGTGATACGATGCTCGCACCACGGTCCGTCGACTCGGCACTCTCCACCAGGGCTCAGATTGCTCGAGGGGTCGAGGGGTCGAGCTCTATGGAATTCGTCGACGGACGGCTCGAGGAGGAGGAAGTGCTGACGGGGGTGGTGCACGAAGCGGTCACCGAGTGGCTTTCATGGCGTTGTCTTCGTGGATGGGCGGTACTTCCGGCAGTCGAAGCGCCCGCCATCGTCGATTTTTTCGGGCACGATGAGCGGATGGTCGCCCCTCGTTTTACCGGTCTCTTGATCGATGCTGCGGGCACGCTACTTCGTCCCGCGGCCCCGATCGCCGAAACGTACTCGACCTTTGCGCAAAGGTTTGGATCTAGCGTGTCGCTCGCGACGGTGCGGGAGCGCTTTCCGTTGGCCATGCGTCAGCATCGTGCTTTGCGGGCCAAGGAGCGGACCTGGTGGAGCTACTGGCACGCGGTGGTGAGCGAGGCCACGGGCGTAGACGATCCCGCCCTCACGCACGCGCTGTGGCAACACTACGATAGCCAAAGCGCGTGGCTGCTGACGGATGGCGCGGCCGAGTGCCTGACTGCCGTGCGTGATGCTGGCATTCGCGTGGGCATACTTTCGAATTGGGACATCCGTCTGCGTTCCATGCTCGAGCGTTGGCCCGGTCTCGTGGTCGACACGATCGTGGTCTCCGCGGAGGAAGGCATCGAAAAGCCCGATCGAGCGATCTTTGCCCTTGCCTGCACACGGTTGAACACGGACCCGTCCGCCACGGTGATGGTGGGGGATTCGTGGACCCACGACGTCGAAGGAGCACGAGCGGCCGGCCTCACCGGATGGCACTTCGGCCAAGGCGATCTGCTCGACTTTTCCGCGGTGCGTCGACGCCTGGGTGTCTAGAGCACCAATCAGTTTGAATCGTGCCCGAGAATAGCGTTCCCGGCCCTTCTGGCTTTGTTCCGAGGCTCTCGCAGTGTGCCCGACACAGCTTCGGCCTCGTGCCTCGCCAGAGAGGGCCGCTAACACTGTCCTCGGGCACGATTCAAACTGATCGGTGCTCTAGTAGCTAGTTGGCCGGGTAGGCGGTCCAACCCTCGGTCCAGGGCATCACGCCAGGCTCGAAGGCACCGACGTATTCGGCGGCTTCATCGAACCCGTCGAATGGACGTTCATCCGGTCGCCGACCTGCGTCGATGACTTCGTTACCCTGCGGAACCCAACCGGGCTGAGCGACGTTGTTGGGGCCCACGAGTCCCGGATTGACGCCGAGGGTGAGGGACTCGGGTCGATCGGCGAGTTGCTGCTCGAAGAAGGTCCTTTCGTTCAATTCGTCCGGTTCTTCGTCGGCATCGACGGCTTCGTCATCAGGAAAGTAGTTCATGCCGCCCACGCCGATGTCATAGAGAAGCACGTTCTCGAACGCGAGGTTGCCGGCCATCAGCTGGGCAGCCGTATCGGCGTCGAGAATATCCACGGCTTCGATCGGATGTCCGAGCATGATCGTGTTGTTGATCGAGCCGGCGGTGCCCTCTTTGAGGGTCATCGCGCGCTGGCTCGCCGTCACGTCCGCGCCCACGAGCGTCATGTTCCAGAGCGTCGGAGAGGTACGGGGCTCGGAGTCCGGTTCGTCGGCGTTGGAACTGCCTTCGATCCCGTTGTCGCCACCGGCATCCTGCTGGATCGCAAGGAATTGGGCGGCCCCCGTCCACCCGAGGTCCCAGTCGAGCGAGTCGTCCTGGGCCCGGGTGACCACGATGTGATCGAAGTTCACGGTGCCGCCGAAGACCTCGACGCCATCGTCGAGGCCGAAGTGCACCTGCACGAAGCGCACGAGCGTGCCCGAACCACATCCGCCCAACGTGAGCCCGTTGAGTTCGTTGTCCGCCTCGATCGGGAACCCGGCGAATTCGATCCGCGTGTACGAGAGGACGCCGCACGATGAAGTGGGCTCGTCGCCGCCAAACCTCGCGCGATCCTGCTGAACAATGCCCTCGAGCACAGGATTCGAATCGTTGGTGGGGGCTTCGCCCAACAGTGCGACACCACCCCAATCTCCGGCTGCGCGCCGTCCGATCTCGGCCGCACTCGAGAAGACCACTGGAGCTGCCGCGGTTCCATTCGAGCGAAGGGTGCCTCCAGATTGAACGACCAGCGCTGAGCCCTGCTGACCGAAAATTTGGGTTCCGGCGGTGATCGTCAGGCTCGAACCAGGTTCCACGAAAACCACCGTCTCGAGCACGTAGGTTTTGTCGGCCGTCCAAATTTGGTTGCCGACGATATTGGCCGAGACCGAGATGCGAGAGCTTTCGCTAGCCACGCATTCGCCACCGACGCAGGTCAACCCGTCGTCGCAATGTTCGTCGACCTCACACAGCTCGAAGGGCACGATGAACGAGCAGCCCGAAAGGAGCCAGACCCCCGCACCGAACGTGAACGGGAGGCTCCAGCCGACACCTGTCTCCGTGTGCATGACGGACCGATTCCTACTCCGATCGTTTGGCCGGCGTCGATGGAGCACTCGTCGCGGAGAGACCTTGAAATGAACTGCTCCCATGGCGTAACAAAAGCGACACATCGATTCCACCGGACGCGGACCATCAGCCCGATGGGGCGTGGAGAAATCAGCCCCGATGGGGCGTGGAGAAATCAGCCCCGATGGGGCGTGGAGAAATCAGCCCGATGGGGCGTGGAGAAATTTCCGTCGTTGAAACTAGGAGTCGCGGTACGATATCAGAGCGGGCGAAACCCATGTATCACGCTCCGCTCTCCCGTTCGATCGCCCTCGCTCTGGCTGCGATCGTGGGCGTGGTGAGTACGCCGGTTCAGGCGACCCCACCCGCGGAACCGCAAGAGGATCCTGCGGTCGCAGAGCAGGTCGATGAGTTGATCGCCGAAGCCGCTCGACGCTTCGATGCCGGCGACAATGAAGGGGCCATTGCAGCGTTCAAAGCTGCGTATCGCCTCGATCCCGATCCCAACTTCCTCTACAACATTGGTCGGGTCTTCGAGGAAGCCGCCGACCTCAAGCGCGCGATCGCGTACTACCGTGAATTTGCCAAGCAACCGAGCGTAGGTATCGATCTGCGGCGCCAGGCGTTGGACCGAATCAAGGTGCTCAAAGCGGTCCTCGATGAGACGGACGGCACCGCGCCGCCGCCTCCGCCACCCCCAGCCCCGTCGACCGAACCCAAGACCGAGCCTTTGTCGGCCACCCCAGCGGGCACCGAACCGGGTGATTCCTCGGAGTCGGGACCGAATGGGCCAGAGAAAACAAAGGTATCGGCGACGAACCGCAAGCTGCGAATTGCGGGGTATTCGTTGATGGGGATCGGCGTGGGGGTGGTGATCGGCGGGGCGATCTCGGGGGCACTCGCAGCTGCGGATTCCGACGAGCTCAGCACGACCGACGAGGCGGGGATTCGCGAACAGTTGGTCGAACGGGGTGAACGACGTGCCCTCATCGCGGATTCGCTGTTCATCGCGGGGGGCGTGATCGCGCTGACTGGCCTCGGCTTGACGATTGCGGGCTTTGCCCGGCCCAACCGATCGCCTGCGCGCGCTCGGTTCATCCCCTCGGTGACTCCGCGTCACGCTGCACTCGCCTTTCGCCTCACGTTTTGACGTGAGCGGCCCGACACACCTTCGGTTTCGCGCCTTGCCCCGGGCGACGCTAGGGTTCGAGGTACTAGCGCTTCTTCGTGATCCCGCGGCGAGAGGGGGTCGCTTTGAGGTGCTGTCCGGCCAGGGCGAGGAAGCGCTCACGAGCAAAATGATGCTCGACGATCGGATGAGGATACGACTGCCCGAGTTGCACCCCTGCGGCTCGACGAAGGTCGTCGGGTGCTTCCCAGGGCCGATGAATGAATCGCGCCGGAAGGTGTGAGAGCTCGGGAACCCATCGCCGAACGTAGTCGCCATTTGGATCGAAGCGCTGGCCTTGGGTCACGGGATTGAAGATCCGAAAGTAGGGCTGTGCGTCACAACCACAACCCGCCGACCATTGCCAACCCATGTCGTTGTTGGCCCAATCGCCGTCAGCGAGGTATTTCATGTAGTGAGTTTCGCCGCGGCGAAAGTCGATGAGCAGATGCTTGGTCAGAAAACTCGCCGAGATTATCCGGGCACGGTTGTGGACGAAACCTTCGTGCAGGAGCTGGCGGGCCGACGCATCCACGATGGGGTATCCGGTGTTTCCCTCCACCCAAGCGTTCCACGCAGAATCGTCGCGGAGCCACGGAAAGGCCGCAAAGGCGGGTTTGAACGGGCGATCGAGCAGTTCCGGGCGATCCCAAAGCGTGCTGTAGGCGAACTCTCGCCATACGAGTTCGTTCAAGAACGTTTGCGCCGCTTGGGTCTCTCCGAGGGAACGTTCGATCTTCGTCCAAACGTGTCGGACGGACAATGTGCCGAACTTGAGGTCGATGGAGAGTCGGCTGGTCCCTGCTAGATCCATCCGATCCCGTTGCTCGGCGTAGTCGGGTGCAGTCTCCCGGACGAATCTTTGCAATCGATCGTTGGCCGCTCGCTCGCCACCGCGGAGAATCGCTGCATTGTGACGTAGGCCGAGCTCCGTCAACTCGGGCACGCGGGTCAGGTGGGCCGTGATGTCGTCTGGAATCGGAGGCAACGACGGCGGTGCGGGAACGGGATCGACCATGACGGCCAATCGTCGAAAGGCTCGAGCGAATTGGCTGAACACTGCGTAGGGCTTCCCCGTCGCAGTGCGTAAAGTTCCGGGCGGAAGCAAGGTTTCGCCCTCGTAGAGCTGCAAGCGATCCCCGATGGCCTCGTGGATTCGTCGGTCGCGTTCCCGGCCGAACGGCTCCACCCAGCGATGGGCCACCACGCGATCGGCCCGCCATGCCACGACCAGTCGAGGGATGACTTCGACGCTTCTACCGGCGACGAGGATGAGGCGCGAACCACGTTGGAGGAGGCTTTCCGCGAGGGACTGTAGCGATTCGAGCAAGAACTGCATTCGATGGGGCAGTTCGCACGCGCGCTCGGGCGCAAAGAAGTAGGGATCGAGGACGAAGAGGGGGATGACCTCACCGGACTCGACCGCATCGCGCAGCGGTTCATGGTCGGATAGCCGAAGGTCCTTCCCCCGAAACCACACGATCGTTCGCGTGGGCCGAACGCTGCGTGTCCGTTCTCGTGTCGGTTTAGCGGCGATGACGGGCTCGTGTGCGGATCGTGAAGATCGAGTCGCCGCTCAGGATGCCGCCGCGACCGAGCAATCGACCGTATTGCCAATTCGATAGGCCGAGCTCAGGACGACGCAATGCGACTTGTCCGTCGACCCAACGGGTGTGCGAATTGCCGACGAACGGCGCCTCGATGCGATCGTAAAACCACCGATGGGTCGCTTCGTCGGCACTGAGCAACGAAGCGACGAACCGCGGGCTGTAACGGTTGAACAGATCCACCGCCTCGTGCGGGTCCGCGACCGTGAGTGTGACCTCCGGGCTTGCCTCCCACTCCCACTCATGGCCAAGGTGCCCCATCGGTAAGGTCTCCGCTTGCGGCTCCGTCGCGACTCCGGAGGCTCGCCGGATCGGAACGCGGCGCTCGAACCATTCGGCGGGCACGTACGATTCGGATCCCTCGGTGACGTGCAACTTGAACGACTCGCCCCGCGCCGTCGCAGCGCGACCCAGTCCATCGAGGATCGCGGGGATGTACCGATCGACGCCGGAGCGGGGGACGGTGATCACGTTGACGGTGTTGCAGACCTTGCGATCGAGTGAGCGCTCGATCGCCTTGCAAACGTCGTCTTTGGTCGCGGTTGCGTCGATCACGATCCAGGCTCCGCCGGTTCCGTGAGCGCTCACGGGCACGCCGGCACTGCTCGCGATCGAACTCAACGTTTCGACGGCCGGGCCGGATCCCCGAGCGACGGCAAGCGCGAGTCGACGATCGCGAAACAATGCCCAACCAACGCCATGTTCGGCGCGGTCGATGAGGGTCACCGCGGACTCCGGCAATCCTCGCTCGATCAACGCAGGTCGCACGGCGAGCCGCATGATCGTTTGTGCGGTTTGGAGAGCATCGCGACCGATCCGAAAGACGACTGCATTACCGCCCCGGAGGACGCCGGTGGCATCGGCCACGACGTTCGGGCGCCCTTCGAAGACGAACCCCACGATCCCAAGTGGAGCGAACAACAGCTCGACGCTCCAACCGTCGTGGTCGATGGTCTCGAGGGTCTGGCCGCGTCGCGAGGGCGCGTGCGACCAGGCGTGCAGTCCCTCGATCATCGAGCGTCGAACCCGATCGTCCGAGATGAGCCGCGTCGTCGATCGGCCCGCGACGGCAGCACGCTCGACGTCTTTCGCGTTGACCTCGGCAACCTGTTGCCAGACCGAGTCATCGTCCAATCGCTCGGCAAACGATGCGAAAAATCCAGTGATTTGATCGTCCGTTGCAAGACAAAGTTCGCGGAATGCCCGCTCCGATCGATCGACCGCTTCGGTGGCCGCAGCTTGTTCCTCGGCTCGAATGACGAGCACCTGACCCGTGCGTTCGACCGGGCAGAGCTTGTCGCCGGGCATGAAGCTCGCAGCCAGATCCGCGGGTACGGTCCACACGCGGTCACCCACGAGGATTTGCATGCCCGCCTTGAGCACTTCGAGAGGGGCCAACCCCGCCATGGGGTCACGATCTGCGAGCTCGGTCGAGATTGTCAACTGCGTCCGTCGACTCGGGGGGTCGCGGGTCGCGTCACGTCGTGGGTGTCGATGCGAGCCCCAACCCGAGCGAAACCATGGTGGGATCCCGACATGGTGCTGCGCGTCGTCGTTCCCATTCGTCCTTATCGCGTCCGTGTTGGGTGTGGGGTGATGTTCTCCGCCCTTGGAGTCATGGCTTCGTGCGACGAGCCAGGGGATGGGGCAGCGCCGGACTCCGCCATGATGGGAACGGACGGCACCGACTCGGACGATGGCGAAACGAGCTCACCCGCGGAGATACCGTCCGACGCCGAATCGACGGGAGACTCGGGACCCATGGGGACCGTCGAGGGGGGCGGTAACTTCATCGTGAGCCGAACCTGGAAAGGCGCGGTCTATTTGGTCGCTGATCCGGCGACCACGTACACTCCCGACAACTTCGAATCGAGAGCTCCAGGTGCACCACTTTGCGTGAGCGGGTCGGTGGCGCCTTCGCCCACCTACGGAGGATTTTTCGAGCTCGGGATCAACCTCAGTCAACCGCCGGGTGAAGCCGTCGGGTCCGCTCCGGTCGCGCGCACGGGCCTCGCCATCCGCATCGACAACCGCGGTCTGAGCCCCCTGCGTGCACAGCTCGTGTCACCGGATTCGGACGTGGACAACACGCGGTGGTGCGCCGAGCTTCCGGTGAGCGGCTCCACCCATGTGCTGTGGGAGACGTTCAACACGGCCTGTTGGAATGCGAGCGGTGCCGGCTACGAGAGCACCCCGTTGCGGAGCGTCGCGGTCGTCATCCCGGGATCGAACGTGGCTCCAGTGCCCTTCGACTTCTGCCTCGAAGGATTCGCCGACGGTGACCAGGTGAGCGATGCCGTCCTCGATCTTCGGTGATGGATTCCGCGTGTGCCCCCCATGAAGGCGTCTTATGGCCTCGTGCCGAGCCCGCTCGGCGAGCTTCTGCTGCTGGTCGACGGCGAGGGTTGGTTGTGCGGGATGTACATGACGGAGCAAAAGCACCGGCCTGCTCTCGCGGCCGAGTTGCGGCGCGACGACGGTGCCGTTGCCGACGCTCGTGCCCAGCTCGCCGCCTACTTTGCCCGAGAATTGCGTTCGTTCGATCTTCCGTTGCGTCCGAGCGGGAGTCCGTTTCAACGAGAGGTTTGGCAGGCACTGCGCGAGATCCCGTTCGGGACGACCGTCACGTACGGAACCATCGCACGCCGCATCGGCCAACCGACCGCGTCGCGTGCCGTCGGCTTGGCGAACGGTCGCAATCCCATCGGAATCATCGTGCCCTGTCACCGCGTGGTCGGAGCGAACGGATCCCTCGTCGGATATGGTGGTGGCCTCGAGCGCAAGCGCTGGCTGCTGCAGCACGAAGGGGTGCTCCTCACCTGAGGTACGTCGAGCTCGTGAAGGTAGGGGTTGCGACTTCAGTTAACCATGGTTAACCTTTCCTGGCGTCGATGGCCGCGAACAGCACGATTCATGAAGCGATCGGTGAACTGCGGCGCTTGACCGAAGTGTTCGGCATGCGTCGACGTGAACTTGCTTCGGCTTGCGGCATCACCGAGCAACAGTGGCGGGTGCTCGAACAGATCGCGACCGAGCATTTCATGCCGAGCATGTTCGCCCGGGAGCGTGAGAGTTCGCCAGCGGCGGTCTCCAAAGTGCTGCGTCAACTGCTCGAAAAGGCGTTGATCAGTGTTTCGGTCTCGCCCGAAGACGGCCGTCAGCGGAACTATGAACTCACCGCCACTGGGCGCGAGGTGATGCGCCGACTTCGTCTGCGAAGGCAGCGAGCGATCGAGGCGATCTGGCGGGATCTCGACGCCAACGCTGTCGAAGACTTCATCCAGTTCGGTCGAACCTTGAGCGAACGCCTCGAGGCGTATCGAGAATCTCCGGACCTCTAACCAACGACCCTTGGAGAAACGAACGATGGGCAAAACCCTTTACGAGAAAGTATTCGAACGTCACGCCGTTCGGCAGCTTCCCTCGGGGCAATACCAACTTCTGATGGGGCTCCACCTCGTCCACGAAGTTACGTCCCCACAGGCTTTCCAGATGCTTCGCGAGCAGGGATTACCGATCCTGATGCCCGAGCGCACCTTCGCGACGGTCGACCACATCATCCCGACGAAAAGCCAGTTGCGCCCATTCGCCGACAGCTTGGCCGAGCAGATGCTCGAGCATCTCGAAGCCAACGTTCGCGACTATGGGATCCGCTATTTTTCGCCGGAGGACGGTTCGCAAGGAGTGGTTCACGTGATCGGGCCCGAGCTCGGTCTCACCCAGCCGGGCATGACAATCTGTTGCGGCGACTCGCACACGTCGACGCATGGGGCCTTTGGTGCGATCGCGTTCGGCATCGGGACGTCGCAGGTTCGCGATGTACTCGCAACCCAATGCTTGGCGATGGATCGGCTCAAGGTCCGGCGCATCGAAGTGCACGGGTCGTTGGGTCCCGGGGTCTACCCCAAGGACGTGGTGCTCTTCATCATCAACCGCCTCGGCGTTCAGGGTGGAGTCGGTTACGCATACGAATTCGCGGGCGAGGTGTTCGACCGCATGGATATGGAAGGCCGCATGACGGTCTGCAACATGAGCATCGAAGGCGGAGCCCGATGCGGCTACGTCAATCCCGATACGACAACCTATCAATACCTCGAGGGGCGGCAGTACTGCCCGCAAGGGAAAGCTTGGGATGCGGCGGTTCGGGACTGGGACGGGATCCGGAGTGACCCCGATGCCCAGTACGACGACGTCGTTCGGTTCGATGCCGCGGAGATCGAGCCGATGGTCACGTGGGGAATCACGCCGGGTCAATCGACGGGCGTACGCGGCAGGATCCCGTCCGCCGAGAGCTTCGCCGTCGACGAACAAGCGACCGTGCGGGAAGCCCATCGTTACATGGACTTCGAACCCGGCCAGGCGATCCTCGGGACGAAGATCGACGTGGCGTTCATCGGATCGTGCACGAACGGGCGTTTCAGTGACTTCGAAGAGGTCGCGCGATTGGTCCAACGATCGGGTTCCAAAGTAGCGCCCCACGTACGGGCTCTCATCGTCCCCGGGTCACAATCGGTGCGTCGTGCCCTGGTCGATCACGGCTACGACCGAGTGTTCACCGACGCGGGCTTCGAGTTTCGTGAGGCTGGCTGTTCGATGTGTTTGGCGATGAACCCGGACAAGCTGCAAGGCCGAGAGGTGTGCGCATCGTCCTCGAATCGGAACTTCAAGGGTCGACAGGGGTCGCCCCAAGGTCGAACGTTGCTCATGAGCCCAGCGATGGTCGCTGCGGCCGCGGTCCGTGGCGAAGTCGCGGATGCACGAGAAGTCTTTGCCTGAACCGAGGAACGTATGGACACGAAGAGAGTACGCATCGAGGGCCGCGGCATCGTCGTGCGCGGCAACGACATCGACACCGACCGGATCATCCCGGCTCGATTCCTTCGCACCGTCACGTTCGAAGGGTTGGGCGATCATGCGTTCGAAGACGACCGTATTGCATCGACGCAGTCGGGAGCCCCACACCCCTTCGATCAACCCCGCTTCGCGGGTGCGCGGATCCTACTCGTCAACGGCAATTTCGGTTGCGGTTCGTCTCGTGAACACGCTCCGCAGGCGCTTGCACGATGGGGCGCAGGCATTCAGGCGATCGTCGGAGTGAGCTTCGCCGAGATCTTTTTTGGCAACTGCGTCGCGCTAGGGATTCCGTGCATTCGCGTCTCGGTAACCGACATCGAGGCGTTGATGCAGGCCGTGGAAGGCGATCCGAGGCTCGCGGTATCGGTCGATGTGGCCAAGCGAACCGTGGGGGCCGGAGCCCTTACGATCACGGCCGTGATCCCCGACGGCCCGCGCCAACAGTTCCTGGAGGGGATCTGGGACTCGACCGCCGAATTGCTCACCGCCAAAGCGGAGGTCCTCGAACGGGCCAGCCAACTGCCCTACATGCGAGGTTACGTTCAGTAGCACGTGCTGTCCGAAGTGAGCGGCCGGTCGCCGCCGTTCACTCCGTGCGTCGTCGCTCGAACGGTCCGACCGAGGGTGCGGATCGTCCCCCTCGAGGGCAGGCCCGCTCATGCGCTCACGAGCTCGTTTTGCAAACCTTGCGCGAATCTGAGTATTTGGAGGATGCGGTTCGCATCCCAACCGACGTTTTCGAAACATGCCCTCGCGCCGACACACCGATCTTCATGGCCTCGCAGGACCCCGTTCGGGTGGATAGGTCTCACGCCCGTTTCGGGCTGAGAGGTTTCACGCCCGTTCGGGTCGATGGGGACTCGCGGGCTGGCCGGCTCGCAAGGTGCGCGATGCCGGATTGGGATTCGCCCTGGCGAAGTCCTCTGGTACTGTGCGCTCGCAGGCATGTTGTTCAACAGCCTAGATTTCGCGGTCTTCTTCCCGATCGTTTACGCGTTGTACTTGGTTTTGCCGTACCGATGGCAAAACCGGATGCTTCTCGTCGCGAGCTACGTGTTCTACGGTTGGTGGGACTGGCGGTTCCTATACCTTTTGATCGCGTCGACGGTGGTCGATTACTACGTTGGGCACGCATTGCACAACGCGACCACGCTCGAGCGCCGTCGCAAGATCATGACGGTGTCGCTCGTCGTCAACCTCGGCGTGTTGGCGCTCTTCAAGTACTACAACTTCTTTGCCGATACGCTGATCACCTCCGCGTCGTGGTTCGGCCTCGAGCTCGATTGGATCACGCTCAACATCCTGCTGCCGGTCGGGATCTCGTTCTATACGTTCCAGAGCCTCAGCTACACGATCGACATCTATCGTAAGAAGCTGACTCCCGCGAAGACGTTTTGGGACTACGCGCTCTTCGTCGCTTTTTTCCCGCAGCTCGTCGCCGGTCCGATCGAGCGGGCGACGAATCTGCTCGGTCAGGTCGAAAACCCACGAAAGATCGAGTTCACGCAGGTACGAAGGGGTCTCTTCCTCATCCTGCTCGGCTTGTTCAAGAAAGTGGCCATCGCCGATGGGGTCGCGCCCGCAGTGAATTCGGTGTTCGCCGAAGGCTGGGCGGTCAGTGGGTTCGAAGTGTTCGTCGGGTCGTTCTTGTTCGGGGTGCAGATCTACGGGGACTTCTCCGGCTACTCCGACATCGCTCGAGGCACCGCCAAGCTCATGGGGTTCAACCTCATGAAGAACTTCCATACGCCGTTCTTCTCGACGTCGCCGAGCGAATATTGGACTCGCTGGCACATCAGCTTGTCGAGCTGGGTCCGCGACTATCTCTACTATTCGCTCGGCCTCCACTACATGCGGAAGGGTGGAAGCCGGTGGAACCGGGTCTACAAAGCGCAACTTTACGCCATGGTCCTCATGGGCTTGTGGCACGGCGCGTCTTGGACCTTTGTCTCGTGGGGGTTGTTCATGGGCCTCCTTCTCATCGGTTGGGCCCTGCGACCCAAATGGCTGAAAGACATCATGGAACGCGGTCCGAAGTGGACTGCCCACCTATGGTTCCTGCCATTCATGACCTATTCCATGTTGCTATTCCGAGCGAACGATCTCGGACAGATCGGACGTTTCACGCTCGCGTTCGTCACGAATCCGATCGGATATTCCGGGAACATGGTCAACCCGACATTTGCGGCCGCGGCCACGTTGCCGGTCTTGGCCGTCCTCGAGTGGTTCGCCTGGCGAGCCTCGAGCGAGAAGTTCTATCAAACGTGGCCCAGGCCCGTCCGTGCGGCGCTTTGTGCCTATCTCATCTTCGGCGTCTTCTTGGGAACTGCCAATGGACCAGCCCAGTTCATCTACTTCCAGTTCTAAGGTGAGCCTGCAGGCCGACGTCGGCGATGCCGTCAAAACGGTCACGTGGATCGCTGCGTTCCTCGTATTGGCCGAAGTCGGCGCTCAGGTGCTGCCCTACGTTCCGGGCTATCGCGGCTCGGTCGTCGCCAAGAACTTCGAAGAAGGGTCATCGATCGAGACCAAGCTTCGAGCCGACGTCACCAATCCGAACCTTGCACCCGCCGCGGTCGTCCGCGCGGGATGGATGGGCGACAAAGTGGCGGAAGGCGAAGCGTTGCTGTCGGCAGATCCGAATGCGCGGCTCGACGTCGTCATCTACGGCAACTCCGTGGGCAACGAAGTTGCCCGTGCGATTCGCCGCATTTCACCCGAGACGAAGGTGCTGGGGATCGCCGGTCCTGGCGTCCCGATCAGTCACGGGTATGGCGTCTATCAGATCGGGAAGCGACCCCCTTCGCGCGCGACCGTGATCGCGATGAACGAGGGCGTGGTTTACAAGATGATCGGGATGACGGCAGACACCCTGCAGTCGATCCCCCAGCCGGTCCTCTATCCACTCTACGCGGTGGAAGACGATGTCCTCGTGCGGAAGGCCACCCCCGCCATCCAATCGTTCGAGGAGCTGCAGCGGGCCCTCACGACCGAACCAGAGCTATGGCGCCGCCACCTCGACGTCCTCGGCGAAAACGATCCCACGTTCCAAGAGTGGCTCTACGCTCGTCACTTTACCGAGTACTCGCTGTTTGGCCGGCTCGCGCGTCGGGGTTACCAGGTTTCGCGATTGCTCGAAGAGGCCGGAAAGCGGCCCAACTACAGGACGGGTTTCGATCCACAGGACGAAGCTTCGATCGCGACGAAGGGTGTTCTCCGACAATTCGTACTCGATCTGCGGGCCGCGGGGGAGCGCCCGATCGTGATCTTGTCCGACCAATTCGGAGCACGAGATGCCCTCAAGGATCTCGTGCTACCCACGTTGCAAGAGTTGAACGTGGACTGGATCCATAGCCGAGACTACTGCTCGCAAAACGATCGGCATCTCTACAAAGATCCACTCCACGTCGTGGACGCGTGCAACGACAAGATCGCGCGCGACGTCATCGACTTCGCCATGCAATGACGGTGTCGCTGCCCGTAGGCTGCTCGACTTCGACAGCCCTCGGGACCAGGGAGCGACGACCTTCGCAGGCGGTGCGTGGGCTTAGGCCGACGCCGTTTTCGTGGCTGGGCCGCCGGAATACATGAGGCCGTACAACCCGCGGATCATGTACCAAGTTGCGAATCCGAACCCGCACAGGGCGAGCAGAATCGCGGCGATGTCGGGTAGACCCATCGTCGTGAGGAGTTGCTTCGCGGGAAGCACGACCCCTTGCAAGACATAGAACGGTAGGGCGAGCTGACCGATGATCGAGAGGATGTGCATCGTCTCGCGTCCCACGGGGTGAAGCGAGTTTGTGCGCGCAGCGATGCGATGCAGCAATGCCGTCAGCATCATGATGAGACCGGCATAGAACATCCATTTCCAGATCCGCCAAGTGACCTCGGCGGTCCATTGGAGGATGAAGCGCGCTTCGCCTTGCAGGAAAGCGAGGACAACTGCACCCGCGACGACAGCGGCCCCCGCGAGGACGAGCCGGCGCCGTACGTTCGGAGAATCGAGGTTGTCGTGGAAGTAGGTACCGATCGCGACCCCCGCCAGCACGCCGGTCATCAATACGAACACGCTGTATTTGGCCACGAGCATCAGCCGCATCAACCGCAGGAAACCGATGACTTTGATGTCGCCAACGAGCCAGTCGAACCCCATGAAGATCGCGTAACTCACGAACGCGAGCGCGACCCAGATCGCGACCCGCTGCATCGTGTCTTTCACGGGCGCGACGAGCCGGAGCAGGGGCACCATCGCAAGGATCGCGAGGGTGTAGAAGAGGAGCGGGCCGTGAAACGCCTCGAAGAACATCGACGAATCGATGTGTTTGCCTGACGTCCATCCATCGAGCAGCCGGATCGTCGCGAGCACGAGCACCCCGCCGCCCACGAGGCTCGCTCCGGTTCGACTCACCGAAGCCACGCGTTCGGGATTCTTGAGAAACGCAGGAAACTGCATGTACCCGGTTCCAAGGCCGAATACGATGGCGAAGCCGGCCGTGCCGGACGCAAAGAATGGGGCGAGGATGTAGAAGAGCGGACGAAAGGCGGCGGGTAAGCGCGAGAAGATGCCCGGAGCCCAATGGCCGCTGATCACCGCCAAGACCAAGATTCCGCGGACGACATTGACCGCGAGGTTGGCCGTCATGACACCGGTCACGGCATCGTCGACGCGAGTCATCGCGGTTCCGGGAGTTGCCGATGCACCTTCGGCAGCACGGGCCTCGGCGGTGGCGATCTGGCGGATCGTCGCTCCTTGGAAGATCTTCCGGCAAACCTCTCGATCGATCCCGGCACGCGCCATCCTCATTACGACCGCGATCGCGGTCAGTGAGTCACCGCCGAGGTGGTAGAAGCTGTCCGTCACGCTGATCGGCGACATTCGCAACGCCTCTTCCCAGATCAACGCGAGTTCTCGTTCGCGATCCGAAGACGGTGGCTCGAACCCATCGGGGGTCGCCGCGACGCGAATCGGTATCGCAGCTTCGACCTCGGCAGCACGTCGAGATTTGGCCTGTCCGTACGACTCGGCCAACACCGCGCGCTTCACCTTTCCCGAAGCGGTCTTGGGTAGTTCGTCCGTCACCCACGCGACGATCGCTCCGCGAGCATTCACCCCGTGACGCTCCGCGGCCCGGACCGCAGCGTCGAGCAACGCCGCTTCTTGTGAGGCATGAGGGCGGGCGATCGCCACGAGCACGCCGTCGCCTCGTGCGGGATCGGGGATTCTGCAGATCGCAAAGTCGCCGCCAAATTTCGTCGCTTCGCGGATCTGGGCTTCGAGCATCTCCGGGGCGATCTTCGAACCGCCGCAGTTGATGAGGTCGTCGGCGCGACCCTTGAAATAGACGTATCCGTCGCGTATTTCCCCGAGGTCCGGGGTCGTGTACCAACCGTCGGTATCGCAAGGGTCGGTCGCGGTTCCATGCGACCATACGCTGCGGGTCACGTGTGGGCCGCGGATGGCGATCCTCCCATCTTCCGACGTGCGAACTTCGACCTCGCCGTAAGCTCTTCCAACGGAACCCAGGTGTTCGACGGGGGCGCTATGGATCTCGAGAAACGTCGTGCGAGACGCTTCCGTCAAACCATAGTGTTGAACGATGGTCGCTGCGGGGAACAACTTCCGCAGGCCTTCTTTTTCGGCAGCGCTCATCGGCTGACTGCCGATCTCGATCCATCGGAGGCGCGAGGCGACGCCTTGGAACGCTTGGGCCGATTCGAGCACCACTCGCCATAGGCTCGGCACTGCGCTCACGGCATTGATCTCGCCTTTGCCGAGCATTGCGACGATCTCCATGGGGTCGAAGCCGCGCTCGGGGATATAGACTTCACCCCCAGCGGCCCCGACCGCACGGCACCGACCAAAGCCAAACGACAAATAGACCGGGATGCCAACGTACTCGCGAATCGACGCGTCTACGTTCATGACCGCGTTGAGGCGCGCGACGACGTCGGCCAACGCCTGATGGGTCAGATCGACCCCCTTGGGTTCACCTTCGGTGCCCGAGGTGAACATCACTGCGGCGACGTCGAGGCTGCCGTTCGGTTGATACCGAGGCTTCAGCCAACCATGTCCAGGATTGGGAAGCAGGATGTCTCCAACCCCGGCGATCGTCTTGCGCGACGTATCGTCGATGCCCCGTAGAGGAACGATCACTCGGCCCCCATGAAGGCAGGCGAGTGCTTGCTCCACGAAGTCTGGAGAGTTCACTGCGACGATGCCCACCGCGTCTCCAACCCTCTCGGTGTTCGATAGTTGCGGCGCTTGGGATTGGGTCCAGCTGTGCATGGATGGAGTTGGCCTTGTCAGCCCTGCGGGGCGTGAGGTCGATTCAGCGTGGGGCGTGACGTCGATTCGCGGTTCGAGGTTGGCGCCGAACGCGTCAAGCGAGACCGAGCTTATTCGCAGTCCACGTGATCACGCAACCAACGGGCTCCGTAAAAGGTCAGTTCAAACCATCGCGCCCGTCCGCGGACCTGTGCAAATGCGAACCTACGGCCGCTATACGCGTCGGCTGCTAGGCACGCCGAGCGGTTCCAACCGATGCCGTGGTTGAATCGTGGACGGTTCACCTATCCGATCCCCAATTTGCGATCGAGCGAGTATCGACCCGCGCCCGTGAGCAAGAGCAGAACGTAGCCGCACATGTACGCAAATGCCATTTCACCCGCATTCACGCCGGTGAACCGCATGTCGTGCCAGAGCCACCAAGCGATGAACATCGTGAACGCGAGGCCAGCCGCATGAAGTCGGGTGAGCAACCCGAGGATGATGAACACGGCGCCCACGACCTCGAACCATACGACGAGGACATAGCTGAGTTCGCTACTGATATGGATGAGATCAGGGAACGTGTGAAACTGCTTGGACGCGGTCATCAGCTTTTCCCAGCCGTGAATCGCAATCATCAGCGCTCCGAACGACACCCGCAGGACGAGCAGCCCGAGGTCGGGGTTGTGCGGCACGAACCAAAGGCCGAGTAGCTTCCGGCCCCCGTGGGGCGGATAGAACGTCTTCATGCGACCTCGCCATATCCGCTGTCGACCGAGCCTTCAACGGGCGAGGCGCCGGTCGACGTTCGGAGCGAACCGGTGGTGTCGTTTCGCCGGCCTCGTTCACGACCTCACCCCCGGTTTCGACCTCACCGAAGTTGGTACTCACGCCCCTTCGGGGCTGAGGGGCCGGATCGGCAAGCGTCACGGCTGCGGCGTTCGATGGCGCGACATCGAGCGGAAGGAGCGGCGTTGCGACCACTGTCGCAGCCGGTATCGCGTCACGTTCGACGAGGCGGTCGGACGATGCGAAGCCGAGCGCACTCGTTGCGACGATGAGAGCCCCGATGACGGAACCGAGCAGACCAGGAAGCCAGACCCGGTGCATACGATGTTTCGAGGCCCGCTTGGGGAGCTGCTGGATCCGAGAGTGCCCGATGGATCGCTCGGCCACGGGGAGAACGCCTGCGGACAAGGTTTGGGCGAAGGGATCGACGTCAGTGGGCCGTTGCATCCACGCGGATGGGCTCGCGACCGTGGTGTAACCCGTGCGTCCGACCGGTGGTTCGAACGGGCGTGCGTGCGGCGAGGTCGAAGGAGAAGACGGCGAGGAGAAGAACGATGGATTCACGAGCTCTCGCTTTCGGGTCGGTGTGAAACCGTGGATGCCTAGACGCAGACACCGAGCCCGCGATTCGAACGCGGAGCCCTTGCGCGCTCTCCGCCGAAATGAAATGTCGACAACCCAGGTTTTGCACCGTTTCGTCGACGGCCGAGAACTTCGGTAGTCTCGTACCACCGTGCAATTGCGAGCATCACCCAGCGTTTCCGTGCGGACTTCTGACCCCGGCATGAACAGTGCCGCCGAAGCCCCGGCGTTGGCTCCAAGCGCGTTTCGGCCAGTGCCGCGAACGGGTGTCATCTTCGTCACGACCGAGGCAGTCAAACGAGGCTTCGATCCCGAGGACCCGACGTGGTGCAACCTCGGCCAAGGCCAACCCGAAACAGGGATCCTTCCAGGAGCCCCACCACGGATCGAAACCATAGAGATCGCGCAGTTCGATCGCGACTACGCGCCCGTCGCAGGGATCTGGGAACTCCGCGAAGCGGTCGCGTCGATGTACAACCGGCTTTATCGGCGAGGCTTACCTTCGCTCTACAGCGCCGAGAACGTAGCGATCTCGAGCGGTGGCCGAACCGCCCTCACGCGCGCCGCAGCGTCGATCGGCACGATCAATCTCGGCCACTTCCTACCGGACTATACCGCGTACGAGGAGCTGCTCGAGGTCTTCAAGGCCTTTACCGCGATCCCGATCCTGCTCGAGCCCGAGCGTGGTTACGCGTTCAGTGCGAGCGATCTTCGACGTGAGATCCTGGGCCGCGGCTTATCGGCCCTGCTGTTGTCGAACCCGTGCAACCCCACCGGCAAGTTGGTGGGCGGCGAAACCTTGCGGGGTTGGATCGAGGTTGCCCGCGAGCTCGACTGCACGTTGCTGCTCGACGAGTTCTACTCGCACTACGTGTGGGCCGACACGCCGGGTCCGTTGTCCATGGAGTCTGCGGCACGCTATGTCGAAGACGTCGATCGCGATCCGGTCGTGATCTTCGATGGCCTCACGAAGAACTGGCGGTATCCCGGTTGGCGCGTGGCTTGGACCGTGGCACCGAAGCCGGTCATCGAAGCGATCACCAGCGCGGGTTCGTTCCTCGATGGTGGGGGGAGTCGGCCGCTCCAGCGAGCGGCTCTGGCCGTGCTCGAGCCCGACGTCGTCGCGGCCGAAACCGAGGCGATCGCGACCGCCTTTCGCCGAAAACGAAACCGTTTCATCGCACGCCTCCAAGACCTCGGCATCGAGCTCGACCTCATGCCCGAGGGCACGTTTTATGCTTGGGGAAACTTGTCGAAGCTGCCGTCACCGCTCGACGACGGCATGGAGTTCTTCGAGCGCGCCCTCGCGCATCGAGTCATCACGGTTCCCGGGGCGTTCTTCGACGTCAACCCAGGGAAGCGTCGCAAGGTTCGAGGCGGCCGATTTCGCGGCTACAGCCGATTCTCGTTCGGCCCGTCGATGGACGTGCTCGACCGCGCTTGTGATCGACTCGCGGAAATGATCGCTTCGCACCGCTGAGTGTCGGCGGAGGTTCAAGCCCTCCGCCGAGCCACCTAGGCAGTGATTTGCCGCAGGATCGACCCCAAACCGCGGTTGCAGGGCGGGGCACGCGTCACAGCGGAACCACGAGCGATTGATAACATCCGCCTTCGAAAGGATTGCTGACCGGTGTGGTGATCGCGTCAGGTTGTTCACCTGAACGGCGTTCAGAGCGCTCATCCTGGGGTACAGCGGGGTATCGACGAATCTTCGGAACCCACGGTGAGCTACACCAGGATATCGTCACTGTCAGGTGGTGTGGCGACCATATGGAGTTCGGGCCGTGGCGGCGGCTTGGATGCGGTGGAGCGCATCCGAGCTCGAGCCGCCGAGCTCGGACCCGGTCGAGGATGCGGCTCGACCCTCGCCCACGGACTCGGAACCAACGGAGTGGTCGGAACGGACTCCGGTCCAACCGAGCTTGCTCGGGTTTTTCGCGAAGTTCGGGCTCGGGCTCGGGGGCAGCACCGTTGGGGTATTGCTCGACGGTAATCCCCAGGTCCAAGGGATGACGGCGGGCTCGGGGTTTAGTGCGCTCGGTGGCATTGTCATCGTGCCGCTGCGATGGAATCGCCACAGCGTCTCCATCAGCGTGGAGAGCGGGTACAAATCGTGGGGCATCGGGTCCGATGTCCGAACCCACTCCATGCGTTTGTATCGGATCCCGGTGACCCCATTGTTGCGCTACCGTTTGGCGTTGGGGCGTGGGGTCTGGAGTCTCTTCATTGGTGCCGGTCCACATTGGGATCTGTCCCTTCGCTATCGCCTGAGGGTCGAAGGGCGGGAGGTGACGAAAAAACTCGGCAACGAACTCGGCTTCGCCGCAGAAGGTGGAGTCGTCATCGACTTTGGCCGATTGGGTGGCGACATCGCATTCCGCTACACACGGATCATCTACGAGAACAATGTATTTCTCGACCGTGCAGACGCGAGCTCGTTTGCGATCTTCGTGAGCCTCGCCATTGGTGCCTTGCTCGACCCGCGTCCCCGGAGATCCCAGGACCGGGCACGCTCGTCGCAGCTCGCCGACCTCAAAAAACGTTGAGCGCAGTCCATGCGGGCCGTCATCGTTGCCAATCGGAATTTTCCGTACCTCGCCGTGACGGTCGGAGTGGCGATTTGGCAGGGCATGATCGGTGTGATGGTCAATTGGATCGACTGGCCTGCAACGACGACCGTATGGGCACGCTGCACGGTCGCAGCGCTAGTGCTACTCCCGATCGGACGACACCTTCATGCCAGCCGTGGAACGACGACGACGAAGGAGCCCACGCCGTGGCTCGCCGTGGTCGGCAGCGGTCTCCTCCTGGCGGGCCATTGGACAACACTGTTTTGGGGATATCGCGTTGCCGACGTTGGGCCCGTGATCGTGGCCGTGTACACCTTTCCGATGATGGCTGCCCTCTTGGAGCCATGGCTGTTCGGCGGCCGTCTCGAACCCCGGGGACTGCGGGCCGCAGCGTGGGTCGTGCTCGGTATCCTGGCCATGAGATTGCTCGACGGAGAGCATCAAGGCACGGGCCATGACAATGGCCTCGGGATCATGCTCGGGATCTGCTCCGCGGCGTTGTACACCGCGCGCAACTTACTCTCGCGCAAGCTCGTGCCGAAAGTCGGCGTCATCCGGATGATGGGGTTGCAGGCGGCAGTCGTCTCGATCGTCCTGTTGCCATCGCTCGCCATGCTCGATGGGAGCAATCTTCATGCACGCGACGTCGGTCTCCTGCTCCTGTTCGGGATCGCATTCACGGCGGTGCCGCATGCGTTGCTCATTTGGGCGTTCCAGCGGCTCTCCGTGGCGGCCGTCGGGATCGTGGGTTCGATCGAGGTGGTGTCGGGGGTCGTCATGGCATGGGTGTGGCTCGGTGAACCGATCCAAGCCTCGGTCGCGTTGGGGGCAGTTGGCGTGATCGCAGGCGTCGGCTCGGAATCCGTAGCGGCGTGGCGTCGTGGGGTTCAGCCGACTCGTCGACAGGTTGAAAACGTCGCGCTTCCGCGCGCCGCTTCGACTTGCGCCTCGCATCTCGATGCTCGTCGACAGGTTGGAGCAGGCGGAGATCGAGACGCTGCAATCCGCGATGGCGCTTGACGAACGCCTCCCAACGCTGGGCGTCCGATCGTGTGAAAACGGGTCCATAGGTCGCACCCACGCGCCACGGTCGTCCGGCACGAGTCGACCGGGCTCCGCCGGGTCCGCGACCATTGTGCTGGTCGACGCGACGATCGAGGTCGAGCGTGATCCCGACGTAGGTTCGCGCCAGGTCGACGGATACGAGGACGTAGATCGTCCAGGCGGTCACGGATCACTATGCTGAACGAACCAGTCGTTCATCCACTTGGCGCTTTGTTTGAAACCGATCCGCATGTTGGCTTCTGCGGCGCGTTCGATCATGCCGCCGACGCCGAAGATTTGCGCATCGATCCAAAGTTCGGAAATTCTTCGCGAACGCCCGCTCGATGTCGGCTCGACCCAGATCCGTCCGCCGATCCGCAATCGATCCGCAAGCACGTTCATGCGCGATTCGAACGTCCATCGCTCCGCTTCGGGATCGTACGTTCCAGTTTCGCGATAGGAGAGGGCGTCGCCGAGAACCCTGGTGACCGCCGCGGGGAGGTCGAGTTTCGGTGACATGCGGATCGCTCGTCGTTGCACGGTGCGGCCGGGGACCGGCTCCAGAACACCGACCTCGGCGGCCCGGAAGCCAAGCCCTTCCACCAACATCTCGCGGGTGAAGTCGGGATCGAGGAAGGAGGTCCAAAAGCGCTCCGTGGAGCACAACATCGGATGGTTGAGCGTGAACTCGAGCACGGCGAGGCCCCCAACCTAGCAGGTTCCCGCCGCAGGCGCCCCCCCGCAGGCGTCCCCCCGCAGGCGTCCCGTTGGCCGTCTAACTGGTTTCGGGCGCGGCGGAACGTTCGAACAGCTCACGACCGAGCGCGCGGAGCTGTTCGAGCTCGGTCGGCGGCTGTTCTCGTCGCGTCAACGTGCGGGTCGCAAGCCAGGGGTGAGCCCGCTCGAAAGCTCGTTGCGCGTTTTGGGCCGCATGCACTTCGGCGATCATCGCATCGTAAATGCGACGACTCTGCGCGGGAAGGCGTTCCAGACCCTCGGTGTCGGGAGCGATCGGCGGGGGCAGGGGCTCGACGCGATTGAAGACGAGGCCATCGACACGCAGCCCCCGGGCCCGCAGCACACGGACGAACTCATCGGCCTCTCGGACGCTGAACAGATTGGCCGAGGTTGCGACCACGACACCCGTTCGCGGTGATACGAGCAGCTCGGCGACGTCACCCGCTCGGCGACGGAACTCCCCGAGGACGGCGGTGAAATCCGACAAGAAATCGCCGAGCAATCCGACGAACGGTCCACCGCCCAGCGACTCGAATACCTTGAGCAACACCGAGCTCGCGAGTCCGAGGAATCGGGTGCCCATGCGGGCCGAACCGGCCAGGAATTTGGCTGCGGGGTTGTCGAGCACTTCGCTGATGTGTGCCGGCGCGTCGAGAAAGTCGATCGCATTGGCGGTCGGTGGCGTGTCGAGCACGACCAGGTCGTAGTTGCCCTCGTTCACGAGCATGTGCACTTGAACGGTCGCTGCATACTCGAGCGCCCCGCCGAGTCGCTCCGCTGTCGCTTGATAGATGGGGTTGGCGAGCATCCGCTCCGCCGCGGCGGCATTGGGCGAATAGCCGGCGACGATGCGATCGAACACTCGCTTGGTATCGAGCAACAAGCAGTGCAGAGGGGCCGCATCGTTTTCGGTCCCGGGTACGGTCACGATGGCACCGGGATCGGCTGCGTTGGAAAAACCGAGCGCTTGGGCGAGGCGACGCGACGGATCGATCGTCACCACGATCACCCTTCGTCCGGTCGCGGCCGCATGGAGGCCGAGCGCGGCCGCGACCGTGGTCTTACCCACGCCGCCCGGGCCCATGCACAACACGACGTTGCGATCGGCGGCCAGCTGAAAGGGTCGAGGCGTGGAGGGTGATTCGGTCATGCCTCGAGCAAACGGATTGGCCGACGAGTGAGAAGGCGTTTACCCTTCGGCTCGGCGTGACTGCGCGGCAACGACTTCGAGTCCGGGTGGGCGACCGCGAGCACGACGTCGAATGGGATCCGCGGGATCCCCCTGGGGTCGTCCGGGTCGACGGTTCGATCCTCACCGTTTTGCCGGTCGCCGACAATCTCGCCCGCGTCGAGACCGCGGATGGCTCGTCGCCGACGACCGTGTTCCTCGCCCGAGGCGACGCCAACGAATGGTGGGCCGACGTCGCGGGTCAGACGATGACGGCGAGCGTCCGAACGTTCGAGGCTGCGACCCTCGCCGCGCTTCAGACCGCGACGGGCACCTCTACTCGCGGGCGAGAGGGCGCGACGGCACCCATGCCCGGCCGCATCGTCAAGATCTTCGTGGAGGTTGGCGCGACGGTGTCCACCGGTCAACTCCTCCTCGTCATCGAAGCCATGAAAATGGAAAACGAGGTGCATGCCGACGGACCCGGTACGGTTCGCTCGGTTCGCGTCGCCGTGGGCGATACCGTCGACGCGGGTCAAGTCCTCGTCGAGATCGATCTTCACAAGGACTCCTGAAGGACTCCCGCACGCGGTGCTTTCGCGACGAACTCGTCCAAGGTCGCGAGCTGCCGGCGCGCGCCTTCGAGATCGACGATGCCACCCCACCGCCATGGCAACATCATGAGACCCCCGGCTTGGCACGCCCGGGCTTCTGGGCTGGATCGCCAGCTCTCGATGTTGTCGCGATGGAACGCGCCGATTCGGCGGATCCGAGTGAGCTCGGTCACCATCGAACCGAGCACCGGATGCGAAGCCATCGCGGGGGCGTCTTCGGGGAGTTCCGGCAGGGGCCATACCCCGTTCACGGCAATGGCCGCAACATTCATTCTCACGCGTTTGCGCAACGCAACGCCGAACTCTGCGAGCTCGGTCAACGGCCAACTTTCCGGCAACCCGACGAGGACGGCCTCGATGGATGAGGCATCTTCGAAACTGGATTGGATCAGTTGGGCTTCGCGCGTGAGGGGTCCTCTTGGCAACGTGTCAAGGATCGAGCGGGGTACCTCGAGCGTGAACAGCAAGTGACCTGTCGCGGGTCCGTCGAAGATCACGCAATCGTATGAACCGCCGCGAATCGCTTCGTGCCATGCCTTGCCGACGACCGCGAAGTCGTCGAGACCAGGGATGGCCCGCAAGAGCTTGCGGACGAGACGATTGTCGAAGACGGCACTCGATGCACGCTGGCTCCGCATGACCAAACCGCCGTACTCGCGCAGGCAAGTCTGCGGTACGAGCCGCTGAATCCAGAGCTTCGGAGCGACCACCTGAGGTTGGTCGGAAAGTTGCTTTGCGCCCAAGATCCACGCGAGGCGATCATCATGCCCCGTGGTCGCGACCAAGACTCGTCGACCACGCTGCGCGATCGCGAGAGCCATCAACGCCGCGAGCGTCGTTCGTCCCACGCCCCCCTTGCCGCTGACGACCACCAAACGGCGTTTCGCCAGGCGGTCGAAGACCTCGGTCGCCGAGCGGTCGGTGATCGGGGTCGGCAGGCCGGGCATGAAACCGGAGCGTGGCACAGCCAACACCTTGTGACCATAGTTCCATACCACCGAAGCTGCGGTCCCCGCACTTCGCGGTCGATCGATGCCGTCTTCCTACGGATCGCGTACACTCGAACGACGCGCATCAGGCGCGGTCGTCGCCTTACCCCGTTGCAACCCGCCCGTGTCCGTTCACATCCATAGCAAGACCGAGATCCAGAAAATGCGAGCGACAGGTCAACTGGCCGCGCGCGTGCTCGAATACATCGAGCCCTTCGTTCAACCAGGGATCACGACGGGCAAGCTCGATCAACTCTGCCACGAGTTCATCGTCAGCCACAATGCGATTCCAGCTCCTCTCAATTATAAAGGGTTTCCGAAGTCGATCTGTACTTCCGTCAATGAGGTGATTTGCCACGGTATTCCCGGTGCCCAGGCATTGAAGGAAGGCGACATCATCAATATCGACATCACGACGATTCTCGACGGATTTCACGGGGACACTTCGGAAATGTTTTGTGTCGGTGAGGTCAGCGAGAAGGCGCTCAAACTCATCGATGTGACACGTCGATCGATGTGGCTCGGCATTCACGAGGTGAAAGCGGGCAAACGCATCGGGGACATTGGGGCGGCAATTTCTGCGTTCGCAGCCGATCAGCACGGTTACGGGGTCGTGGAGGCATTCTGCGGTCATGGCATTGGACGAGTGTTTCACGCTGATCCGAGGATCAAACACGTCGACAAGCGGGGCCGTGGCCGACGGATGACCGCGGGCATGACCTTCACGATCGAACCCATGATCAACGAAGGCACTCCGGAGTGTCACGTACTCGACGATGGCTGGACCGCGATCACCCAAGACCATCGTCTCAGCGCTCAGACGGAGCACACCATCCTCGTGACGGAGGAGGGCTACGAAGTCCTGACGGCCCGAGACGGCATGTTCGTGATGTAGCGAGTATGCTCGCGGCATGACGGACGAATCGCTTCCTCCCGAAGGCGAGTCATCGGGGCCAGCGCAGTCGCCGTTCGCGCTGGATGAGGAATCGGTTTCACCCCCGATTGGGGCGGAAGTGCCGATCCGAAATCTACCGATCGGCACGACGATGGGTAGGTACGTCATTTTGGGCGAAGTCGCCCATAGCGGTTCTGGGGTCGTTTACGCGGCATTCGATCCTGAACTCGACCACAAGATTGCGCTCAAACTGTTGCCGCTCGCGGGAAACACTCCGGAGGCGCAAGACATCTGTGCCCGCGAGGTGCTCGCCCGTGCGGGACTCGTTGTTGGGTTCGAACATCCAAATGTGGCACGGGTGCATGAGATCACCCGGCGAGGAAACGCCATCGTGGTCGCGATGGAATTCATCGACGGGATCTCGCTCCAAAAATGGATGGAGGCGCGCGACGAGCCGTTCCCTTGGCCCGAGGTGCTCAAGCTCTTTTTGCAGGCGGGATACGGCCTGGCGGCCGCTCACGCGGCGGGGATCGTGCATGGCGACTTCAAGCCCGAGAACGTCATGGTCGGCGAGAGCGGCCGGGTCTACGTCCTCGACTTCGGATTGGCTCTTCCCCAACCTCCGCTCGAAGAGGAGGAGGTCCTGGCGCTCGCCGATGCTTTGCCCGCGGATGGGGGGGACTCGCACGCTCGGCTATCGCGCTCCGTGCTGGGAACTCCAGCCTATTGGGCGCCGGAGCAACACCTCGGAACTCCACCGGACGCCAAGACGGACCAGTTTGCCTTCTGCATTGCCTTTTACGAAGCGCTGTACGGTGAGCGTCCGTTCCAGGGCGAGCTGCGACCGATTGTTGCGATCGAGACGCTGAGCAACCGAGTTCGCCCGCCACCGAGCGGTAGCGATGTTCCCCCATGGCTGCGTGATGCGCTGGTTCGTGGGCTCAACCTGCGAGCGAGCGAGCGGCATCCATCGCTGGCGGGGTTGCTGCAGGCGCTCGATCGAGATCCGATCGCTCGCCGGCGCCGATGGATGAAGGGGTCGGCGTTGGCGGCCGGACTCACTCTGTTCGTGGCGGTGACGGGGTTGATGCTCCGGGCCGAATCTCAAGCGTGTCAGCCGACTGGCGAAGAGCTCGATGATGTGTGGGACGATCCCGCGCGCGAGCGTTTAGCCTCGGTTCTCACCTCCCAAGCAAACTCTCCGCAAACCTGGGCAACGATCGAGGCCGGCATCAATGGCTGGGTCAACGAATGGTTGCGCCTCCGTGCACGCGCCTGCGATCTCACCGAGATCGAGCATCAAGCTTCGCAAGCCGTGCTCGAGGAACGCTATTCCTGCCTCGATGCACGCCTCGAAGAGTTGCGTGCCTTCGTCCAGGTCTACGCCACGGCCGATCGGGCGATGGTGGAACGGGCCGAGGACGTGCTCGAAAGCATCGCGGCCCCGAGCAACTGCATTGCCCAGGCGACGCAGGATCTTTATCCAAAGGCCGCAGATCCGATCCCCGAACTCCGCAACCTCGAACAACAGGCATCCATCGCCTTGCGTGGCGGTAACGTCGAGCTCGCGCGCTCCCGAGCGGAAGAGGTTCGAACACGCCTCGATGGGGTGGAGTATCCGTCGTTGCAGTCGGACAACCTTCGCTTGCTCGGTGAACTCGCCTTTTTGGGCGGGGATCTCGAGCTCGCCGAGGATCGGGAGCATCAGGCGATCGCGGCCGCCGACGCGGCCGGACTGCCATTGCTCGCCGCCGAGGGGTGGTTGACGCTCGCGGGTATGGCGATCGAGAGCGGGCACGACCGGGCTTCCGACCGTTGGCTCACCCACGCTTCGGCCACGATTGAAAGCGTCCCCGATCGCAGATTGGAAGCGCGTCTCGCCGAGGCCCGCGGCAATGCGGCGGCCAGGGCGGGGCGGGTCTCCGATGCGCTCTCCCACTATCACCGAGCGCTCGATGTGTTCGAGAAGAATCCCGAGGCAACGACGTTGGCGAGAGCCAAGGTCGCGCTCGAACTCGGCAAGCTGGCGTCGGCGCAAGGTGATCGCGTCGCGGCTCGAACCTATCTTCGCACGGGGATCGCATGGCTCACCGAACGTTTGGGCCCCAGGCACCCACGACTCGCGGAACCACTGCACGAACTCGCCGAGATCGAGGCCGCACTCGGTTTCGATGACGACGCCATGTCGAGCGCGTCGCGGGCGATGGCGATCGAGAGCGCGGCACGAGGCAGCGAAACCGAGTTGGCGGCGACGATCGAGGTTTCGCTTGCTGGCATCGACTTGCGACGGGACCAACCCGGGGCCGCGGCAGACCGGTTCACTCGCGCGATCGGAACCCTGCGGTCGCTCGGGATTCGTGACGAGGAGTTGCGCAAAGCGCTGCAGGGATTCGGTCGTGCATGCGTCAAGCTGGGTCGGCGTGGGGAAGCCCGCAACGCGTTCGAAGAGGCCTTGCGGCTCCAAGGGGATGGTCTGACCGTCGCCCAAACCCAGGAACTCTTGGCCGCGGTCCTCTGGCACGACGAACCAGAGATGCGGCAACGAGCGATCGCCCTCGCCCACGAGGCTCGTGATGGTTACGCCGCGGCGGAGGCGGGGGAAGACCTTGCACGGGTCGACGACTGGTTGGCCGAACACGTTCCGGAAAGTCTCTAGGTACTAGCCCCCGTTGGGGTGGGCATGAAGGGCGAGGCGGATCCCGAGCCCGAGCGTCGCTTCCTCGGTCAGGATCCGAACGCCATAGCGATGTCCCACGTCGCCGGAACCGTAGACCATGATGTCCCCGAGCTTGGACGGCAAAGCGATCCCGAGGAGCGCCCGAGCCCGGTACGCATCGGGATATTCTCGGCCGGCAAGGTCATCACCCACGCGGTATTCGCCGTAGAGTGACGTGAACGGCTGGATGAGCTTCCACCTGGCCCAACGAGCGTGGAGGTCGATCCCCGCGCTGCCACTGTAGCTCGAATGCTCAGGCACGTACGCCGTGCCGATCGCTCGCTCGGCGAAGTGCCAGGTTCCGACTGCTTGGGCGAGGGCGACGTCGAGCGAGAGCGAATCTCCAACGAGAGGTTGAGCGGAGACGTCCTCCGTGTCGCCATCGCCGTGATTGCTCGCCGTGTAGTGTTGACTCTCGTGACGGTAATCGAGCGTGAACTCGAACGCACAGCCTTTGCACATTCGTCGACCGACTGCATCGGGCGCAAAGGCGACGAAATATGTATAGGATCCTCGCCATAGCATATTGCCGGTGCCGGCCGGGATGATGCCGGCATTCGTTCGTTGGGTCGTGCCATCGACCTCGAGTTCAACGAATCCTCCGAATCCCACCCGCAGGCTCCATGCCGGATGCCGCAGCGAGAACAAGGCAAACTCTCCGCCGGCCATGAGGGCTGGCCGCGGCAAGAGGAGCATGTTCATCGCAGGGGTATCACGAGACGCAGACCACGAACGGGAGATCCGACGTGCATATCCGAGCCAATCGAAGCTCACTTGACGAACACGCGCCGAAGGATGCCGAGGATTCGATGGATCGGTTTCGGTGACGGATTCGACGGCTTGCGCGTGCGAAAGTAGCAGTAGGAACGATCCTGCGATGGCGTCGATCATGAGTTCACTCCACGCCCCCATGGGGGGCTGATGGCTATTCGTCGAGGTCCGAGAAGAATCGAAAGGAGCCGAGATGGAGCACGGATTCATCGGCTTCGCTCGTACCGTAGGTCACGTGAATCGTCCTGGGGGAGCGGCGTAAGCCTGCGTGTTCACGACCTCCGCTGACGAACCAAGCATCGGTCGGTGCGGAGGTGAAGATTTGGATCGGACGACCAAACCCTCCGCGCGCATCGCGAGACGAACGAACGGAGAAGGTTCCCGTAAAGATGTCGAGCGCAACGGCGATGAATCCATCGCCAAACGCGGATACCGTCACCGCACCGAGCTCGTCGAACAACGAGGTCGCTCGTTCGGGCTCGCGGACCCAGCCCTCGAATACGTTGTAGGGCTGATACGCGACGGGATCGGTGCGCCGTTCGATCGGGGCTCCCGTCACCGTGCATATCGCATCGAACGCTGCGAACGACTGGCAGCCAAAGAGGAGTGCGTGGTCGTCTTGCACGAGGCCCCCACGGTTGAGAATTCGTTCCCCCGCGGACCAGAGAATCGTATCGCCAGCAGTTGCGAGGCGTTCGCAGGCCCCGGCATTTTCCGCTCGGATGCAAAGCCCGGATCCGAGTGACTCGATGTCGAAGATCCCGGGCCCGACGATCGCGTGGTCGTAAACGAGGTACGCCGTGCCCCCGTAAACGAAACCTCCGGTGGCGACCAAACGAAGGCGTCGGCCGTCACTCCGGTTCGCGTTGGCAGCGATCTCTTCGGCGTTGAGCGACAGGAGTGACACTGGATCGCCGTCTTCGTCGCGGACGAGGTTTGGCGCGTGCTCGCAGGCTTCATCGGCCGAGGTGACGAAGGCGGCGACGTTCGGAATGAGCTCGCCAGTCTTGGTTTCGAGTTCTTCCCAGATCCACAGCGAACCATCCGGATATTCGAGCGAGGCCGGAGCTCCGAGCGATTGGATGTCGCTCGGGGTTGGGACCGCGCAATCGCCCACGAGCTCTCCGATGGCGCTCGCTTCCTCGTCGAGGGTCTCGATGCATCCGCTCGTAAGCGACAACACGCCGAACATCGTGACCGCCACCTTCGGGCGGCGGAGCCGGTACGCCCCTCGGTCCGGCATATCCTCTGGTTCCTCTCGGGTCATGCGATCGTCCTCGTGCATGGGTGGCCAGCACGAGCACCCATCCGTGAAACGATCGCCACGAAGGGGGCGGCCAAGCGCGAATCGATCGGGGGCGCTAGCGTCCGTCTTCACCGCGGTGGACGCACACGGCTCCGGCCGTGCGTGTCTTCGCGACGGAGGAGATGCGTCCGGATCCCTGGTCTACGACCCAGTTGGACGGGACTTCGGCATGCGATACGAGCGACATCGACCAGTATCGCCCTGGCGGCAGGAGCTGTGCCCGCCGCAGGTCATCGAGTTCACCCGATCGGGGGAGCCTCCACCCTTGCAGGCCCGCGCTCGAGTTGGACCGACAGTAGTTCGCTGCTTTCCACCAATCACCTTCTCCCGCCATCGGTTCGGAGTAGAACGAACCGCGGAACGCAATGATCGCGCTCGGGGCCGCAACCAGCGGGAAGTTGGGGGCCGGCGGCGTGCTGTTCTGGACGTTCACGACCGAGGTGACGGACGACTCCAGGATTTTCTCGGGAACGTGATGCAGCTCCGGACGCCAGGCGAAGTTCGTTGGAGCTTCGGGCCCTTCGGCTCGCGAGGCGCTCGACGCCAATGCGGCGAGCAAGGTCAACGTCACCAACCCCATACCGATCCGCCACCCAGAGATCGCGTAGCGAGTGGTCGAGGTTGGTGCTGGCAGTTCGACGGGCGGGACCGTGGTGCGGAGCGTGGGCGGCTCTTCAGTCATTTCGCCGGTGTCGCGCACGACTCGGAGATGCGGCCGAGTCGATGCGCCTCGGGGCAATCGAATGTGTGGTGGGATCGGGCCGACCTCGTCGCGCAACGGGTGAGAGACGATCACCTGCCCGGGAGGCGGTAGCGCGACGGCAGTGGTCACGTCGCGGACCACGGCCGAGCCATGCACCGTCGTACGGCTGCCCTCTCGTTCGTCGGAGGTAATGAAGACCATCTCGAGCTGGCAGACGAGGGCTCCGACGGCGCGACGAATCCCCGCCAAGAGTGCGTAGGGTTTGGTGCGATCGAGCTCGAGCACGAGCAGTCGATGGGTCCGTGAACGTAGACGGGCGAACGTTTCGACCAGACGGCGGAGATGCTCGGGGCCGAGGTTGTCGCTCGTGCACATCACAAAGACGGTTGGACCTTCGGCGCCACGCAGTGCGGCGATCAACGGTTGAACGTCTCCGGGTGCTCCACTCACCATGCCGGCCGAGATGCCCTCGCTCGCGAGCGAAGGGATCACCCGAGCCACGATCTCGTGATCTGGTTGGACCGCAACGAGACGGACCGCAACGACCGAATCGATCGATGCGGGGGCGGGGTCTTCCAGGGGAACGACACTCAACCGAGTTTCGCTCCCACGACTGCCGTCCGTCGTGACGACTTGGGTCACGTCGACCTCATCGGATGTCCCAGCGTGCACCTTGAATGCGGGACCCGCCCGGGTGTGGCCCCGCCCCGAACGGTGACCCGTAGAACGCTGTCTCGTTCGATGAGGATCTCGTCCGCTTGCGGCCGGAGCGTCGACCTCCGCAGTCCGACCCGTACTCGGACGCCGCCGTGGGGCTGTCGCGAGCCGGTTCGAGGTACTAGTACTCGGTGCCGGAAGTTCGTGGCCGGTTAGGCGGGGAGCTGCGCCGCGAGGGCAAGGCGCGAGACCGAGTCGTATCGGGAATACGGTGAGCGTCGAGCAACGCAGCCATCGTGGCGTAGTGCCGTGCATAACCGGCTACGAACT
>Ga0315912_10000934_pt1 | contig 41273 bp, 44 predicted proteins | sample VfabasoilMG_FD_204469 | JGI IMG/M metagenome (GOLD analysis project Ga0315912, IMG submission 204469) | Garden soil microbial communities collected in Santa Monica, California, United States - V. faba soil | ecosystem: Environmental > Terrestrial > Soil > Garden | place: USA: California... | reverse complement strand
CCGAGAACTTCAACCGTGGCGACAAGGTGTCGGGCCAGATCAAGTCCATCACCGACTTCGGTGTGTTCATCGGTCTCGCCGGCAACATCGACGGCCTCGTGCATCTGTCGGACCTCTCGTGGGATGTCGCGGGCGAAGAAGCCGTGCGCAATTACCAGAAGGGCCAGCAGGTGGAGGCCATGGTGCTGTCCATCGACCCCGAGCGTGAACGCATCTCGCTGGGCATCAAGCAGCTCGCGCAGGATCCGTTCAGCGAGTGGATCGCGAACAACCCGAAGGGCAGCGTGGTCAAGGGTGTCGTCAAGGAAGTGGACGCGCGCGCCGCGGTCATCGACCTGGGCAATGGCATCGAAGGCCAGCTGCGCGCCAGCGACCTGAGCCGCGACCGCGTCGAAGACGCGCGCACCGTGCTCAAGGTCGACCAGGAAATCGAAGCCCGTTTCACCGGTGTCGATCGCAAGACGCGCACGATTGCGCTGTCGATCAAGGCCAAGGAAATCCACGAAGAGCAGGAAGCGGTGTCCAACTACCGCTCCGAGCAGCCTTCGTCGGGTACCAGCCTCGGCGATCTGCTCAAGGAGCAGATCGGCGGCGATCGTTGATCGGTTGACGGACGCGTTGTAACAACAGCAATAGGGTAAGCGGCCCATGACGAAATCCGAGCTCATCGAAATCATCACGGCGAAACAGAAACACCTGCCAGCCAAGGATGTGGAGCTCGCACTCAAGCAGATCCTCGAGATCATGAGTGATGCCCTGTCGGCGGGAGATCGCATCGAGATTCGTGGCTTCGGCTCGTTCTCGCTGCACTTCCGTCCGCCTCGGCAGGGCCGCAATCCCAAGACCGGCGAAGCGGTGGCGCTGTCCGGCAAGTACGTTCCTCATTTCAAGCCCGGCAAGGATCTGCGCGAACGCGTGAACGACGGAGCGGATCGCCCGATTCGTGACTAGCGCGGCTCCTGCCTTTCCGGCATTTCTCGATCTCGAGCCCTGGCCCCAGGGCTCGTTTCATTTCCAGACCCCGTTGCCCGGCAGCAAGTCGCTGACGCTGCGCGACTGCGGCCTGGCCGCGCTCGCGGATGGCACCAGCACCATCCGTTATCCCGGCGAGGCCGATGACTACTGGCGCATGAAGGATTGCCTGCGCCGGCTGGGTATCGCCGTGGACGATTCGCGCGAAGACGAAGTTCGGGTCACGGGACGTGGCGGGCATTTCGGCCCCGGTCGTGTCGAGCTCGACGTGGGGCAGAGCGCCGTCACCACGCGTCTCATGCTGGCCTTCGCGGCGCTGCGTCCCGATGAGACCGTGGTCGACGGTCACATCAGCATGCAGAAGCGGCCGAACAAGGACCTCACCGACGCGCTGCGGGCGCTGGGCGCGAGCATCGAGTCGGAACGCGATGGATACCTGCCGACCACGGTGCGAGGGACCCGCGCGTTGCGCGGCCCGGTGCGAGTACCGGGCACCATCTCCAGCCAGTACCTCACCAGCCTGCTCACCATCGCGCCGCTCATCGAAGGCGGACTGGTCATCGAAGTGGAGGGCGATCTCACCAGCAAGCCCTACGTCGACCTCACGCTCGACGAGATGGCGAAGTTCGGCGTGCAGGTGGACAACCAGGACTACCGGCGGCTGGTGGTGCGGCCGCAGACGTATCGTGCCGGCGACATCGACGTCGAGGGCGACGCGTCGGCGGCTTCATACTTCGCGGCGTTCGCGACGCTGCATGGCGCGTCTATCACGCTGTCCAATCTCGGCGCGAAAACGCGCCAGGGCGACTATGGCTTCCTCGGCCTGTGCGAAGGGCTGGGGGCGCGCGTCACGCGCAATGCATCGAACACCGTCATCGAAGGCCCTCGTGAGCTGGCTTCGGGCTTCGATGGTGCCGTCGACATGACCAGCATGCCCGACGTGGCGCCGACCCTGATGATGATCGCGCCATTCCTGAAACGCGCGACACGCATCACCGGGCTTGCCACGCTGCGCGTGAAGGAATGCGACCGCATCGCCGCTCCGACCCGCGAGATGCGCAAGCTCGGCATCACGGTGGAAGAGGGGCCGGACTACATGGTCATCGAACCCTATGGCGAGTCCGCGAAGATGCGACCTTCGGTCGTGGAAATCGAGACCTACCACGATCACCGCATCGCCATGTCCTTCGGAGTACTCGGTTCACGCCTGCCGGGCCTGCGGATCCTGGATCCCGGCTGCGTGGCCAAGACGTATCCGAATTACTGGAAAGACTGGGAGCGGGCGCGGAGCATTCCCAGGAGCTAGAGACGAGAGCATTCCTCATTCGCCTGTGTCGCTGAGCCCCGTCCCCGCTTCCCTCCGAAAAATAGGAATGTCCCCATTTCTGGTAACGTCCGCGCATGCGTTTGCGCGGCATTGGCCCGGAAGTCCTCCTGCTGTGTTTCCTGATCGTCGGGGCGGCCGCGTTCGCGCTGGGTCGGCGCTCGGCGCGCGGACGCCGCCTGCGCCGCGATGTCGATTACTTCGCCGGCCTCGATCATCTCGTCAACGATCGCTATGACCGCGCGGCCGAGGTCTTCACGCGCCTCGCCACCACCTCCCAGGAAGCCGACATCCAGTTCGCGCTCGGCAGCCTGATGCGCAAGCGCGGCGAGGTCGATCGCGCCATCGCCATCCACACGCAGCTCGCGCAGCACCGCGAACAGGCCATCCGCGAGCAGGCGACCTTCGCGCTCGGCCTGGACTACCTCAGCGCCGGACTGCTGGATCGAGCCGAGGAAAAACTCCGCGACCTGCTGGGGTCGCCGCAGTACCGCGCGGCGGTGCTCGAAAAGCTGGCCTGGGTCTACGAGCAGCAGCGCGACTGGCGCGCGGCGCTGGACATCTGGCGCGAGCTGCCAGTCGAAAAACAGCGCGAACGCGCCGTCGTGGCCGCGCACTACTGCTGCGAACTCGGGGAGGCCGCGCTGGCCGCCAACGATGTCGCCGCGGCGCGCACGCAGCTGGCGCAGGCCCGCGTGCATGCACCCACCGCCGCGCGCGTGCGCATGCTGGCGGCACGGGTCTCGGCGGCCGCGGGAGAACAGTCGAAGGCGCTGGACCTCTACACCGAGGCGCTCTCGGAATCACGCGCCGTTCATGATGCATTTCTGCAGGAAGCCCGCGATGCATTGCGGTCGGGCGCGGTGGAACTGGAATCGCGATTGCGGCCGTTGCAATCCGCGGATGCGGTCCCCGCGCCGCCGCCGGCGAAATTCCGCTGCCAGCAATGTGGCATCACCAGCGTCACCTGGCACTGGCGCTGCCCGGGGTGTCGCACGTGGGACTCGCTCGACAGTGTGAATAACCGCGTGCTTTGACCAGATTGCGGACTGCGGCCACGGGGCCGCGGGTTGTTAGTCTCCTTCGCAGCCGGCGTCGCCGGTCAACAAGGAGGCTCCATGTCATTCAAACATCTCATCCCCACGCTGCTCGCCACGCTGCTGCTCGCGCCGCTGGTGCAGGCGGAACCCGTCAACGTGAATACCGCGGACGCCACGGCCCTGGCCAAGGCGCTCAACGGCGTCGGTCCCGCCAAGGCCAAGGCCATCGTCAGCTACCGCGAAAAGAATGGTCCGTTCAAGAGCGTCGATCAGCTGGCCATGGTGGAGGGCATCACCCAGAAGCTCATCGACAAGAACCGCGCGGACATCCGCCTGGGCAACGACAAGCCGGCTGCACCGTCCCCGGGAGCGGGGCCCGCGGCCAAACCGGCGAAGCCCGCCGCGTAAGCACCCCATGTGCCGGCAGAGGACGTGAAGTCTTTCAAACTCTCGCGTCCTCTCTACCGGGCCCCTCTCTAAGGGGAACGAGCAAGCATGGTATGGTTGCGGCCCGAAAAATAACGGAGCCGCCATGCCCGCCAAGCAGAAGCAGAACCTGGTCGACGTCGCCGTATTTCCGGTCGCGGGCCGGGGTACGCGATTCCTTCCCGCCACCAAGGCAAGTCCGAAGGAAATGCTTCCCGTCGTCGACAAGCCGCTGATCCAGTACGCGGTGGAAGAGGCGCTGGCCGCCGGCGCGCGTCGCCTGGTGTTCATCACCGGCTCCTCCAAGCGCGCCATCGAAGACCATTTCGACACCGACGGTGAACTGGAAAGCCTGCTGCTCAAGCAGGGCAAGAGCGACCTGCTGAACACGCTGCGCAGCGTGCTGCCGTCTTATGCCTCGTGCATCTACATTCGCCAGCCGGCGCCACTGGGCCTCGGACATGCCGTGTTGTGCGCCAAGCCCGCCGTGGGTGATGCGCCATTCTTCGTGCACCTGGCCGACGATCTCATCGACGCCAAGGAAGCCTGCCTCAAGCAGATGGCGGACCGCTTCGACAACGGCAGCATCGTCGCCGTGCAGACCGTGCCTCACAAGGAGACCGACAAGTACGGCATCGTGAAGACCGGCACCAGGAATGCCGACCTGCTGCGAGTCGACCAGATTGTCGAGAAGCCCAAGCCGGACAAGGCCCCCTCGAATCTCGCGGTGGTCGGCCGCTACCTGCTGACGCCGCGCATCTTCACGCATCTCGAACGCATCGGCGAAGGCGCGGGCGGCGAGATCCAGCTCACCGATGGCATCGCGCGTCTCATGAACGACGAAGCGGTGTATGCCTACAAGTTCGAGGGCAAGCGTTTCGATTGCGGCAGCAAGATCGGCTACCTGCAGGCCAACGTGGAATACGCGCTGGCGCATCCCGAGCTCGCCAGTTCGTTCAAGGCCTACCTTCGCAAGCTGTCGCAGGATCTCTAGTTACGCTCCGCCTGGAACCGCCGCTTCGCGGCGCGGTCTATGTGGGCCGAGTCGTTCAACAGGAGTAGGAGCATGTTCAACCCCCAGGCCTTGCTGGATCAGCTGCTCGGCGGGCAGGTCGGCAACACCGCGCGTGGCATGGGCCAGTCGGTCAAGGGCAAGCTCGACCAGTACAGCGGCAGTGGCGGCTTCGCGCGCGGCGCAGCCGCGGGTGGTTTGCTGGGCCTGCTGCTGGGTGGCAAGGGCATCGGCAAGATGGCGGGTGGCGCGCTGGGATACGGCGGCGCGGCCGCGCTCGGTGCGCTGGCGCTGCAGGCCTACCAGTCCTACCAGCAGAACAAGGGCCAGACTTTCAGCGGTGCGCCGGTGTCCATGACACCGGAACAGTGCGCGAGCCTGAGTCCGCAGGCCCTGCCGCACTCGCAGCCGGCTGCCGACGGGGGTTCATTCCAGCTGGTGTTGATCCGCGCCATGATCGGCGCGGCCAAGGCCGACGGTCACGTCGACGCCGAAGAACAGCAGCGGTTGTTCGGCGAGATCGAAAAACTGGGCCTGGATGCCACGTCCAAGGGCGTGGTGTTCGACCTGCTGTCGAAACCGGTCGAACTTTCGTCGATCACGGGTGCCGTCGCCACTCCGGAGCAGGCGGCCGAGGTGTATCTCGCCTCACGCCTGGCGATCAATCCGGATGTACCCGCGGAACGTGCCTGGCTGGATGCGCTCGCGGCTCGCCTCAACCTGCCGGCGGAATTGCGCCAGCGTCTCGACGCGCACGCGGTTTGAATCGATCAGTCGGCGCAGCTCTCGGCGCCGCTGCCGTTGCCCTTCACCTTGTACGAGCGCACCGCGCTCAGGGTGCGCGTCAGCGAACCGTCGGTGGAGTTCATGGTGTGTGACCAGTCGCTGACCTGCACCGTGTCGCAGGTACCGGCGGTGCCACGCACCAGCTGGCCCATGCGGATGGTGTGCACCAGCTGGCCGCCGTTGGTCGCGGTGCTGCTGCTCTCCACGACGTAGTCCGAATTGTTGAACATCGTGAACTGCCAGAGGTACTCGGACAGCTTCTCCAGTTCCACGGCCGTCAGCGGGCGCTGGTTCATCGCGCCGGCCGCGCCGGAGTCGCTGCGCAGGTCCGAGCCCGTGCGATCCACGTAATCGCAGCGGAAGATGCGATGGCGAATCATCGCCGTCACGTCGGCGCGCGGCACGCGCACCAGTTCGAAGTACCGGGCGTCGTTGCCCACTTCGGTGAGATCCGAATACTGGCCTTGCCAGGTGGCCTGCTTTTCCGACCACTCGATGGCCACGGCGAGATCGTTGGTGCAGACCTCGTAGCTCGCACCCAGGGCCTGCGGGCCGGTGGCGAGATCGGTGTTCTTGATGTGGCGCGTCGCGAGCGTGCCGGAGACGCTGGAGGGACGCTTCTCGACGTCGAAACCTTCCGGCGTGCGTTCGGTGCCCTTGTAGAGGCGGGTGGCGAGATCGATGTCGGCCGTGTTCACGGGGGCCGGGGCGGGTGCGGCCGGGGCCGGCGGCACGGCAGCCGGCTGCGGGCTGGATGAGGCGGGAGCCGGCGTGCCGCCAGACGATCCGCCGCCGCCGCCACCGCAGGCGGTGAGGGTGGCGAGGGTCAACAACAGCAGGAGGTTGCGCGACTTCATCTTTATCCCCAGCGGCTGTTTGAACCCACAGCCTTCCAGTTTCAATCGTCCCTTGGTCCCACGACTTGTATGGGGCCGGCGGCAGAACACGGGCACTTGCGAGAGAGGAGTACCGTCGGTCGGTGTGCACGAACCCACGAGCTGCCGCCGGCGATTCGTTGGAACGCGCAACAGGCCGCGCTCCTTAGGGAGGTTTACGGCCGGGGGGAGGAACAGTTGAGCCGCCGAATGTGACGCGCTTCGCGAGCGCGCGGCAATTATTTGAACCGTGTCTCTTATGTTTCGTAGTTAGGTGTGAGGGCGGTGCCCGGTTTGAGACCTGCGCCTCATGCGGCAACATCATTAGGTAAAGCCGCGAAATGCTCCACGTGGAACGTCATGTAGTTAGTCGCGGATGATGCGGGCGAAAAAAAACGCGCCCGAAGGGGGCGCGTTGAAGGAGCAGGCTCCAAGCGAGCCAGCAGAGAGAGGGTTCAGGCTTCGGCCGACAACACCTGGCCGGAGACCTGGCCGTAGGCGCCGGCGGCGCGGCGCGGGCCGTAGGCGCGCGGCTCGGAACTGGTTCCGGTGATGGCGCCGAGCATGCCTTCGACACGCTTGATCTGCGCGCCGACCAGAACGCCGTTGCGGTCGTTGAGCTCGCGACACTTGCGCGCGCGCGTCGAGCACTCGTCGTAGGCCTGGGTCAGCGAGCGGCGCGGATCGCACCAGGCGATGAGCCGGGCGAGACCGTTGAGATCGGTGGTGTACCCGTGCATGCCGCAGACGCTGCGGCGCTCGTCCTCGAGCTTGAGCATGCGGGTGATGCTGTTCTGGCGCGCGTCGGACAGCGCTTCCAGTTCGTCGATGTCACGCGAGCGCAGGGCCGCGTGCTCGCGCTCCAGCAGCGTTTCGAATTCGGCCAGGGCGGTATTTTCCTCGGCCAGCAGGCGTGCCAGGTGATCGCGGGTCAGCGTGGCATCCACTTGAGGTGTTCCGGTTACTTGTGGGCCGGGATGGCGGCCAGCAGGTCGCCTTCGAAGCGCATCATCTTGTCGGCGACGCGCTGCGCGTCGACGTGATAGCGGCCTTCGTCGAGCGCACGGCGCACGGCTTCCACACGGCTCTCGTTGACCACCGGCAGGCCGGCGATCTTGTCTTCGAGGGCGGCGAGGGCACGCGCGGCGTCGGAGACGTCGATGTTGGAGGGCGTACCGGTGGTTTCGGCTTTCTTGCCTTCGCTGGTGGTGTCGCGCACGCGCGAGACGGGGGCGCCGCCTCCCACCTGCACTGGACGTCCGTCAATTCCACTGATCTTGTTCGCCATCTTCCATCACTCCTGAATCGTCTACAGCCCGTTAACGGCTGATTCCCCGGGACCTTTAATCCCGACGACGATTATTTGGCGCAGATTCTGTCAATGTGCGGTAAGTCACACTCAGTCAAAGAGTTACGCGCACCACGCCTTCTGATTCGGCCACACCCTCCACGACCTTTAGCGAATTGAGGTTCTGGACCCTCAGGCGCTGGCGCGAGGTGGCATCGGCCAGCGCCAGGCCAGGAGCCCGCACCTCGATGCCGCCCGCGGAGGCGGTCAGCGTCACGGTTTGACCCCTCTTAATAAGGAGTGCCGCCGTCAAGGCATCGGCGGTCACGGCCGTGCCCTCGGCCAGGGGCCGCCGGGTCAGGCGGTTCTGCAGGTCTGCGAGCTTCCCGACAAAGGGAGAAGCGAGACCCGGGAGCACGCGCTTCTGGATGCTCACATCGGCCGCGGCTACGGGTTCGCCGCGCGCCACCGGCCGCCGCATCACCAGCACGTCGAATTCGCGGCGGATGTCCACGGGTACGTTCAGCGACCAGGGAATCCCGGGGCAGGACACCTGCACGAGCACCCGGGTCTGCGTGCCGCGGGGCGCGCTGGCCTGGGTCTGGAGTTTGCCGCCACAGGCACGCACGCGCAGCCGCGGATCGAGCGCGCGGGCGGATAGATCCACGCCAGTGAGATTCGCATCGAGCTCGGCACGCAGGGCGCGTTCGGCCGCGGCACGCACCGCGTCGAGCGAATGCCAGGCGGCCATCTCTGGCGCGGCGGCGACTTCCTGCGGCCAGGAGGGGCCGGCGACGCAACAAAGCGCGAGCACGAGGCTGCACAGGGTCAAACGTTTGACTGCCATGACCTGTAGTTAGCAATCGACGTGCCACGCGCGCGCGGGCACTCAAGATTTCCGCGCGCCCGCCGTTACGCGATTGACGGCGCCAGCGGCAGAAGCGGCGGAAACGCGCGGCCGCCGGCGGCAACCGCTCACCTTCGCGGTGCGCGGCACGTCACATCCTGCTACTCCCATATGCCGTTTCCGGCCGCCACGTTGCGCAGAAGGCACCGTGGCACGTCGCTTGCTTTGCTTCCCGTGACACCCGGCGATGACGAATCGCCGACACGAGGAGTGAACAGGCCCATGAAACTCGACCAGTACCTGAACGTGCACGCCGCCGCACTCGATGTGCGTGGCAAGCGCACCGAGCTGATCGCCAACAACCTGGCGAATGCCGATACGCCGGGATACCAGGCGCGGGATATCGATTTCCGGCAGGCCATGGCGCGTGCCGCGGGCGAGACGCCCACCAGCGGTGTTCACCTCACGACCACCCGCGCGGGACACATCGGTGGCAACGCCACCTCGGATGTCGCCGCGAACCCGGATCTCAAGTACCGCGCGCCGCTGGCGCCGGCACTCGACGGCAACACCGTCGATGCGCAGCTCGAGCAGGCGGCCTTCGCGGAGAACGCGGTGCGCTACCAGGCGACGCTGACCTTCCTCAACTCCAAGTTCCGCGGCCTGTTGACGGCCATCCTGGGTAGCTAGTCATGTCATCGTTCAAGACATTTGATATTGCCGGCTCCGGCATGTCGGCACAGTCGGTGCGCCTGAACACCACGGCCAGCAACCTGGCCAACGCCGAGAGCGTGAGCGGCGACCCCAACACGGTCTACAAGGCACGTCACCCGATTTTCGAAGCGGTGCGCGCGCAACTCGCCGCCGCCGGCCCGCAGGGCGCGCAGTCCGGCCCGGCCGTGCGCGTCTCGGGCATCTACGAATCGCAGGCGCCGGCCGCCGCGCGTTACGAGCCGGGCAATCCGCTCGCCAACGAGCAGGGCTACGTGTACGCGCCCGCGGTCAACGTGGTGGAGGAGATGGTCAACATGATCTCCGCCTCGCGTTCGTACCAGAACAACGTCGAAGTCATGCAAACGTCCAAGGACCTGCTGCTGGCCACGCTGCGGCTGGGCCAGGGCTGAGGAGAGTAACCAATGCTCGACATGGACATCATCAATGCCGCCATGGTGCGGCAGAGATCCGAGACGGACGCGGTCGCGGCCCGCAAGGCCAACGAAGCGAACGCGAAGAAGACCGAGCTCAACCAGGAAGATTTCCTGACGCTCATGATCACGCAGCTCAAGAACCAGGATCCGATGAAGCCGCTGGATCCTTCGCAGTACGTGGGCCAGCTGGCGCAGTTCAGCCAGGTCTCGGGCCTCGCGGAAATGAACAAGCAGATCACCGGGCTCACCGACAGCCTGCGTGGCAACCAGGTGCTGGACGGCGCGGCGCTCATCGGCCGCACCATCGTGGCCGAGGGCAACAATGTCTACCTGCCGCCGGTCGACGGCGACAATCCGCGCGGACCGCATGGCCTCATCGACGTGCCTGCGGGCGCCTCCTCGGTGCAGCTCGTGGTCCGGGATTCGAGCGGCGCGACGGTCAAGACCGTGGCGCTCGACCACGAGCGCGGCACGCATGCCTTCACCTGGGATGGCACCACCGACGCCGGCGCCGCCGCACCGGCCGGCGCCTACAAGATCGAAGTCATTGCCAAGGTTGGCAATGAGAACGTTTCACTGAAGACCAGCGTGGCCGCGAACGTCGGGAGCGTCGCTCTCGATCCGAACACCGGCGCGCTGGTACTCGACACCGATGCATTGGGCGAGCTCGAAATGAGCGACGTCGAACGCGTCCTGTAACAGTTTCATCAGGAGCCACACATGCCGTTCCGCATTGCACTTTCCGGTCTCAACGCCGCGCAGGCCGACCTGAACGTCACAGCCAACAACATCGCCAACACCTCGACCACGGGATTCAAGGGCTCGCGCACCGAGTTCGCGGACCTGTTCGCCGTTTCGCTGCAGGGTGTGTCCAGCAACGCCAGCGGCAACGGCGTGCGCGTCGCCGCGGTCACGCAGCAGTTCGCGCAGGGCAACATCGAATTCACCGATTCGAACCTCGACCTCGCCGTCAGCGGCCAGGGCATGTTCATCCTCTCCGACGCGGGTGCGCTGGCGTACTCGCGCGCTGGCGCCTTCCAGATGAACCGCGATGGCTACGTGGTGAACTCGGCCGGCCAGCGCCTGCAAGTGTACCCGCCGATCGCGGGTGGCGGTTTCAACACCGGCGGTCTCGGCGATCTGCGCCTGCTGACCACGGATTCCGCGCCGCAGGCCACGAGCAATGTCGAATACACGCTCAACCTGCCGGCCAACGCCACGGCGCCGCCGATCGCGGTGTTCGATCCCAATGATCCGAACACCTTCAACCAGGCGACGTCGCTGACGCTGTTCGATTCGCTGGGCGCCACGCACACCGGCACCATGTATTTCACCAAGACCGCCGTCGCGAACGAGTGGACGGCGCGCCTGTACATCGACGGCCAGCCCGTGGGCGCGGGCGGTACGCCCACCACGCTGCAGTATTCGAACACCGGCTTGCTCACGGCTCCGGCCGGCGGCCTGCTGGCCTTCCCGGCGTTCACGCCCACCACGGGCGCCGCCAACATGACCATCAACGTGGACCTGTCGCGCTCGACGCAGTTCGGCGGCAACTTCTCGGTGAACTCGGTGACGCAGGATGGTTACACCACCGGCCGCCTCATCGGCATCGACATCAGCGACACCGGCATCGTCAATGCGCGCTTCACCAACGGCAACTCGCAGCCACTGGGCCAGGTGGCCATCGCGAACTTTGCCAACCCGCAGGGTCTGCAGCAGCTCGGCAACACGCAGTGGGCCGAGACCTTCGCCTCGGGCCAGGCACTGCGCGGCTCGGCCGGCAACTCGGGCTTCGGCCTGGTGCAGTCGGGCGCGCTGGAATCCGCCAACGTCGACGTGACCGAGCAGCTGGTGAACATGATCACCGCGCAGCGCAACTTCCAGGCGAACGCGCAGATGATCTCCACCGCCGACTCGATCACGCAGACCATCATCAACATGCGCTAACGCGCGTTCCGAGGCTAACCAGTCATGGACAGAATGCTCTACGTGGCGATGACGGGCGCGCAGCAGACGCTGCAGGCGCAGACCGTCAACAACCACAACCTCGCCAACGTGAGCACCACGGGCTTTCGCGCCGATCTCGCCGCGTTCCGCTCGCAGGCCGTGGACGGTTCGGGTTATGCCTCGCGCGTCTATGCCACCAACGGCACCACCGGCTTCGATACCACGTCGGGCGCGCTGCTCTCGACGGGCCGCGATCTCGACATCGCGGTCAACGGGCAGGGCTGGATCGCGGTGCAGGGGGCGGACGGCCAGGAAGCCTACACGCGCAACGGCAACCTGCAGGTCGACGCCACCGGAAACCTCCTGACGGCCACCGGGCAGCAGGTGCTCGGTGACGGCGGCCCGATCAACATTCCGCCGTACACGTCCATTTTCTTCGCGCGCGACGGATCGATCAGCATCGTGGCCCAGGGCCAGACCCCGGACACCACGTCCACGGTCGGCCGCATCAAGCTGGTGAACCCGCCCGAGGCGGACATCGAGCGTGGCTCGGATGGCCTGTTCCGCATGAAGAACGGCGGCGTCGCCGATGCGGATCCGCTCGTGAACATCGGCTCGGGAACCCTCGAGTCCAGCAACGTCAACACCGCCGAGGCCATGGTCAACATGATCGAGCTCGCGCGGCAATTCGAAATGCAGGTCAAGGCGATCCGCGCGGCCGAGGAAAACGGCGCGGCTTCCAGCCAGCTGTTGCGGCTGGGTTGATCGCCAACCTCACTAGTTCGAAAAGTTTCAGGAGACATCCATGAATCCAGCATTGTGGGCAGCCAAGACCGGACTCGACGCGCAGCAGACGCGCCTCGCGGTCACGTCCAACAACCTCGCCAACGTCAGCACCAGCGGCTTCAAGAAAGGCCGCGCGGTGTTCGAAGACCTGCTGTACCAGAACGTGCGCCAGGTCGGCGCCTCCACCTCGCAGGACACCGAGGCGCCTTCGGGCGTGCACCTCGGCACCGGCGTGCGCGTGGTGGCCACGGAAAAGCTCTACACGCAGGGTGGTCTGTCGCAGACCGACAATGCGCTCGACGTGGCCATCGAAGGCCGCGGGTTCTTCCAGGTGCAGATGCCGGACGGTACCAACGTCTACACGCGTGATGGCAGCTTCCAGGTGTCGGCCGAAGGCCAGATGGTGACCTCGAGCGGCTATACGCTGCAGCCGGGCATCAGCATTCCCGAAGGCGCGCAGAGCGTCACGATCGGCCGTGACGGCGTGGTCAGCGTGCGACTCGCGGGCCAGCCCGCGCCCGTGCAGATCGGCCAGCTCACGCTCACGGATTTCATCAATCCCGCCGGCCTGCAGCCCCTGGGCGAGAACCTGCTGGCCGAAACCACGGCCAGTGGCCCCGCGCAGACGGGCACGCCGGGACAGAACGGCCTCGGCTTCACCACGCAGGGCGCGGTCGAAACCTCGAACGTCAACGTCGTGGAAGAGCTGGTCAACATGATCGAGACGCAGCGCGCCTACGAGATGAACTCCAAGGCCATCTCGACCGCGGACCAGATGCTCGAGTACGTGAACAACCAGCTCTAAGAAAATCATGCGCCATCAACAGAACCTGCTGCTTGCCTGCACCTTCGGCCTCGCGTTGCTGCTCACCGGCTGCGCCACGCTGCAGGAAGACCAGGGCCGCGATTTCACCGCGACCATCCCGGACGAGCAGCAGATGCCGCCCACCACGGCCGGCGCCATCTATGCGCAGGGCACCGAGGTGTCGCTGTGGCAGAACGTCACGGCGCGCAATGTCGGCGACACGCTGACCATCCGCCTGGAAGAAGCCACCAGCGCCAGCAAGAACGCCAGCACCAACACCAGCAAGACCAGCGAGGCGACCATGACCGGTCCGACGGTGTTCGGCCGCCCGGTGACGGTGAATGGCACGCCCATCCTCGAAGGATCGATGAACAACGAGTCGGCCTTCAACGGCAATGGCGCGAGCAAGCAGAGCAATGCGCTCGATGGCGCCATCAGCGTCACCGTCGCGAAACGCTTCAACAACGGCAACCTGCTGGTGCGCGGCCAGAAGTGGATCGCCATCAACTCCGGCAAGGAATTCGTGCGCGTCGAGGGCATCGTGCGTCCCTCGGACATCGCACCCGACAACTCCGTGGTTTCGTGGAAAGTGGCCGACGCCTACATCTCGTATGGCGGGCAGGGCACCGTGGCCAATGCCAGCAAGCCGGGCTGGCTGTATCGCTTCTTCAATTCGCCGCACACGCCTTTCTAGGCAGGATCCGAACCCATGCGACGTTACCTTCGCGAACTGTCCACCGGTCTCTACACCTTGTTGCTGCTGCTCGCGGTGGCAACGGCGGCGCGCGCCGAACGCGTCAAGGACCTCGCGTCGGTCCAGGGCGTGCGAACCAACCAGCTCGTCGGCTACGGCCTCGTCGTGGGCCTCGATGGCACCGGTGACCAGACCAGCCAGACGCCGTTCACGCTCCAGAGCATCAAGAACATGCTGATCCGGTACGGCGTGACCATTCCGCCGGGCACCAATCCGCAGCTCAAGAACGTGGCCGCGGTCACCGTGCATGCCGACCTGCCGCCGTTTTCCAAGCCGGGCCAGCTCATCGACATCACCGTCTCGTCCATCGGCAACGCCGGTTCGCTGCGCGGCGGTAGTTTGATCATGACGCCGCTGCTGGGCGCCGACGGCCAGGTGTACGCCATGGCCCAGGGCAGCCTCGTGGTCGGCGGTTTCGGCGTGTCGGGCAAGGATGGATCGCGCATCGCGGTCAACGTGCCGTCGGCCGGCCGTATTCCGAACGGCGCCACGGTGGAACGCGAGGTCCCTTCGGGCTTCGACGCCTCGCCCTTCGTCATCCTCAACCTGCACGTGCCGGACTTCACCACCTCGGCGCGCCTGGTCGAGGGCATCAACAAGCTGCTGGGCGACGCCACGGCGCAGGCCATGGACGGCGTGTCCATCAAGGTGGCCGCGCCCGCCGATGCCAACCAGCGCATCGCCTATCTTTCGACGCTGGAACAGATCGAGATCGAACCCGGTGACGCGCCCGCGCGGGTCATCGTGAACTCGCGCACCGGCACGGTGGTCATCGGCTCGCATGTGCGCGTGATGCCCGCCGCCGTGGCCCACGGTTCGCTGTCGGTGACCATCACCGAGCGCACCTCGGTGAGCCAGCCGTATGAATTCAGCAAGGGCGAGACCGTGGCCGTTCCCGAGAGCAGCGTCTCGGTGGACCAGCCGGCGGCCCGCATGTTCGTGTTCGACGCCGGCGTCGACCTCAACGACATCGTGCGCGCGGTCAACCAGGTGGGCGCGGCCCCCGGTGACCTGGTGGCCATTCTCGAAGCGCTCAAGGAATCCGGCGCATTGCGCGCCGAATTGATAGTCATCTAACCATGCGTATCAACGATCGGGCGCTGGTGTCGACGCAGCCGCGTGAGCAGGTCTCGCAGGCGAACGCCAATGACTTCGCGCAGTTCGCGGCCCTGCGCCGCGGCGCGAATGCGCACGATCCGAACACGCTGCGCGAAGTCGCGCGGCAATTCGAGAGCATCTTCACCAAGATGATGCTGCAGAGCATGCGTGACGCCAGCTTCGGCGATCCGATGTTCGGCAGCGACCAGGGCGACATGTACCAGGGCATGATGGACGACCAGCTCGCCGTGCAGCTGTCGGCCGGCCGCGGACTCGGTCTCGCGGACATGCTGATCCGCCAGCTGGGCCAGGGCGCTCCGACGGAGGGGGCAGGCCAAACTACCGGCGCCACCACCGGCTCCGTGAGCGCGGAACAGAAACGCCGCTTCCTCGAGGAGATCGGGCCGCATGCCGAGGCCGCCGCGCGTGAGCTCGGCGTCGATCCGCGGGCCATCGTGGCGCAGGCTGCGCTCGAAACCGGCTGGGGCAGTTCACAGCCCGGCGATGCCAATGGTCGAAGCAACAACTTCTTCGGCATCAAGGCGGGTGGCCACTGGCGTGGCGCCAGCGTGTCCGCCGACACCACGGAATTCGTGGGTGGAGTGGCGCAGGGTGAGCGTGCCCAGTTTCGCGCCTACGGGTCAGTAGCGGAAAACGTGGGTGATTATGTACGCGTGTTGCGTGACAGCCCGCGCTACGCCGCGGCGCTTGGCACGGGCACGGATGTGCGGGCCTTTGCCAATGCCCTGCAACGCGGCGGTTACGCGACGGATCCTGAATACGCGAACAAGCTCGTGACGGTGGCGGAGCAGCTGTCCGCACAGCCCGGCGGACGGCTGAAGCTTGCCGCCGATGTGAGCTCGTTCAAGTCGGCGGCCGATGAGCCGATACCCATGGCGAGGTTGAACAATGGCTGACATGCTCGGGACCGGTCTTTCGAGTTTGCGCGCTTTGCAGCGCGCGCTGGATACGACCGCCCACAACATCGCGAATGTGAATACGGAGGGTTACACCCGCCAGCGCGTGGATTTTGCGACGCGCAAGCCGTCGGTGTATGGATCCGCCTGGATCGGCAATGGCGTCAATGCCACGCAAGTGAAGCGGGTGTACGACCAGTTCCTCCAGGACTCGGTGCGCAGCTCCAGCGGTGCGCTGGGCCGTCTCGAAGCCTTCGCGTCGCAGGCCGAACGCCTCGACAACCTGCTCGGTGACACCAGCGCGGGCCTCAGTGCCTCGCTGCAGAGCTACACCGACGCCATCAACGAGGTGGCGAGCACTCCCACGTCCATTTCCGCGCGCCAGGTGTTGCTGGCCGAGGGCAGGGCGCTGGTCGACAAGCTCAAGAATTACGATGCACGGCTCAGCGAGATGTCCGCGGACGTGGACACGCGGCTCACGGTCGAAGCCGGCGAAATCAACACGCTGGCGACGGGTGTTGCGCGCCTCAACGGCGAGATCGCCGTCGCCATGCAGCGCACCGGCCAACCGCCGAATGACCTGCTCGACCAGCGCGACCAGCTCATCGAGCAGCTGTCGGCGAAGGTGGGCGTCACCGTGGTCGCCGAGGGCGACACGAACGTCAATGTCTTCATCGGCACCGGCCAGCCGCTGGTGCTCGGCACCACTGCCTCGCAGGTGACCACGGTTGCCGACACGCTCGATCCGAGCCGCGTGCGCATGGCCCTGCAGACGCCTTCGGGCACCGTGGACATTTCACGCACGATCTCCGGCGGCACGCTGGGCGGCCTGCTCGACTGGCGCAGCGAAATGCTGGATCCCACCCGCAACGAGCTCGGCCGCATCACGCTGGCCGTGGCTTCGCAGGTGAACGGCGTGCATCGCGAGGGCATGGACCTCACGGGCGCGCTGGGCGGCGACTTCTTCAACGTGGGTGGTGTCGGTGTGACCTATCCGTCGACCAACACGACGGCTACCACGGCGACCGCGACGCGCACCAACATCGGTGCCATCACCACGAGCGACTACGTCATCACCAAGACGGCCACCGGTTACGCGGTCCGCAACCAGGAGACGGGCCTGCCCGTGACTTTCACCTGGGCGGGTGGCGCGGCCGATCCCCTGCAGTTCGACGGGCTTTCCGTCACGGTGGGCGCGGGCGTCGCCACGAACGACCAGTTCGTCATTCATCCCACGCGGGATGCCATCTCGGGCTTCGGCGTCGCGATCACGGATCCGGCGCGCATCGCGGCCGCGGCGCCGCTGCGCACCGCGGCGGTGTCGACCAACACCGGCACCGGCAGCATCAGCCAGGCCGAAGTACTGACTCCCGGCGGAACCACGCTGAGCGACGTGAACATCGTGTTCACCTCGGCGACCACCTACACGGTGAACGGCGGAGCCAGCCAGACCTACGCGGCCGGCGGCAATATCGATTTCAACGGCTGGCGCCTGCAGATCAGCGGCGCGCCGGCGGGCGGCGATACCTTCACGGTGCGCAGCAATGCGGGCGCCGTGGGCGACAACCGCAATGCCTTCGCGCTCGCGGACGCCATGAAGGCCGGTACCCTCGAAGGGGGCACGGTCTCGGTGGCCGCGGCCGTGGAACGCATGACCGGCAACCTCGGACTGCAGACCCAGGCGGCCCAGATGAGCCGCGATGCCGAGTCCGTGGTGCACGAAAACGACATCGCCGCGCGTGATTCGGTTTCGGGCGTCAACCTCGACGAGGAAGCCGCCAACATGATGCGCTACCAGCAGGCCTATGCCGCGGCGGCGCAGATCATCGCCATTTCGGGTGAGTTGTTCGACAGCCTGCTGAATGCGGTGAGGAGATAAGCCATGCGCCTCTCGACCGCCGGGTTCCATCGCAACAGCATCGACGCCATCCTCGAGCATCAGTACAAGCTCTCGAAGACGCAGCAGCAGATCACCACGGGCAAGAAATTCCAGTCCGCGGCGGAAGATCCCATCGGTGCCGTGCGCGGCGCCGCGCTCGACCGCACGCTCGCGGACAACGAGCAGTACTCGCGCAATTCGAACATCGTCGAAAGCCGCCTCAAGTACGAAGAGCAGTCGCTGGCCGACGCCACCGCGCTGCTGCAGTCGGCGCGCGACCTGGCGCTGGCCGGTGCGAATTCGACGCTGGGGCAGGCCGAGCGCCGCATGCTGGCGAACGACGTGCGCCAGCAGCTGTCCGCGCTCATGGAAGTCGCCAACCGCGATGACAGCAATGGTGAATTCCTGTTCGCCGGCACGCGCACTGCCACCCGGCCGTTCGCGCAGACCTCGTCCGGCGTCGTCTACAACGGCGACCTGACTTCGCGCCAGATCCGCATTTCGAGCACGCAGGCGCTGGCCGACAGCCACACGGGCTCGGATGTGTTCATGAACATCGCCGAGCGCAATGGCGTGTTCCGCACCACCAATGGCGCGGCCAACACCGGCAACGGCAGCATCGACGTGGGCCGCGTGGTCAATCCCACCGCCTGGGTGGCCGGCAATTACACCGTGCAGTTCACCACCGCCACCGACTGGCAGGTGGTCGATGACGCGACGCCAACGCCCAACGTGATCACCACGGGCACGGGATTCCGGCCGGGGCAGAGCATCAACTTCAACGGCATCACCGTGACCATCACGGGGACACCGGCCGCCAACGATACTTTCGAAATCCAGCCCGCGCAGGACACGGACATGTTCGCGATGCTCGAAGAGCTCGCGGTGACGCTGGAAACCTCGGGTCCCACGGCCGGTGCCGGCGCCGACTTCAACAACCGCATTGGCGCCGCGATCGCGAACCTCGACCAGGCGCTGGAGCGCACGGTTGGCGTGCGCGCCGAAGTGGGCGCGCGCCTCTCGGCCATCGACCAGGCCACCAACGTGCGCGAGTCCGAGGCCGTCGACCTGCAGTCGCTGCTGTCAGACCTGCGCGACGTCGACTACGCCAAGGCCATCAGCGAACTCAACCAGCAGTACGCCGGATTGCAGGCCGCGCAGGCCGCGTACACCAAGATCGCGCAGATGTCCCTCTTCGACTTCCTGCGTTAATGGGGACATTCCTGATTTCCTAGCAAAAGGGGACGGGGCTCGAGCTCGTCACTTTGTTAGTCGGCAGCAGCACCGCGGGTTATCCCTGCCGCCAGCCTCCCGCACACTATTAATAGCTGCCCGATTGCAGACCCAGGCGCGTCCCTTTTTGCTAGGAAATCAGGAATGTCCCCATTTCCGACTTTAGGGCGAAAACGGAATACCGTGAGGTAACTCACAGATTCGTGTAGGTCGGCCCGACTGTCTCAAGTTGCCGCCACCGCGCCCGATACAGCACCTGAGCTAGGAGTTCCGCCGGAAATACTTCCCGGCAACAAATTTTCAGGAGTCGTTTCAATGCCTCAAGTCATCAACACAAACGTGGCGTCGCTGAATGCTCAGCGCAACCTCACGACATCACAGGGCCAGTTGGCGACGGCCTTGCAGCGTCTCTCCTCGGGCCTGCGCATCAACAGCGCGAAGGACGACGCGGCGGGTCTCGCCATCAGCGAACGTTTCACCACGCAGATCCGCGGCCTCAACCAGGCCGTGCGTAACGCGAACGACGGTATCTCGCTGTCGCAGACCGCCGAAGGCGCGCTGGCCGAAACCGGCAACGCCCTGCAGCGTATCCGCGAGCTGGCGATTCAGTCGGCCAACTCGACCAACTCTGCCTCGGACCGCAAGGCGCTCAACGCCGAAGCCCAGCAGCTGCTGAGCGAAGTGCAGCGTATCGCGCAGACCACGCAGTTCAACGGCCAGAACATCCTCGACGGTTCGTTCTCGTCGGCGCAGTTCCAGGTCGGTGCCAACGCGAACCAGACGATCTCGTTTGGTATCCAGGGCGCGACCACGGACACGCTCGGTGCCTACCAGGCCACCAGCACGGCCGTGAGCGCGAACGACTTCACGGGCGCGAACTTCACCATCAACGGCGTCGACATCGGCGTGTCGGCTGACACCAGCGCCGCTGGCGTCACCGGCGACAGCGCCACGGCGAAGGCGACCGCGATCAACGCGCAGTCCTCGCTGACGGGCGTGACCGCCACGGCGGCCAACGAAGTCGTGGGCGACGCTCCGGTGGCCCGCGCGGGCCTCGCGAACGGCGCGCTGCGCATCAACGGCATCGCCGTCGGTGCCATCGCCGCCAGCACGAATGCCGTGACCCAGGGTCGCAATGCCGCGACCGCGATCAACGGCGTGTCCAACCAGACGGGCGTGACCGCGGTGGCCGATGCCTCCACGGGTGCGCTGACGCTGTCGACCGCTGACGGCCGCAACATCACGATCGATTCGGGTGCAGGCACCGCCGATGGCGCGACCGCCGTGTACAACGCCACGGGTCTGTCGGTGAATGCCGCGGCCCCGAGCGGCCATGACTCGTTCACGGTCACCGTGGCGGGCACGTTCGACCTGAGCTCGCCGGCGGGTACGTCGACGACCGAAGGCGACCGCGTGCGCATCGGCAACCTGACCTACCAGTTCACCGCCAACGCGGCGAACGTGACCAACGGCGACGTGGCCGTGGTGCTCACCGACGGCGATGTCGCCGCCGACGTGGGCGACGCGCTGCGCGATGCCATCAATGCCCAGTACACCGCGGGTAACACCACGATGCAGGGCACCGGCACGGGCGCTGCCGTGGTTGTCACGAACGCGCTGTTCGGCACCTCGGGCAACCAGGCTTCGCAGTACGACGAGACGGGCCTCACGGGCGCCGGCGCGCTGACCGAGTCGGGTTATGCCGCTGGTACGGACGGTACGTACGCGGCCGGTGGTCTCACGACCCGCGGCACGCTGACGCTGTCGTCGGCCTCCAACTTCACCCTGGGCGGTTCGGCCCTGGGCGATGCGGGTCTCTCGGCCGCCAACCCGGCCCTGAGCGCGCTGAACGAAGTGGACATCTCGACGGTTGAAGGCGCCAACGCGGCCCTGTCGGTTCTCGACGGCGCGCTGTCGCAGGTCACCAGCATCCGCGCCGACCTCGGTGCGGTGCAGAACCGCTTCAGCTCGACGGTTGCGAACCTGCAGGCCACCTCAGAGAACCTGAGCGCCGCCCGCAGCCGCATCCTGGATGCCGACTTCGCCTCCGAAACCGCCGCTCTGACCCGCGCGCAGATCCTGCAGCAGGCCGGCACGGCGATTCTCGCCCAGGCGAATTCGATCCCGCAGAACGTCCTCTCACTGCTTCGGTAATGAGGTGACTTCTGAGCGGTCGTCTTAACCGCGCAAGACAGCCGGGCGTCGCGAGTCGCAAGACTCGCGGCGCCTGGCCTTTGGCGCGCGGTGAGGGAGACTAGCCATGAGAATCGGTGAAGCCACAACGGTGGAAAACAGGCCGCAGCGCACGACGCAGCGCGCGGCGGAAGCGCCGGCATCGCCGGCAATCGACGCGGCGGCATCCGCCACGCGGCAAGTCAGTGCCGCCCGTCCGGTCGAGGTTCCCAAAATCGAGTCGGTCACGCGACAGATTGACTCGTTCCTGCGTAGCATCAATCGTTCCGTCCAGTTTCGTGTCGACCAGGCCTCCGGCGAGATGGTCGTGAGCATCTGCGATGCCGAAACGGGCGAGATCATCCGGCAGGTGCCGGGTGAGGAAGCTCTCCGCATCGCCGAGCGCATCGAAGCTCAACTGAGCGCGGTGCTCGACGAGACAGCTTAAGTAAGGACGGCACCATGGCAGGACTGACATCACAAGGTATCGGATCGGGACTCGACGTCGCGGGCCTGGTCGCCAAGCTCGTGGCCGCCGAAAAGGCGCCCCAGCAAGCCCAGATCACGCGCGCGCAAACCAGTGCCGTCACCACCATTTCCGCACTCTCGAGCCTCAAGGGCTCGCTTTCGTCTTTCAATGATTCGCTGGCCTCGCTCAAAACCGTCGACGTGTTCGCCGGCCGCGCGGCCACTTCGTCCAAGCCCGAGCTGTTCACGGCCGCGGCCAGCATCAACGCCGTCCCCGGCAGCTACGACGTGCAGATCGGCAATCTCGCCAGCGCCCACCAGCTCACGTCGGATCCCTTCGTGAATGGCGCCAGCCAGGAAGTGGGCACGGGCACCCTGAAGATTTCAGTCGGCGACAAGACTTTCAACGTCGCCATCGACGACACCCACGACCAGCTTTCCCAGATCCGTGACGCCATCAATTCGGCCACGGACAACAAGAACCTGGTGCGCGCCACCATCGTGAATGCCGCCGATGGCGCGCACCTGGTGTTGTCCGCGCAGGCCTCGGGAACCGCGAACAAGATCGTGGTGGCCCAGGAAGGCGGCAATGGCGGGCTTTCCGCGCTCGAGTACAACGCCGGGCTGACCGGCAACTACACGCAGCTGCACGAGGCCAAGGACGCCGTCATCTACGTGGCCGGCTACGAACACAAGAGCACCACCAACACTTTCAAGGACGCCATCGATGGCGTCACCATCACGATGCTCAAGGAAGAAGAGCTCGCCGATGGCGCATTGCCCAAGACCTTCAGCCTCAAGGTGGAGAACGACACGGCCGGCACCACGGCCAAGGTGCGCAAGTTCGTCGAGGCGTACAACGCGCTCGAGAAGCAGATCGCTTCGCTGCGCAGCTACGAACCCACCACCAAGAAGGCGGGCCCGCTGCTGGGCGACGCCATGCTGCGCGGTATCGAATCCGATCTGCGCTCCAAGGTGACGAGCGCGGTGAATGGCCTCACGGGCAGCTACCAGTCGCTGGCCAGCATCGGCATCACCACGCAGAAGGACGGCACGCTGAGCCTGGACAATGCCAAGCTCACCACCGCGCTGGACGCCGATTTCGACGGTGTGGCCAAGCTGTTCGGATCCGAGGGTGGCGTGGCCGCGCGGCTCGCGAGCTCGCTGAGCATCCATCTCGGCACCGACGCGCAGATCAACTCTCGCACCAAGACACTGAACGCCAAGAGCGTGCAGCTGCAGAAGGACCAGGCGGCGCTGGAAACGCGCATGCTGGCCGTGGAACGGCGTTACAACGCGCAGTTCAACGCGCTCGACAGCCTGCTGTCGAACCTCGGCAGCCAGTCGGCGTACCTGTCGCAGCAGCTCACGGCGATCTCCAAGATTGGGGACAAATAGCTTGACGTAAGGCGGGTTACCGCCCCTCAAGTCCGCCGCTTCCGGGCCGTTAAGTTCCTTGAACGCCAATGATGGCAGTTCGGAGCAACTTAGATGGCCTTCCCGCCCAACGCCTCAAAACTCGCCGCTTATCGCAGCACCTCTGCGCACTCCGGCGTGGCGGCGGCGGACCCGATCAAGCTGGTCCTCATGCTGATGGACGGCGCGCTGGAGCGCATCGCCACCGCGCGCGGACTCATGAGCCGCAACGTCTCGGGCGCCGAGAAGGCGCAGCTGCTGCACCGGGCCGTGGCCATCATCGACGAGCTGCGCAACAGCCTCAATTTCAAAGCCGGCGGCGAGGTGTCCCACAATCTCGACGCGCTCTACGAATACATGTGCACGCGCCTCGTGCAGGCCAATGCCCAGAACAAGCCCGAGTGGCTGGACGAAGTCAGCCGCCTGTTGAATGAAATCCGTTCGGCCTGGCTGGCGCTGCCGCCGCAGGGCCGCGCACAGGTGGCGTACTGACATGACCGTTCCGGCTCGCCAGACGCCGTCGGGTCGCCCGCGGCTGACCGTGGTACGCGGCACGCGCGCGCCGGTGTCCGACCCGCGCGCCGACTGGCGCCGCGTCGCCACGGCGGTGCTCGCCTGCACGCACGAACTCACCCAGCACCTGCTGGAACAACGCTGGGGGAGAGTGGTGGAAGCCATGAGCGAGCGGCGCGAGCTGCTGACCTGCATGGCGGCGATGCCGCTCGATGTCGATGGCCGCCGCAGCCTGTTGTCCCTGCAGCAGGCGGCCGCGGAGTCCGAAGCCGCGCTGCACGGGATGATGGGCGAAAAGCGCGAGCGCCGTTAAGATCGCCGTCATGTTCGACGGCCGCGACACCATCGTCATGTTCGACAAGCTGGCCTACGAGGACATGCTCCCCGTGCGCTGGCGTCCCCAGGCCGAGACCGTCAGCGAAGTGATGGCGGCGCAGAACCTGGTGGAGCGCAACCTGCGCGTGCTGCAGGCCTGCGATGCCCTCGAGGAACACGGCCAGCTCGAGAAGTCCGATGACGAGTCGCCGCATTCCGCCGATCTCATGCGGCTCGATTTCAAGCTGAACCTGCTGCTCGACCTCGTGGGCCAGCTCATGGCCAACAGCCAGCCGCGCGCGCGACCGGTGCCGATCCGCTTCAACGCCATGGGCGCGATGTGGAAGGTCGACGAGCCGCTGGCGCTGGGTGCGCATGGCGTCCTGGAGATCACGCTGCGCGAGCTCGTCATGCAGCCGCTGTCGCTGCCGGCCGAGGTGGTGTCGGGCGCGGGCGCCGGAGAAGCGCGCGTGCGCTTCCTGTGGCTGGGAGAAACGGTCGCCGATCACATCGAGAAGCTAGTCTTTCGCCGCCACCGGCGAAAAATTGCCGGCTCGCGCCAGCAGCGCACGTAGGCACGGAGAATCACCGAAGCGTATTCACTAAGGGTTTTTCCCTGACAGCGCACGCCACGCACAAAGCGCTCAAGTTTGTTAGGCGTTGGTCGAGTGCACCCGGAAAAGTTGCATTGCGCGTCACGCTTTCCTCAATCGATTGCGGGGAAGATTCTTCGCGAGAGAGGTGAGTCGTGCAGAGAGTTGAAAGCATCACTGCGCAGAGCGATGGAATCGCCCGCCAAGCAGATGATCGCCAGGGAGTACAAGGCAGGGATCCGGACGGCGTATACATGCCAACCGGAGCGTCACCCGCAATTGCTGCGGTGAACCGGCTCATACAGCAGGTTGCACCGTACGATTCGACGGTACTCATCCTAGGGGAATCCGGTACTGGAAAAGAGATCGCGGCCCGCGCGATCCACGCGGCCAGCCCGCGTCGCCAGCGGCCCTTCGTCGCCGTCAATTGCGGCGCGATCCCGGCGGAGCTCCTCGAGTCGGAACTTTTCGGCCATGAAAAGGGCTCTTTCACCGGTGCAATCACCGCCCGCAAGGGCCGGTTCGAGATCGCCGAGGGCGGCACGCTGTTCCTCGACGAGATCGGCGACATGAGCCTGCCCATGCAGGTGAAATTGCTGCGCGTGCTGCAGGAACGCATCTACGAGCGCGTCGGCAGCAATGCGTCGGCCGAATGCGATGTGCGCATCATCGCCGCCACGCACCGCAATCTCGAAGAATCCATCGTGCGCGGCACCTTCCGCGGCGACCTGTTCTATCGCCTGAACGTGTTCCCCATCGAGATGCCGACGCTGGCGTCGCGCATCGACGATCTGCCGGCGCTGATCGACGCCTTCATCGCGCAGTCGGCGGGCCGCGGACGTCCGCGCCTGCGATTGCTGCCCGAGACGCTCGACGCGCTGGCCAACTATTCCTGGCCCGGCAACATTCGCGAGCTGTCGAATCTCATCGAACGCCTGGCCATCCTGTGCCCGGAACGCCCGGTGGGCATCTGCGATCTGCCGGTGCGCTACCGCCCCGCGGATTGGGTGGCGCCGGCTTCCGATACGGCCATCGCCGCCGAACTTCCGCAGCTGCTGGCGTCGCTGGCCGGTGAAGAGATCGGAGAAGACCCCGTGCTGCCCGCGTCCGTGTGGAACTGCGAGCAGGAATCCCCGACCAAGCTTCCCGAGAACGGCGTCGACCTGCGCGCGCACCTGACGCTCATCGAACGCAGTCTCATCAGCCAGGCGCTGCAGCGCTCCGGCGGAACCGTGGCGCACGCCGCGCGGCTCCTTTCGCTGCGTCGCACGACACTCGTTGAGAAGCTCCGCAAGCTGGGCATGGCCGGAGCCTGACAGTAGTAAGACGGTGTCAGGCCGGCACTTCGGCATTCAGCCAGTTTGTGCTTCGGATTCTTCCCATCGCGGGTGCGTTACACACCCGACGTCCGTTTCGATTGCGTGTGACTCAGGATTTCCCTGGATCGCGGTTGGCGTAATGCCGAAATGCCGGCCTGACGCCGTCAAGGCCCCGTCGAAAAACCGGCACTCGGTGTGAACGACGTCACGCGAAACGGCAGGCATGGCATTTGCAACTGCAAGCATTGGCCGCTTTGGTCAGATGTGTTGAGGTTTCAGATGAGCAGCGAACAGAGTCTTGGAGAATCGCTGGAGCCCGTCGCGGTGGATGCGTCCTCGCGTCTGATCGTCGACCTGGCGCGTCGTGTCGCCGGCACCGATTGCACGGTGCTGATCGTCGGCGAGTCCGGTACCGGCAAGGAAGTGCTGGCGCGGCTCATTCATCGTGCCAGTCCGCGCGCGGGCAAGGCCTTTGTCGCGGTCAACTGCGCGGCCATCCCGGAAAACATGCTCGAAGCCATGTTGTTTGGCTACGAGAAGGGTTCGTTCACCGGTGCGACCAACTCGCATGCCGGCAAGTTCGAGCAGGCGCAGGGCGGCACCTTGCTGCTCGATGAAATCACCGAGATGCCCCTGGCGCTGCAGGCCAAGCTGCTGCGTGTCCTGCAGGAGCGCGAGGTGGAACGCATCGGCGGTACGGAGCCCAAGGCGCTCGACGTGCGCGTCATCGCCACCACCAACCGCCTGCTGCGCGCCGAAGTCGCCGCGGGCCGCTTCCGCGAAGATCTCTACTACCGTCTCAACGTGTTCCCGCTGGCGGTGAACCCGCTGCGCGAGCGCCGCGACGATATTCTGCCCCTGGCCACTCATCTGTTACAGGTACGCGCTCGCCCCGGCATGCGGATTCCCGCGCTCTCGGCCGACGCGGCGCACCTGCTGCTCACGTATACCTGGCCCGGCAACGTGCGCGAGCTCGACAACCTGCTGCAGCGTGCGATGGTGCTGGTGGAAGGCTCGGTCATCGAGGCCCAGCACATCCTGTTCGAGAAGCAACCCACGCGGCTCGATGCAACCAATGGCAACTCCGCGGTGCTGCACCAGACCATGGAACGCGCCGAACGCGACCTCATCCTCGACGCGCTGCGTGCCGCCAACGGCAGCCGCCGCGAAGTGGCCGAGAAGCTCGGCATCAGCCCGCGCACCTTGCGCTACAAGCTGGCTCGCATCCGCAGCGCCGGCATCGATGTCCCTGCTGCCTGATCTGACTACCCATTGAGGTGATGTCGTGAGCCAGATGGAAATCGATCGCGTACTCGCGCAGATCCGCAGTTTCTCGCAGGTCTCCAAGCCCGGCGGCGTCGGCAATCCGATGGCGCCTGGTGGCGTCGCGGGCGTCAATTCCGACAACGGTTTCGCCAAGCTGCTGAAGCAGGGCATCGAGAGCGTCAATTCCACGCAGTCCAAGGCCACGGACCTCGCCTCGAAGTTCGAGCGCGGCGTGCCGGGCGTCGAACTGCCGCAGGTGATGCTCGAAATGCAGAAAGCCAACGTGTCATTTCGCGCGTTGACCGAGGTGCGCAACAAGTTCGTCGAGGCGTACCGCGAAATCATGAACATGCCGCTTTGATCGACCAAGGACTTCATTAGATGGCTGCTGAATCCAACATGTCCGGGCAACGCGTCATCAGTGGTTTGAAGCCGCTGATGCTGCTGATGGGTGTCGCCGCCGCGGTGGCCGCCGGTGTCGGCGTGATGTTGTGGTCTGTGGGTCCGACCTACAGTCTGCTGTACGCCAACCTGGGCGGCGAAGACGCCGCGCAGGTCACCCAGGCGCTGGACAGCGCAAGAATTCCCTACAAGCTCGAAGACGGTGGTCAGTCCATCAGCGTGCCGGCCGAACAACTCGCCGCCGCCCGTCTCAAGCTGGCCGCGCAGGGTCTGCCCGAGGGCGGTGGTGGCGTCAACGCCATGACCAAGGACCCGGGTTTCGGCGTCAGCGCCTTCATGGAAAACGCGCGCTACCAGCACGCGCTGGAAACCGAGCTGGCGCGCACCATCGCGTCGCTGCAGAACGTGCAGGGCGCGCGAGTGCATCTCGCCATGGCGCGCCAGTCGGCATTCGTCAGTGACCGGCGCCCGGGCTCGGCATCCGTATTCCTGCAGATCAAGGCCGGTCGTCGTCTCGACGACGAGCAGGTGCAGGCCATTGCCAACCTCGTGGCCTCGAGCATTCCCGAAATGCAGGCCTCGCAGGTGACCGTGGTCGACCAGGCCGGGCGCCTGCTGTCGGCGCCGAACACGGACAGCGACCTCGGCATGCGCGACAAGATGTTCGAGATCGCGCATCGCCTCGAAGAAGGTTATGCGCAGCGCATCCAGGAACTGCTGACCCCGCTGGTGGGTCCGGGTCGCGTGCGCGCGCAGGTGGTCGCGCAGGTCGACATGTCCACCACCGAGTCCACGCGCGAACAGTTCAATCCGCAAAGCCAGGTGGTGCGCAGCGAATCCACCTCCGAAGACGCCGCGCGCAATGGCGCGGGCAATGCCGGCGGTGTGCCGGGCGCGCTGACCAACCAGCCGCCTCAGGCGGGGCAGGCCCTGCCGCCAGGTGCGACGCCGACCACCGCGCAGTCACGGACTGCCGCGCCGGGAGCCGCCGGTGCCGCGGGAGCGCCCAACAACGGTACTTCCACGCAGGTGACCGGACCCGACTCCACGTCGCGTCAGTCCACGCGTAACTATGAAATCGACCGCACCATGGCCTACACGCGCCAGCCCGCGGGTCGCGTCACGCGCCTCTCGGTGGCGGTGCTCATCGACAACCTGCGCACCACCGATGCCGAGGGCAAGACCACGGAAACGCCGTTGCCGGCCGATCAGCTCGAGCGCCTGACGGCGCTGGTGCGCGACGCGGTGGGCTTCGATGCCGCGCGCGGCGATTCGGTGAATGTCGTGAATTCGTCTTTCCTCGGCGAGACGCCGGCCGCGGCCGGTGAAATGGAATCCGTGCCGCTGTGGGAACGCGCCTGGGTGCAGACGATGGCCAAGGTGCTGGCCGGACTCGTGGTGCTGCTGATCATCATCTTCAGCGTGCTCAAGCCGCTGACCCGCGGCCTCATCAATGCCGCCAAGGCCCCGGGACTGCGCCAGGGTGTGCTCGCGGCCGCCGTGGGCGCCGGTGGCACGTCGGTCGCGGTGGGTGGCCCGCCGGAAGTTCCGGTGCTGGCCCATGAACAACAGGTGGCGCAGGCCCGTGGCCTGGTCGCCGCCGATCCCAAGCGCGGTGCGCAGGTCGTGAAGTCATGGGTGTCCGCCGATGAGTGATGCCAGGCAACAGAAAGGCGCACGCACCGGCGTGGAACGCGCCGCCATCCTGCTGTTGACGCTGGGTGAAAGCGAGGCCGCCGAAATCCTCAAACACCTGGGCGCCAAGGACGTGCAGCGGCTCGGTCGCAGCATGGCCGAGCTCAGCAACGTGTCGCGCGAAGAAGTGCGCAACGTGCTCGGTGAATTCACCACCGCGGTGGAAAGCCAGACCTCGCTGGGCGTGGCCAATGAAGAATTCGTGCGCAAGGTGCTGGTCAATGCCCTCGGCGAGGACAAGGCGGCCAACCTGATGGACCGCATTGCGCTCGGCGGAACGCGCAAGGGACTGGACGCACTCAAGTGGATGGATGCGCGCCAGGTGGCCGAACTCATCCGCAACGAGCACCCGCAGATCGTCGCCATCGTGCTCTCGTATCTCGAATCCGACCAGGCCGCCGAAGTCCTGAGCTTCCTGCCCGAAGGCCTTCGTTCGGACCTGGTGATGCGCGTGGCGCTGCTGGATGGCGTGCAGCCGTCGGCGCTGCAGGAACTCGACGACATGATGGAGAAGCGCTTCGCGAACAGCTCCAATTCCGTGAGCTCGGCGCTCGGTGGCCTGCGTGTAGCCGCGGAGATGGTCAACCTGCTCGATTCGGCGGTGGGCACCAACATCATGGGTGACATCGGCAAGACCGACGAAGGCCTCTCGCAGAAAATCCAGGATCTCATGTTCGTGTTCGACGATCTGCTCGAGATCGACGATCGCGGCATGCAGGAGCTGCTGCGCCAGGTGCCGGCCGACAAGCTCCTCATCGCGCTCAAGGGCGCGGACGAGACCTTCAAGACCAAGGTGTTCAAGAACATGTCGCAGCGCGCGGCCGAGATGCTCAAGGGCGATCTCGAAGCCAAGGGGCCGGTCCGATTGGCGGACGTGGAAGCCGCGCAGAAGGAAATCCTGCTCGCGGCCCGCAAGCTGGCCGACGAGGGCACGATCCAGCTCGGCGGCAAGGGCGAGGAATATGTCTGAGCGCGACGTTTCGCGCTGGGACCTGCCGACTGTCGAAGGTGCGCCCATGCCGCGCGCCGGCGCCAAGGGCGTCAACGTCATGCACCTCACGCTGGTGGAGCGCGAGGCCTGGGAACATGGTTACAAGGACGGCCACGTGGAAGGCGTGCGCAAGGGCGAGGCCGAACTCGCCAAGCGCATCGCCGAAGTGGACGTGAAGATCGCGGCGCTCGAAGCCATCATCGGCGCGCTCGCCAAGCCGCTGGACGATCTCGATGTCGCGGTGGAAACCGAGCTCACGCGGCTCGCGCTCACCGTGGGCAAACATCTGGCGCGGCGCGAGCTCAAGATTGATCCCACGCAGATCATCGGAATCATCCGGCATACCGTCAGCCTGCTGCCGCTGTCGGCGCGCAACATCAAGATCCACCTGCATCCGGACGACGCGTCCATCGTGCGCGAGAAACTCGCGCGCGCCTCGGGCGAGCAGGAGTGGACGCTGGCCGAAGATCCGCTGATGGCCCGTGGTGGCTGCCGCCTGACTACCGACAATTCCAGCATCGACGCGCGTTTTGAGGCCAGCGTGGCCGCGGCGCTCTCCGGCCTGCTGGGTGATGACCGGACCGAGCGCGTGGCGACGGATCGTCCCGGCGGCCCGGACGAGGCCGGCGAATGAGCGGTGCCCAGGAGTTGCGGACCGAACTGGCCAAGGGCTGGGCGCAACGCATGGCGCGCCAGGTGGCGCGGGCGCAGCAGCTGCCTTCGCCCCCGGTGGAAGGCTCGCTCACGCGCATGGTGGGTCTCGCCCTCGAAGCGTCCGGATGCCAGGCCGCGGTGGGCGATGTCTGTGACCTGCTGAGCGGCGACGGATCGAAGGTGGAAGCCGAAGTGGTCGGTTTCGCCGGTGACAAGTTGTATCTGATGCCCACGGGCGAAGTGCACGGCCTGGCGCCGTCCGCGCGCGTGGTGCCGCGCCAGCGCGCGGGCAGCGTGCAGGTGGGGCCTGGCCTGCTGGGCCGCGTCATCGATGGCAATGGTGTACCGCTCGACGGGCTCGGTCCCGTCCAGTCGGATGAACGCGTCAGGTTGTTGGGCCAGACCATCAACCCGCTGGCGCGTCATCCCATTGATACCCCGCTGGACGTGGGTGTGCGTTCCATCAATGCCTTGCTGACCGTGGGTCGCGGCCAGCGCATCGGGTTGTTCGCGGGCTCGGGCGTGGGCAAGTCCGTGCTGCTCGGCATGATGGCGCGCTATACCAGCGCCGACGTCATTGTCGTCGGCCTCATCGGCGAGCGCGGCCGCGAAGTGAAGGAATTCGTCGAGCGCATCCTGGGGCCCGAGGGTCGCCGGCGCTCGGTGGTGGTGGCCTGCCCGGCGGACAATCCGCCGCTGATTCGCCTGCACGGCGCCTGGCTGGCCACGTCGATTGCCGAGTATTTCCGCGAGCGCGGACTCTCCGTGCTGCTGATCATGGATTCATTGACGCGTTTCGCGCAGGCGCAGCGCGAGATCGGTCTCGCCATCGGCGAGGCACCGGCCACCAAGGGTTATCCCCCGTCGGTGTTCGCGCGCCTGCCGGCGCTGGTGGAACGCGCGGGCAATGGTTCGAAGGGCAAGGGATCGATCACTGCGTTCTACACCGTGCTCACCGAGGGTGACGATCAGCAGGATCCCATCGCCGACTCGGCGCGCGCCATCCTCGACGGCCACGTGGTGCTGTCGCGGCGAATCGCCGAGGCAGGGCAGTACCCGGCCGTGGACATCGAGGCATCGGTCAGCCGCGTGATGCAGGAGATCATCCCGAACGAGCACTCGGAGCTCGCGCGCCGGTTCCGTCAGACGCTGGGTGTCTACCAGCAGAACCGCGACCTCATCAACATCGGCGCCTACCAGAAGGGCAGCGATCCGCGCATCGACCAGGCCATCGAGTTGTGGCCGGCCATGCAGAAATTCCTCATGCAGCAGGTTCACGAGCGCGTCGGCCACGCCGACGCGGTGACCCAGCTGCGGCAACTGTTTCCCAATACGCCGTCGGGACCGCCGGGCGGGCCGCAGGCGCATAAGAAGGGCACATGAAACGATCCGAACGTCTCGACGTCGTTCAACAGGTGGCGGCGCGCACCGAGCGCGAACGCGCCGAGCGGGTGGGTGCGGCCGAGCGCCACCTGGTCGAAATGCAGCAGAAGCTGGCGGCACTCGAGAAGTATCGCAGCGAATACGAGAACGGCTTCGCCACCAGCGCGGGCGCGGGCGCCGACGTTATCCGCATGCGGGACTTCCAGACTTTTCTCGCCAAGCTCGGCGAGGCGCTGGCCCAGCAACGCGAACTGGTGTCGCTGGCGCAGCAGGCGCTCGAGGCCGAACGCAGCAACTGGCGCGAAGCCGCGCAGCGCGCGCACGTGGTCGAAACGCTGGCCGAGCGCTGGCAGACCGAAGAAAACCGGGCGGAGTCGCGTCGCGACCAGCTCGAGAGTGACGAATTGTCGAACCAGCGCGCCAGGAACCGGGACCGTACACCATGATTTCATCCGCCCCTGCCACTTTCCCCGTCGACACGCCGAGCGAGGGCACACTGCCGATCGCGCCGGTACCCGCTACGGATACGTCCAAGGGCGCGTTCGATGCCATCCTGGCGCTGGAGAATCTCGCTGCCACCTGCAATGCGCTCAGCCCGGCCGCGCTCGAAGGCGTGGTCGAGGGATTGGCGGAAACGCAGGCCGACGGGAGCGACGACACCGACCTGGAGGATGGCGAAGAGGGTGAACTCGGCGCGCTGGAGTTTCTTGCGGCCTTGTTGAACACACCGACGCCGTTCAAGCCGCAGGTGACGAGTGGTGCGGAAGCCGGCAGCGAGTCTGCCGAATCTGCCGAGCCGGTTGCGTCGCAGGCGGGGCGAGCTCCTGCCGACGCGGCGGCCTTGCTGGCGGAGGCAACGGATTCGAAGCTGGCGACCGATGCGTCGCCCGACAAGTTGTTCGCCGTTTCGCAGGCCGCTGCCGCCGCCGTTGATGGACTCACGACGTCCCGCGACGGGAGCGTGGATCCCGCGGCCCAAATCGCCCGCAGCGCCGAGCTGTTCGCGCAGTCACCGCGCCACGCGGCCGGGCCGGATCGTCCGGGGATCGCAACCCCGATGCGTGATCCGCGCTGGGCCGAAGAGTTTGGCGCGCGCGTGGCCATGATGGTCCGCGGCGGAGAGTCGCAGGCGTCGTTGCAGCTGTCGCCCGTGGACCTCGGTCCGATGGACGTGAGCGTCACCGTCAAGGATTCGCAGGCCAGTATCCACTTCGGCGCCGCGCAGGCCGAAACCCGCGCACTCATCGAAGCGTCGATTCCCCGACTCAGGGAAATGCTGGCGGCGCAGGGCTTCCACCTGATGGATGCGAGTGTCTCGCAAGGGTTTTCCCGAGAAGGCCAACAGGGCCAGGCGACGTCCGGCGGTGGCATCACCGCGGAGCCCGAATCCGACGTCACCGTGGCACGCGTAACCGCCGCAGGCCTCCTCGACCTCTACGCGTAAATGGGGACATTCCTGATTTCCTAGCAAAAAGGGACGCGCCTCGCGGGTCAGGCGACAAGCGGTTCCGATGCCCGTGGCTAAGGGTTTCCGGTGACTGCCTGTCGCGCAGCCACCGAGATCGAGCCCTGTCCCCTTTTGCTAGGAAATCAGGAATGTCCCCATTTCACTGGCGCGCCAAAAATCCGGCGCGGGCGGGCCTCCATTCGTGATGCCGTTCTCGCTTCGCGGCGTGGCACGACCGTTGCAGAACCTTACCCATCTCAATGCGTTGACGGGTCGAGGAACACTGCATGGCGACGGAAGCTGAAGAGTTAGAGGGCGTAGAAGGCGAAGAGGGCGCGGAAGGCGCCGCCAAGGGCGGCAGCAAGAAGGGCCTGATCATCGCCATCGTGGCCCTGCTGGTGCTGGGCGGTGGTGGCTTTGCCGGCTGGAAGATGTTCGGCGGCAAACACGACGCGGCCGACAAGAAGGAGGAAGTGGTCAAACTACCTCCGCGCTACATCAATCTCGACCCGCCGTTCGTCGTCAACTTCGAAGCCGAAGCCATGGTGCGCTTCCTCCAGGTCACCGTGGGCGTCATGACCCGCGACCTCGAGATCGAAAAGATCATCAAGGACAACGATCCGCGCGTGCGCAACGACCTCCTGATGATTCTGGGCAACCAGAGCTACGCCACGGTCGCCGCCTCCGAGGGCAAGGAGACGCTGCGCAAGAACTGCCTCGAAGCCATCCGCGCCGTCGTCAAGGACATGGGCGGCGACCCGAAGAAGGTCGAGGCTCTCTACTTCACTTCATTCGTCATGCAGTAAGCCCACATGAGCGGACAGGAAGTACTCAACCAGGACGAAATCGACGCGCTGCTCAACGGCGTCGACGCCGGTGCCGTCAGCACCGAGCCCGCGGCCACGCCGGGCGAAACCCGCGCCTACGATTTCTCGCGCGAAATGCGCATCGTGCGCGGCCGCATGCCGACGCTGGAGATGGTCAACGAGCGCTTCGCGCGCCAGCTGCGCGTCAGCCTCTACAACCTGCTGCGCCGGCAGGTGGAACTGTCGGTGGGCCAGATCTCGATGAAGAAGTTCAGCGAATACACGCATTCGCTGTCGCTGCCCATCAACCTCAACCTCGTCAAGGTCAACCCGCTGCGCGGTACCGCGCTGTTCGTGCTCGATCCGAAGCTGGTGTTCGCCATCGTCGACAACTTCTTCGGTGGCATGGGCCGCCACGCCAAGATCGAGGGCCGCGAATTCTCGGCCACCGAGATGCGCGTCATCCACATGCTGTTGCGCAGTGCCTTCGGCGACATGAAGGAAGCCTGGACGCCGATCGCCGACATCGACGTCGAATACGTCAACTCCGAGATCAACCCCAACTTCGCCGGCATCGTCACGCCCTCCGAAGTCGTGGTGGTCTGCCCGTTCCAGATCGAGCTCGAAGGGGGCGGCGGCGCGCTGCATATCGTGCTGCCGTACTCGATGATCGAGCCGCTGCGCGAAGTGCTCGATTCCGGCGTGCAGTCGGACCGCGCCGAGCAGGACGAACGCTGGCTGGCTTCGCTCAAGGACTGCCTGCAGGACGCGGAGGTCGAGCTGACCACGCTGCTCGGCCATGGCAGCGTCTCTCTCTCCAAACTCGTGCACCTGCAACCCGGCGACGTGCTGCCCTGTGATTTCGCGGGCAAGGCCACGGTGCTGGCCGAGGGCGTGCCGCTGTTCCGCGGCGCCTTCGGTGTGTCGCGCGGCCAGCAGTGCGTGCGCTACGAAAGCCGCATCCGCCGGCCCGGATCGAATGTCATGGACGCCACGCTGCTGCGTCGTCCTACCTAGAGGTAAAGAATGAACGCCAAGTCAGAAGCGGCCGTCGTGCCGCAGAACGCCGATGCCGAGGGACGCGACGTCAATCTCGAGGTCATCCTCGACGTGCCGGTCACGTTGTCCATGGAAGTCGGTCGTACGCGCATCCCGATCCGCAACCTGCTGCAGCTCAACCAGGGCTCGGTGGTGGAGCTGGATCGCGCCGCGGGCGAACCGCTCGACGTGTTCGTCAACGGCACGCTGGTGGCGCATGGCGAAGTGGTGGTGGTGAACGAGAAGTTCGGCATCCGCATCACGGACGTGGTCAGCCCCGCCGAGCGCATCCGCAAACTCAAATAACGATGGCCGACCCGACTTTGTTTGCCGCGCCCGAAACGGCCGCGCATGGCAGCGCGGCCGGCGGCACGCTCGAGATCACGCTGGCCCTGCTGCTGGTCGTCGGTCTCATCGCCTTCCTCGCCTGGGGTGCGCGCCGCATGCGCCGCTTCGGCGGTGGAGGACAGGAGCGCATCCAGGTGCTCAGCGATCGCGTGATCGGACCGAAGGAACGCTGCGTGCTCGTGCGCGTGGGCGACACGGACATCCTCGTGGGCGTGGCCGGCGGGTCGGTAAACACCCTGCACGTATTTCCGATGGGCGCGAATACCGAGGCGCCGCCGCTACCGCCCTCCAGCGGTCCCAAACTACCCGATTTCAAGAGCCTGCTGATGCGGAGTCTCGGCAAATGAAGTCCGGACTCCTGAAACGTACCGGCCTCATGCTCGCCGCCTTGCTGGTTCCCTGCCTGGCCTCGGCCGCGGCGACGGGACTGCCGGCGGTCACGGTCACGACCAACCCGGGCGGTGGCCAGACGTATTCGCTGACGCTGCAGATCCTGATCCTGATGACGGTGCTGACGCTGCTGCCCGCCATCCTGCTCATGATGACGGCCTTCACGCGCATCGTGATCGTGCTTGCGATCCTGCGGCAGGCCATCGGCGCCGGCCAGACGCCGCCCAACCAGGTGCTGGTGGGCCTCGCGCTGTTCCTCACCTTGTTTGTCATGGCCCCGGTGGTCACGAAGATCAACACCGAGGCCGCGCAGCCCTACCTCGAAGGCGCCATCGAAGCCCAGGTGGCGCTGGAGCGCGCCGTCGTGCCGCTCAAGGGCTTCATGCTCGAACAGACCCGCGAGTCCGACATCGCCACGTTCGTGCGCATCTCGGGCGGCAAGGGCTTCGAGAAGAAGGAAGACGTGCCGCTGAACATCCTCGTGCCGGCCTTCATGACCAGCGAGCTCAAGACCGCGTTCCAGATCGGCTTCCTGCTGTTCATCCCCTTCGTGATCATCGATCTCGTGGTGGCCAGCGTGCTCATGTCCATGGGCATGATGATGCTGTCGCCGGTGCTGATCTCGCTGCCGTTCAAGATCATGTTGTTCGTGCTCATCGACGGCTGGGCTTTAGTCATGGGCACACTTGCCCAAAGTTTTTTTAGATAGGGCTTTTTCCGATGACCCCCGAAACCGTCGTCACCGTCGGCCGCCACGCACTCGAGATGACCCTGCTGCTCGCGGCGCCGCTGTTGCTCACCGCGCTCGCCGTGGGCCTGATCGTCGGCATATTCCAGGCCGCCACGCAGATCAACGAAATGACGCTGTCGTTCATTCCCAAGCTGCTGGCCATGGCCGCGGTGCTCGCCATCACCGGCCCCTGGATGCTGCGCACGCTGGTCGAATACACGCGCGGCCTCATCGAAAGCATCCCCGGGATGATTGGTTAGACCGTGGCCATCGCACTCACCACCGGACAGTTGGAAGCCTGGGTCGCCCAGGGCTTCTTTCCGTTCGTGCGCGTGGGTGCCTGCCTCATGGTCGCGCCTATGTTCGGCGCGCGTTTCGTGCCGGCCCGTACCCGCATCCTGCTGGCCGCGGCCATCACGGCGCTGGTGGTGCCACTGATGCCGGCGCCCACCATCGCGCCGTTCTCGCCCCAGGCGATCGTCGTGGTGTTCCAGCAATTGCTCATCGGTGTGTCGCTGGGCTTCGCGATGCAGATCGTGTTCGATTCGCTGGGCCTCGCGGGCCAGGTGCTGGCCAACAGCATGGGCCTGTCGTTCGCTTTCAACGTCGATCCGCTGCGTGGCAGCAGCACCGCGGCGCTGGGCCAGCTGTACATCATTCTCGCCACGCTCACGTTCCTGGCACTCGGCGGTCATCTCGCGCTGCTCGAAGTGCTGGTGAATGGCTTCACCACCATGCCCGTGGGCATGGACGGATTGGGCCGCGAAGGTCTCTGGAACATGGTGCTCTGGGGCGGGCAACTTTTCGCCGGCGCCATCTCGATTGCGCTGCCCGGTGTCACCGCGCTGCTCATCGTGAACCTCGCCTTCGGTGTGGTGAGCCGCGCCGCGCCCACGCTGAACCTGTTCGCGGTGGGCTTCCCGATTTCGCTCGTGATTGGTCTGCTCGTGGTGCTGGCCGGTATCGGTCCGCTGCAGCAGGGTGTCGCCGGACTGATCGCCCAGGGACTCGACTTCCTGCGCGCGCTGCAGGGGGGCTGACGCCATGGCCGAGAGCGCCGCAGAACGCACAGAACAAGCGACACCGAAGCGCCTCGAGGAGGCGCGCAAGAAAGGCCAGGTGCCGCGCTCGGTGGATCTGTCCACCGCGGCGGTATGCATCGCGGCCGCGGTCGCCATCTTCTCGCTCGGCAAGATGGTGGCAGGGCAGTACGCCGACTACATGCGCGGCGCGCTCAGCATCTCGCCGGCCGCGGCCATGTCCGAAGACGCCATCTGGCCGGCGCTCACGCAGGCCGGTGCGCGCGCGTTGTGGATCATCCTGCCGATTCTCGGCGCGACGTTCTTCGCCGCGCTGGCCGCCCCGATCGCCATCGGCGGCTGGAATTTTTCGGGGCAGGCGTTGATGCCGCAGTTCAGCCGCCTGAATCCGGCCAGCGGCCTGGGCCGCATGTTCTCGGCGCGCGGCGCCGTGGAACTCGGCAAAGGTCTCGCCAAGGTGGGCGTCGTGGGTCTCATCGCCTGGGTGCTGCTCAAGGGGCTCACGCCGCAGCTCATGGGCCTGAGTTCCGAGCCGCTCAACAGCGCCATCGGGCACGCGGCGTCGCTGGCCGGGTATTCGTTGCTCATCCTGGTCTGCGGTCTCGCCGTCATCGCCGCCGTCGATGTGCCGTTCCAGCTGTGGCAGCACTCCAAGGAACTGCGCATGACCAAGGAAGAGGTGCGCGAGGAATACAAGGAGAGCGAAGGTTCTCCCGAGACCCGCGGCCGCATCCGCGAAGTGCAGCGTGCGCTGGCCCGCGGCCGCATGTTGCAGGACGTGCCCACGGCCGACGTGGTCGTCACCAACCCGACGCACTTCGCCGTGGCGCTGCGCTACGACGAATCGAAGAACCGCGCGCCCATCGTGGTCGCCAAGGGCACCGAGCTGCTGGCGCTCAAGATCCGCGAGATCGCCACCGAGAACCAGGTGCCGATCGTCGAAGCACCGCCGCTGGCGCGCGCCCTGCACAAGAGCGTGGAAATCGGCCGCGAAGTGCCGGCGGCGCTGTATGTGACCGTCGCGCAGGTGCTCACCTACGTCTACCAGCTCAAGGCTGCGCGCGAGCGGGGCCTGGCGCCGCCGACGGCGCCGAAATTTGAAAACCAGCCGCCGACGCCGCCGACCATCCAGTAAACCATGGCCACTCCCACCGACAGTTCAGGTCTCGGCATGCTGATGAAGCTCGGCATCGGCGTGCCGCTGGGTCTCATCTCGATTCTCGCGATGATGATCCTGCCGCTGCCGCCGCTGATGCTGGACGTGCTGTTCACGTTCAACATCGCGCTGTCGCTGGTCATCGTCATGGCGGTGTTCAACGTCAAGCGGCCGCTCGACTTCGCGATCTTCCCCACCGTGCTGTTGCTGGTCACCCTGTTGCGCCTGGCGCTCAACGTGGCCTCGACGCGCGTGGTGCTCATGCACGGCCACGAGGGTTCGCATGCGGCAGGCAAGGTCATCGCCGCGTTCGGCGACTTCGTCATCGGCGGCAACTACGCCGTCGGCGCCGTGGTGTTCATCATCCTCACCATCATCAACTTCGTGGTGGTGACCAAGGGCGCGGGACGCGTCTCGGAAGTGTCGGCGCGCTTCGCGTTGGACGCCATGCCCGGCAAGCAGATGGCCATCGACGCCGACCTCAACGCCGGCATCATCACGCAGGACCAGGCGCGCGAGCGTCGCGCCGAAGTGCGCGCCGAATCGGATTTCTACGGTTCTATGGACGGTGCCAGCAAGTTCGTCCGCGGCGACGCGGTGGCCGGCATCCTCATCATGGTCATCAACATCATCGGCGGCCTGCTGATCGGCACCATGATGCACGACCTGCCGATGGGCGAGGCCACCAAGACCTACACGCTGCTCACCATCGGCGACGGCCTCGTGGCGCAGATCCCGGGACTGCTGCTCTCGGTGGCCGTGGCCATCATCGTCACGCGCGTGACGCGCGAGCAGGACGTCAGCCACGAACTGGGCAAGCAGTTGTTTGGCCAGCCAAAGGCGCTGGGCGTCGCGGCCAGCGTGCTGGGCATCCTGGGCCTGATTCCCGGCATGCCGAATATCGTTTTCCTGTCGATGGCGGGTCTCGCGGGCTGGGGCGCCTGGAAGCTCAAGCAGCAGCGCGATCAGCCGGTCATCGTCGAAGAAGTGGCGCCGGAACCGCCGCCGCCGCCCGCGCCGGAAAACCAGGAGCTGTCCTGGGAAGACGTGCGCCCGGTGGACGTGGTCGGCCTCGAAGTCGGTTACCGACTCGTGCCGCTCGTGGATCGCACCAAGGGTGGCGATTTGCTGGCGCGCATCCGCGGCATCCGCCGCAAACTCACTCAGGAGCTCGGCTTCCTGGTGCAGCCGGTGCACATCCGCGACAACCTTGAATTGGGCCCCAACAGTTACCGCATCCGGCTGGCGGGCGTGGCCATCGGCGAAAGCATTGTCCATCCGGATCGCGAGCTCGCCATCAACCCGGGCCGCGTATTCGGGCCGCTGAACGGCGTCACCACGCGCGATCCGGCCTTCGGCATGGAAGCGGTGTGGATCGAGCCATCGCTGCGCGAACACGCGCAGTCGCTGGGCTACACGGTGGTTGACGCGGCCACGGTCATCGCCACGCACCTGTCGCATCTCATCCAGTCGCATGCGCACGAGCTCTTCGGCCACGAAGAAGCCGAGCAGCTCATGAAGAACCTGGCCAAGACCTCGCCCAAGCTGGTCGACGAGCTCATTCCGAAAGTGCTCAGCCTCGCCACCGTGGTGCGCGTCATGCAGGGCCTGCTGGCCGAGCGCGTGCCGATCCGCAACGTGCGCGCCATCGTCGAAGCGCTGGCGGAGGCCGGACCGCGCACGCAGGACACGCAGATGCTCATCGGCCAGGTCAGGGTTGCCCTGGGTCGCCAGATCGTCCAGGACATCGTCGGCATGGCCGAAGAGTTGCCGGTCATCACACTTGAGCCAGAACTTGAACGACTTCTGTCAAACGGACTCACGAATTCGGGCGCCAGCCCCGGTCTCGAGCCCGGGCTGGCAGAGCGCTTGCAACGAGGTCTACAGGAAGCCGCGCAGCGTCAAGAACGTGGCGGCGAACCGGCGGTGTTGCTGACACCCCCGGCGCTGCGGTCCGCACTGGCGCGCTTCTTCCGGGTGAGTGTCCCGGGACT
>Ga0315912_10000933_pt1 | contig 41314 bp, 30 predicted proteins | sample VfabasoilMG_FD_204469 | JGI IMG/M metagenome (GOLD analysis project Ga0315912, IMG submission 204469) | Garden soil microbial communities collected in Santa Monica, California, United States - V. faba soil | ecosystem: Environmental > Terrestrial > Soil > Garden | place: USA: California... | reverse complement strand
CGAGGTGCCCACCGCGCCCGAGACGCCGCATGATCCACTCGCTGCGCCGCCGTCATCGCGCGGCCTGGAGGCTGCTCGCGCTGCTGCTGCCCGCGGCCTTCGTCGCCGCGCTCGCCGTGCGCCCCCCGGCCGACATCGTGCAGCTCGCACCCGTGGACGAGGCCCTGCGGGGCGGGCCGTCGGTTGCGCATGCTGCGGCGACGGTGGCGCCTGCGACGGCCCCAGCGGCGACGGCGGCGGCAGCGCAGGCGGCGACAGCGGCGCAGGCCGCCGGAGCGTCGACCGGGCACGCCGCCCCCGCCCTCGTCCTGCGGCTCGACGGACAGGCGGTGGCGACCTGCAGCGCGCTGCGCTCCGGCCCGCAGGGCGACCAGCTCGACGTGCAGTGTGGCGAGTTGCCGGCGCTCCCGGGGCTGCAGCTCCTGTGGATGCCGCGCGCGGCGCCCGTCGCGAGCGGGCCCGGAGCCGCGGCGTCGCGCACGGCGGTCGGGACCTTGCCGTCGGGCAGCGTGCTGCTCGGCCCGTTGGTGGCCCGAGGCACCGGCACCTACACGCTGCCGGCGGCCGCACGCACGACCGGCGGGTCCCTGGCGCTGTACAGCCTCGGCCACCAGCAACTCGTGGGTGACAGCGTCGCGCTGGACGCCACGGCGCCCGGCCTGGACGCGCCGAGCCCCGACGCCGACGCCACCAGCCCACAGGGCTCCGACGGCACCGGCGGCCCCGGCAGCGGCAAGCCTGCGGGCACCGGCGGCACCGGCGGCACCGACACCTCCGGCGGCGAGGGCGGGCGATGACGCTGCAGTACCGCGCCGTCGGCTGGAACCGCAACAAGCGCCGCTACGACCTGGCGCTGGCGGTCGGCCTGCTCGGCTACCTGCTGCTGTTCGGGATCGTCGGCACGCTGCGCCACCCCTTCGCTCCGCTCGAGACGCACTTCATCCGCGCCACCGGCAGCGCGGCCTTCATCCTGCTGCACGTCGTGCTGCTCATCGGGCCGCTCTGCCGCCTCGACCGGCGCTGGTTGCCGCTGCTCTACAACCGCCGCCACCTGGGCGTGTGCATGTTCCTCGTGGCCCTGCTGCACGGCGGCTTCACGCTGCTCTACTTCCATGGCGCGGGCGACACCAACCCCTTCGTGAGCCTGTTCACGGCCAACTCGCGCTGGGACAGCCTGGCGCACTTCCCCTTCGAACCCCTCGGCGCGCTGGCCCTGCTTGTCTTGTTCTTCATGGCGGCGACGAGCCACGACTTCTGGCTGGCGAACCTCACGGCGCCCGTCTGGAAGGCGCTGCACATGCTGGTCTACGCGGCCTATGCTCTGGTCGTGCTGCACGTGCTGCTCGGCGCGCTGCAGAGCGAGACGCATCCGTGGCTGGCGGCCGTGACGGCGCTGGGCGCAGCGGCGGTGCTGGTCGCGCACGGGGCCGCCGCCGCGCGCGAGGCGCCACGGGACGCGCCGACCGGCGCGGGCGCCGCCGCACCCCCTGCTGCGGACGCCGGCGTGGGAGCCGGGTCGCGCGCCACGGCCCCGGCGCGCTGGGTCGACGTCGGTGCTGCCGACGACATCCCCGACGGGCGGGCGCTCACGGCCATGGTGGCCGGCGAGCGCGTGGCGGTCTTCCGCTACGGCGACAGGCTCTCGGCCGTCTCGTCAGTCTGCCAGCACCAGAACGGTCCGCTCGGCGAGGGGCGCGTGATCGACGGCTGCATCACCTGCCCGTGGCACGGCTACCAGTACCTGCCCGACTGCGGGCGTTCGCCCGAACCCTTCACTGAGCGCATCCCGACCTTTGCGCTGCGCGTGGTCGACGGGCGCGTGCAGGTGGACGGCCGGCCGCTGCCGGCCGGCACGCGCGTCGAGCCGGTGCACCTGGCGGAGCGGCCTGGCGCGCGGCCGGCGCCGGCGGTGGCAGCGCATGCGGTGGCAGCGCATGCGGCGGCAGCGCATGCGGCGGCAGCGCCAGCGGCGGCAGCCCCGGCCGACGAACCCTTCTTCGTCGGCTACCTGCCACCCTCGCCGGGATCCCTGGCGCGCGTGCGACGCGCCACCTTCGGTCTCATCGCGCTGGGCTGGCTGCTCGGCGTGTCGTTCGTGTTCGCGCAGCGGCCCTTCGCCCGCGCGCGCTTCGAGTACCTCGAGCCGCGGCAGTTCAGCGGACGCGTCGCGCTGACGCCGCAGCCGACGCTCGTGCTCGATGCGCCCGTGGACCAGGGCGGCGCGCCCACGCCGGCGGCCAGCGCGTCGCGCGCGCTGCTCGTCTCGGAGTTCAAGTGGGGCGCCGGTCCCGCACTCGCCGGCTACGACGGCGCGCACGTCACGCTGAGCGGCACGCTCGCCTGGCGGGACGAGCAGCTGCTCATCGAACTGGTGCCGGGCAGCGTGCGGCGCCTCGACGCCGCGCCGGCCCCGGCCGGAGCCGACGGCGGAGGCGGTTCCGTGACGGACCGGCCGGCGGGATCGCCCCTCGGTCCCGGGCAGGGGGCCGTCGCCGACCTCGGGGTCCACACGCTCACGGGCGAGATCGTCGACAGCAAGTGCTTCCTGGGCGTGATGAACCCGGGCCACCTCAAGGTGCACCGGAGCTGCGCGGTGCGCTGCATCTCGGGCGGCATCCCGCCGGTGCTGGTGGTGCGCGACCGCCACGGGGTGGCCAGCCAGCTGGTGCTCGTGGACGCCGCGGGACGTATGCTCAATGACCGGATCCTGGGGATGATCGCGGAGCCCCTCGAGATCACCGGGCGGGTCGAACGGCACGACGACCTGCTGTACCTCTTCGCCGACCCAGAGACCTTCCGCAGACTTCCCTGACGGATCGATCGATGAGCCACGCCGCCGCGACGCCCGAGGGCGAGGGCAGACCGACGTCCCGCACGCCGTTCCCGGCGCTGGCCGAGGCGCCGCCGCAGGTGGTCATCCGCGAGGACCGCTACGTCATCCGCTTCGCGCAGACGCCGGACGAGGTGAACGCGGCGCTGCGCCTGCGCTACGAGGTCTTCAATCTCGAGCTGGGCGAGGGCCTGGAGAGCTCGCACGTGCTCGGCCGCGACGAGGACGAGTTCGACGCCGGCTGCCACCACCTGCTCGTGCAGGACGAGCGCAGCGGCGCGATCGTCGGCACCTACCGCATGCAGACGCGCGAGATGGCGCTGCGCAACGGCGGCTTCTACTCGGACGGCGAGTTCGACCTGGCGGGCCTCGGCGCCGGCGTGCTGGCCGACTCGGTGGAGGTCGGGCGGGCGTGCGTGGCGCTGGAGCACAGGAAGCAGCGCGTGCTCTTCGGCCTGTGGAAGGGCCTGGCCGCCTACATGGTGCACAGCCGGCGCCGCTACCTCTTCGGCTGCTGCTCGCTCACCAGCCAGGACCCGCACGACGGCCGCGGCGTGTACGAGAAGCTGCAGGCCGACGGGCTGGTGCACCCGAGCATCGACGTCGCCCCGCGCCCGGCCGTGGCCTGCCCCGACCCGGACCGCTCGCCGATCGACATCGCCTCCATCAAGCTGCCGACGCTCTTCGGCACCTACATGCGCTTCGGCGCGCTGGTCTGCAGCCGACCGGCCATCGACCGCGAGTTCCGCACCATCGACTTCCTGGTGCTCATGGACACGGCGACGCTGCCGGAGCGCGTGCGCCAGACGTTCTTCGGCAGCTGACCGGCCGGCTCCGTGAGCGACCTGCGCGCCATCGTGCGGCTGCTGGCCTTCGCCACCTGGTCGTCCGCCGCCTTCGTCGTGGCCCTCTGCGTCCAGGCCCTGGTGCTGGCGGCGCCGGCGGCCGGCACGGCCGTCAAGCGCCGCGTGGCGAGAGTCTGGGCGCGCGGCGTCGGGGGCATCCTGGCGCTGCGCATCGAGGTGCGCGGCACGCCGCCCGCGCCGCCCTTCCTGCTCGTCAGCAACCACCTGTCGTACGTGGACATCGTGACGCTCATGGCCACCACGCCGGGCGTGTTCGTGGCCAAGTCGGAGGTGGCGCGCTGGCCGTTCCTCGGCCTGCTGGCGCGTGTCGCCAACACCGTCTTCGTCGACCGCGGCAGCCGCAAGGACGTGGTGCGCGTCAACGCTCACATCGAGCGCGTGCTGCGGCGCGGCGAGGGCCTCATCATGTTCCCCGAGGGCACCAGCTCGCGCGGCGCCGAGGTGCTGCCGTTCCGCTCGTCGCTGCTCGAGCCTGCGGCGCGCTCCGGGCTGCCCGTGAGCTGCGCGAGCATCAGCTACGCCACGCCGGTGGGCGCGCCGCCCGCCGAGTGGTCGGTGTGCTGGTGGGGTGACATGACGTTCGGCAAGCACTTCTACGAGCTGCTGCGCCTGCCCGGCATCCAGGGCAGCGTGGTCTTCGGGCAGGAGCGCCTCTCGGGCAGCGACCGGCACGCGCTGGCCCGCGACCTGCAGCGCGCCGTGAGCGACGGCTTCCGCCCCGTGACGGATGCCGGCGCGCCGCCGGTCGCCGCGTCGTGACGGCAGCGCCGCGGCCCGCGTCCTGGCTCTCGCGACTGCTGCGCGGCCTCCTGTGGTGCTACCTGCTCGCGCTCGTGGCCTCGTGGGGTTGGCGGCTGCTCGCCGCGCGCGAGGCGACCGCCGCGCGCGAGGCGACCGCCGCGCCGACACCGACGCCGACGGCAGCGGCCCCGCACGACGCGCCTCCCGGGTCCGGCCAGCCCGAGCCCGACCTGCCCGGAACGGGCCAGCCCGGAGCCGACCAGCCCGGGCCCGGCTTCCCCGGAACGGGCCAGCCCGGGCTCACGGCCACCGAACCGAGGCGCTTCGAGCTGCAGGCCGTGGCGGACGGCGCGCTGCTCGACGAGCGCATCGACCTCGCGTGCCGCGTGCTGCCGGGGCCGGGAACCGACGCCCCCGTGGTGGTGCTGGTGCACGGCAGCCCGGGCAGCGGCGACAACTTCGGCGGCACGGCCCGGCGGCCGGGCCTGGCGGCCGCCCTCGCCCGCCAGGCCACCGTCGTCGTCCCGGACCTGCCGGGTTTCGGGGCGAGCACGCTCGACGCACCCGACCTCTCGTTCGCGGCGCACGCCGCCTACCTGCTGCAGCTGCTGGACGCGCTCGAGGTGCCGCGCGCGCACTTCGTGGGCTTCAGCATGGGCGGCGGCGTGGTGCTCGAGCTGCTGGCGCGCGCGCCCGAGCGCGTGCAATCGATCGTGCTGCTCTCGGCCCTGGGCGTCGAGGAGCTGGAACTGCTCGGCGACCACGCGCTCAACCACGCGGTGCACGGCGCGCAGCTGTTGGGCTTCCGCCTGCTCGATGCGCTCGTGCCGCACTTCGGCTGCACCGACGGCTTCACGCGGGCCATCGCCTACGCGCGCAACTTCTACGAGAGCGACCAGCGGCCGCTGCGCGGCCACCTCGAGCGCTGCGAGGTGCCGCTGCTGGTGATCCACGGGCGCAGCGACTTCCTCGTGCCCGTGGAGGCGGCGCTCGAACACCACCGGCTCGTGCCGCAGAGCGAGCTGTGGTTGTCGGACGAGGGGCACTTCATGGTGTTCACCGAGCACCCCGGGTTCACCGGGGCGCTGCTCGACTTCGTGCAGCGCGTCGAGCAAGGAAAGGCGACGCGGCGCGACACGGCCAGCGCCGAGCGCCGCGCGGCGGCGGCCCGGCCCTTCGACGCGGCGAGCGTGCCCCCTGCCTCGGGCGCACTGCTCGTGCTGCTCATGGGCCTGCTGGCCGTGGCCACGCTCGTCAGCGAGGACCTCTCCTGCATCGCCGGCGGGCTCATGGCCGCGCACGGGCGCCTCAGCTGGCTGGCCGCGAGCACGGGCTGCTTCCTCGGCATCTTCGTGGGCGACCTGCTGCTCTTCCTCGTCGGACGGGTGCTCGGGCGCGCCGCCGTGACGCGCGTGCCCCTGCGCTGGTGCGTCAGCCCCGCGGCGCTCGACCGCAGCCGGCGCTGGTTCGATCGCCGCGGGCCGGCCGTCATCCTCATCTCGCGCTTCACGCCGGGCATGCGCCTGCCGACCTACCTGGCGGCCGGCGTGCTCGGCACCGGGCTGCTGCGCTTCACGCTCTGGTTCGCGTTGGCCGGGCTGCTGTGGACGCCGCTGCTCGTGGGGCTGTCGATGCTGGCGGGCCGGCAGCTGCTCCTGGGCTTCGGCTGGCTCGAGCAGCACCCCCTGCTCGGCCTGCTGGCGGTGGCGGGCGCGCTGCTGCTGCTCGTCAAGCTGCTCGTGCCGCTGCTCAGCCACCGCGGGCGCAGGCTGCTCTACGGGCGCTGGCTGCGCCTTCGGCACTGGGAGTTCTGGCCGCCCTGGGTCTTCTATCCGCCGCTGCTCGCCTACATCGGCTGGCTCGCGCTGAAGCACCGCGGGCTGTCGCTGCTCACCGCGGTGAACCCCTGCATGCCGGCCAGCGGCATCATCGGCGAGTCGAAGGGCGCGATCCTCGACCACCTGCGCGCGCACCTCGGCGGCCACGGCAACCGTGGCAGCGATCTCGGTGGCGAGGGCGACCTCAGCGCGACGCTGCCGGCCACGCTGCGGCTGCCCGCCGGCCCGACGCCCGTCGAGCGGCTCGGCGCGCTCGAGACCTTCATGCAGGCGCACGGCCTCGCGTGGCCGGTGGTGCTCAAGCCCGACGCGGGCCAGCGCGGCTCGGGCGTGCTCATCGCGCGCGAGAGCGCCGCCGCCCTGGCCTACCTGCACGAGGCCCCGGTGGATCTCGTCGCGCAGGAGTTCGTGGCGGGGCGCGAGTTCGGCGTCTTCTACGTGCGCCATCCCGACGAGGAGCACGGGCGGCTGTTCTCGATGACCGTCAAGCTGCCGCCGAGGGTCACGGGGGACGGCCGCCGCACGCTCGAGGAGCTGCTGCTCGACGACGCGCGCGCCCCGGCGCTGGCGGCCGTCTACGCCGCCCAGCTCGGCGCGCGCCTCGAGGACGTGCCCGCGGCCGGCGAGATCGTCGCGCTCACCAGCGTCGGCGCCCACGCGCGCGGCACGATCTTCGAGGACGGACGTCCGCTCATCACCCCCGCGCTCAGCGCGCGCATGGATGCGATCTCGCGCCGCATCGAGGGCTTCTACTTCGGGCGCTACGACGTCATCGCGCCGAGCCTCGAGCACCTGCAGCGCGGGATCGGCCTGCGCATCATCGAGCTGAACGGCCTCACCTCGGAGGCCACGCACATCTACGACCGCCGCACGCCGCTGATGCATGCCTGGCGCGACCTGGGCGCGCAGTGGCGCATCGCCTTCGCCATCGGCGCGGCGAACCGCGCGCGCGGGGTGCCGGTGACGCCGCTGCACAAGCTGCCGGGCATGGCCTGGGAGTTCATGCGCACTGCGCGCAAACGGCGCGGGGCCTGACCGACGGGGCGCGGCGCGGCGCGGCCGCCCGTGTTCCGCTCCCGGGTCGATCAGCGTCCGGCGCCGTCGCCGGGCGGGTCCGTTCCGGCAGCGTCCTGCGCGTCCTGCGCATCGTGCGCGCCCGATGCCTCCAGCGCAGGCTCGACGAAGGCCGGATCGACGCTGCCGTCGGCCAGGCTGCGGCTGGCCGTGAGGCAGGCGCTGAAGGCCGCCGCCATGTGGCTCACGTCGAGCAGCTCGACGTGGTCGCCGAGCTCGTGGTACTGCTCGTCGCTGCCGCCGCTCGAGAGCGTCTGGCCGACGATGCCGTGCGCGACGAAGCTCGCGTTGTCCGAACGCTCGTAGAAGTGGTTCTGCGGGTAGGGGTCGTCGAGGATCCTCAGGCCCGCGGCGGCCCACAGCGGACCGAGGTTGGTCCGGCCGTAGCCGGTGAGGAAGAGGTCGCCGGCGCCCGGCAGCGCGCGGTCGGGCTTGCCCGTCATCTCGAAGTTGAGGTCGGCCACGATGAGTTCGAGCGGCAGCGTCGGCCGGGTGACGAAGTGCTGGCTCCCGAGCAGACCCTGCTCCTCGCCGGCGCAGGCCATGAAGAGCAGCGAGCGGGCGGGCGGGTCGCCGGCGTCGCGCGCGCGGGCGAAGGCGCGCGCGAGTTCGAGCACGAAGGCCACGCCGCTCGCGTCGTCGTTGGCGCCGTTGTAGACGAGGTCGGGTCCGGCGCCGTCCGTGCCGTCCGTGCCGTCCGCGCCGCTTGCGCCGTCCGTGCCGCTCGCCGGCGGCGCGGCCTCCGCGTCGGACGGCTCGATCGACCCGATGTGGTCGTAGTGGGCGGTGAACACGACCACCTCGTCGGCCAGCCCCGGTTCGTCGGGCGTGCCGGCTCCGGGCAGGAGACCGAGCACGTTCACCGCGCGCACGGGCGCGGTGGTCTCCACCTGAAGGCTGACGCGCGCCCCAACCGCGACGTCGGCCGTCGCCGCGCGCAGCGCTGCGAGCGCCGCGCCGTGCACCATGATCACCGGGAATTCGTCGGGCGCGACGACGAGGTGGTCCGGGGGCGCACGAGTCGTTCCCGCGGCCTCGCGTCCCGCGACGAGCACCAGGGCAGCGCCCTGCGCGAGAGGCTCGGCCTGCTCGTCCATGGCAGCGAAGGCCTCGCGCGGACGGAGGTCGAGGAACACGGCCCGCTTCTCGCCGCCGGCCGCCAGCGCGCCGAGTCCGGCGGCCTCCGTCACGCGCACGAGCGGCGCGTCGGCGACGGACACGCCACCGCGCAGGAGCTGCCAGCCGCTGCCGTACTCCTGGCCCACGGCCGGCGTCGTCGCGTCCGACTGGAGCCACAGCGTGGGCGGCGCACTGAGCTGCCAGCCCTGCACCGGGAGCGTCTGGAACCAACCGCCGTCCTCGCCCGCCGGCACCAGGCCTGCCGCCTCGAACACGCCGGCGATGTAGTCCGCCGCCGCGAGCGCCTGCTCGGTGCCGGTCTCACGCCCGAGCATCGCATCGGCCGCCAGCACCTCCACGTGCGTGACGAGCGCGGCGCCCGTGGCCGCCACGTCGTCGTCGGGCTCCGGCTCCTGGGCGAGCGCCGAGGCACTGGCGACCACGAGCCAGAGGACGGCGCACAGCGTGCGCGCGGCTGGGCCCAGCGGCCACGCGGGCTGCCAGGGCGGGAGGGACTGCGAGCGGAGCGGACGACAGTGGCTGCGACACGGGCCGGGGAGCATGCGGCCAGACTATCAGGCCGGTGCCGTGCGGCGAGGCTGTCGACAGCAGCGCCGGGCCGCAAACACCGGCCTGTCCCGCTACGGGTCGTGCGGCCCGGCGACGGCCTCAGTCAGCGAACAGATCCTTGAGCGCTTGCAGGTCGGTGTCGACCGCCAGGATCGTCAGCCAGCCGTCCTGCTGGTCTATTTCCTTTCGGGTCGCTGCGACCCAAGACCCGGCACCTGAGGCCCCGGGAGCATCAGCCAACGGCAAGTCAACGGTGGTCCATTCGGGATTTCCGAGCAGACCCTCGTTGGAAAGGCTCGCTGCCTTCGCGAACGCGAGTTCGACCTCGATCCGGTCCAGCTCGGCGAGTGTGGCGTCCAGGCCCTTGAGCTGTTCGACGGTTGCCGACAGGCGCGCTGTCACGAACTCCGCCAGATCGACCTCCTGCAGGTAGGCAACGTATTGCACCTGCACGCAGCGCGTGGTGATGCGCACGTGCTCGTCTGGCCCGCTGGAGAAGATCCATGGCAGCCAGTTCCACAGCAGCGCGTAGCCCCAATGGAAGTCATCCTCGAGATGGAGATCGAGGGACGTGATGTCAGGGCCCACGTACAACGTGCTCTCCCGCATCCCGGCCACGATGGCGTAGCCGCTCGAGGCGCGAGCCTTCGATGCCTCGCCCGAGAACAGGGATGTTCCTGCCGATCCGGACCTCTCCTCGTTGGTCGCCCACCGGAAGACGAGCAGGCCCGAGTCGGTGATCAGGGCATTGGCGCTGGCCACCCGAGCATCGAGGCTGCGACGGGCGGCTGTGTAGCTCGCGCGGGCGGCGTCCACGTGCGCCGCAGCATCGGCACGCAGGCTCTGGTCCTTGGAGGTCGCCAGGGCGTCGAGCCGCGTGAGTTCGAGCCGGGTGACAGCCACTTCGGCGGCGGCGGCCCGTGCGTCGAGGATGGCCGTGCGGACGGCGGCGATCCTGGCCTCCGGGTCGGCCGGCGGGTGGATCTTCTTGCGCACGATGAACGTCTTGTCCGTGCTCAGCCCGTAGGCCGTGGAGGTGGGCCGATCGTCCTTGAGCCGGTGCACCGTGCCGGGAGCGGCATGCGGTAGCGCGCCCGCGATCGAGACGATGCGATTCTGGTTGATGTCGAGCGTGCCCGACTGGGCGATCTCGGACGTGAGCCCGTCGATCGAAGTGATCAGATGCGGGGAGTCGCTGGAGCACCCGGTGAACAAGATGCCGGTGCTGAGCAACAGACCCCGAAGCAATGTGTGCATGGTGGATCTCCCCTTCGAGTACGCGAGTGCGAATGGACGTGCCGTTCACGGGCTGCGAGCAGGTCGGCGTGTGACATGGCCGCTGACCGCAACGGCGGGTCCCCTTTTCGGTGAGTCCAAGAGCGGCCGACCGGCTCGGGTGGACAGGCTCTCCGCAAGAAAACCGGCCGGGCTTCCTGCTTCAGGGCCTGGACCTCGATGGCCTCTGGAATGCCTCTTGACGGCCTTCAGCGGGGTAAGTTAGTTGTACAACCAACATGAAGCCCCGCCCCGATACGCGCACCCGGCTGGTCGAGGCCGCGATGGAACTCTTCGCGCTGCAGGGCTACGCCGCGACGGGTCTGGCGCAGGTGGCGCGGCAGGCCGAGTGCCACCCCGGCAGCCTCTACTACTTCTTCCCGAGCAAGGAAGACCTGCTGCACGCCACGCTCGAGCGGCGCAAGGAACTGGTCTACGACGGCGTGCTGCGACCGGTCTGGGAGCGCATCGACGATCCGATCGAGCGCGTCTTCGGACTGCTCGCCGGCTACCGCGCGATGCTCGAGATGTCGGCCTTCCAGCACGGCTGCCCGATCGGAAACCTGGTGCTCGAGGTGGGCAACAGCCATCCGCGCACGCGGCAGCTGCTGTGCGAGAACTTCGATGGCTGGCGAGCGGCGGTCGAGGAGTGCTTCAGCGCCGCGCGCGACCGCCTGCCGGCCCACGTGGATTGCCGGCGCCTCGCGCTGTTCGTGCTGACGACCATGGAGGGCGCGGTCATGCTCGCGCGCAGCTACCGCCACCTCGAGGCCTACGACAGCGCCGTCGTGAGCCTGCGTGAGTACATCGACGCACTCGTCGAGACCGGCTCGGCCTGGCGCGTGCCGATCGGTTCGCCGTATCCCGATGTGACCGGGTTCTGGGACCCGGCCCCCGCCCCAGGAGGTACCACCTGATGGTCCCGTCGTCGCTGCGTCTGCTCGTCCTCGGCTGCCTGTTGCCGCACGCACCCTCGGGCGACGTGGCGCCGCCGCGCGCGCTCGACGAGCGCGACCGCTCGTACGCGGCGCACGTCGCCGCGGCCGAGATGGCCCTGCGCCTCGGCGACGCGGGAGGCGCGCAGCACTGGCTGGCCGCCGCGCCGGAGAGCCTGCGCGGCTGGGAATGGCGCCTGCTGGACGCCGCCGCCGACAAGAGCGTGCGCCGGGTGGCCGACCAGCAGGGCGGCCTGTGGTGCGTGGCGCTCTCGCCCGACGGCAGCTGCCTGGCGACCGGAGGCGAGGACGGCCGCGTGCTCCTGCGCGACGCCGCCACGCTGCTGCCCTTCCGCACGCTGGACGCCCACGAACGCGGCGTCTACTCGCTCGACTGGAGCCCCGACGGGGAGCGCCTGGCGAGCAGCGGAGGCGACGCCGTCGTGCGGCTGTGGGACGCCGAGAGCGGCGAGGAGCGGCTCGCCTTCCGCCAGCACGGCTATCCCGTCGGCCAGGTGCGCTTCGCACCGGACGGCAGCCGGCTCGCGAGCTGCTCCTACGAGCGCCCGACCGGCGGCGAGGTGCGCGTGTGGTCGGCGCAGGACGGAGCCCTCATCGCGCGCCTGCAGCACGGCTACGCCCCCATCACTTGCCTTCAGTGGAGCGCCGACGGCCAGACGATCCATGCCGGTTCGTGGGACCAGCACTGGAAGACCTGGCGGCTGGCCAGGGGCGACGCGAGCGCCGGCAGTGTGAACGCCGATGACGCGGGCGCCGAAGTCGCCACCGGCGACGACGCGAGCGCGCACGAGGCGGCGGTGCCGCGCGACGTGCCGCTCGGGAGCGAGGACGTGTACCGCCCGGCGCAGGCGCTCGATCTGTCGCCCGATGGCCGCGTGCTCGCGGTGGCGAGCCAGGACGAGCTCGTGCACCTCTTCGATGCCGCGAGCGGCGCGCCGCTGCACGACCTCGTCGGGCACACCAAGAGCGTGGACGGCGTCGCCTTCTCGCCCGACGGCTCGCTGCTGGCGAGCGGCTCGGTCGATCGTTCGATCCGCCTGTGGGACGTGGCCAGCGGAGCGCTCGTCGCCAGCCTGCCGGGGCACGGCTCCACGGTGCGCGGCCTGTGCTGGTCGCGCGACGGGCGGCGACTGTTCTCGGCCTCCTACGACGGCAGCCTGCGCGAGTGGGATGTCGCGGCCCTGCGCTCCCACCCCGAGCAGCTGCCGTGCGGCGACACGGTCTACGGATTCGCGCGCAGCCCGGACGGTGAGCGGCTCGCGGCCGCGCTGTCCGACGGCCGGCTGCTGCTGCTCGACAGCACGGACGGCCACACCGTGGCCGAGCTGGCCGGCGACGAGGAGTGGCTGGCGGCGGTGGGTTTCTCGCCCGACGGCACGCGCCTCTTCGCCTCCGGCAAGGCGCCGCCGCGCGTGTGGGACTCGGCGAGCGGAGAGCTCGTCGCGCGCTGCGGCGACCAGCGCGGCGTGGACGACGGGGCCTTCTCGCCCGACGGCCGCTGCATCGCCACCGCGGCGCGCGACCGCACCCTGCGGCTGTGGGACGCGGCCACCGGTGACCAGATCCTGTCCCTGGAGCACCCGCGGGAAGTGGGCTGCATGGCCTTCATGCCGGACGGCAGCGCGCTCGCCACGGGCTGCCGCGACGGGCGCGTGCGTGTCTTCGAGCTGCCGAGCGGCTCGCTGCGGCTCGACCTGGCCGCGGCGACGGAACCCATCACGCGCCTCGCCTTCGCGCCGGACGGCAGCCTGCTCGCCAGCGGCGGCGACGGCGGCCTGCAGCTCTGGTCGCCCGCGGACGGCGCCTCACGCGGCAGCCTGTCCGGCCACGACGCCGGCGTCTCCGCCCTGCGCTTCGCACCCGACGGCAGCCGGCTGCTGAGCGGGGGCCACGACGAGTCGCTCATCGTGTGGGACCTCGCGACGCACAGCCCGCTGCTGCGGCTCGAGGTCGGCAGCGGCGTGTCGCACCTGGAGTTCAGCCCGGACGGCAGCCGGCTGTTCGTCGACACGGTGCAGGACCACCTCATGGTGTTCGACAGCCTGCCGCTGCGCCTGCGCATCGGCGCACGCTGAGCGCCGTCGGCGCAGCCGCGCGTCAGGGCGCAGACGCGTTCAGCGCGCGCCCCCCGTCAGCGCGCGGGCGTCCAGCGCAACGCCAGCCGCTGCTCGAGATGGCGGCGCACGACCGCGGCCTCCAGGCGCCCGCCGGCCAGCGTCACATACCCGTCCGGACGCAACAGGTAGAAGGCCGGCGCGCGGATCCCGACGCGGGCCAGTTCGGCGGTGTTCTCACGGCTCTCGCGCGCCGCGTGCAGCTCGAGCAGGTCGGCGCAGCCCCGCGCGATGTCGGGCGGCACGGCCTGGCCGATCACGAGCAGGTGGAAGCGCAGATCGTCGAAGCGGCGGAAGACGTCCTCGGCGCCGGCGCTCGCCGCGGCGTGCGCGCTGGACGAAACCGGTACCTCCGAAGCGCTGGGCCCGGGCGCCGCCGTCGGCAGGAACGCCAGCCGCAGCCAGGGGAAGCGGTCTCCCGCGCGCGGGCCGCCGCGCGGGGCCTCCGGCAGCGTGACCGACAGGGGGCTGCGCGGATGGCGGATGCCGATCTGCGAGATCGTGCGGAAGGCGAGCCGGCGCGCGGACTCCCGTTTCATGGCGAGCGCCAGCAGGCGCGGCATCACCCGCGTGCGGAACTGCCCCACCCACCAGCTGTCGGAGACCACGAGCGAGAAGGCGCGGTCGGTGGTGGCGAGCAGGCGGTCGGCCACCGGCTCGCGTTCCGCGGCGAAGGTGTCGAGCAGCGCCTCGCCGGCGCGGCCGGCCGCGACGAGCGCGAGCTTCCAGGCCAGGTTGTGCGCGTCGACCAGGCCGGTGTTCATGCCCTGGGCGCCGACCGGGCTGTGGATGTGCGCCGCGTCGCCCAGCAGGAAGCAGCGCCCCGCACGGAAGCGCTCCGCGCGGCGATGGTGGATGCGGTAGGTGGAGAACCAGTGGCAGGCGTCGAAGCGCAGCTCCTGTCCGTGCGCGTCCGCCCCGTCGGCCGCCATGAGCTCGCGCCCCACCGTGGGCGCGACCTCGGCGAAGCCGACGTCGGCGCGCCCGCGCAGCGCCGGCGGCAGGATGCCGACCACGCGCCAGTGGTGCTCGCCGCGCATCGGGAAGAAGAGGTGGAAGCCGCCTGCCCAGAGCGAGACGTTGAGTTCGCCCGGCACCATCGGCCCGCGCGCGCGCGTGTCGGCCACGAAGAAGACGTGTTCGTAGGGTGCGCCCACGAAGTCGATGCCGCAGGCCGCGCGCACGCTGCTGCGCGCCCCGTCGCAACCCGCCAGCCAGCGCGCCTGCACCTCGCGCGTCGAGCCGTCCGGCTGCCGCAGCGTGGCCCGCACGTGCTCGGGCGCCTGTTGCAGCGCGAGCAGCTGCGTGTTCCAGGCGACGCGCCCACCGGCAGCAGCGAGCGCCTCGCCGAGCAGCCGTTCGTTGTCGTCCTGCCCGAGGATGAGCAGGAACGGGAAGGGGCTGAGGTCGCGGCCGATGTCGCCGAGCGGCACGCGCGCGGCACGGCGCCCGCCGGCCCACATCGTCGCGCCGACGGCGCGGCGGCCCAGCGCCACGGCGCGCTCGGCGAGGCCCAGCTGGGCGTAGATCTCGAGCGTGCGCGCCTGCACGCCGAGGGCCTTGGTCTGCACGGACGGGCCGGCGTTCTGCTCGACGAGGTGCACGCTCGCGCCGCGCCGCACGAGCTGGTTCGCGAGCATCAGGCCCGTCGGCCCGGCGCCGACGACGAGCACGTCCACGACTTGCCGATCGCTCATCCGCCCGTTCCCACGCCGGCGCGCGCCGCCTCCCGGACCCGAGTGGCCGCAGGGCGCCGAGGATACCCGACGACCGGGGCCGGCCCGCCGCGCCGCGCCGCGCGGCTCCGCGCACGCCCTCCGTGCGTCTTGCGCCGAGTGCCTGCGTCGCTGCACCCGGCGCGCGGCAGGAGGGTGCGCGCGGCGCGGACCCGGTACGCTCTTGTCGCTGCGCATCCGAGGAGCAGAGGCCGGAGGTGCGCCGGGCCGCGCACGACGCCGCGCCCCTGAACTCGGTCCTCCACCCTCGACGGAGCCTCGTCATGTCCCCCACCGCCTCGCCGCCGCAGCGCTTCCCCGGCACGAACGCCGACCGCATCGCGGCGCTCGCGCGCTTCCCCGGCCAGGCGCGCGCGGCCGTCGCGGGGCTGAACCCGGCGCAGCTCGACACGCCCTACCGCAGCGGCGGCTGGACGCTGGCGCAGGTGGTGCACCACCTGGCCGACAGCCATTGCGTGGCGCTGACGCGCATGAAGTTCCTGCTCGCCGAAGAGCATCCGACGGTCAAGCCCTTCGACGAGAACGTCTGGGCCACGCTGCCCGACGCGTGCGGCGCGCCCGTGGACGACGCCCTCGCCCTGCTCGACGGCCTGCACGCGCGCATGGTGCGGCTGCTCCAGGGCCGGCCCGCCGCCGCCTTCGCACGCAGCGGCTTCCACCCCGAGCGCGGCGAGATCACGCTCGGCGGACTGCTCGACACCTATGCCTGGCACGGGCCGCACCACCTCGAGGCCATCGCGGGGCTGCGCAAGGCGCGCGGCTGGTAGCGGGCGGCGACGACGGCGCCCGCCGTGCGCGCGGGGCTACCATGCCCGCCTCCCGGGAACGCTGCCGATGCCCCCACCCGTCGTCGAGCTGTCCGGCCTGAGCAAGGACTACGGCGGCGGCGTCGGGCTGCACGCGCTCGACCTCGAGCTGCAGGCCGGCGAGGTGCTCGGCTTCCTCGGGCCCAACGGCGCCGGCAAGACGACCACGATCCGCCTGGCTCTCGACCTCATCCGGCCGACGCGCGGCACGGCGCGCCTCTTCGGGCGGCCGGCGGGCGAGCCCGGCCTGCGGCGCCGCGTCGGCTACCTGCCCGGCGAGCTGACGCTCGACGAGCGCCTCACGGCGGAGCAGATGCTGCGCTTCCTCGACGCGCTGCGCCCGGCCGGCACGCCGCCGGCCGACCCGCGGCGCCGGGCCGAGCTGTGCGAGCGCCTGCGCCTGCCGCCCTCCGACCTCTCGCGCGTGCTGCGCGACGACTCGCGCGGCACGCGCCAGAAGGTCGGCCTCGTGGCGGCCTTCCAGCACGACCCCGACCTGCTGGTGCTGGACGAACCCACCGCCGGACTCGACCCGCTCGCGCGCGAGGCGGTGCTCGAGCTGATGCGCGAGGCCGGCGCCGCGGGCCGCACGGTCTTCCACAGCTCGCACGTCATCTCCGAGGTGGACCGCACGGCGAGCCGCGTGGCCATCGTGCGCGCCGGGCGCCTGGTGCGGCTCGAGTCGATCGAGGTGCTGCGCTCCTCGCTCGAGCGCCGCATGCTCGTGCGCTTCGCCGGGCCGGTGCCGGTGGACGAACTCGCGCTGCCCGGCGTGCGCCTGCTCGAGGTCGACACGGCCGGCCGCGCGCAGGCTGCCTCGGCTGCCTCGGCTGCCTCGGCTGGCTCGGCTGGCTCGGCTGGCGCGGCTGGCGCGGCTGGCGCATCGGCAGGCCGCGTGCTCCTCGCGGTCTCGGGCGAGCTCGCACCGCTGCTCGCCGTGCTGGCGCGCCACCCCGTGCGGCACCTGGCCTTCCCCGAACCCGACCTGGAGGAGGCCTTCCGCCAGCACTACTCCGGGGACGCGCCATGATCGCCGCGCTGCTGCTGCGCCAGTGGCGACACCTGCGCTGGACGCTCGGCGGGCTGGCGCTCGGCCTCGTCGGCTTCGAGGTGCTGCTGGTGCACCTGGGTGCGGCCTTCGAGGCCGGGCCCGGCATCGAGCAGTTCCTCGAGGCGCTGCCCGACTTCATCCACGACCTCGTCGCGCACCAGATCCACGCCGCCTCCTTCCCGGCGATGGTGGCCTTCGGCTTCATGCACCCGGCCATGCTCAGCGGCTGCCTCGCGGCGATGGTGCTGCTCGGGACCCAGCCGGCCGGCGAGCGCGAATCGGGCGTGCTCGAGCTGCTGCTGGCGCGGCCGCTGCCGCGGGCGACCTACCTGCACGCCTCCCTCGTCGCGCTCGGGCTCACCGCGCTGCTCCTGCCCTGGTGCGTGCTGGCCGGCGCGGCGATCGGCCTCTCGCTCGTCGAGGTGGCGGGCGAGCTGCCCTGGACGGCCTACCTGCCCTGCACGCTGCTGCTCACGGCGCTCATGCTCGCCGTGGGCGGCTTCGCGCTCTGGATGGGAACGCTCGTGCGTCGCCGCGGCACCGCCATCGCGCGCACGCTCGCGCTGCTGCTCTCGACCTACGTGCTCGACACGCTGGCCGAGTTCTCGTCGCTGCTCGGACCGCTGCGCTGGCTGAGCCCGTTCCAGTACTTCCATCCCATCCCCGCCGCGGTCGACCCGCCCGTCGCCTGGGGCGAGCCCGCCGTGCTGCTGCTGCTGGCGGCGCTCACGACGACGGCGGCCCATCGCCGCTTCCGGCGCATGGACATCTGAGGCGCGGGGTGCGCCGCCGACCGGGCCTGACCTAGACTGCCCGCCTGCCGCAGGAGGACTCGCCATGCCGGCCTCGTCGAAACGCCTGCCCCTGCTCGCGGCCCTGCTGGCCGGGGTCGGCGTCGTGTTCTTCGTCCTGCTGCGGGAGGAGCGCCCCGGCCCGACCGACGCGCCGTCCGCCGGGAACCCGCCCTCGACCTCGGCACCGTCGCGTCGCTCCGAGAGCGGGATGATCCTGCCGCCGGTCGAGCGCCCAGGCGACGGCCCGGCGCACGAGCCGAGGCCGCTCGTGTCGTCCGGCGCGGCGGATGGCACCGCGCGCGACAGCCGGCCCGAGCAGCCGACCAGGCGCGTGAGCGGCAGCGTGCGGCGCCTGTCGGACGACAGCCCGCTCGTCGGGGTGCGCGTCCTGGCGAAGCCCGCCGCGGGCGACGGGCTGGAGTGCCGCACGGGCGAGTCGCCGCCGGGCGGCTTCCAGTTCGAGGCCCTGCCGCTGGACGTCGAGGAGCTGAGCCTCGTGTCCGTCGGCCCCTGGCCGGAGCGGCGCATCGAGTGGCCGCTCGAGCCGGGCGGGCACGACCTGCTCGACCTGGTGGTGCCCTTCGACAGCGGCTTCGATGTCAGCGGGCTCGTCACGGACGAGTACGACGTGCCGCTCGCAGGCGCCCTCGTGGACGTGGAGCGGCGCGGCGAGCAGGCCGCCGACGGCGGCGGGCGCTTCGTGGTGCGCGACATCGCGCCGCCCGGCGGCACCGATTCGGTCGAGGTCGGGGCGCGCGCACCCTGGTACCAGCGCGTCGCGGAACCCGTGCTGGTGCCGCACCATCTCGGCGAGGTGCCGGTCGTGCACATCCGGCTGCAGGGCAGCGGCGCGCTCGAAGGGCGCGTGAGCGACGCCGACGGTGCGCCCGTCGCCGCCGCCCGCGTGCGGGTCGCCTACACGATGACGGCGAGCCACGGCGAGCAGTCGCCCGCGGGGCTCGAGGCCACCAGCGATGCGGCCGGCGACTACCGCATCGACCATGTGCCGCCCGGCAGGTTCGTGGTCGTCGCGGAACCGGGCGCGGCCAGCACCGCGGAGGCCGCGGGCGCCGATTCGCCCGTCGAGTCCGGCGCGGGTCTGGTGCCGGTCTGGGTGCAGGACGTGCCGGTCGACGTGGGCCGGGAGACGCGCCTCGACCTGCTGCTGCCGCGCGGCGCCCGCTTGAGCGGCCGCGTCACCGACGAGTCGGGCGCGCCGCTCGCCGGCGCCAAGGTGCTGCTGGAGACCTCCCTGCGCTGGCCGGCGCCCGAACTCAACGGCTCGTCCACGACCTCGTCCGACGACCTGCGCATCGCGAGCCGCGGCAGCGACGGGCAGGGCGAGACGGTGCTCACCCGGCGCGAGCGCGACACGACGACCGACGCGCACGGCGGTTGGGTCTTCGAGCACGTCTTCCACGGCGAGAAGCGCGTCACGGCCAGCGACCCGGACGGCTTGCGCATCAAGGCGCGCGCCACGCTCGAGGTGCGCAACGACCTGCCGCAGACGCTCGACCTGCTGCTGCCCACCGGCCTGACCATGCGCTCGCGCATCGTCGACGGCAGCGGGGCGCCGCTCGAGGACGTGAGCGTGCAGGTGCGCCCGGAGGAGGCCGACGGATCGGAGTTCGAGGGCAGTGCGCGCACCGACAGGGACGGCCTGTTCGTGCTGTCCGGGCTCGCGCCCGTCACGCTGCGCCTGCTGGCCTACAAGCCCGGGTACCTCACGGTCTACGAGCAGGTCGACCCAGCCGCGCCCGAGGCGCAGTACACGATGCAGCGCGCGCCCAACGTGCGCGGCAGGGTGCTCGATGCGCAGCGCGACACGCCGCTCACGTCGTACACGCTGATCATCGAGGCCAACGGATCGACGTGGTCGTCGACCAGCAACTGGGAGGACGGCCGCTTCGAGCAGGACGTGGACGACGACGAGCCGGTCAAGGTGACCGTCGAGGCGCCGGGGTACAGGGTCGAGTCGCGCGAGGGCGTGGTCCCCGCGGAGACGGCCGTGCGCCCGCTCGAGTTCCGACTCGTTCCGGAGCCCTAGACGGCATTTCGCACAGCGTCCTGCTGCGGTCGCGGTCGCGCCGGGCGCGGCGCGGCTGCCGACCGGTTCACCCGTCGCGCGGGCCGGCGGTGCGGAACCGATCCACCACGGCCTGCGCCAGGTCGCGAGCCTCAGGGTCGAGCGCGTCGGCCTCCTGCAGCAGGCCGGCCGCCCAGCGCGCGTGACGTTCGTCCAGCGCGTCGGCATCCTGGGCGCACCGCAGCATGGCGAGGCGCGTCGCGGGCGAGTCGAAGTGTTCCAGCAGCAGGGCTTCGAGCCGACCCGCCTGGTCGTGCCGGGCCGCCGCGCGCGCGGCGCTCCGCAATTGCTGCGTCAGGGCGTGCGTGGAAGCCGTCAGGCCGGCGACCTGCTCGGGGTCCTGCTGGACGGCGGGCGTCGCGAGCAGGGCGACCTTGTCGCGGATGAAGCCCACGAGGTCGTCGGTCATGCGGCCGGCCGCGGCCGGCTGCCCCCCGGACACCATGAGTGACAGCAGGTCCGCGAAGCCGGGCGAGCCTTCGTAGATGCGGAGGCGCCCCTGCGCGTCGAGATGTCCGAGCGTCCACTCCACCTGGTGCTGCTGCAGGCCGAGGGCTCTGCCGAGGGCCATCCAGTCCATGAGGGCAAAGCCCTCGCCGTCGCCGAGCCGCACCTCGGCCTCGTCGAAGGCGGCGCGCACGGCCAGGCTCGCGGGCTCGTAGCGCTGCGCGAGTGCGCCCATGTCCGTCGCCAGGTACGAGACGCGGATGCCCATGAGGGACGGCATCTCCAAGGGGCTGTAGCTCCACAGGCGGAGATACTCGTCGAGCGCGTCGTCCCAGCGGCCTCGCGCCGCATCCAGCCGCGCGCGCAGGTAGCGCTCCTGTCCCTGCAGCTCGGTCGGCCGCGGCTCGTCGGGTTCTGGCTTGCCCTCGGCCGCCCAGGCGAGCCAGCGGAGCAACGCATCGGCCGTGCGATAGCCCGAGAAGCGATCGACCTCGGCCGTGCCGTTCCACGCCAGCACCGTGGGCAGGCGCGTCACCGCGTAGCGCGTCGCGAGTTCCGGCTGCGCGGTCACGTCCACGCGCAGCGCGACCGAGTGCTCGCCGAGGAAGGCACGGACGCGTTCGTCCGAGAAGACGTTGCGCTCCATGAGCTGGCAGGGCAGCGCGTCGGCGTCGACGAAGGCGATGACGAGCATGCGCCCGACGCGCTGCGCCTCGGCCAGGGCCGCATCGTGGTCGGCGCCGGTGAAGACCTCGTCGGACGGCAGGGCCAGCGAGAGCGCCGCGAGCAGCAGTGAGCGCAGCACGGTGTCGAAGCCCCCCATGGAAGCGATCCCCGACGAGAGGCGCAGCATACTCCGAGATCGCCGCCGTGCGGGGTGGGTGCCGGCCATCCGGCGCGACCGCAGACGACCCATGCGCCGGACGCCGCAACCGCCGGCCAAGAAAATCGCGCAGCACCGGGCGGCTCGAGCGCCGACCAGGAACGGCCGCCCGGACCGATGACTGCGCTCCCGACGCCTGTAGGCTGACGCGGGTCCAAGCTCGTTTCCGGTCGCACCGCAGGCACGCCCTGCCCATGGCACTGCGCCTCACGCTCACCGTCGGTCTGCTCGGCTGGTGGCTGCTCGGCATCCCGATCTACAACCGCACGGCGATGGGCACGCTCGGCCCGCTCACGACGCTCTTCGCGGTGGGCTTCCTGCTGCTGCTCGTGGCCTGCGGACCGGTGCGCCGCGTGCTGCTCGCAGCCGGCGGTGCCGGCGGTGCAGCGGGCACGCAGCACGGCTGGCGCGTGGCGCTGCGCATCTGGGGTGTGGTGGTGCTCCTGATGGCTCTCGCGGCCTGGCTCGTGTCGCTGGTCTTCGTGGACTGGTTCGATACTGGCATCTCGAGCGGCGCGGTGTGGCTGTACGCAGCCTGGCTCGTGGCCCTCGCGACGCCGATCGTGCTGCCCGTGCTCGTCGGCGCCCTGCGCCGGCAGGCCGAGCTGCCCGCGACGCTGCCGCCCTTGCCGCGGCGCGAGGCCGTGCGCGTCCTGCTCGTGCTGCTCTCGCCCGCGCTGGCCATGCTCCTGCTGCGGGTCGTTCCGCACCCGCCGCCCTGGAGCGTGCGCGCGCCGCCTCCGAGCAGCGCGGGCATCCTCTATCTGGGCTGCTTCGCCTGGGCCTGGCCGGCGCTGCTGCCCGTCGCCTACGGGCTCGATCGCCTGGACGGCTCGCGGGGCAGCCTGCGCGCGCGCGCGGTGGTCGGCTGTGCGCTGCTGGCCTTGGCGGCCGCCGTGTGCGTCGGCCCCGCGCTGCTGTGGAAAGCGCACACGGCAACGCGGCCGGCAGCGCTCACCGTCGCCGGGCCGTGGGCCGGCTTCGCCGACTCGCTCCGGGGGCTGCAGCCGTTCGTGTCCACCGACGGCGCGACGGGCGCGAGCGTGGCACTCCCCGTGGACGGCTTGCTGGCCGGCGCGTCGGCGCTCCTGCTCGTGCTCGCGGCGCTCGTGGGCTGGCGCCTCGCGCGGCTCGGTTCGCAGCACGCGGGCCGAGCGCTCGACACCGAGGGAGCCCGCGCCGTGCGGGGTGTGCGCACCACATCCCTGCTGGCGCTGGGGGCCACGCAGATCCTGTTCACGCTGCTGTTCAGCCAGCGGATCGGGCCCGAGGCCGCGCCGTGGGCCGCGGTCCTCGGCGCGCTCGTCGCGGCCGGGCTCGAGCATCGCGCCGACCGTCGCAGGGCCCCGACCTGGTGGCCTCCGCGTGACGCGCCGACGCGGCGGCCCGGCACCCACTCGCTCCCGGCGCCGTGCAGCGGCTAGGATCCCCCGCCATGAATCCCACTTCGCTGCTCCCGTCCGTCGGCTTGGCGCTCGGCGCCCTGCTGCTCCTTCCCGCCACCGGCCTCCGGGCCCAGTCGGCGGGCCTCAGCTTCCCCGCCGCGAGCCCGCCGGCCACCGTGACCGAGACCTTCGGGTTGACCACGGTCGAGATCCAGTACGCGCGGCCGAGCGTGCGCGAGCGCCAGATCTTCGGCGGCCTCGTGCCCTACGGCGAGGTCTGGCGCACCGGCGCCAACGCAGCGACGCGCATCAGCTTCAGCACGGACGTCAGCTTCGGCGGCGAGGCCGTCGAGGCCGGAACCTACGCGCTCTTCACCATCCCCGGTGAGCGCGAGTGGACGGTCATCCTCAACGAGGCGCCGGAGCAGTGGGGCTCGTACGCCTACGACGCGAGCAAGGACGTGCTGCGCGTCACGGCGCCGGCCCAGAAGCTGGCCGAGCCGGTCGAGACCATGCGTCTCGGCCTCGAGCACCTGCGCGACGACGCGGCGCTGCTCACGCTGAGCTGGGAGCGGACGCGTGTGCAGGTGCCGCTGGAGGTCGACCTCGTCGCGCAGCTCGTGCCGCAGATCGAGGCCGCCATGGCCGCGCCCGGCGACGAGAAGCCCTACCTCTCGGCGGCGATGTTCTACTACGAGCACGACCTCGACCTGGAGCAGGCCGTCGCGTGGATCGACGCGGCGCTCGCCCAGCAGCCGCAGGCCGTCTGGATCCTGTACCGCAAGGGACTCATCCTGGCCAAGCACGGCGACAAGGATGGCGCGCGCGCCGCGGCGCAGAAGGCGGTCGAGCTGGCCGACGGCCTCGGCGGCGAACTCGGCATCGAGTACAAGCGGCTGAGCGAGGCCCTGCTGAAGAGGCTGTGAGACGCGGGCGGGTGCGCCCTGCGGTTCAGGCCTCGGGGCGCGCCAGCTGCGTGATGCGCGCGACGAGCTCGTCGCGATAGGTCGTCAGCCTGCGGGCCGCGTCCGGGTCCAGGCCGGCGACCTCGGCCAGCGACTCGATGGCCAGGCTCTGCAGGCACCATGCCAGCGTGAGCGCAGAGAAGCCGACATCCTTGCGCGGCGCGTCCTTCAGCGCCCGCTCGAGGTCTCCGTCGGCGCCGAGCAGGTCGGCAACATCCGAAAGGTCCCTGACCTCGGAGCGACCCAGCAGGGAGCACGGCTTGTTGACCAGGACCTCGTGGGGCGTGTCCACGAAGGCGTCGCCGGACTAGAGCGCGACCCGATGCTGCAGCGGCGTCAGGCCGCTAGGCGGCACGATCGTCGCTCCAAGCAGCGAGCAGCCACTCCCAGAAGGGCCGGGTTCGGCCGAGGTGAGGGCGGGTGTCCTGGAAGAGGTCTCGCAGCTCGCCCAGGCTGACGAACGAGAAGACGTCGTCCGGCTTGGCTTGGCGCATGAGCTTGCCCACGAGGTAGGCACGCTGCAGCCGATCGGCGGTCTGCAACAAGGTGCGGAAGCGGTCGAGCGACATCTCGACATCCCACAGGAAATACGGGCGGCCGCGCTCGTCCACGAGATGCTCGGGAGCCGTCGGGTCGAGAACGCTCATGAGCGGAGCGTACCGCGGCAGGCGAAGAGCCCGGACTACGGATCCTCCCCAGACCCACCTCAGTCGGCAGCCAAGCCACGGGCACTCGTCCGAGGCACCCGTCGCGCAACCCGAATCAGCGCGCTCCGGGGGCTCCGGGCGCTCACTCGGCGGTCGCACGGCCATCCAGGCAGACGAGAATCTGCCCTGGTTGTACGCTCGCGTCGACCGGGAGACCTTCCATGACACCGCCTGCGCTGCCATCGACAAGGCCGTGCTCGGCTGCCGCTCGACACGCGAGCGATGCGCTGCGGAACGCGAGGCGATCTACCAGACGCTGGACCACTACGGACCCATCCGACGAACCCCAGGCGGTGCGCCCCTCCACGCCACGAAAGGCGAAGGAATTTCTTGATCACCACACCGAAACCTTCACCCACACGAAAGCCTGAAGAGCCAAGTTCTGTTGGTCACAAAGACATCCAATGCGAGGCGGTCATTGAGCTACTCCCCTCGCCCCTTGGCCAATGCAATCTACTCCAGCACCCAGCCTTTGCTGTACATGCACGCCTCCCAAGCTGCTTGCTTTGCGCGCTTGCACTCCTGAAGGGCAAGCAGCCCGGACACAGCGGCAACGTCACCGTAGCCGGAAGCCGATGGGGGCGGCCCCACCTGCTGATACGCGAATGCATCGCACTCCGCCTGATGTTGCCTGAACAGGCTCTCAGACAAGTCTCCCCTCGCAGATCGCCAGACTTGCGGAGGAGGAGGAGGAGGGCGCGATTCTGCACCCGCTGAACATGCCACTAGTAGGGCCGTGCCCAGGCACAGTGTCGTCAGATTCATCACTTCAGCTCAAATCACACAAGGCGCGGTAGCTTGGCCGACTGGTGTCGCAGAGCCCAACAGCCCCCCTCAGCTCCCCGAGAACCTCCGGTGCGTCCCCGTCCCCTCCTCCGCCGGCAACCCCGCCGCGGCGCGCAGCTCCACCCGCTTCTCGCGCCAGCTCTCGTAGTTGCCCGGGTGGAAGTGCACGCCGAGGTCCACGTCGAAGGCCAGGATGTGCGTGGCGAGGCGGACGAGGAACCAGCGATCGTGGGTGACCACGATGCAGCAGCCGGGGAACTCGAGCAGGGCCTCTTCGAGGTGGCGCAGGGTGGGCAGGTCGAGGTCGTTGGTGGGCTCGTCGAGCAGCACGAGGTTGCCGCCGCGCGCGAGCATCTTGGCCATCTGCACGCGGTTGCGCTCGCCGCCGGAGAGCGGCGGCTTGGCAGACGAGCCGCCGTGTCACGCCATCGTCCGCGGGCCGACTGAGGTTGCAGGGCAGCGCTGTAGCGATCCCCTCGGAGTGAGTCGTCGAGGCCTCCGTCTGCGACGACCGGGCCGAGCCTGGTGCGCTTGCGAGGCACCCCGAGGGGCAGATCATGTGGCGAAGTGTTGACAGATGCGTATGACAGACTACGATTTGACACATGCCGCCGCGCAGCGACCGGGACAAGACGCTCCAACTGGCTCGCCGCAGCCAGGGGGTCAGTGCGCGCGACCTCGTTGCTGCGGGGATTCATCGCCAGGTCTTGAGCCGTCTGGTCGCCTCGGGGGAACTCGAGCGCGTTGCCCGCGGCCTGTATGGCCTCCCCGAGAGGCCGCTGACGGAGCATCACGGACTGGCGGTTGCCGCCGCCGCGGTTCCCCAGGGGGTCATCTGCCTGCTCTCGGCCTTGCAGTTCCACGGCATCGGATCGCAGCTGCCCTCAGAGGTCTGGATCGCCATCGACCGGCGTGCCCGGCGCCCGGCCTTGAAGCACCCGCCGCTGCGCGTGGTGCGTTACTCCGGCGCGGCGCTCACCGACGGCGTCCAGCCCCATCGAGTGGAGGGCCGGACGGTGCGCGTGTACGGCGTCGCCAAGACGCTGGCCGACTGCTTCAAGTATCGCAACAAGATCGGGCTCGACGTCGCGCTGGAGGCACTGCGCGAGGCGTGGCGCACGCGCCGCTTCACCATGGATGAACTCGATCGCTACGCCGCCACCTGCCGCGTGCAGCGCGTGATGCGGCCCTACCTCGAAGCACTGACCACATGACCGCGGCGCGTGACGGCTTGGCGCGTTCGGTGCAGGTGCGGGTGGCGCGGCACGCCAAGTCGATCGGCGTGGATCCGAACCTGGTGCTGACGCGCTATGCCGTGGAACGCCTTCTCTACCGGCTCTCGCGCTCGGCCTACGTCGAGCGGTTCGTGCTGAAGGGCGCGTTGCTGTTGCTGGCCTGGCTGGGCGAGACGATGCGCCCGACGCGCGATGCAGACCTGTTGGGGTTCGGCGACCTCTCGGACGATGCGCTGCGACAAGTCTTCGTCGACGTCTGTGCGGTGCATGTCGAGCCCGACGCCGTGAGCTTCCATGGCGATGCCGTCGAGTTGGAGCCGATCCGCATGGAAGACGCCTACGGTGGTCGGCGAGTGACCCTCCCGGCGCGGATCGGCGCGGCGCAGGTGAACGTACAGGTGGATATCGGCATCGGCGATGTCGTGACGCCGGCGCCCGAGTGGTTGGAGTACCCCAGCCTGCTCGGGATGCCTTGCCCGCGACTGCGGGCCTACACCCGCGAATCCGTGGTCGCGGAGAAACTCCACGCCATCGTCTTCCTTGGCGCCAGGAACAGCCGCATGAAGGACTACTTCGACCTCCGTGCCCTTGCGCGCGAAGGCGCGCTGGACGCCGTCCGGTTGGGTGAGGCGATTGCGGCGACGTTCGACCGTCGGCGCACCGCCTTGCCCGACGGAATGCCGCCTGGTCTGGAAGACGAGTTCGCGCAGGCTGCAGCCAAGCAAGCACAATGGAGCGCGTTCCTCAGCAGGAACCGGCTCCAGGCGCCGGCGCTGGAGGAGGTGGTCGTGGAGGTACGCCACTTCGCAGCCGCACCGCTGCGCATGGCGCGACAGCGGTCGGGGTCGGCGTGAGGGCGGACGGGTGCAGGGATCCAATATCTGCTCCCAAACACCTGGACGCAGGACTTCCGCGAGCAATCGCGCCCCCGCCACGCCGCGCCCCACTCCTCCAGCAGAGCCCCCTTCAGCTCCCCGAGAACCTCCGGTGCGTCCCCGTGCCCTCCTCCGCCGGCAGCCCCGCGGCCGCGCGCAGCTCCATGCGCTTCTCGCGCCAGCTCTCGTAGTTGCCGGGGTGGAAGTGCACGCCGAGGTCCACGTCGAAGGCCAGGATGTGCGTGGCGAGGCGGTCGAGGAACCAGCGGTCGTGGGTGACCACGATGCAGCAGCCGGGGAACTCGAGCAGGGCCTCTTCGAGGTGGCGCAGGGTGGGCAGGTCGAGGTCGTTGGTGGGCTCGTCGAGCAGCACGAGGTTGCCGCCGCGCGCGAGCATCTTGGCCATCTGCACGCGGTTGCGCTCGCCGCCGGAGAGCGTGCCCATGAGCTTGCTCTGCTGGTCGCCGCGGAAGTTGAAGCGTGAGACGTAGGCCCGGCCGTTGATCTCGATGTCGCCCACGCGGATGACGTCGGTGCCGCCGGTGATCTCGTCGTAGATGCTGCGGTCGTCCTTGAGGGCCTCGCGGCTCTGGTCGAGGTAGCAGAGGTCCACCGTGCTGCCGCGCTCGATCGTGCCGCTGTCGGGCTGCTCCTGGCCGACGATCATGCGCATGAGCGTGGTCTTGCCCGTGCCGTTGGGGCCGACCACGCCCAGGATGGCGCCGGGCGGCAGCTCGAAGGACAGATGCTCGAAGAGCATGCGGCCGTCGAAGCCCTTGGAGACGTCCTTCACGTGCAGCACCTTGTCGCCCAGGCGGCGCGTGAAGGGGATGTGCAGCCGAACCTCGTCCTTGACGGCCTGGCGCGCCTCGCGCACGAGGTCGTCGTAGCGCTGCACGCGCGCCTTGCTCTTGGTCGTGCGGCCCTTGGGGTTCTGGCGGATCCACTCCAGCTCGCGCGTGATGAGCTTGGCGCGGTCGTCGTCCTCCTTGTTGCGCTGGCGGTAGAACTCCTCGCGCTGCTGCAGGTAGTCGGTGTAGTTGCCCTTGTAGGGGCGCGCCGTGCCGCGGTCGATCTCGAGCATCCAGCCCACGACGTTGTCGAGGAAGTAGCGGTCGTGCGTGATGAGGATGACCGTGCCGTTGTAGTCCTGCAGGTGGCGCTCGAGCCAGGCGACCGTGGCGGCGTCCAGGTGGTTGGTGGGCTCGTCGAGCAGCAGCAGGTCGGGGTGCTGCATCAGCGTGCGGCACAGCGCCACGCGGCGCTTCTCGCCGCCCGACAGGTGCGTCACCGGGCTGTCGGCCGGGGGCAATCCGAGCGCCATCATGGCCTGCTCGATGTGCCGGTCGAGCTCCCAGGCGTCGCGGTGCTCGATCTCGTCCTGCAGGCGGCTCATCTTCTCCATGAGGTCGTTCATCTCGTCCTCGGGCAGGTCCTCGCCGAGGCGCGCCGAGATGTCCTCGTACTCCTTGAGCATGGCGCGGATGGGCGCCACGGCCTGCTCGACGTTGCCGGCCACGGTGAGTTCGGGGTCGAGCCGCGGCTCCTGCGGCACGTAGCCGATGCTCACGCCCGGGCTGGCCATGGCCGTGCCGTCGAACTCCTTGTCTTCCCCGGCGATGATGCGCATGAGCGTGGTCTTGCCCATGCCGTTCGGGCCGATGACGCCGATGCGTGCCCCCTTGAGGAACGAAAGCGTGATGCCTTCGAAGAGCACCCGCGTCCCAAAGTGCTTGGTGACGTCGTGCAGGGTGAAGCTGATGTCGGAGGTGCTGACGCCCATGGACCGGTCCGCCTGGAGGTGTTGCGCAGGGCCTGGAAAAACGGGGGATTGTAGCGACCGGGGCGGGCCCGCGTCGCGGGGGGCGCGCGCGTGAGACACGCCCGCCTGCAGTTGCTGGCCGCCGCCGTGCTGTTCTCCACGGGCGGCGCGGCCATCAAGGCCACCTCGCTCTCCTCCTGGGAGGTGGCCTGCTACCGCAGCGGCATCGCGGCCCTGACGCTGCTGCTGCTCGTGCCTGAGGCGCGGCGGGGCCTCGGTCGGGCGGCCTTCGGCGTGGGCCTGGCCTTCGCGGCGACCGTGGTGCTCTTCGTGTCCAGCAGCAAGCTCACTACCTCGGCCAACGCCATCTTCCTGCAGAGCACGGCGCCGCTCTACTTGCTGCTGCTCTCGCCCTTGCTGTTGGGCGAACGCGCGCGGGCTCGCGACCTGCTCTTCATGGTCGGCATCGCGCTCGGCCTCGCCGCCTTCTTCGTCGGCAGCGAGCAGCCGCGCAGCAGCGCGCCCGACCCCTTCACCGGCGATCTGCTCGGCGTGGCCTCGGGCGTGTGCTGGGCGTTCACGGTGCTCGGCCTGCGCGCCGTTGGGCGGCGGCCGGGGGCGGCGGGGATGGGGCCGGTGGTGGCGGGGAACATCATCGCGTGCGTGGTGTGTTTGCCGTTCGCGCTGGGTGTGATTGGGGCAGCCGGAGCGGGGGGTGCCGCCGGGGCTACGAGCGCGGGGGTCGATGTTTCGAGCGTGGCGGCCACCGGCCAAGGCGCAGCGGCGCTCGCCCAGGTGGCAGGCGCGTCGAGCGCCGCCGGCTCCGGCTGGCTCGACTTCGGGCTGCTCCTCTATCTGGGCGTGGTGCAGATCGGCCTGGCCTATCTGCTCGTCACGCTCGGGCTGCGGCATGTGCCGGCGCTCGAGTCCTCGCTGCTGCTCATGGCCGAGCCGGCGCTCAACCCGCTCTGGGCCTGGCTCGCGCAGGACGAGGTGCCGGGGCCGTGGGCGCTCGCCGGGGGCGCCCTCATCCTGGGCAGCACGCTCGCCAAGGCGTTGGTGGACGCGCCGCGGGGCATCGTGGGGCGAATGACGTAGCTGCTCGCCGCGCGCAGGGCCACCGGCTGGGCAGCGGCTCGTGCGGTGCGCGACACCCGACCGTCGCCGCTCCACCGTGGTCCTCGGTCCGCCCCGAACGCTCCTGACGCCGCGCAGAAACGTCCACGAACCTCGACCAGGTCGGCCAGGTCACGGTGCCGTGCCTTCCCAACGACATGGCAGGCCTGCTCGAGCCCGGACTACCCCGGCCGCTCCTCACCCGGCCCCACCGGACCCGTGGCATCATGAGGCCGACGCCCCACCCCGAGGAGGCTGACGCGATGGTCCGCTTCTCCCTTGCCTGCGTCGCCGTGCTCGGCCTGTCGGCTGCACCCGCCTGGGCACAGCTGCACGAGTACGGCATGCAGGCGTCCGACGCCACCGGGCTGTCCAACCTGGGTCGCGTGGCGGCCATCTCGGGCGACACCTTCGCGGCGGCGGCGCCGTTCGACGACGCCTCCGGCCTGACGGACTCCGGCTCGGTGTACGTGTGGGTGCGTCAGGGAGGCGGCTGGCTGCAGCAGGCCAAGCTCGTGGACAGCAATCCAGCGCAAGCCGACCGCTTCGGCACCGCGATCGCGCTCGACGGCGACACGCTCATGGTCGGCGTCCCCGAGGACGGGTACTCCGGGTCCTCGCAGCGGGGCTCCGTCACGGTGTTCGAGCGCCAGGGCAACGGCACCTGGCTCGAGCAGCAGACCCTCACCCCCTCCGACACATTCGGCGGTGACAAGTTCGGCAGCTCCGTCGGCATCGTCGGCGACCTCTGCCTCATCGGCTCGCCCCGCGACGACGACGGCGGCACCGGCAGCAGCGGGTCGGTGTACGTGTTCACGCGCACGGGCGGCACCTGGACCCAACAGGCGAAGATCCACGCCAGCCCCGTGAGCGGCCAGCGCGAGTTCGGCAACAGCCTCGCCCTCTCGGCAGACGGCAGCACGGTGGTCGTCGGCGCCTGGCTGGAGTCGTACGACGGCATGGGACAGGCCGGGGCCGCGTACGTCTTCGCGCAGCAGGGCGGCAGCTGGGTGCAACAGGCGCGGCTCACGCCCGCGGATGCCGACCCGGTGGACTTCTTCGGCAACGCGGTCGCCATCGACGGAGACACGGTCGTGGTGGCCGCCTACGCCGACGACATCCTCGGCCGCACCGACGCCGGCTCGGCCTACGTCTTCACGCGTTCGGGCAGCACCTGGAAGGAGCAGGCGAAGCTCACCGTGCCCGACCCGGCGGCGGACGACCTCATGGGTTTCTCGGTGGCGGTGCGCGGCGACCGCGCCTTCGTGGGCCTCCTGCAGGACGACCTGCCCGGAATCCCGGACATCGGCTCCGTGGCCGACTTCGAGGCACCCGATTGGTCGCAGACCTGGCGCTTCTCGGGCAGCGACTCGGACGCGTCGGACGGCTTCGGGAGCGCGCTCGCGGTGGGCGAGAAGTGGATCGTCGTGGGCGCCCAGTACGTGACCGCGCCCGGCGGGGGCCCCGGCTCGATCGCCGCCGGGGCCGTGTACGCCCTGCGCGAGGTGTGGGCCGACCTCGGCTCGGCCCTCGCAGGGACCCAGGGCGAACCCGTGCTCACGGGCCTCGGCGATCTCCACGCCGGGACCGAGGCCGGCCTCAGCCTGGCGGCGGCCCGACCGTCGACCCTGACCTTCCTCGTGGCGGGGCTGACCACGCTCGACGTGCCGTTCGAGGGCGGCGTGCTCGTGCCGTCCCCCGACGTCATCCTGCCGCGCCTCACCGACGGCAGCGGTTCGCTCGAGGTCTCCACGATCTGGCCCGCCGGCCAGCCGGTCGACCTGAGCCTGGCGTTCCAGGCCTGGATCGTCGATCCGGTCGGGCCCTTCGGTTACGCCGCGAGCAACGCTCTCTCCGGCGTGACGCCGTGAGGGGACGAGCACGCGCGAGCGCGGACGCGTGAGGCGCGCCGCTCCGTCACGCGCAGCATCGACTGACCCGACTCCCCCATCCCCCGGCCATCTCGCCATGATCTCCGCTCGACTCCTCGCGTCGTCCTTCGCCCTCGCCCTCCTGGCCGCGGCCTGCGCGGTGCCCGCGCCGCACGGGCGCGGCACGGTGCTCGACCGCAGCGGGCAGCAGGCCCTCACGCCGGGCCAGGTGCGCGACCTCCTCGCGGAGGGCAACGCGCGCTTCGCCGCCGGACACGCCACCCTGCAGGACGGCCCGGCGCAGGTGCACGCCAGCGCAACGGGCCAGTACCCGATGGCCTTCGTGCTCGGCTGTGTCGACTCGCGCGTCCCGCCGGAGGCCGTCTTCGACTGCGGCCTGGGCGACCTCTTCGTCGGCCGCGTGGCCGGCAACTTCGAGAACACCGACCTGCTGGGCAGCATGGAGTTCGCCACGAAGCTGTCGGGCGCGCGCCTCATCGTCGTTTTGGGCCACACGAACTGCGGCGCCATCAAGGGCGCCTGCGACGGCGCGCAGCTCGGCAACCTGACCGAGCTGCTGGCGCGGCTGCGCCCCGCGGTGGACGCCACCCACGACGTGCCCGGCGACCGCAGCTCGAAGAACGAGGCCTTCGTCGACGCGGTCACGCGCACCAACGTGCTGCGCACCCTGGAGGAGATCGACGCCCGCAGCGCCGTCATCCACGAACTGGTGCAGCAGGGCCAGCTGCAGGTGGTGGGCGGCATCTACGACCTGCAGACCGGCCGCGTGGACTGGCTCTGAGGCCGGGGCTGGCAAGCACGGCCAGTGTCACGACGCACTGCAGGCATTGCACCCGCGCGAGGCGGCCAACGCGCATCGTGGCCCCTCGGCGCAGAAGCCGGTGGCAGCACGACGTGATCGGCAACGTGTCCGAACTCACCTTCACGGCCTATGACCACGATCGGCCCGAGCCGCTCCTCGTGGAGCGGGGCGACGACATCAATGGCCGCCCCCCCGTTCTCCCGCTCGCCCTTCCGCCACGACGAGGTCGCCTTCAGCTGGACGTACGGGCGCAGGGTGCGGAGCCTCAGGACGCCGACGTGCGCGACGGACCGTCGTCGAGCAGTGCCCGCAGGATGCCCAGGCCGCGCTCAGCCTCCTCGCGCGTCGCCGGCGCGGCGACGCAGACGCGCACGGCCGGTGGCGCGGGCGCATCCGTCATCGCGAAGGCGGTCGAGGGCGTCACGGCGACGCCGCGCGCGCGCGCCTCCAGGGCGAACTCGACGCTCGTCCACGGTTCGGGGAGGTGCAGCCATGCGAAGTAGCTGCAGGACTGCGCGTCGATCCGCGCCCCGGCGAGGAGGCTTGCGCACAGCCCCTGGCGCTCGCCCGCCTCGCGTCGCTTGCGCGCGACGACACGGTCGGCGGTGCCGTCCTCGATCCACGTGGCGGCCACCTCGACCGGCAGCGGCGGCACGGTCCAGGTCGTCGCCCACACCGACTCGGCCGTGCGCCGCAGGAGCCCCGGGGGCGGGACGAGGAAGGCGACGCGCAAGCCGGGCACCACGGCCTTCGAGAAGCTCGCCACGTAGAAGCTGCGCTCGCGGGCGAGCGTGGCCACGGGCGGCGGCGGCCCGTCACCGAGCAGCCGGTGCACGTCGTCTTCGAGGACGTGGAAGCCGTGCTCGTCGGCGAGGTGCGCCAGGGCGCGCCGCTCGTCGACCTCCATGCGCGCCGTCGTCGGGTTGTGGACCGAGGGCGTGCAGTAGATCGCCCGTACGCGCTGCTTGCGGCAGGCCGCCTCGATGGCGGCGAGACGCGCGTCGAGGTCGCCGCCGGGCGAGGGGATCGCCGAGAGCTTGAGCTGCAGGCGGTTCGCGAGCGCGCGCAAGCCCGGGTAGCAGAGCGCGTCGCACAGGACGACCTCACCGGCCTTGGCGATCGTCGCGAGCGCGACGCACAGCGCGTGGTGGGTGCCCGCGCACACGACGACCTCGTCCGCGCCGACCGGCAGCTCGCAGCGTTCGAGCCAGGCCGCACCGGCGCGCCGGTGGCGTGCGCTGCCCGCATGGTCGCCGTAGCGCAGGAGCGCCTGCGTCTCGCCTCGGCGTGCGATCTTCTTGAGGGCAGCAGCGAGGTCGGGATCCTCCGCGTGCAGCGGCAGGTCGACGCTCATCTCGATCGCACGCGAGCTCGGCAGCCCGAGCGGGTTGGCCGCCGATGCGCTCGCGACGAAGGTGCCGCGGCCGACGCGGCTCGCGATGAGGCCGCCCTGCAGCGCCTCCTTGTAGGCACGGGTCACCGTGCCCAGCCCCAGGCCCAGCGCGCGCGCGAGCTGGCGATGCGTGGGCAGCCGGTCGCCGGCGTGCAGGCGCCCCTCGGCCACGTCGGCGGCGAGCGCGCGCACGATCGCCAGGTACTGCGGACCGCCGCCGTCGGGCAAAGCGGGGCGCCAGAGAATCGTGCGGGGTGATGTCACGGTGACAAGATGCCACAGAATATCTCTGTACTCACGGTACAAAGTGATAGCGATTGTCTTTGTTCGCGCATACGGTACCGACCACTCCCGCGGAGCCGTCCCATGCTCGCCAAGCACGCGCTGCTGCTGCTCCTGGCCGCCCTCGCGCAGGACCCGCCGGCGACCGCTCCCGCGGACGGACTCGGCCTGCGGGACTCCAGGTTGGAGCTGCTTGCCAGCTCCGAGCCCCTCACCGGGACCACCTACCAGTTCGAGCACGAGTTCCCGCTGCTCGGGGGCTTCGCTCCAGCGACGGCGCGTGCGAGCTACGGGGCGGATGCCTTCCGGCCCTTCTTGCCTCCCGAGCGGGCACCCGAGGTAGGACAGGTGTGGCGACTCGACGCGACCGACGCGCTGCCCTTCCTGCGGCAGATCCATCCCGGCGCGACTGCCGCGCTGCACCACGACCTGGGGGCGGGCACGGCCGCCCCGGGCGCCTGGGCCTGCCTGCGCGCGCTCGACGCGCAGCATGCCGAGGTCCTGTTCCGGGTGCACGCCGAGTTCCTGCTCGAGGGCGACGGTGCGCCCGAGCGCTCCACCTGGTTGACGCCGGCGCAGTTCCGCGGACGGATGGCGATCGACCGCGCGCGCGGCACGGTCGTCGGATTCGAGCTGTCGCTGCCCGATGCGCCGGCGAACGTCGACATGAACGTCGCGACCGCGCAAGGCGTGCTGGCCGACATCGGCCGCATCCCACGCCTCGAGGTCGAGGGCGGCAGCTTCCCGACCTTCGCTCCCGACGCATCGCAGGTCGACGACAGCGAGGCCGAGGCGTTGCTCGCCCGCAAGTTCTACCCCTTCGCCGAGGTCGAGTGGCTCGACCTGCCCGCGGCGCGCGCCGCCTCGCTGGCGACCGGCAAGCCGCTGCACGTGGTCGCGCTCTTCGGCAGCCTCACCGACGAGTCCTGTTGAGGCAGCGGCAAGACCCTCCGTGCGAGGGTCCTCGACGACCCAGAGGTCATCGCGACGCTGCGCCGCGACTTCGTGAACGCCTGGGTGCTGGCCAAGGAGCTCGAGCACATCGCGGAGCGCTCGGGAGACCCGGGCGTGGAGCGCGTGTGCGAACTCGTCCGGACCCACTACGCCTACCCCGTGGACAGCGTGCTCATCGCGCCGGACCTCGACGTCCTCGGGCACGTCAACGTGCAGGACGCGCGTGCCCTGGACCCCCGCGGCTACCTCGGCTTCCTGCGCGAGGGCCTTGCGAAGGCGCGCGGCGAGCCGCCGCCGGGCGACGAGCCGCCAGCGCACCCGCACGCCGGCGGGCGGCCGATGCCTCCACCCCTGAGGCTGACGCCCGAATCACCGAGCGGCTCGCTGCTCGACCTCGTCCGTCGCGCGACGACCGGCGGACCTGCACTGCGCTTCTTCGCCATCGACGCCACGGCCTTCGAGGGTCCGATCGAGATCGAGCTCGAGGTGCGCGTCGACGGCGGCGACCTTCCGGGACGCTTCGAGCTCTGCGCCGCGCCGGACGACGACCCGGGCCTCATGTCGCCCGTGGCCACGCTGGCGCAGGTCGCACCCGGCGCGACCGACCGGGTGTCCTACGCCTTCCGCAAGGGCGCGCTCTTCGGGCTCGCGGTGATGCCTGCCCCGGGCGTGACGGAGGGCGAGCCCAGCGCCTTCCTGGCGACGCTCACCGTGCGGGCGCGCTGAAGGCGGCCTCCGCTGACGGGTCGATCGGCCTGGGGGACCTGCTGCTCGTCGCCACCGCGGGCCGGCCTGCTGCCGCCACCGCGGGCTGGCCTGCTGCTCGTCGCCAGCGCGGGCCGTCCTGCAGCAGCCAACGGGCAGACGATGCCCCGACGGCCTGCTACGCTCGCACGCCACCTGCCCTGGGTCGGAGTCGACGTCGATGTCGCTGAAGGGTTCGCGGAGCGCATGGCCCCGTCCGGTCGCAACGTACCTGGCACTGGTCTGCCTGCTTGCAGTGGCCTGCAGCACGCCGCTCGAAACGGTGCGCCTCGCGCCGGTGGGACCCGAGTGGGTGGTGGGCTTCGAGAGGGACTTCGGCTCGGGCCAGGGCACCCTCGTCGAGTACGTGCAGGTGGACGAGGACATCGAGCACTGGACCCAGCGCATCACCATCCAGTTCCTGGAGGGCGTCCGGACGACGCCCGAGCAGACCGGCGCCGCCTTGCGCGGCCAACTGCTGGCGAACTGCCCGACCCTCACGTGGATCGTGCTGGAGAACACCCCCGACAGCTTCCTCTACGAATGGCGCACCGCCGGCTGCCCCGGCCAGGACGACCAACACGAGGTGGCGCGCCTGCTCCGGGGAAACGACGGCATGCACCGCGTCGCCTACACCGTGAGGTGCCCGCGCATGGACGAGACACGCCGTGCTCTCTGGCTGGACCGCCTCTCGGCGGCCTACGTCATCAAGGGCGACGTGATGCGGCGCGTCGTCGTCGAGGAAGCGGGCGCGGAGTAGGGAGCCGGCCAAGGGGTAACGGCCACGGCGGCGCCGCGAGGCGCGCACCAGCACGCCTGGGAAGTCACGAGCTGGGTGCACGGCGGGCGCACCCGGGCTGCGAGCTTGCCGGCCGAGGCCCGCCGCCAGATCCCCACATCGCTTAGACTCCCGGCCGCGACCGGTCCACGGCCGCATCCCTGGCGATGGAGCTCCTCGATGCTCGCTACGCTCGTGCTGGCGATCGCGCTCGTCCCCCAGTCACCCGAGGGCGCGCCGGACGCCGCACCCGCGAAGGCAGCCGAAGGGATCCTCAGGTTCGCGCCGACCGACCCCGGCGAGATCGCCTTCACCGAGACGGCGGTCACGTCCACGACGCTGACCTTCGCCGGGCAGAAGATGGAGATGAAGGTGTACGACGTGACCGACTGGGTGCTGACGCTGAAGAGCCGCAACCCGGACGGCTCCCTCGACCTCGCGCTCGAATACCACCGCTCGCGGGGCTGGATCGACCAGTCCGACATCGGGCGAGCGGTGTACGACTCGGACGAGGAGTTGGAGGAGGAGGACGCGGACCTCTCCCCTTTCTTCGAGGCGCTCACGCTCGCACAGAAGCTCCGCGCAGGGCACACCCTGGTCGCGAGGATCACGCCCCTCGGTGAGATCGTCGACATCCAGGGTTTCGACGAGCTCTACGCGGACCGCGACACCCTCCAGCCACTCCTGAACTCGGGCATCGCCGTGCCGAGGAAGGAGGACATGATGCAGGCTCTCGCATTCACGCTCGGACGCTTCCCCGAGGGCCCGGTGAGCGCCAGGTCGCATTGGAGCCATCCCTTCACCCTCGAGTTCGCTGGCACGGGCCAGAGTGCCGTGCTCGAGGTGCAGAGCGTCGTGTCGCACCTGGAGGACGCCGAGGCGGAGATCCTGACTTCGATAGACCTGTCGACGATCAAGGGTTCCGACGCAACGGCGAGCGGCCAGGCCGCCGGAGAGCCCGGACAGCAGGAGCCGGTTGGGCCCGCGGCGGAAGACGCCGGGCTCCTGGGCGGATTGATGGGCATGCGAGTGCACGACGTGAGCTTGCGGAACAAGAACATCGTCTCGACGCTCGACGGCTTCCCGCTGCTGTCCGAGGGGCAGCTGCAGGTGAGCGCGGAGGTGAAGGCGCCCAACATGCCGGAGGCCGTCCCCATGCTCCTGAAGATGAGCATCCGCCTGGAGCGACGGCCCGCGGAGGCGACCTCGGCACCTGCGGCGAAGTAAGGCCGCGTCAGCGGCTCACGCTCAGCGCGGGCCGCAGCCCGCACGAGACGCTCGCGAGTTCGGGGACGCGGATGTACCGCAGGCGCCGCGCGCAGCGCGCCTCCGACGCCAGCGAGCTGCAGTTCCCCCCTCGCGCGATCCATCCCTCGAGCCGCGGGCCGATGCGCTCACCATCACCCGCCCGGGCGGGCACGGTGTAGTCGTTGCACGCGTCCTGGCACCACTCCTCGACGTTGCCCAGCATGTCGTGCAGGCCGAAGGGGTTGGCGCGCAGGCTCCCCACGGGTGAGTACGTGAAGTACCCGTCGTCCAGCTCCGCCTGGAGCTGATCGACGGGCGTGGGGGGCACCGAGTGGCGTGTCGACAGGTCCTGCAGGTTTTCGCACCCCTGCAGGCTCGCGACGTCCGATCCGGTCCACCACGGAGTCGAGGTGCCCGCGCGCGCCGCTCGTTCCCACTGGGCCTCCGTGGGCAGCACGAGCCCCATCCTGTGGAGCACGCGCTCCGCCTCCGCGCGCGCGGCGAAGGTCGCGGGCAGGATCGGCCTCTCTTCGGCGTTCATCCGGAGGCCGCGGTGGACGAGGATCGACGCCTCGATGCCGGTGGAGCGCAACCACTGTCCGGCCGTGAGTTCGTACTTCGAGAGGAAGTAGGCCGAGAGTTCCACCTCGTGCACCGGTCGCTCCTCGGTGCAGGCCATGGGATCGAAGTTGGGCCGTGACGGGTCGTCCGACTGCGCTCCCATGGGGAACCGGCCGGCGGGGATCAGGACGAGGACGATGCCCGTCTCCGCACCCAGAAGCAGCCGGCCGCCCGCGTCGCGCGCGGGCGGGTCCCCCGCCTGCAGGTGCACGAACTCCCAGAGGCCCGACGCGGCGTCCCTGCCGAGCGGGAGCAGGCCGAGCTGGGGCCGGAGGCGCATCCCCGCGTAGGCCGGGCAGCGCGCCGGGTCCGCGATCGACTCGATCGCCTCGCTCCAGCGACGGACGGCCTCGTCGCCGGTCAGCGAGCGCTCCTCCACCGTGGCGGCGAAGTCGCGGCGGCCCGGGACGCCGAGCCCTGCCCCGGGTGCGAAGCCCTTCGAGAACAAGCCCGAGGCCGGATCGCGGAAGGCTTCCAGGTCGCGCACGAGCGCCGTGAGCTGCTGGTTCCACCAGGCGTCGTCGCTGTGCTCGAACTCGAAGGTCAGGCGCTCGGAGACCGCGCGCTCGAGCTGCGCGACCTCCGCGTCGAGCCGGTCGCGCTCCGCCCGGCGGGCGTCCCGCTCCCCGCCCCGCCAGAGCGCCGCGGCCGCTTTCAGCCTGGAGACCCTCGAGAGCGCGTCCTGGATCTCCCCGTCCGGGGCCTCGTCCAGGATCCGGTCGGCCTCCGCGACGGCCGCGTCGACCTGCCCCGCGCGGAGCAGCGCCCAGGCGAGCGCCTCGACGCGCGGCACGCGCGGGGCCTCGGGCGCCGCATCGAGCGCCGCGCGCGCGCGCGCCAGGGTCGCGATCTCCTCGCCGAGACGATGCTCTGCTGGATCCGCAGCGGGCTCGGCGCCCCCGCCGGGCGCCCCCTCGTCGGCGGGCCACGGCTCGTCGCCGAGCATGCGGGAGAGCCACGTACGCCGTGCCGACTTCGCCACCAGCTCGTCGTACCCGGGATGGGCCCGGCGATCGGCCTCGCGCTGCGCCTCGCTGAGAGGCAACGCGCGCTGCCGGAGCTCGACGAGCCGTGCGCGGTGCTGCGCGAGACTCGGCCTCGCCTTGAGCCCGCGGGCAGGGTCCGCGGGGCGACCGTCGATCAGGGCGCGGGCCTCCGCGATCCAGGCGTCGTAGGCGGGGATCAGCTCCGGGACCGGCGGCCAGAGCGTGCTGGCGCGCCGTTCGAGCTCGGCGAGGTCCTGGACGGCGGACAGCGAGAGCACCTCCTCGGTCCGGCGGCTGGCGGTCTCCTCGTTCGCCCGCGCCTGCCGTGCGTTCGCCTCGGCGGCCTCGCGCGCCTCCGCGAGCGAGCGGTTGGTGCGCAGCAGGTCCTCGTTCTTGCCTTCGATCACCGTGCGCGCGCGCGTCTGCACGATCGTGACCCAGGTCAGGCCGCCGATGGCGATGAGAACGGCGGCGGCGAGCGACGCGGCGAGCGGCTTGTTGCGCTCGACCCACTTGCGCGTCTCGGCCCAGGCGCCGGTCTCGTAGGCGGCGACGACCCGATGCTCGAGATAGGCGCGCAGGTCGTCGGCGAGTTCCAGCGTGCTGGCGTAGCGCGCGTCGGGGTCGCGGGCCATCGCCTTCTCGCAGATCGCGGCGACCTCGGCGGGGATGTCGCGGCGGATCTCGTGCAGGGGCTTCGGCGGTCCCTCGACGACGCGTGCGAGCACCGTGCGGTTCGTCATCCGCGCGCCCGCCGGGACGTACGGCACCTGCCGCGCGAGCAGGTGGTAGAGCATCGCGCCGATCGAGTACACGTCCGAGCGCGGGCTGAGCCGCTCGATCTCGCCGCGCGCCTGCTCCGGCGGCATGTACGCAGGCGTCCCCATGACGTCGCCGTCCATCGTCACGAGCGGCGAGTCGGGCGCGTCCTCGCGCTCCTCGCGCCGTTCGGTCCTCACGCTCGTCAGGCGCGAGCCCGCCGCGTCGGGCAGCAGGCGCAGGTCGTGCAGGTCGCGCCGGCCGAGCACGCGCGCCAGGCCCCAGTCCATGACGAACACCTCGCCGTAGCCGCCGACCATCACGTTCGGAGGCTTCAGGTCGCGGTGGATCACCCCCTTGGCGTGCGCGTAGCCCATCGCCTCGCAGACCTTGAGGACCACCGACAGGGCGCGTGTCTCGTTCCAACCCTCCTTGCCCTCGAACACCAGGTCGAAGACCTGCTTGAGGTCGCGACCCTTCACGAGCTTCATCGTGAAGTACACCCGCCCCTCGGCGTCGATGCCGAGTTCGTGCACGGGCACGATCCCGGGATGGTCGAGCTGCCCGGTGACCTGCGCCTCCTCGAGGAAGCGCGCCATGCGCGGCGACGATCGGCGCGTCTGGTCGTCGTCGACCGCCCGGTCGTCCTCGTCGAGCACGACCTTCATCGCCAGGTTGCGGCGCAGTTCCTCGTCCCACACGCGCAGGATCGCGCCCATGCCGCCCCGGGCGACCTCTCCCTGCAGCCTGTACCTCGGGTTGCCCGACGACTTGGACGTGAGGCGATGGAGCAGTTCGTCGGAGTGCGTCGCACGCGACTCCACGCCGTCCAGCGGCG